>OGOG01003400.1_pt1 | contig 12078 bp, 10 predicted proteins | sample 1552581 | NCBI WGS metagenome assembly OGOG01 (sample SAMEA2580152, study PRJEB22360) | human gut metagenome | biome: human gut; feature: human-associated habitat; material: faeces | place: Denmark | collected 2008/2010 | reverse complement strand
CACGCGATAAGTATCTTGCCATTATGAAGCCCTACCTTCTGATGTGGCACAGTAGCAGTTGAAAACAGCTCAGGTTACCTATTGCAATTCTGACTATTTGGAATATACTTGTAAGTATCAAATTATTTCACTGTATGGGAGGAAATTATTATGGCAAGACCCAAGGGAAGCAAGAATAAGACCCGTATTGTAAATGCCAACGTTGATTATGCAGCCGTCGTTGCAGAAAAGACCGCCGAAAAGGAAAAAATCGAATCTGAGGTTGCTGCGCTGACTGCAAATCTCGATGATCTGAAGACGCAGCTGAAAGCCAAGAAAGCAGAATTGAAAGCCGCCACCAAGGAACTTACTAAAGCCGAAAACAAAAAAGCTGCCGCCGAAGCAAAGGCAATGGAAGAAGCAAAGAAAGGCGAAGCAGAAGATGTGCTGAAGAAGCTGCTGGCCAGCGGTATGACGGCTGAGGAAATCCTTGCAAAACTCCAGTAATGCAATGCCGAGAGGAGGGAACACGATGACCGAGCAGGAACAGCCCAAAAACGATTTTATGCACAAGCTCGCGCTGCAAATTGTTGAGCGGCGCAACCTTGTGTTCCTCATCGTCATTCTGGGAACCATCTTCACCATCTTCTCCCGCAGCTGGGTCAAGGTGGAAAGCGACCTGACCACCTATCTGCCCAAGACCAGCGAGACCCGCATGGGCCTGGACATTATGGAAAAAGAGTTTACCACCTACGGTTCTGCCGATGTCATGGTGGCAAACATCACGCCGGACGAGGCAGACCAGCTGAACGACGAGCTGGCGGGCCTCAGGGGCATCCAGATGATCGAGTACGATGATACCACCGCCCATTATAATAATGTATCGGCGCTGTACTCCATCACATTCGATTACCCCGAGGACGACGACCAGTGCCTGGAAACGCTGGAAAGCGTCAAGGAGTACCTGAAAGACTACGATATCTACGTTTCCACCTCGCTGGGCAATACGCAGGAGGAGACGATTGAGCGTGAAGTCAATGTCATCATGGTGTATGTTGCCATCATCATTGTGGTGGTGCTGATCTTCACCTCCCAGACCTATGCGGAAGTTCCCGTGCTGCTGCTCACTTTCGTGGTGGGCATGATCCTCAACATGGGCACCAACTTCCTGCTGGGCACCATCTCGTTCGTTTCCAACTCGGTCACGAACATTCTGCAGCTGGCCCTTTCGCTGGACTACGCCATCATCTTCTGCAACCATTTTAAAGAAGAACACGAGACCCTGCCCTTGAAAGAGGCGGTCATCGAGTCGCTGGCCAAGAGTATCCCGGAGATCAGTTCCAGCTCCCTGACCACCATCGGCGGTCTGGTGGCCATGCTGTTCATGCAGTTCAAGATCGGCCCGGATATGGCCATCTGCCTCATCAAGGCCATCCTGTTCTCCATGCTGTCGGTCTTCGTGGTCATGCCCGGCCTGCTGATGCTGTTTGGCCCTTACATGAGCAAGACCAAGCACCGCAACTTTGTGCCCAAGATCTCGTTCGTGGGCCGCTATGCTTACAAAACCCGCAAGATCGTTCCCATCGTCTTTGCAGTGGTGCTGGTGTTTGCCTACCATTTCCAGACACAGTGCCCCTACGCCTATGGCTACGGCCCGATCAAGACGCCAGTGTTGAATGAGACGCAGATCGCCGATAACATGATCGACGAAAACTTTACCAAGTCCAACCTGGTGGCTCTCGTCGTACCAAAGAACGACGATTACCGGGTGGAAGCAGCCATGATCAAAGAACTGGAAAGCCACGATGAGGTGGACCACACCCGCGGCCTTTCCAACATTGAGGCCATGGACGGCTACATGCTGGAAGACCGGCTCACTTCCCGCCAGTTCTCTGAGATGGCGGGCCTGGATCACGAGCTGGCCCAAGTGGTCTACACAGGCTACGCGTTGGAAAATGATGAGTACGGCCAGGTCATTGGCAACTTCTCCAACTACAGTGTGCCGCTCATTGATATGTTCCTCTACGTCTGTGACGAGGTCGATTCCGGCATTGTCAGCCTGGACCAGGATCAGATCAACGACCTGCATGATGCCCAGACCCAGATGCTGAGCGCAAAGGCCCAGCTGCAGGGTGCGGATTACAACCGTATTCTGGTCTACCTGAACCCCAGCCTCCAGAGCGGGGATGAAATGTATGAGTTCACGGACCAGATGCGCACCATCGCCCGGAAGTATTACCCGGACGGCGACATCTATCTGGCGGGCGACGCCACCAACGAGTACGACTTCCAGAAGTCGTTTGCCATCGACAACATCGTGGTCAGCGTGGTCTCCGTGCTGATCGTGCTGATCGTCCTGCTGTTCACGTTCCAGTCGGTGGCAATGCCCATCCTACTGATCCTCGTCATCGAGGGCGCGATCTGGGTCAACTTCTCCGTCCCCGCTTTTATCCACACGCCGCTGTACTTCATGGGCTACCTGATCGTCAGCTCCATCCAGATGGGTGCAAACATCGATTACGCCATCGTTATTGCAACCCGCTACAACGAGCTGCGGGATAAGATGGACCATAAGACAGCCATGATCGAGACGCTGAACTTTGCGTTCCCCACCATCCTCACTTCCGGCACCATCATGACGGTGGCCGGTACCCTTATCGGTCAGATGACGTCCGATGCCTGCATCGTGGGCATCGGCCAGTGCCTGGGCCGCGGTACCATCATCTCCATCTTCCTGGTGCTGTTCGTCCTGCCGCAGATCCTGCTGGTGGGTGGCAAGCTGGTGGATAAAACTTCGTTCTCCATGCATCATGTGGTGCTGCACACCAACACGGCCAGCGGCCGGGTGCGTGTCAATGGCATGGTGCAGGGCGAGGTGAACGGCTCCGTGGCCGGTACCATGAACGCCGTTGTGGATGGAAACGTACATCTTACCGTTCTTTCTGGTAAAATCTCACAGGAGGTGCAGGATGAAAACGACTCCCATGCGGACGAATGAGTCTGCGGCGGGCAGCACCCGGCTGCTGCACCGCCTGACCGCTGCGCTGCTGGCACTGGTGCTGGCGGCTTCGGCGGCGCTGCCGGTATTTGCGGCCGACACCGCGCCGACGGATACCATTTACATCAACAGTGTTTCGGACCTGCTGGCCTTTGCCGACAAATGCGGCTTTGATCAGTGGTCCAAAGGCAAGACCGTGATCCTGCAGGAAGACCTCTCGCTGGAGGATACGGAGTGGGCCCCCGTTGCATCGTTCAGCGGCGCGTTCAAGGGCAACGGCCACACCATCTCGGATGTCAGCCTCGTGGGGGCTTATTCTCCAGCCGGCTTCTTCGGCATCCTGGAAGAGGGCGGTTCCATTCAGGACCTTACCATCAAGGGTGTGGTCAATCCCGCTGGTACCCAGAAGACCGCAGGCGGTCTGGTGGGCACCAACTACGGCACCATCATCAACTGCACGTTCTCCGGTGCTGTCCACGGCGAGGAGGAGGCGGGCGGTCTGGTGGGCCGCAATGAGACGAGCGGAACCATCGACCACAGCACTTCCCGTGCCATGGTCAGCGGTGCGTATGCCACCGGCGGCATCGTGGGCTACAACCTCGGTGTCATCACCGGCTGCACCAATGTGGGCGCCGTCAACTCCGAGTATCAGGAGTCCGCCCTCGATATGGAGGGCCTCCCGGCCACCCTGCTGGAGCTGGTCAAGAAGGATATGGGCGATGACCTGAGCAATAACATCTCCAATGTCTCCTCGGATACCGGCGGCATTGCAGGCCGCTCCTCCGGCCTGATCCTCAGCAGTGCCAACGCGGGCGACGTGGGCTATGCCCATGTAGGCTATAACGTGGGCGGCATCGTGGGCCGGACCGATGGCCTGATCTCCGGCTGTGTCAACCAGGGCCTGGTACAGGGCCGCAAGGACGTGGGCGGCATTGCCGGCCAGGCAGAGCCCTATGTGGAGCTGGACCTGGACCAGAGCACCATCAACCGTCTGCGCACCGAGCTGGACACGCTGCACACCATGGTCAACGGCGCGGCCGATGACATGGACGGCAGCACCAGCCTCCTCAATACCGACCTCAACACCCTGAACTCTCAGATGGACACTGCCGTGCAGGCAGCCCGCCGTCTGCAGGAGCAGGGAGGCGATTACTTTGACGAAGTGGCGGACGAGGTGGACCGCACGGGAGACCTCATCTCCGATACATTTACCCGGCTGGAGCCCGTGATGGACACGGGTGTCGACGCACTGGATAAGATGACCACCGCCGTGGGCCAGCTCAAGTGGGTCACCGCGGAGATGGCGGCCGAGATGCTGACCGCCTCCACGGCACTGGCCAAGGCTTCTTCCGGCGCGCACAAGGCCAGCGACGCGCTGGATTCCAGCAAGCAGGGTCTGGAGCAGATCAGCAAGGGCCTGGACGACCTGATCGCCTCGCTGCCGGGCAAGGATGACAGCGGCCTGAGCAGCGCCATCAGCACCATTCTGGGCGGCTATTCCAGCGTGTCCGGTGACGCGGTGGACGATCACATCAAAACAGCCATCTCCCTGCTGCAGGTGGCGAATTCCGCCATGAGCATCCTCTCGTTGGGCTCCGGCATGAGCGGCCAGATGAAGCTGCTGACCACCGGCCTGGGTCTGCTGCGGAGCGCCACGCTGCTGGCCGATGACGGCCAGCTGGCTTCCGCCGGCAAGCAGGTCACCCGCGCCGTGGACAATATGGCAGGCCTGGCCACGCAGATCGGCGCGCTGCTGGGCAACACCGCCAACCTCGTTTCGGAGCAGGGCAATCCCCAGATGGCTTCTGCCCTTACCAGCATGTCCGGCGCGCTTGGCAATGTGGGCGACCAGCTGGGCAATCTGGAAGATATTCTGGATAAGCTGGGCTTCAACACCGGCAACATCAGTTCCGGCAATGCCTCCATTCAGGCGGGTCTGGATTCCCTGAGCGATGCCGCACAGGATCTGGGCAAGGCTGCGGATGATTTTGACAAGTCTCTGGATATCCTCAAGACGGATTCCGCCCTCACCAGCGCAACGCTGGGCCACATGTCCGCCAGCCTCGGCATCATGGCGGAGGGCATGAGCGGCCTGACCAGCATGACCAGCCAGGCGGCGGATATCGTCCACTGGCTGGCGGAGCAGGATCCCATCCATGTGCCGCGCCCCTCTTCCGAGATGACCGCGACCAAGGATGAACTGTTTGACGCTGTGACGAACATGACCGACCAGATGAGCACCCTCAACCGGGATATGCTCTCGGCCAGCAACACCCTCACCAGCAACCTCCGCTCCATCAACGACCAGATCAATGTGGTCTCCAACCTGCTGCTGGATGCTGTGGAAGAGATCAGCGACCCCGGCAGCAAGAACATCTTTGAAGATGAGTCCGAGAACCTGACGGCTCAGAACGAGGGCAAGATCGAGGGCTGCACCAACCGCGGCACCGTGGAAGCCGACATGAATGTGGGCGGCATCGCGGGTACCATGGCGGTGGAAAACACCCTTGACCCCGAAGACGACGATAAGGATGAGAACCGTTCGCTCCTGCGCACCGAGTACACCATCAGCGCGGTGGTGATGAACTGTGTCAACGAGGGCACCGTTACCTCCAAGAAAGAGGCGGCAGGCGGCATCTGCGGCGAGATGGATCTGGGCTACATCACGGGCTGCGAAGCTTACGGCAAAGTGGATGGCAACAACAAGGTGGGCGGCATTGCAGGCCATTCCTCCGCAAAGCTGATCTCCAACTGGGCCAAGTGTGAGCTGACTGGCAGCAAGTACATTGGCGGCATCGTGGGCCAGGGCGCGGACAGTGTCCTGACCGGCAACAGCTGCATCATCAAGGATAACCGCGCCATGGTGGAGATCCATGAGCCGGACGATGACGGGGATGACTCCGAAGTGGCCCTCTCCACGAGCAGCAGCAACACCGACGGTCAGTATTGGGGCGCCATTTCCGGCGGCCAGGATGGTACGTTCACGGGGAACCTGTTTGTCTCCGATACCCTGCGCGGCGTTGACCGCATCAGCCGTGCCGGTCAGGCAGAGCCCATTGATTACGATACCATGCGGGCACTGGAGGGCGCGCCCAAGGGCTTCCAGAAGCTGACGCTGACCTTTATGGCCGACGGCCACATCGTGGACCAGCGCACCTTTACTTACGGTGCATCGTTTACCGAGGCGGATTACCCCGAACTGCCCCAGAAAGACGGTTACCTTGCCGAGTGGAACACCCCGGTGCTGGATGACCTCCATCTGGACACCGTGGTCACGGCGCTGTACACCTCTTACACCCCGGCACTGAAGAGCATTGATGTCCGCATCAACGGCCGTCCGATCTTCTATGTGGATGGCCTGTTTGGCGGCTCCAATGCCCTGAGCGTTACCTCCCAGACGCCGTCCGGCGTGGCCAATGCCACCGAGCAGTGGCTGCTGGACTTCTCGGACGACGGGCAGGAGACCCACACCATCCGCTATCTGCCGCAGGACAAGCAGGGCAGCGTCTATGTCCAGCAGGATGGCAAATGGATCAAAGTGCCTACCGATACCTTTGGCAGCTACATCACCTTTACGGCTGCCGGGACCGAGATCGTCATGGCCTTTGTGCCCAAGGGCATCCCGCTCTGGGAGCTCTGCGGCGGCACGGTAGCCGCGCTGCTGGTGGCAGCATTCCTCGCACGGAAGCTGATCCACAAGCGTAAGGCCCGTAAGGCCAAAAAGAACGCTGCCCCCGTGGAGGAACTGGATACGCCGATTGAATCGGACGACCAGAGCACCGAGCAGCACACCAAATAAAAACCAGCCCTTGGGCTGAAACGGAAAAGGCTCCGGGCTTGCCTCCCTGTGAAAGGGGAGTGCAGGCCCGGAGCCTTTTTTGCGTATACGGAAAACGTGTCAGACGCTCTTTTTGTAGACGATAAGGGAAACGATGGCGGAGAGCACTTCCGTGGCCCAGAACGCGTTCCAGACGCCCACAGGGCCAAACTGTCGGCAGAGCACCCAGGCCAGCGGCATGATGAAGACGATGTAGCGGCACAGGGAGATCACCAACGACTGCGTGCCCTTGCCCAGACCCTCCAGCGCGCCGGAAGAGGTGGTGGAGATGGCGGAGACCACAAAGCCCAGGCAGATGATCCGCAGAGCAACTTTTCCGGCTTCCACCGTCTCCGGGGTAGAGGTAAAGAGCCGCATGAGAGGCTCCGAGGCCACCAGACAGCCAAGGGTGCCCGCTGCCATGATGGCGGCGCTCAGGATGAGGGTGATCTGGTAGAGCCGGCGTACCCGTTTGTGCTCCCCGGCACCGTAGTTGTAGCTGATGAGGGGACGCATTCCCTGCACGATGCCGTTGGCGGGCAGGTAGAGGAATGTCTGTAGTTTGTAGTAGATGCCCAGCACCACCACATAGCTGCCTGAGAACGCGGCCAGCAGGCTGTTGAGGAACGTGACCAGCAGAGAGGGAAGCGCCAGGTTGAGGATGGCCGGGATGCCGATGGAGTAGAGCCGGGTGTCCAGCTCTTTGTCCAGCTTCAGGCAGGCGCGGCGCAGCCGGACGGGCAGCTCCGTGGAAGCATACACCACGAGGTAGATACCAGTGCTCAGTGCCTGGCCGATACCGGTGGCCAGCGCCGCGCCTGCAATGCCCATGGCAGGGAACGGCCCGATGCCAAAGATGAGCAGCGGGTCCAGGATAATGTTGCCCACACAGCCCACGATGAGGGCTACCATGGTCACTTTCATCCGGCCCACGGACTGGAAGATCTTCTCAAAAGCCAGGGAGGCCATGTTGACCGTGGCAAAGCCAAACACGATGTAGGAATATGACATCATCAAGCAGAATGTGGACGGCATCCTACGGACAACACCGGGAAAGGAGCAGATGCAGGAACGGTAAATCTGCACAAAATATTGTTCGGATTTTTGAATCCCAAACGCTTAGACCGGGTGGCGTTTCCGCCCGAAATCATGTAAAATAGACTTAGACAACGAAAGCGAGGAACCCTCTATGGCAGAAGTGAACGATAACGGCTCTATCCAGCTTTTTGAAGATCAGAAAATCCGTACTGCATGGGATGCAGAAAAGGAAGAATGGTATTTTTCTATTGTGGATGTGGTTGCGGTTTTAACCGAGCAAAAGGATAGTCGAAGTGCTGCTAAATATTGGAGCGTTCTGAAAGTTAGACTGAAAAACGAAGGCAGTGAACTGACTACAAATTGTAGTCAGTTGAAAATGAAGGCAGCAGATGGCAAACGTCGTCTTACGGATGTTGCCAATACGGAGCAGCTTTTACGTATCATTCAGTCGATTCCTTCCAAAAAGGCTGAGCCGTTCAAGGCATGGCTGGCAATGGTAGGCAAGGAACGCATCGAGGAAACCATCGACCCGGAGCAGGCCATCGACCGCGCGCTTGATACCTATTTGAAGAAAGGCTACTCCGAAGAATGGATTCATCAGCGGCTTTTGGCAATCCGCATCCGAAATGAGCTGACGGATGAATGGAAGAAGCGCGGAGTGCAAAAGGGTAAGGAGTACGCTATCCTGACCGACGAAATCTCCCGTGCATGGTCCGGCATGACCACAGGACAGTATAAGCGGCTGAAAGGTCTAACAAAAGAAAATCTCCGGGATAATATGACCGATTTGGAACTTGTGCTGACCATGCTGGCGGAAGCATCTACCACGGATATTTCCAAGACTGCAAAGCCACAGACCTTTGAAGAAAACAAGCAGGTTGCCAAACGCGGCGGCAAGGTGGCCGGCATTGCGCGGCAGGCTCTTGAAGCAGAAACTGGAAAGCCCGTTATTACAGAAAAAAATGCGTTTGACTTCCAGCAGCTTGTGACCGACGTTGTAGAAGATGCCGCCGAACTGCCGGAAAATCCCACCGAGAAAAAAGATAAAGACTGATACATGAAAAATAGCCGGACACAGCAGCCACAAGGCCACCGTGTCCGGCTATTTCTGTGTTGACAATGGCACATTACTTTGATTGAAAATAATGTGTGGATGTCAAGCTGGCGGTATTATTCACCCGTGAAATCAAACCTCTGCCCGTCAAAGTCAGCATCGGTCATTTGCTCCAATTTTGCAATGGTGCTGTTTGCCAGTTGCCGCATTTCGGTGTCCATATCCGGCAGAGCGGTCAGCATTCGCGCTATCGTGCGGCGGCGGTCAGAAGTGTGGTACATACAAATCAAATTTTCTTCTTCTACGCTGAAATTCATGGTCAGACCTCCATTTCATGTTGTTTACTGCGGGCCGCTGACCTTTTCGGGCTGGCGGCCTGTTTCGTTTCGGAAAGCTGCTTGTGGACAGAAGCACGGGGCTTACGGATGTCCTTATCTCGATTCTCGCTTTTGTCAACCAGCGCGTAGATGCCGAAACGGTCTTTCACGCTGGACAGGTGCAGGGACTTGTACGGCAACATGGCAAGCAGCTGGTCCGTGTCCCGACTGGATGCCAGTTTGGTGAAGTAGGGCGATACCTCCACCATAAAACGATTCTTGTCCGGGCTGTTGGGAGCAGCCAGACGCTTCATATCGGCTACGATACGCTGCGCCTCGGCCTCGATCAGCCCGGTGTGCAATGCCGCAAGGTGTTCTTTGAAATCACCGGGCCGTGCAGGTTCTCGACTGCGCTGCTCCTGTCGGATGGCCGCTTGCAGAAGTTCCGGGTCACGGGGCTGCATTTCATACCGCACGAACTCTCCAAAATATTTGTCCGATCGGCTGTCGAAATGCTCTTTGAGGCCAATCTCCCGCATTCCACTTTCGTAGATCAGGCGATTGGAGCCCACGGGCAGGGCGGCATCCCGGATGTGCTGGAAATGCTGCTGGTAGTCCAGTTCATACAGATTGCCTTGCACAGTTCCGTTGGCCGCGCCGGTCAACTCCACCGCATAGGCAAGAATCCTGTCGTGGGTCTGTTCACCGCAGAATTTCCATGTGTTGTAGGCTTGGGTGTTTTTGAGCAGCACATCCCGTTCCCGGAAGCAGAATGTTCCAGAGGGCCGGGACAGCCACAATAGCAGCTTATCTTCCGGCTGGTCGCTGCGGGCGGTCTCCCGCAGCATCTTGATGTCATAGGCAAAATCGCTCTGATAGTACGCAGTGTTCTGGTGCATAATGGCTTCCAGTGCAGCGATCACATCCATGCTTTCAAATTTTTGCACGGCTTACACCTCCAATTCTTTTGTCTTTTCCCGTGGCTGCGTTTGTTTGCTCTGCTCCTTTTTTGCGGCATCCAGCTGTGCCCGGATGGACGGCTTTTTCGGTTTTGCGGCGCGGGACTTCTTGGCTTTCGGTGCCTTTTCCTCGGCCTTGACTGCGGCGGCAAGGTCCGTCAGAGAAATTTGTTCTCCGGCCTTTGCTTTGGCCTCCAATTCGCCCAGAGAGGGCGCATTGTTCAGCACACCGTCAATCATGTTTTCGTTCTGTTCGGTGGAAAGTTCTGCGGTGCGCAGCGGGTTTTCCCGCAAGAACTCTGGCACCTGCTGGAAGCCCACACTATCGCAGTAGTGAGCGGTATTTTGTCCGTTCTGGTGCAGCACCACCACATCCGAAACAGACAGCGAATGCCCCTTAAAGTCTGCCGGATGGTCTACATTGAATGTACGGTAGATGTCCTCCAATGTGGTACCCGCAGCCAGCGGCCTGCAGGCGGTCGTAGGGCTCAAAACGGTAATCGCGGGTGGAATCTTCATTGCGCAGCTGGTAGATTCAATAAATGTTACCAATTATAGAGTTGCAGAAGATGACGAACTCGGATTGGAAGGCAAGATGCCAACTGTCGAAATAGTATCGAAGTAAGCAGCCAAGCTGTTTTATAATGAAACACAAAGATGTTGGTACACATTGGAATAGGATTCAAAAGCCGTATGAAGAACACAGCATCAAAAAAGAAAACTTGTCTCGGATTTTTGCTGATCGTATTTTTAGCATATGTGGTGTGCTATCTTCTTTCTCAAACAGTGTTTCATGAAGTCTACTTGTTTGAATGGACAGCAGCCCATTATTATTTGTGTTTATGGGTTGCATCTGTTGCTTTCTGTTTTCTGGAAATGTATAGAGCAGCTCTTATCACAACAGCTGGAAACTGGACAGGAATTTTGATCGGACAAGTGTTGGGCGATTTTATTATCAAAATAAACGCCACAAAAATCACGCCGGATATGTATATAGGAAAAGTATGGCAGCTCAAGGCACACTACGGAGTTTTGATTTGGCTACTCGTTTTCCTACTTTCGTTTATTATCGGAATGATTGTTGAAAAGAAAAATCATTGTTAAAATGCGTAGTTAATAATAGACAGCCCTCTATTTGCAAGTCGCAAGTAGATGGCTGTTTTGTCTGCTTTGGATATTTTAATTAAAGGTTAGTCTTCCATTCTACCGTGGTCACAACCAAGTGAGAGATAGTGCTCAATCTCACCAATCAGCACAAGCTGGGCGTACTCCAAAGGATTATTATACAGCAGCGCGTCCAGTTTTGCCCGCTGTGTGGGGCATGGCAGTACTTGCTCATCAAAGATCAACGCGGTCGTCCACTGTATTTCAATACAGAAGCAGACGACCGCATTGACTTTTTTACGAGATGAGGTCTCTTTTTTCTCTCTTAAGTCACCTAACCGCACTACCTTGCATCACAGGCATTGACGATGATATCCACGTCGGAGCGGTTCATCAGGTCTTTCAGGATGCCAAACTGCTTTTTGGTACCAGCAGACACCAGATTTTCATTATCTATCTTTTTGTATTAAGGTCTACAGCAATCTAATCCCACATTAAAACGAGAAAATGCTTAATTGTTCTCCTCAAAGTTCTCTACCTGTTCCATGACCTTTTTGAGAACTTCGGGGCTGTACTGCGGGGGATATCACGCTTTTCAAAGAACGAGCCGGAGTTGCGCGCAGCGCGCAGATAATCCCGGCAGTTAAACAAAATCTGATCAAGGTTGAGAGCTTTTTCTTCAGCCTTCGTCTTTGCCATGGCTTTTTTCTCCAATCTGAAAATTACAAATTGCGGACAAAAAGGACGCATTGTTGTGGCAAGCAGTGCATTCGTGCGCACAAATGCAAATTTTGCGTTGCAAAATGCTTGTT
>OGOG01003399.1_pt1 | contig 12082 bp, 8 predicted proteins | sample 1552581 | NCBI WGS metagenome assembly OGOG01 (sample SAMEA2580152, study PRJEB22360) | human gut metagenome | biome: human gut; feature: human-associated habitat; material: faeces | place: Denmark | collected 2008/2010 | reverse complement strand
CTTAACCGGTACAAACGGTAAAACAACTACAACTTTTCTTATAAAGCAAATTCTTGAAAATGTAGGCAAAAAAGTTGGCCTTATAGGAACGGTTCAAAATATGGTGGGTGATGAAATTTATCCTGCAAAATATACAACTCCTGACCCATATGAACTTCAAAAGCTTTTTTCACTTATGGTAAAAGCAGGCTGTGAATATTGTGTTATGGAAGTTTCGTCGCAGGCTCTTGCTCAAGGCAGAGTTAATGGACTTCGTTTTGCACTCGGTGCTTTTACAAATCTTACACAAGACCATCTTGATTATCATAAAACTTGGGAAAACTATTTTGCTTCAAAAAGAATACTTTTTGAAAATTGCGATATTGCAGTTACCAATGCTGATGATGAACACGGCTTGAAAATAATTGACGGGCTTGAATTTGATAAAGTAGTAACTTATGCTGTTGATACAAATGATGCAACATATACCGCCAAAAATGTCAAGTTTAAAGCAAGCGGCGTTGAATACGAAATAGTATCTAATGATTCTATCGGCAGATGTACTTGCCCGATTCCCGGTAGATTTTCGGTTTATAATTCACTTTGTGCCACAACTTGTGCGCTCGCTCTCGGTATTGATTTTGATGATGTGCTTTCAGCTGTATCAAAATCGCAGGGTGTAAAGGGCAGAATTGAAGTTGTGCCAAGCAATAGGGATTTTACAATCATTATTGACTATGCCCATTCACCTGACGGACTTGAAAATATTATTACTTCCCTTAAAGAAATTGCAAAAGGCAGGGTAGTTACACTTTTCGGCTGCGGCGGTGACAGGGATAAAACAAAAAGGCCTAAAATGGGCAAAATTGCCGCTGAACTTTCTGATTACTGCATTGTAACATCAGATAATCCTCGCAGTGAAAACCCAAGCGCAATTATTGATGATATTCTTGTCGGTATGAAAAATATAAAAACTCCTTATAAAGTTATTGAAAACAGGCACGAAGCTATTGAATATGCAATAACTCACGCAAAGAAAGATGATATTATTCTTCTTGCAGGTAAGGGGCATGAAACTTATCAAATCCTGCCAACAGGAACAATTCATTTTGATGAAAGAGAAGTAATTGCCGAAGTACTCGGTAAAATGAATTAAATTATGGAAACTTTAACTTTAAAAGAAATTGCAAATGCACTCGGCACTCAAACAAAGTTTGATACGCAGGTTAATGCTGTTTGCATAGATACGAGAAAAATTACAAAAGGTTGCCTTTTTATTTGCATTAAAGGTGAACGATTTGATGCCCACCAATTTGCAAATGAAGCCTTAAATTTGGGTGCGGCGGCTGTTATGATTAGTGAAGATATTGAAGTGGCAGGGCCTTATGTAAAGGTTGATGATACTGCAAAAGCACTTCTGTCACTTTCCGGATATTATCGTTCAAAATTTGATATTCCCGTTGTGGCACTTACCGGCTCGGTAGGCAAAACTACTACCAAGGAATTTACTCACCTTGTAGTTAATTCGCAGTTTAATGCTATTAAAACACAGGGCAATTTGAATAATGAAATAGGACTTCCGCAAATGCTGTTTCAAATTGACAGCAGTACCGAAGCGGCGGTAATTGAAATGGGTATGAACCATTTTGGCGAAATTCATCGCCTTGTTACAGCAACAAAGCCAACAATTGCGATGATAACAAATATCGGTGTATCGCATATTGAAAATCTCGGTTCAAGGCAGGGCATACTCAAATCAAAGCTTGAAATTCTTGACGGACTTAAAGCAGGTTCACCTTTTATTATAAATTGTGATAACGATATGCTTAAAACGATACTTGATAATGATGAAATTATGCAAAAGTATAATGTAATCACATTCGGTATTGAAAGCGACGCTCAATTTAAGGCGGTTGATATTAAGGAAGAAAACGGTTCAACTTCTTTTGATGTTAAATACTCAACTTCGAAAATCATTGATGAAACCGATGGGCCGACAGTTCAGTTTTCTTTGTGCTCACAGCATATATCAATTCCTACAATAGGTATTCATAATGTTTATAATGCACTTGCGGCTTTCACAGTCGGCATAACTCTCGGTATTGATTCCAAAAAGGCGGCCGGAGCTCTTGCAAACTATGTTCCTGCAGGAATGAGGCAGAAAAGCGTAAATGTCGGCGGTATAATTTCTATTGAAGATTGCTATAACGCAAGCCCCGATTCAATGAACGCGGCAATTAAAACACTTGCTAATGTAAATGCAAATAAAAGAATTGCTGTTTTGGGTGATATGCTTGAACTCGGAGATTTTTCAAAAAAAGCACACGAAGATGTCGGCAAAATGGTTGCCGATAATAATATAGATTACCTTTTGGCTTACGGTAATGACGCAAAGTACATCGTTGACGGTGCTAAGCAAAACGGTATGAAAAATGCCTTTTATTTTGATAATAAAGATGAACTTTCAAACAAACTTTTTGAGCTTGCACACAAGGGTGACGCAGTTATATTTAAAGCGTCAAGAGGTATGAAGCTTGAGGATGTAATAAATAATGTGTACAACAGGTGGGAAAAATAAATGAACAGTACAATTGCTTTAATAATCAGTGTAATAATAGCTTTCGGTGTAACCGCAGGCCTTGGATTTGTAATAATTCCGTGGCTTCGCAAATTAAAATTTGGGCAAACAATTCTTGATATAGGCCCAAGCTGGCATAAATCAAAGCAGGGTACACCTAATATGGGCGGAATTATGTTTATTATCGGCATAGTTCTTTCATTTGGAATTACTGCTTTAATCTATCATCTTTCAGGCGGAGAACTTGAAAGCGATTATTCTTCAATTATGAATGGTCGTGAATTGGTTCTTCTTTTCGGTGGGCTTATCTTAGCTCTCGGCTGCGGCCTTGTAGGCTTTATTGATGATTTCACTAAAATTAAGCTTAAAAGAAATGAGGGCCTTTCACCAAAGCAAAAAACACTCGGTCAACTTATCGTTACTTTAGGATATATCACTACTCTTTGGGTATCACATAATACAAGCTGGTATATTCCTTTTATCGGTACAGTAAATTTTGAAAAAAATATATTTACGGCAATTGTATTTTGGATTTTATCTCTGTTTATTATATATGGCTGTGTCAATTCGGTTAATCTTACAGACGGTATTGACGGACTTTGCTCAAGTGTAACAACTACCGTTGCAATTGCGTTTATCGTTATAAGCTATATTCAAGGTTTTGCAGGCCTTAATATTTTTGCAGGCGCACTTTTGGGCGGAGTTCTCGGTTTCCTTTGCTGGAATTGGAATCCTGCTAAAACCTTTATGGGTGATACAGGTTCGCTGTTCCTCGGCGGAATGGTTGTAGCTCTCGGTTATCTTTGCAAATGTCCGATTATTCTTCTTCCAATCGGTATTGTTTATGTTTGTGAAACTATGAGTGATATTATCCAAATAGGATATTTTAAAATCACACACGGTAAGCGCATATTCAAAATGGCACCTATTCATCACCATTTTGAAATGTGCGGTTGGAAAGAAAAGAAAATCTGCGTTGTATTCTCAACAGTAAATGCAATCGGCTGTGCAATCGGCGTGCTTCTTCTTTACTTTGGCAATTTTGCAAAATGATTTTATTTTAAATTTTAATTGAAAGGAGTGTTCTTGTGCCAAAAAATGATAACGAGCAATTAGTTGTTAAGCCAAGCAAATGGAAAAATTTTAAAGACACCTATTTTCTTGTCGGCAGTATTGATATTCCGTTTCTTGGGTTAACAATAGCACTTTTAACAATCGGTTTAATAATGCTCTTTTCAGCGTCATATCCGTATGCGTATTATTATAAGGACAGTTCATATTACTATTTTATTCGCCAGCTTATTTTTGCAGTTGGCGGCCTTGTGGGAATGTTTTTCTTTTCAAAACTTAACTAAGGTACTGAAAGCTTTATATAAAGTCATATTTTTTGTAACAATAGGTTTTTTGATAGTTGTATTATTCTATCATACTGATTTTGGTGATTTTAAACGCTGGATACCAATCGGACCGTTTACTTTTCAACCGTCTGACCTTGCTAAATTCACTATTATATTAAGTCTTTCGGTTTATATAAATGACCATTACAGAAAAATGAATTCGCTTAAATACGGTATTGCAATTCCGGTTGGAATTATATTGATTTTCTGCGGCCTTATTTATCTTGAACATCATTTGTCTTGTACAATTCTTATGTTTTTAATCGGTGCTACTTTAATGTTTGCCGGTGGCACAAATTGGAAATTATTTGCATTTGGACTTGCAATAATCGCACTTGTCGGCTTTCTTGTTGTAAGCTTTCCTAATCTTATTGAAAACTATGCAGGCGCGCGTATTGAAGCTTGGCTTGATAAGGATTTTGATCCTACGGGTGCAAGGTGGCAAACAAATAATTCGCTTTACGCAATCGGCTCAGGCGGATTTTTCGGAACAGGCTTGGGCAATTCAAAGCAAAAATATCTTTATGTTTCAGAACCGCAAAATGACTTTATTTTTTCAATTGTGTGTGAAGAACTCGGATTTTTCGGTGCGGCTGTAATAATACTTCTTTTTGCGGCACTTGTAGTCAGGGGTTTGATAATTGCGTCAAGGTGTAAGGATAAGTTCGGCTCACTTCTTGTAATCGGTGTTGTAGCACAAATCGGTTTGCAGGTAGTGTTTAATATACTTGTAATTACAGACACACTTCCTAATACAGGTATTGCACTTCCGTTTTTCTCATACGGCGGTACAGCTATATTTATGCTGCTGCTTGAAATCGGAGTTGTGCTGTCGGTATCGCGAAAAACAAATCAACAAAAGGTATAGGTAAATCAAATGAAAATATTATTTGCAACAGGCGGCACAGCCGGCCATATCAACCCGGCACTTGCTGTTGCCTCATATATCAGAGAAAAATATCCTGAAAGTGAAATTATGTTTGTCGGCACGGCAGACCATATGGAATCACGCCTTGTGCCAAACGCAGGTTTTGATTTTAAAACTATTAAAATTTCAGGTTTTCGCCGTTCATTTGCACCAAAGGCAATTTTGCATAATATTAAAACTGTTTGCCAGCTTATAACATCAAACGGCGAAAGCAAAAAAATTATCAAGCAGTTTAAGCCTGATGTCGTTGTAGGATTTGGCGGATATGTTTCAGGACCGGTGCTTCAAACAGCGGTTGATATGCACATTCCTACTTGTATTCACGAGCAAAATGCTTATCCGGGTATTACAAATAAAACTCTTGCCAAAGAGGTTGATAAAGTAATGCTTACGGTTGAAGATGCAAAAAAGCATCTTGAAGCAAAAAACGAAGTAATCGTAACAGGTCTTCCTGTTCGTGGCGAACTTCTTAATGCACGAAAAGATTTATCACGAAAAAAGCTCGGTATTCCAAATAATAAATATCTTGTTCTTTCATTCGGCGGTTCACTCGGCGCAAAGCCTCTCAATGACGCCATGTATGATATTCTTCTTGAAAGTGCCGAAAATGATACTTATTATCATATTCATTCAGTCGGTACTAATGGCAGTGAATTTCTTGATAAATTTAAAGAACAGGGTTTTACCGAGGGTGAAAAAGGTTTAATTAAAGGCAATGTTGAAGTTAGGCAGTATATTGATGATATGGATACATGTATGTCTGCCTGTGACCTTGTAATCGGCAGAGCAGGCGCATCAAGCCTTTCTGAAATCGAGGCTATGGGTAAGGCTTCAATCCTAATTCCGTCACCGTATGTGGCAGAAAATCATCAATTTCATAACGCTATGGCACTTGTTAACAGAGGAGCCGGCTCAATTATTGAAGAAAAAGATTTAACTTCGCAGTCACTTAAAGAAGCGATTGATTCAATGCTTTCAAACCCTGCCAAGCTTATTCAAATTGAAGAAAATGCCAAAAATATGGCTATTACCGACGCAAGAGAAAGAATTGCAGATATTATTATTTCACTTGCCAAATAGGTAAATAACAAAATAATCACTTTTGCATAGTATAGCGTGCAGAGGTGATTAAATGGAATATTTTAAAATTAACGGCGGCAAAAAGTTATTTGGAGAAATATCGGTTCACGGAGCTAAAAATTCTGCTTTACCAATTCTTGCATCAACACTTCTAATTAAAGGTGAGAGTGTTATACATAATTGCCCCGATTTAAGCGATGTAAAAGTTACACTTGATATTCTTGCATCCATTGGTTGTAAAGTTAATAAAGAAAATGATACTGTAATAATTGATGCAACAAATGTTACAGGCAGCGAAATCAGTGAAAATACAATGCGCACAATGCGTTCATCTATAATATTTTTGAGCGCATTATTATCGAGGCAAAAATGCGCTTCGATTTATTATCCCGGTGGTTGCGAAATAGGAACAAGACCTATTGACCTGCATTTAAAAGCACTTAATGATTTAGGAGCGAATGTCAGCGTTAACGGTTCATCCATCAGTGCTTGTGCCGATTTTATAATCGGTACTAAAATTATACTTCCTTTTCCAAGTGTTGGTGCAACAGAAAATATTATTATTGCATCAGCCATATCAAAAGGTAAAACGGTGATAGTTAACCCTGCAAGAGAACCTGAAATAAGCGACCTTGCTGATTTTTTAAATCATTGCGGTGCTAAAATTTACGGTGCAGGAGAATCAACAATAGTTATTGACGGTGTAAGTAAGCTTCATCCTTGTGAACATACAATTATTCCGGATAGAATACTTGCATCAACTTATATGTCACTCGGTGCGGTATGTTCAGATGAATTAACTGTTAAAAATATCAGACAAAGTCATTTATCTCCGATTTTTCCTGTTTTTACAGAAATGGGATGTAAATTATATTTAAGCGATAATTCGCTTACTCTTGCTGCACCTAAAAGATTAAAACGGGTAAGAAGTATTAAAACAATGCCATATCCCGGATTTCCTACTGATTCGCAATCTCCCATTGCAGTTGCACTTGCACTCGCCAAGGGAACATCTATATTGCAGGAAACTATATTTGAAAATCGGTTCAGATATGTCAGCGAATTAAACAGATTCGGTACAGATATTGAAATTAAAGACAATATTGCTGTTATTAACGGTGTTGATAAACTTCATCCCGCAAATGTTCACGCCACAGATTTGCGTGGCGGTGCGGCACTTGTGGTAGCGGCACTTTGTGCAGACGGTGAAAGTAATATATATTGTATAGAACATATTGACAGAGGTTATGAAAATCTTGAAAAAGCACTTTCATCAATAGGTGCGAATATTAAGAGGAGTAAAAATGAAGGAACAACAGAAAAAGAAACAGGCGAAACGAAAAGCATCCAAAAGAAGCAAACCGAATTCTAAAATAGACAGCGAATTTTTAGACCTTGGTATTGAGCCACCAAAAATTTATCGTGAGTCGCAAAAGCGTATTACGCAGGCGCATGAAAAGAAATCACGCCAAAGCAGTGATTTTTATTCAATGACACGCTTGGAACGCAGGCAAAAAGAAAGCAATAAACGAAAAAAGAAAAATAAAGCACGAAAAGTGATGGGCTGGATAGGTGCTGTACTTATAATTATTGCAATAGGCACAGTTTTATGCTTAACGGTATTTTTCCAAATAAATACAATATCCGCTTCGGGTAGCAAAATATATTCATCAGATAAAATATTATCACAGTGTATTATTCAAAAGGGCAAAAACCTTTTTACCGTAAATACGGATGAAGCCGCTTTGAGAATTGAAGAAAATCTGCCTTATGTTTATAAAGCAGAAATTAAGCGCAAACTTCCTGATACTATTGAAATTAAAGTGACAGATGCAAAGGTAGCATATTCGCTTTTGTGTGAAGATAATACTTACATTCTTCTTGATAATAATTTTAAAGTCCTAGAAAAAGGCGCACAAATGGCAACGGGAATTATTATCAATAAAACAGATGTAAAATCTGCGAAGCCCGGCCATAAAATTCAATTTAAAAACAGCGATGTAGGCACTTGCCTTGAACGAATGGCAAATTGTATTAAAGAAAACAATTTTACTGAAATCACATCAATTTACAGTAAAAATATAAGCGATAATTATGTTGTTTACGATAATAGAATTACTTTTAAACTCGGTAACAGTAAAGATTTAGATACGAAGATAACGAAGGGCTTGGCGGCTTGCGATAAGCTTAACAGTTCCAGTCCTAACGCAACAGGTACAATGACTGTTTCAACTGACAAGTCAATTTACTTTACAGAGGAATAGCTGTGAAGCAAAATACTTTACAGAGAACGTGACAATTGTCGGAATTTGTGCATACCTGACAAATAAAATAAAATTCGATTGCAAAACATTGTCAAAAAGTTTGAGAATAATTCAAAAAAAGTATTGCAATTTGGTTACAATCTTGTTACAATATCATATGTAACGAAAACCTGTATAGGGGTATATAGACTGAAAAATAAAATTAAGGAGAATCATGCAATGGGACGTTATGAAATTGATACAGATGACTCAAAAGTAGTACAAATTAAAGTAGTAGGTGTCGGCGGCGGCGGTGGAAACGCTGTTAACCGTATGGTACACTGTAATATTCAGGATGTTGAATTTGTAGCCGTTAACTCTGATAAGCCGGCACTTGCAAAGTCAACAGCAACACATAAAATCCTTATTGGTGAAAAGGCTACAAAGGGTATGGGCGCAGGTGCAAGACCTGAAGTTGGTACTCGCGCAGCTGAAGAGAGCAGGGAAGCTCTTACAGATATTCTCACAGGTGCTGAAATGGTATTCATCACTGCCGGTATGGGCGGCGGAACAGGTACAGGTGCAGCCCCTGTTGTAGCTAAAATTGCTAAAGACCTCGGTATTCTTACTGTTGCAGTTGTTACAACTCCTTTCGCTTTTGAAGGTAACAGAAGAATGAAGCAGGCACAGGAAGGTATCAAGGAGCTTGCACAGTATGTAGACTCAATTATGGTAATTCCTAATGAAAACTTAAAGTATGTAACAGAAGAAAAAATTACTCTTCTTAACGCATTTGAAATTGCCAATGATGTTCTTCGCCAGGGTGTTCAGTCAGTATCAGACCTTGTTAACGCAACAGGCCTTGTAAACTGTGACTTTGCCGATGTAACTGAAATTATGAAGGATTCCGGCTATGCACATATGGGTGTCGGTCGTGCTAAAGGTAAGGATAAGGCTGAACTTGCAGCTCAGCAGGCTATTTCTTCTCCTCTTCTTAACACTTCGATTGACGGCGCTCGCGGCATCCTTATCAATATTACTGCTTCAACTGATATTGGTCTTGAAGAAATTGATGCAGCATCATCAATTGTAAGTGCTGCTGTTCATCCTGATTGTGAAATCATTTGGGGTGCTAATTTTGATGAAGATGAAATGATTATTACTGTTATTGCTACACGCTTCGGCGATGAAGGCCCTGGCGCACCGATTAAGTCAACAACAGCTAATAAGGAAGTAGCTCCTCCTCAGCCGGTTGCTCCTGCATTTACAGCTCCTGCTCCGGCAGCATCATCATCAACTTCTCCTGTTTCTACATTTAATGATAATGACGATGATGCTTTCACCGACATTGTCAACTTCTTTAAAAAGTAATAAACTTTAAATGAAAAGTGCGTCGTTTTAGGACGCACTTTTTTGTTTGTTATAATATTAACAATATGTATATTATAATCGACTCGTGTTTATTAAGTGGAAAACTTTTCCTGTCAAGTAATTCGCTTTACATTTTTAACATTTTCCACAATGTTTTCAACATTTTTTGTTGCTGTACGCTCGACTTTTCCACATTCTTAACAGCGTTTTCCACAGCGTTTTTAACAATTTGTTTTTGTAAAGTTTATTGCCATTACATTTAAAAAAGCGGCTAAATATACAAATTATGTATATTTAGCCGCTTTTAGACTTTCGATAAAGTTGCTAAAGCGCGCCTCGTCTAAAGAAATTAAATTAACCTTTTGCCTCCCTTGTAAAGGGTGCGGGTCTCCGGTGGAGACCTCTGCACAAAGTGCAGAAGCACCGACCGAACCGACAGGTGAGACGGTGGGTGCAACTTGTTGCACTCGGAGGGATTGAAAAATAGCTTGGACATCGAGTCCAAGCTATTTTTGGCGCTTTCCGTCTTTTGCTCGGGGGCAGTACCATTGTACAGCTCCCACTCGCAAAATACGAAATTTATCTCACTTTCTCAAAGTCTATCAGCGTGTATTTTAAAATTTTTATTTGACAATTGCGTTTATTAGTAGTATTATAATAGCGAAGTTAGGCAAAACTAACTAATTTTAGCGTTTGAAAGTTAGCTAACGCTAACTGCGATAAATAGAATAGGAGAAACAATATGGCATTTGTAGAAATAAACAACATAAAAAAACACTTTGGTTACGGCGAAAACAAAATTGAAGTGTTGAAAGGCATAAATCTTGAAATTGAAAAAGGTGAGATGTGCGTGCTTCTCGGCCCGAGCGGTTCTGGTAAATCAACCCTTTTGAATATCATCGGTGCTATTGAATATGCTGATGACGGGTACATAGCAATCAACGGTGAAAAAACAAAGCTGATGAATGAAAAGCAGCTTACTATGTATCGCAAAAAGCATCTTGGATATGTATTTCAAATGTATAATTTGATACCGAATTTAACAGTTAGGGAAAATATTGAAGTGGGCGCATATTTAAGTGATAATCCGCTTGATATTGATGAACTTATGGCAACACTCGGCATTGCTGACCAAGCAAATAAATTGCCGGCACAGCTTTCAGGCGGCCAGCAGCAAAGAACTTCTATCGGAAGAGCAATAGTTAAAAATCCGGATATTCTTCTTTGTGATGAACCTACGGGCGCACTTGATTACAACACATCAAAGGAAATATTAAAACTTCTTGAAGACATAAATCAAAAGTACGGTAATACGGTTATTATGGTTACGCATAACGATGCTATTAAAAATATGGCAGATAGAGTTTTCACTCTTCACGACGGCGAAATTCGCAAAAATTATGTAAACGAAAACAAAGTGACTGCAAAAGATCTTGAATGGTAAGGAGTATAAAAATGCAAAATCCTTTGAATAAAAGATTTAAGCGCGATTTAAAATTCGATGCAGGCAAATATATCGCAATATTTCTATTTATTGTGTTTTTTATAGGTGCTGCATCAGGTTTTTTAGTTGCCGATAATTCAGTTTTGGCAATGTTTGATGATGTTGCAACAAAATATAATATTGAAGACGGACATATTTCTTTCAATGTTCAGCCTGATAAAAGTATGCTCTCTGAAATTGAGAAGCAAAATGATTTAAAGCTGTTTGAATTAAATTATAAGGAAGAAGATATAAATAACCTCGGCAAAACTTTGCGTATATATAAGCAAAGGCAAGAAGTAAATACCGTATGCCTTATGAGCGGTAAAATGCCAAGTGCAAAAAATCAGGTTGCACTTGACAGAACTTTTGCCAAAAATAACAATATAAATGTGGGCGATAAAGTTTCAATAAGCGGTAAAAAATACCTTGTTTGCGGTATGGTTGCACTTCCTGATTACAGTGCTTTATTCAAAAGTAATGCCGATATGATGTTCGATGCAGTCGGCTTTGGTGTTGCAATAATGACTGATGGCGGATACGATACAGTAAGTTCTGCACACGAAACAGTAAATTACGCTTGGAAATATAATAAAGCCGCAATTGATGAAAGTGACGAAAATACAAAAAGCGAAAGTTTAATGAAATCACTTGAAAAGATTATTAAAAAATATGATGAACCGATAGTTCAAAATCAAGTGGACGCACTTTACGATGATGCAAAGCCATATATAAAAAGGCTTAAAAGTGAATTTGAAATTGCTGAAAAGGAGTTAGAATCAAAGTATTTTACCGCTATAAGAAATGCAGGTATAGGCAATGATTCAAAAACGGCAAAGGAACTCGGAATTACAACCAAGCAATATACTAATTTAAAAAATGTTTTGGAAGACGCTGAAAAAAATCAAGACGATTGGGATGTTGATTCCTTTGATACAGCACCTAAAATAAATCTTGATGATTATAAAACCGATGATTCATCAAAAGATTCTTATAATATTTTTTCTGCTTTTTGTGCTTTAT
>OGOG01003391.1_pt1 | contig 12115 bp, 9 predicted proteins | sample 1552581 | NCBI WGS metagenome assembly OGOG01 (sample SAMEA2580152, study PRJEB22360) | human gut metagenome | biome: human gut; feature: human-associated habitat; material: faeces | place: Denmark | collected 2008/2010 | reverse complement strand
GAAATACTCAGAATATCCACCTTTTAATAGTAATATTGCAATATCCAAAAGAAATACCTATCTTTGCACCCACTAACTAATAATTACTACGATGAGAATTTCCAAGTAAAGACAAACATTTCGGTAAACATCACTTTTTACATGCTTTATAATTCAGAACGCTGAGCATCACAAACGTGAATGTTTAGCCAATACTGTGTTTGTCTATCCCCTCCACAATCGAAATTTTATTGTATCCAAAGCATTTTTGGGTACAGTGTATTCACCTCTTTAAACACAGTATTTACCATGAGTATTATTATCAGAGATCTTAGCTATGTCCATTCCGACAAAGAAGTCTTATTCCAACATTTGAACCTTGTTATCAACCCAGGAGATAAAATAGCGCTGACTGGAAACAACGGTTGCGGAAAATCCACTTTAATACGGATTATTGCAGGTGATTTATCTGCTACAACCGGAACGGTCAGCCACCCGGAACATCTCTATTATGTGCCTCAACATTTCGGGCAATATGATGACCGGACCATTGCACAGGCTTTAAGGATAGATGGCAAACTGAAAGCCTTACATGCCATTCTAAACGGAGATGTATCTGAAAAACATTTCACCACACTGAATGATGACTGGAATATTGAAGAACGTGCCCAAGCTGCCTTGTCGGCCTGGGGAATGGATGGTATTCCCCTCTCCCGTCTGATGGGCGGATTAAGCGGGGGAGAAAAAACACGTATCTTTCTTGCCGGCATGGAATTGCACTCACCTGTCGCTATTCTGCTGGATGAGCCAACAAACCATCTGGATGCAACAGGACGGCAACGGTTATATGATTTCGTACGGCGCACTCCGGCCATTGTACTTGTTATCAGCCATGACCGTACCCTACTAAACCAGTTACCTGCCATTTGTGAATTAGCCTCTAACGGACTAACTTTCTATGGCGGCAATTACGATTTCTTTAAGGAACAAAAAGGAATCCAACTGAACGCCCTGCAAGAGCAACTGGAAGAAAAGCAAAAAGCCCTGCGACTTGCCCGGAAAACTGCCCGTGAACTGGCGGAACAAAAGGCAAAACAGAATGTACGGGGTGAAAAGGCTGCCATCAAGAAAGGCATTCCCCGCATTATGATGGGTACTATGAAAAACAGGGCGGAAGTAAGTACTAATAAACTAAAAAGTGTACATACCGAGAAAGCTGAAAAGTTACAGCAGGACATGCAAAACATAAAAAGTACTCTTCCCCTTGTAGAGAAATTAAAAACAAATTTCAATGCCTCCACTCTACACGAAGGTAAGGTATTGGTTACTGCAAAAGAAATGAACTTTCAATATCCGGATGCTCCCCAACCCATGTGGACAACACCGTTAAGCTTTCAGTTACGGAGTGGCGACCGCTTCTATATTGAAGGCAATAATGGCAGCGGCAAAACCACATTGTTGAAACTACTTTGCGGAGATCTTTCTGCCGTCAGTGGAACACTTGACCGTATTGATTTCAGCACAGTTTATCTGGATCAGGAATATTCTCTTATCCATAATGAATATAATATTCTGGAACAAGTGGAATATTTCAATCGGCGCCACCTGCCGGAGCATGAGCTGAAAACGATATTGAATCGTTATCTCTTCCCAGCAGCTACATGGAACAAGTCTTGCAGGTTACTTAGTGGTGGAGAAAAGATGCGCCTTTCCTTCTGTTGCCTGATGATTGCAGATAACACCCCAGATGTTTTCATACTGGATGAACCGACCAATAATCTGGATATTGAAAGTATCGAGATCATTACAGCAACTATCCGGGACTATACAGGAACGGTAATCGCCATATCACATGATAAGGAATTTCTGAAAGAAATAAACTGTAAATCATGGATTAAGTTAGAAAGCAAATAGCTTACTAACTTCTTTTTTCTCTTACTTACTACGAAAAGGTTTACCAGTTATACAACTTATACAGCCTGGGTTATACAACTCAACACGTATGAGTTATATAACTGGTAAGGCTTTCGTAAATGAATAGATAAGACAAGAAGGAGCCGTAAGTATAAAGGTTCTTCCGTTAAATCATAAAAAAGTACTATTTTTGCAATTGAAGGCATATTCAGAATCACTTCATCAATGAAAAGAAAAAGAATATAAATCAATACGTTATGGCAGGCATCAAAGATTTAGGGACATTATTATCCAGTATCGATCCTGTTCTGGATGAACGCAGTTTTGTTTTTTGTACTTTTCCCGAATTCCACTGGGATGATGTACATCAATTGAACCCCATCGGCTTTTTCCATGAAAAAGAGGGACTGACGCTTATCATCACCCAACAAGAGGCTATTAATAAAAATATAAATTATGAATCTGTTTATAAGCTCATTTCCCTAAATGTACATTCAAGCTTGGACGCTGTTGGATTAACAGCCGCATTTTCAACTAAATTGGCAGAAAAGAATATTAGTGCCAATGTGGTTGCCGCGTACTACCATGATCACATTTTTGTGCCTGAAGAAAAAGCAGAGCAAGCTTTAGCCGCTATTTCCGAGTTTCGTCTACAAAGCCATCCGGTTCGTCTCAAATAAAAGAGTAGCGTATTGCGGAGACCTATCTTTATCGCATTAAACCAAAAACGATAAAGATGGATAAAACTAAAGTATTAGTAATAATTGCATTACTAATTTCAATTTGCTCTTTCGGAAAAGAAGTTTCTAATATCCCCGGACAAGCATCGGCTGATAATGAGAATATCCCACAAAGTAGTGGACGTCCCGTACAAACACTGCGAGGAGTAGTCAATGATCGGGCATCAGGACATCCTATCCCGTATGCTACGATACAGTTAACAGATATTCCGGGATTAGGGATGATGTGCGATAGTCTCGGACGTTTCGCACTTCCAAAAGTTCCGGTAGGCCGTCATTCTGTACAAGCCTCTTTCATGGGATATGAGTCAGTGACTGTACGGGAAATTCTAGTGACTTCCGCTAAGGAAGTTTATCTGGAAATAGCTTTGCAGGAAAGCGTAAACGAACTGAGCGAAGTAGTGGTCCGTGCGCACAACCGGAACGAAGCCATGAATAAAATGGCTGTCGCAGGAGCACGTATGCTCAGCGTGGAAGAAGCGAGTCGCTATGCAGGTGGATTTGATGATCCGGCCCGACTGGTTGCTTCATTTGCCGGAGTAACGCCAAGCGTTTCCAACAATGGTATATCTATCCACGGTAATGCCCCGCATTTATTGCAGTGGCGACTGGAAGATGTGGAAATTCCCAATCCAAACCATTTCGCAGATATCGCCACTTTAGGAGGTGGAATTCTGTCCTCACTCAGTGCACAAGTTTTAGGAAACTCCGACTTCTTCACAGGTGCTTTTCCGGCAGAATACGGCAATGCTGTTTCCGGTGTCTTCGACATGAAGCTACGCAACGGAAACAACCAGCGAAATGAAAACACATTCCAGGTAGGTATCATGGGAATAGATTTCGCCTCCGAAGGGCCGTTAAGCAAGAAACATAAGGCTTCGTATATCTTCAATTACCGCTACTCCACTACAGGATTACTGAACGTTGACTTAGGTGGAAAGATGGACTATCAAGACCTGAACTTCAAACTAAACTTCCCCACCCGCCACGCAGGCACTTTCGCCGTATGGGGCACTGCATTACTTGACAAATATAAAAGCTCACTCGAAAAGAATCCGGATAAATGGGATTATCTGGAAGATGCCGGACAGGGACGTTCTACGCAGTACATGGCAGCCGGAGGTGTTACCCATCGCTACTTCTTTAATGAAAACACGTTGCTGAAAACCACACTTGCCGGAACCTATTCCGACCAAGAAGCCATACAAACCACTTATGACAGAGAATTTAATCCTTTACCTAACATCGATCAGAACAGCAGAAGCACAAACCTGATACTGACTTCGTCACTGAACCGGAAAGTAAATAACCGTTTTACCAATAAAACCGGATTAACCTTTACACAAATGTTCTACAACATGAATTTAGAACTTGCTCCATTCATTGACCAACCGTTGGAAACAATCTCAAAAGGAGACGGAAACACCAGTTTGATTTCAGCCTACAACAGTTCCGCATGGGGAATAAACGATAAACTAAGCCTGAACTTCGGCCTGCACGGACAACTACTCACACTAAATAATCGTTGGACCCTTGAGCCACGTGCCAGCCTGAAATGGCAAACAAATACCCGGACTTCCTTTGCTTTGGCTTATGGTATGTATAGCCGTATGGAAAAAATGGACGTTTACTTTGTAAAGACACAAAGTACCGGTGACCGGTCAGTAAACAAAAACCTCGATTTCACCAAAGCACACCATCTGATGCTTTCATTCGCCTATAAGGTTTCAGAAAATACAAGTCTGAAAGTGGAACCTTACATTCAGTTCCTATACGATGTGCCCGTCATGCGCGACAGTTCTTTTTCAGTGCTTAACCGAGATGAGTTTTTCGTGGAAAATGCTTTAGTGAACAAAGGACGAGGGCGCAACTTCGGTGTAGACTTCACATGGGAACGAGCACTGAACAAAGGCCTCTACTACATGATAACTGCCTCCCTGTTCGATTCCCGTTATTGCGGTGGCGACGGTGTCTGGCACAACACACGCTTTAACCGAAAATATGTATTGAACGGGCTAATCGGCAAAGAATGGATGTTGGGACGCAATAAACAAAACATTCTCAGTGTCAATCTGAAGCTCACTCTGCAAGGCGGAGAACGCTATGCTCCGATAGATGTGGAAGCAACGATGAATCACCCCGATAAAGAAGTACAGTATGATGAAATGCGGGCATATTCCATTCAACGTTCTCCGATGTTGATTGGTAATTATACAGTAAGCTACCGCATCAATAAACAACGTGTATCTCATGAATTCTCCGTGAAAGGCCTCAACTTTACGGGCAGCAAAGAGTTCATTCAGCACCTCTATAATATAAAAACAGGAAAGATAGAGGTAAGTGAACAGAAAACAGGTCTGACCAATATCAGCTACAAAATAGAGTTTTAATTTAGGATAATCCAGTGTTTTATATGAATTTATTCTATCTTCGTCACCTCAAATGAAAGATACTTCCATGAAAGTAATACCTATTATAGGCAATGATAATTCTTTTCTATACCGCTTCCTCGTCAGTTCGCGCTTCCGGGTAGCCAGACATATCACTGTCATCGTGGCACTGCTTGTCATAGCCTGTAATCTGGTATTATTCAGTTGTCAGGGCTATATAGAGATGTTGGGGAAGTGGACCTATCTTCTTATCTTCAATATGTTTCTGCTCTATGGTTCCATTTTCTATTTCAATTTGCTCTATCTGGTACCCCGTTACTTGCTCAAACAAAGATATCTGACATATATTCTTTCCCTCTCAACCGCTTTAATCGTAGTTTTTATCTTTCAAGCTACACAGGAATATATTGTATCCGAGATCTTTTCAGTTCCTAACATTTATGTCGGATACTCTAAAGTGGCATTTGTGATGGACTATCTTTCCTCTTTCCCATTAACGCTCCTCAGTATCATGGGCGGTGGCATGACTGTCTTGCTGCGGCTTTGGATACTGGAAAACCAACGAGTGATGCAATTGGAAAAAATCAGGTTGCAGTCTGAAATAGAACATCTGAAAGAGCAAATTAGTCCTTCCATGTTATTCCGGGTACTCCACTATTCAGGAGAGCAGGCATTGGTAAATCCGGGAAAGGCTTCGAAAATGTTAATGAAACTGAGCCAGATACTCCGGTATCAGTTGTATGACTGTAACCGGGAAAAAGTGCTGTTACATACAGAAATCAAATTCCTCACCAATTATTTGGAACTGGAACAACTTGTCTCCGGCAAATTTGATTTCCACATGAACGCATCGGGAGAGACAGGACGCACTTTTGTATTCCCATTGCTTTTCATCCCTTTTATACAGTACACCGTAAAACAAATCGAAACACAGGAAGAACATCCTGCATCCATTGACATCCATCTGCACGCAGAAGATGAGAATATTCAGTTCAACTGCCAGGTATCCATACCTTGCCTGGAACAGGAACAGGAATTAAATAAAATTCGGCAACGTCTTGATTTGCAATACGGAGAGAACTACCGGCTGGAATTAACCGGCCAAAACATTCAGCTTGAATTGAAAGGAGGTGGAAAATGATCAATAACCGTTTTACCAATTTCCTGCTTGCTCCACGTTATCGGACGGCAAGGCATCTGTTTCTGCAATTCGTGGTATTTATGATTACAGTAAACATACTTTGGAATGTCCCCATGCGACCACTCAGCTTCCCTCAAAGATTGCTGGGATGGGCCATCTATTTTATTTCCATCGATGCAGTTTTCTATATCAATCTTTATTGGCTATTCCCTCGCTTCCTGCTGAAAAATCGCCTGTTGATATATGCCCTCGGTGTATCCGGAGTTAGTCTGATAGTCATTATAGCTTTAGCCATATTCCAAATTTTCACCATAGATATTTCTGTTCCCTCATCCGATAACGGTCTGTTGCCTATCGTGGTAAATGCCATATCAGGAGTATTAGCCATGGGATTTACCGTAGCTGGAATGTCCGCCATACTCCTACTCCGTCACTGGATACTCTATAACCAGCGTGTAGATGAGATCCAATCTGCCACTCTGCATTCTGAATTGAAGTTTCTCAAAAACCAGATAAATCCTCACTTCTTATTCAATATGCTGAATAATGCTAATGTACTCATTCGAAAAAATCCCGCAGAAGCATCTAAAGTATTATTCAAGCTTGAAGATTTATTGCGTTACCAGATGAATGATAACTTCCGCGAACATGTACCTCTCCGTTCCGATATCCATTTCCTGAACGATTATCTGAATCTGGAGAAAGTACGGCGTGACCACTTTGACTACAATATTACAGAGGAAGGTAATATCGATGGCATACAATTGCCGGCTTTGCTATTCATTCCTTTTGTAGAGAATGCAGTGAAGCATAATTTCGATAGTGAACATCCGTCATACGTTCACCTTTTCTTCAAAGTTGATGATAATCAATTGGAATTCCTGTGTGAAAACTCCAAGCCTGCCATAGCAACAGGCAAGAGCCGTGTAGGCGGAATCGGCCTAACAAACATCCGACGTCGGCTCGAACTCTTATATATCGGTCGCTATTTGCTGGAAGTGTCCGAAACAGCAAACAAATATGTAGTAAATTTAAAGCTGAACTTATGAATTGTATTATAATAGATGATGAACCCCTGGCACGCGAGGCTATGGAAATGCTGGTAGAAGAAAATAAAGAGCTCTGCTTACTGAGCATGTTCAACAATGCAGTGTCCGCCGCACGGTTTATGGAAGAACATTCTGTCGACCTGATCTTTCTGGATATCCAGATGCCCGGTATCACCGGCATAGAGTTCGCACATACTGTCTCCAAACGAACACTTATCATCTTCACCACTGCTTATACGGAATATGCACTGGATAGTTATGAAGTCGATGCCATCGACTATCTGGTCAAGCCGATAGAAACAGAACGTTTCCAGAAAGCTGTACAGAAGGCTCTCTCCTATCATTCCTTATTGATGAAAGAAGAGAAAGAGGCTATTGAAGCCAATGTATCTTCCGAGTATTTCTTTGTCAAGTCCGAACGGAAATATTTCAAAGTAAACTATGCCGATATTCTCTTCATCGAAGGATTGAAAGACTATGTAATCCTTCAATTACCGGAGCAGCGCATCATAACCCGTATGAATATGAAAGGCATCTCCGAGCTCTTGCCCCAGGATCTGTTCCTCCGTGTAAACAAGTCCTATATCGTCAATACCCGTCACATCGATTCATTTGATAACAATGACATCTATATAGGCAATTATGAGATTGCCATAGGCAACAGCTACCGCGATACATTCTTTGAAGAATTTCTAATGAAAGGAAAAAGAAAAGGATAATATAAAAAATAATAATGTACATTTGTATTCCAGAATTAAGCAACTTAACAGGTTTACAGATATGATACAAATTCGTCCCAGCCAACTTTCTGACTTAGACCGCCTGATGGAGATATTCGATCATGCCCGCAAGTTTATGGCATCCGTAGGAAACGGAAACCAGTGGATCAACGGCTACCCGCAGCGTGAACTGATTGCCAAAGAAATCACCGACGGACATTGCTACGCATGCGAAGATGAACACGGAAAAATCGTCGGAACATTTTGTTTTGTTCCGAGTCCCGACCCTTTTTATTCCATTATCGAAGATGGAGCCTGGCTGAATGATGATCCCTATTATGTGATTCACCGTATCGCTTCCGACGGAAGTTACAAAGGCATTGGCGATATCTGTTTAAATTGGTGCACCAAGCAATATTCAAGCTTACGTGCGGACACACATAAAGACAATATCATCATGCAAAATCTCCTTGCGCGAAACGAATTTATCCGTTGTGGGACGGTTTATGTCTCAAATGGGACGCCCAGGATTGCATACCAAAAAATATCACGATAATCTTCGTTTTTTTTCTGCTGAGAGAAAGACTGAAAATGATTTTTTTTATATATGTTTGCGCCTTGAAATAAATTATTTCAAGTAATAGCAACAGAGTATGATAGAAAATCGTCTCAGCCAGCTTTCCAATTCAGCTATGCAGCATGTCATCATGCAGCATTTGTTTATACAAGACGGATTTATCCGTTGTAGAATGATTCATGCAGCTAACGCAGCGGCATGCATAGCCTTTCTCAATTAAGAATCCTTAGCCAGTATTTTTTTACTTGTATAAATGCATCTTTATGTGTGTATTTACGAACTTAGACAAATAACAGCTCAAACGCATGGAAAAAGAACAGAAGCACTCACTAGCAAACGATATTGCCGAACATGTTAAACTACAGCAGCAATATGATAGTCTTTATAACCAGAGCATGACTATCCTCAACTCACTTCCGGTAGCAGTAGCTGTCTACAACGCTGAAGGAAAGATATTGTATTTCAACGAACGTTTCTGCCGCATATTTGGGACAGATATGGAGGAGATGGCAGAAAGTCATCCAAACATATACGACAGTCCGGTAGTGACCGACGAAATTAAAAATGCAATAAAAGCAGGATTACCCATATTCACCTCCTTTCCGTATGATTTTGGAAAAGTAGACGGTTACATCACTACCGTATATACCGGCATTCGTCACCTGGAATGTAATGGGCAACCCATTCGTAACCCAAACGGAGAATTGGCAAGTTATGTTATCATCATGGAAGATATCACAGAGTCTTTGGAGAAAGAAGAAATGCTCCGCCAAAGCCGTCTGAAGACAGAGATAGCCATAAAAACAGCAGATATCATGCTTTGGGAGTTTGATGTCAACTCCCGGCTATTCTTTAGTGACAATGAGCCTCTGAACGGGTATGATAAATCACGTCCCCTGTCAATAGATCTTTATTTAGAAACGATTCATCCTGAAGACCGTAAAGAAATGGTCAGCATCATGCAGAGAATGAATAGCGGTGAAGACTTCTCGTTCACATTCGAAGGACGCATCAAGTTATTCGGTTCTTCCGAATGGCAATATTGCTTCGTCAACGGCTCCCCCTACTCTTATAGCGAAAGCGGACAGGTACTTAAATACGTGGGTACTCGCAAAAACAATACAGATATCCATAAAAAGAAGCAGCTTCTGGATAAGATATTGAATAATATTCCGCTCTCCATCCATATAAAAGATGTAGAAGATAACTTCCGTTATATATTCTGCAATGAAGAAAGTAAACGTATGTTCGGTACGAGCGAAGATACGACAACATACGATGTCATGGATGAAGAACAAGTGGCACGTATTCAAAAAACAGATCTTGAGGTCTTCAATACCGGTAGTCCTTATCTGGGACTAGAGCGTGTAAACCTGAAAGACGGGCGCAGTTATGATACAATCGTGCGCAAGAGCGTTATCGAAGATGATGGAAAACGTTTACTACTGAATACCCGTTGGGATCAAAGTCTGCAAAATGAACTTAAACGTCGCGCACAGATTCTTTCAATCACTCTGGGAGCTATGAATGCCTTTACTTGGTTCTTTGAACCGGACAAAAACAGGATAAGTTTTGGCGAAGGGTTCAATGAAGTTACCAAAAAGGCTTCTGAGATCTGTTCGGTGGAAAAATTTCTGAGTTGTGTGCATCCTGATGACAAACAAAAATTCCATGATTCCCTGCAAGCCGTTGTTGAACAGGATAATGGTATTTGGGAATTGGAATACCAACTCGATTTAAACGGTAACGGAGTTTATCAATGGTGGCAAACCCGTGGCATGCTGGAAACAAGCACCCTGAATGATGCTCCCTATAAATATATGTTTGGCATGACCATCTGCATAGATGCACACAAACAAGCAGAACTGACATTACTCAAAAATAAAGAAGAACTGAAAAAATTGGTTACCTTGAATGAATTAGTACTCAACAATACCAATTCCGGCTTAGCATACATCACCCGAGACTATCGCGTACAGTGGGAAAATGTCTCCTCCTGCTCAAAAAGCTTGTCTTTCGAAGCCTACAAGCAAGGTGAACTTTGCTATAAAAGTGCCCACAACCGAACTTCACCGTGCGAGGAGTGTATATTATCACGTGCTTTCCAATCCCGTCAGACAGAACTCATCAAATTTAAACTTGATAATGCACACGTCGTCGAAGTATATGGAACTCCAGTTTTTCTTGAAGACGGTACAGCTGATGGCATTGTCATCCGTGTAGACGATGTGACCGAACGTGAAGAGATGATTAAGGAATTGCAGATAGCAAAGATGCATGCTGAACAATCAGACAAACTCAAATCCGCTTTCTTAGCTAACATGAGTCATGAAATCCGTACCCCGCTGAATGCCATCGTCGGTTTCTCCGGACTGATGATGTATGCAAGCGATGAAGAGAAGGAGGATTACATGCAGATTATTAATAATAACAATGAAATGTTACTGAAATTGATCAGCGATATTCTTGATTTGTCCAAACTGGAAGCCGGCTCTGTAGAATTGAAATATGAAGAATTCGACCTGACGGACTATTTCAACTCCATGTTTGCTTCTATGAAGCAAAGGGCCACAAACCCCAAAATACAAATAGTAGCTGTCAATCCTTACCAACACTGTTTAGTTACTCTCGACCGTAATCGCGTTGCACAAATCATTACCAACTATGTAACCAACGCCATTAAATATACCACGGAAGGAACTATTGAAATGGGCTATGAATACAGAGAAGAGGGAATCTATTTTTATGTAAAAGATTCGGGAATCGGCATACCGGACGAAAAGAAAAACAAAGTATTCCACCGGTTTGAGAAATTAGACGAATTTGCACAGGGTACAGGTTTGGGACTATCTATTTGTAAAGCAATTGCGGAAGCAATGGGAGGTAATGTAGGATTTGAATCAGAATACGGTAAAGGCTCATTGTTCTGGGCACTGTTACCTTGTGAAGTGGAAATACCATCCGAAATTACTCAGCAAAGAGCAGAAAGGGTAACCTCATCAGATAAAAAAGATATAGTTGCCGGAACCTCGTCAAGCAATACTCCCGGACGTAAAACAATCCTGGTTGCCGAGGATATTCAAAGCAATTACCAGTTAGTGTCAGCTTTGTTGCGGAAACGTTTTAATCTGGTGCATGCCGCCAACGGTCAGGAAGCCATAGAAATACTACATAAACGTCACGTAGATCTGCTACTCATGGATATGAAGATGCCTGTTATGGATGGGCGTACTGCAACTTCCGAGATCCGGAAGTTCAATACGGAAATACCAATTATCGCCTTGACCGCTCATGCTTTTGATGCCGACCGGGTGGCTGCTTTGAAAGCCGGTTGCGATGATTATCTAGTGAAGCCGATCAATGGAGCGAAGTTGATGCAGACGTTGAAAGAGTATGGTTGTTAGATGATTTCTTTTTGAGAATCTTTTACTTGCGAAATGTGCTAATCATGCAAAGCTGATTAAGAATATACTAATATGAAAAAAAGTATATTATATCCTTGCTGCTTCTAATATTTCGACCACTTATTTGTAGTATATAGAAAAATGCCCGGCATTTCAAATTATGGAATGTGAAATTGTTTGGTATTTTGTAATATTGCTATTA
>OGOG01003388.1_pt1 | contig 12119 bp, 14 predicted proteins | sample 1552581 | NCBI WGS metagenome assembly OGOG01 (sample SAMEA2580152, study PRJEB22360) | human gut metagenome | biome: human gut; feature: human-associated habitat; material: faeces | place: Denmark | collected 2008/2010 | reverse complement strand
GAACTCGGTATCGGCTTCGTGCCTTATTGTCCGCTGGGGCGTGCGTTTCTCACCGGGATAATCAATGAAAACAGCCGTTTCTACGAGGGAGACCGGCGTTGGAACTTGCCGCAATTCACGCCCGAAGCTTTGAAGCACAATATGCCGCTTATCGCCTTGGTTCGCAAATGGGCCGAGCGCAAGGGAGTGACACTCGCGCAATTCGCTTTGCTATGGATGTTATCTCGCAAATCGTGGATTGCTCCGATACCCGGAACGACCAATCCGGCACACTTGGATGACCTGCTCGGTGCGGGAACGGTCCGTCTCTCAGCTTGGGAGATGGAGGAGTTTGATAAGGAGTATGCCAAAATCGATTTGATGGGGCATCGTGCCGATCCGTTCACCGAAAGTCAAATAGATAAATAAATCAATCATGGTAAAAATAATCTTAGGTGTTCTGTCACTGCTTGTCATGTTGTCGTGCAGCACTGCCGTGAAAGAGAACACTACACAACCCGATATAATGGAGACAAACAAGAAAAATCTCGGAAATCTGTTGGCACTCTATCCCAAACCAATGACGGTTGTCGGGGCGGAGGTCGAAGGGAAAGTAAACTGGCTTGTGGTAGGACACACGGGAGTCATCGGCCATGACCGGATACTGGTCAGCATGAGTAAAAGTCATTATACCAATCAAGGTATTAAAAAATCAAAACGACTTTCCGTCAATCTTGTGAGTCGTGAGATGTTACCGAAAGCTGACTATGTAGGAAGTGTAAGTGGTGCGACGGTCGATAAGTCGGAGGTGTTTGCTTACCATATCGGAGAGAACGATACGCCCGTTATAGACGCATCACCACTCACGATGGAGTGTGAAGTGGTGGACATTTATGAAACCGACGGTTTCGACAATTTCATTTGCACGATAGTCAATACATACGCTGCTTCCAACGTACTCGACAGTGATGGGAAGCTCGACTATACGAAACTGAAACCTGTCTTGTTCGAATTCCCGACCTACTCTTACCTTGCTACGGGCGAGATCATCGGCAAATGTCTGAATCTGGATAAGCAGCCGGGTATGTGCGCCAAAAAGCCGATGACGGCTGACGGTATCGTGCGGTTATCGAAAATAGAGGTTTATCCGCAATATCTCGATGAGTATATAAAATATGCGACCGAGGTGGGCGAAATTTCCCTACGTATCGAACCGGGCGTGCTGACGATGTATGCGGTCAGCGAAAAGGAGAATCCCTGCAAGGTAACGATTCTCGAAACGTATGTAAGCCGTAAGGCATACGAGGAGCATATTGCTTCGGAACACTTTCAGAAGTACAAGCAGGGAACACTGCACATGGTCAAATCCTTAACATTGTCCGACCAGACACCGCTCAATCCAGCTAACAGACTCAATAACTTCATGCAATAAATAAAACAACTATGAACAAGATTCTTTTAATTTCAATATTCAGCATTTTAACACTCAATGTTATGGCACAAGAAAAGATAGTACAAACGGCAGGACGCACCCAACTCGGTGAGTTCGCACCCAAATTTGCGGAACTCAATGACGATGTTCTCTTCGGCGAAGTATGGAGCCGCACTGATAAACTCGGTCTGCGTGACCGTAGTTTAGTAACGATTACCTCCCTTATCAGTCAGGGTATCACGGATAATTCGCTCGTGTTCCACCTCCAGACAGCAAAGAAGAACGGTATTAGCCGTACCGAGATCGCTGAAATCATTACTCATATCGGATTCTACGCGGGTTGGCCGAAGGCTTGGGCGGCATTCAACCTCGCCAAAGGCGTATGGGCGGAAGATACTGCCAGTGAAGATGCCAAAGCTGCTTTCCAGCGTGAGATGATTTTCCCTATCGGCGAAGCGAATGCAGCATACGCCCAATACTTCATCGGCAACAGTTACCTCGCACCCGTTTCGGGCGATCAAGTGTCGATAGCAAACGTCACATTCGAGCCTCGCTGCCGTAATAACTGGCATATCCACAAAGCAACAAAAGGCGGTGGACAGATGCTTATCGGTATAGCCGGACGAGGTTGGTATCAGGAAGAAGGCAAGCCAGCAGTAGAGATTCTGCCCGGTACGGTCATCCATATTCCAGCTAACGTGAAACACTGGCACGGAGCGGCAGCCGACAGTTGGTTTGCGCATCTGGCTTTCGAGGTTCCGGGAGAAAAAACATCCAACGAATGGTTCGAACCGGTCACGGACGAGGAGTACGACAAGCTCGAACAGAATAAATAATGACTTCTGTCAATCCAAACGACTTTCGTGTTTTTTATCACCGGATGTTCGTGCTGCTCTGATCGGATTCTTACATCTGATGTTTATTTGGAGCGGTGACATCCTGCTTTTGTATGCTCTTTTGGGAATGTTGCTGCCCTTATTCCTGAAACTCTCCGACAAAAAACTATTGTGGCTTTCTGCCGTATTTATCGTTTTTCCCGTAGTCGTAGATGTCTTGACTGTAATAGGTGGCATCAACCTGTCGGAAGCGGTAGTTCGGTGGCAACAATATTACTGCGGACTTTATGGAATAACGGATGATAATTTCGGAATCTGGCTAAGGGACGCGGATAGTTACGATGATGTTTTCCGATTTCTGATACAAGGTGTTTTTGTACGGTCAGTTCGGGTTATTGGAATAGATCTGGCGTATGCTGGTTTACAACAAAAGATTGAATCTATTAAAAAAGAATTTATAAAGTATGAATTTTAAAGTATTAAATAATGGAATCAAGATGCCGGTACAGGGATTCGGTGTTTTTCAGATACCCAATGCTTCCGAATGTGAAAGCGTTGTTACTGATGCACTTGCCATCGGATACCGACTTATCGACACTGCTTCGGTCTATGGTAACGAACGAGCGGTCGGTGCGGCTATTCGGAAAAGTGGTATTCTACGTGAGGAGCTGTTCATCACGACCAAAGCATGGATTTCGGAAATGAGTTACGAACGGACATTGCGGGCATTCGATGCTTCGCTCGCCCGTTTAGAGTTGAATTACCTCGACCTATATTTGATCCATATGCCCTTCGGTGACTATTACGGAGCATGGCGGGCTCTGGAAGAACTCTATATACAAGGTCGTGTACGGGCTATCGGGGTATGCAATTTCGAGCCGGACAGACTGCTGGATTTATACTATAACACGAATGTTATTCCAGCGGTCAATCAGATAGAGGGGCATCCTTATACTCCGCAAACCGAAGCGATACGGATCATGCAGGAACTGGGCGTACAAGCAGAAGCATGGGGGCCTTTGGCCGAAGGACGGAACGGATTGTTCACGGACGACATTCTGACCGGCATCGGTCGCAAATACGATAAATCGGTGGCACAGGTCGTACTGCGCTGGCACTTACAGCGAGGAGTTATCGCCATTCCCAAATCAGTACATCGGCAGCGGATGGAAGAGAATTTCAACATCAAGGATTTCATACTGACGTCGGAGGATATGGCCGCAATCGCTTCCATGAATACGGGATGCAACACGATTCTCGACCTACACACTCCGGAAGAGGTGCAGCGGCTCTATAGTATCAAGTGCCCGACATGATAAATATACTTATAAATTACTTTTATACTCCCATAATTCAAACGATTACGGGAGTTTTCGTTTTTTCGGGGATGATTCTGCCTTTAAAAAAGCATAATCCGTAATTCGGGTATAAATACCGAGGAATTATCTACAAAGCGTGTGACGGAGACTGTCTATTTTTGCATCAAAGAGATAAACAAATAAAAACAAAAGATTATGCCACACATTGCAGTAACCATGTTACCCGGCAGAGACTGGGAAACAAAACAAAAATTAGCCGAGAATTTGTGCAACACATTGATTGAAACCCTCGGAATCGACGCCAAATTCGTATCCGTATCCGTCGAAGATGTGGAGATGAAAGACTGGGAAAATTCAATGCAGCGCATTCCGGCAGGAACAATCATTATAGATCCAAATAAGAAATGAATATGAAAAAGTTATTATTGATTCTCTTGTTACTGTTGACCGTCCTGTCGATGGTAACCTGCAGCGGTTCCGATGATGAGCCGTTCAGCCCCGAACAACCGGAAATTCCCGAACAGCCGGGAGGCGATAACAATGAACCCAATACACCGACACCCGGTGGTAACGGCTGCTATTTGGTACTGTATGCTTCGCGCACGAACAACACCGAACGGGTGGCACGGCAGATTCAGACAACACTCGACTGCGATATATTGGAAGTCGAGCCGCAAACGCCTTACGAAGATGACTACAATGCCATGTTGGAACGCTCGCAGGAAGAGTTGGCCGCTATCCAGCAAGGTAATTATCCGGCTATTAAAACAACGCTGGAAAACTTTGATAATTATGACATAGTCTTCGTCGGCTATCCTATTTGGTACGGCAGTATGGCGACACCAATGCAGACGTTTCTGCATGAACACGCCTCGAAACTCACCGGCAAACGAATCGCCTTGTTCGCCACGAGCGGCAGTAGCGGAATATCGACTTCGGCCAGCGAAGCCCGTAGCCTTTGTCCAGATGCAACCGTAATCAACCAGACTTTATTACTAACCTCTTCAACCCTCTCTCAAATGGAAAATCGTGTTACAGAATGGCTCGACGGGATTGGAGCCGGACGGGAAGAACCCGAAACTCCCGATGTATCTTCATTGAACGTAAACATTACAGTCGGTGACCGCACCATCACCGCTACGATGGAAGACAATGCCACCGCACGGGATTTTCTCTCGCGCCTGCCTCTTGAGATAACACTGAACGATTATAACAACACGACAGAGAAGATTTTCTATCCAGATCCGGCTCTAACGACCGAAGGCGTCACTCGGGGCTGTACTCCTACGCCCGGTGATATAGCTATCTATGCACCGTGGGGCAATGTAGCGATTTTCTGTAAGAGCTGGTCACATAGTCGCGACCTGATTAAAATCGGTCGTATTGACGGAAACGGTATCGAAGTGTTAAGTGTAACTGGGGATATACCCGTGAAAATAGAAAGGAGATAAGAGATGGAAACGGATAAATTCAAAGAATATGTAAAAACGCGTAAAGCACTCAATACGGAGGAGATACACCGTTTCATGGACGATATGAGTAATGAGGCCAGACGTATCACTTTCCGGTTGAATACAGCATACCACACACCCGACGAAGTACGCGGATTGCTCTCAGAACTGTTCGGTTACAAGGTGCCGGAATCAATTCGGGTATTTCCACCGTTCTATACCGATTTCGGCAAGAACATTACCGTCGGTGAGGGAGTCTTCATCAATGCCTGTTGCCATTTTCAGGACCATGGCGGAATGATAATCGGTGACGGATGCCAGATCGGGCATAATGTGGTTTTTGCCACACTTAATCATGGCTTGGTTCCGAAAGACCGCCAGACGACTTATCCCGCACCTATCGTTCTTGGCAGGAATGTATGGATAGGTTCCAATGCAACAATCTTGCAAGGTGTAACAATCGGTGACAATGCTGTTGTCGGAGCCGGAGCGGTTGTAACAAGAGATGTGGAAGCAAATACAGTCGTAGGCGGTGTCCCAGCTAAATTTATAAAAAGGTTACGCTGATGTATTATTTCGGATTTTCTGATCAATGGTGGTGCCACGGCATCTTACTATTATGGTCCGTTGAAACCGTAATGTGTTGTACTGTAAACAGTAAGGCAACTGCTTCCATACAAGATTAGGTGTACAAAAATATTTTATCCGTTTTCCAAATTTGAGCCTTACAACAAAGATTCTGTGGTTGGAATGCATTATATTTGCGAAAATTAAAGACTGACAATATGGAACGATTAGATGTATTCGATTGCTCGAACATGCTTATAGCAAGTTATTTCTCCGATGACAGGGAATGTGCCCACGAAAACAGGGAGCATACACTTATTTATTTATGCTCCGGCAAACTGGAAATAGAAGAACGTGGAAAGAAAACCGTGTTGCATCCGGGGGATTGTGCTTTCATGCGGCGCGATAACCGAATGTGGTTACAGAAAAAGGTTGAGAACGGAAAGCCTTACCGTTCTATCGTATTGAAGTTCTCAAGACCGTTTCTAAGAGAATTTTACCAGACACTTAACCGGCAACAAATTCCGACTGATTCCGAACGCGAGAAGGTAAGCCTGCGGGTACTGCCAAGTAACCGACCGGATATCCGTTCGCTGTTCGAATCCGTCATTCCCTATTTCGATGCAGGCGAAAAACCGTCCGAAGACGTACTGAAGTTGAAAATGGTAGAAGGGATATATGTATTGCTCAATACCGACCGGAATCTCTATGCCTCGTTGTTTGACTTCGTGGAGCCGTGGAAAATCGACATTCTCGACTATCTGAACGAGAACTACATGTGTGATCTTTCTCTGGAGGAGATTGCCAGTTACACGGGACGCAGCCTGGCTACCTTCAAGCGGGACTTTGCCAAAGTAAGCAACCTGACACCGCAAAAGTGGATTATCAAACGTCGTTTGGAGGCTGCACACGGTCTGATAAAATCAGGCAAAAAGAAAGTGACAGAAGCCTGTTTCGATGTGGGCTTCAAGAATCTGTCACATTTCTCCAAGATATACAAGGAGGCTTATGGTGTCGCTCCTTCATGGTAAGATGAACTTCAGGACAAAACAGTTTGAGCCTTGCAGCAAAGCTGTTGTGAAATAATGCCTGTACTTTTGTATCGGAAACAGGAAAAACCTGTTGATTGTCTTGGAAATGTCGAACTAAAAATCATATCGTATGAAAACAAAAGTAGCATCATTAGCTTTATTATTGATTTTAATTTTTCCGATCATGGCAAAATCACAAGTAAAAATCCAACAGACTGCCGGACGCGACGCGCTCGGAGAATTTGCCCCCGAATTTGCACGTTTGAATGATGATATTCTTTTCGGGGAAGTGTGGAGCCGGAACAATCTGCTTTCGCTCCGCGACCGCTCCATTGTAACCGTGGTGGCCCTGATGTCGCAGGGACTGACCGATTCCTCGTTCAAGTACCATCTCGAATCAGCGAAAAAGAACGGAGTGACTCAAACCGAGATAGCCGAAATACTCACCCATGCCGCATTCTACGCGGGCTGGCCGAAAGCGTGGGCAGCTTTCCGTATGGCAAAAGAGGTTTGGACCGACGGTAATGCAGACAGCGTAGCGGCAGGTTCGCTCGAAGCGTACGCGCAAACCATCATTTTCCCCGTGGGGAAACCCAACGATGCCTATGTCAAGTATTTCATCGGTCAAAGTTACACGGCTCCCGTGGTAACGAACGGAGTCCCCGTGGTAAATGTGACCTTCGAGCCGGGCTGCCGCAACAACTGGCACGTACACAAGGCTACAAAAGGCGGTGGTCAGACACTCGTATGCGTGGGCGGTCGCGGCTACTACCAGGAATGGGGCAAAGAGCCGGTGGAATTGCGTCCCGGAGATACTATCAATATTCCGGCAGGCGTGAAACATTGGCACGGGGCAGCTCCCAACAGCTGGTTCTCGCATCTGGCCATCGAAGTGCCCGGTGAGAATAACAGTACCGAGTGGCTGGAACCTGTCGGTGATGAAGAATATTCTAAATTAAAATGACATGAAACAGATAGTATTGATACTTATGAGCCTACTTACTTTCAGTTGCTCGTCGAAAGCACAAAAACAGACAGCGGATACCGACAGGCAATCCGACAAGAAAATCCTTGTAGCCTATTTCTCCTGCACGGGGACCACAGAGAAAGTGGCAACCGCTATTGCAAAAGAGACTGGCGGTAAACTTTACCGGATTACTCCGGCTACGGCCTACACTTCGGCAGATCTTGACTGGAACGACAAGGCGAGTCGCAGTTCGGTGGAGATGGCAGACGAAAAATCACGTCCTGCGTTAGGTGGAGAAACGATTGACCTGAAAGATTACGACGTGGTGTTCCTCGGTTATCCGATATGGTGGGACTTGTGTCCGCGTCCGGTCAATACGTTCCTTGAGAAATATGATTTCGCGGGTAAAACCGTTATTCCGTTTGCCACTTCAGGTGGCAGTTCAATCACGGGTAGCGTGAAACAACTCAAGAGGCTCTACCCCAAAATCGAATGGGAAGAAGGCCGACTGTTCAACGGTGGTACGGCAAACGTCACCGGATGGTCGAAGCAGATTATTGAAAAACTCTAAAAACGACAGATATGGAAAATTCCAAATATCATACCCCGACCCGTTTGATTTTCGGGAAAGGTATTATCAACAGACTACCCGAAGTAATGCGCCCCATCGGAAATAAAGTCCTTCTTGCCTACGGTGGGAGAAGCATCAAACGCCTCGGACTTTATGACAAGGTGAAGGAACTACTCAAGGATTTTGAAATCCACGAATTGGGGGGCATCGAACCCAACCCAAATACAATCCGAGCGTACTCGACGGACAGAGAATATGCAAGGAGAAACAGATTGATGTTATCTTACGTCCAGCTTATCTCAAATAACCACGATCCAGAGAATCGTCATGTGATTACCTGCAAGCCGGTACATATCTGCCGGAAGGTATGGATTGGAGCCGGGGCACCATCCTGCCCGGAGTTACCATCAGTGAGAATGCTGTGGTCGGAGCCGGCAGTGTTATCACGCACGATGTGGAGCCAAATACCCTTGTCGCGGGCAATCCCGCCAAATTTATTCGTAAGATAAAACCATGATTGGATGAAACAGAAAATGATTATATGTATATCCATTTTTGTAGTATTGGTTCTTACCGTCATTATCGCTCTGAACCATCCGGCTTTCGGCCGTACTCCTCGTGGAGAACGATTGGTACGGATCAAACGTTCTCCGAACTACAAGGAGGGGCAATTCGTAAACCAGGAACCGACTCCGTTTATGACCACCAATAAAAGTCGGTGGCGGATCATGTGGGACAACTTGACGGAAAAGAAACCGGACAATCTTGTTCCGTCCGAAAGCATCCGTACGGTTAAGACCGACCTGAGACAGTTGGACCTGTCGAAAAATGCCGTCGTATGGTTCGGCCACTCGTCTTACCTGCTGATTAACAGCGGTAAGAAAATATTGGTCGATCCGGTTTTGACGACGGGTTTCCCGGCCTCTCTTATGATGAAGCCTTTCAAGGGGACGGACATTTACTCACCGGAAGACATCCCAGAGGTGGATTACCTTATCATCACGCACGACCATTACGACCACCTCGATTACGGGACTGTAAAAGCGATACGCGACAAGGTGGATAAAGTCATCTGTCCGCTCGGTGTGGGAGAACATCTCGAATACTGGGGATATTCCGCAGAGAAGATTGTCGAAATGGACTGGAATGAAGTCTATACCTCCGAACCCGGCTTTCGGATCACGTGTTTGCCTGCCCGCCATTTTTCAGGCCGGTTCCTTCGGCAGAATCCCTCGCTGTGGGCTTCATTCATGCTCGAAGGGCATTCTATGGTCTATATCGGTGGTGACAGCGGCTACGGTGCCCATTTCTCGGAAATCGGCAAACGGTTTCCGCATATCGACCTTGCCATCCTCGAAAACGGGCAATACAACGAAGACTGGCGGTATATCCATACGATGCCCGAACAGCTTCCGGTTGAGATTCACGAACTGGATGCGGCTAAAGTCCTGCCGGTACACAACAGCAAATATTCACTCTCCCGTCACGCATGGGACGAACCAGTCCGCACAATCGAACAGGCAGCAACAAAGGACAGCAGCCTGCATGTAATCTATGGTATCATCGGTAGTCCCATAACCTATTGAAATAATCCATAAAATACATCCCGTTCCTTTTTTAACAAAATGAACTTCCTGACAAAGAACGTTGAGCCTCGCAGCAAAGTTGTTGCGGGACTCTCTTCGTAACTTTGCATCAGAACATTAAAACAAAAGAATCATGGAAACAATAAAAGGAAAAGTAGTAATGGTAACGGGGGCAGCGGCAGGGATCGGGCTGGCCTCGGCCGAAGCATTTGCAAAAGCGGGGGCAACCGTAGTATTGGTGGACATCAATGAGCCGAAAGAACAAGTCGAGAAGTTGGTTTCAGAAGGGTATAGAGCCGTGGCATATCGCTGCGACGTGTCCGACACGCAGGCTGTAAAGGAGATGATCGACTGGATCGTTGCAACTTACGGCAGGCTGGACGCTGCATTGAACAATGCCGGGATACAGACCCCGCAACGACCAATGACCGAGATTACCGACGAGGAATTCGATCGCACGGTAGCTGTCGATCTGAAAGGTGTATGGAACTGTATGCGTTACGAGATTATCCAGATGCTGAAACAAGGTAGTGGCGCTATTGTCAATACCTCGTCGCAAGGTGGTGTTACGGGGTTCCCCGGACAAGCGGCCTATATCGCCTGTAAACATGCGGTGATCGGTCTGACCCGCACGGCTGCCATCGACTACTCGGCAAAAGGAATCCGTATCAATGCCGTCTGTCCGGGTGTGATCCGAACACCTATGGCTGAAGAACTGATACGGCGTAATCCTGATCTGGAAAAGGAACTGGTCCGCGATATTCCTGCCGGAAGGCTCGGTAAACCGGAAGAGATAGCCAATGCCGTATTGTGGCTTTGCTCACCGCAGGCAAGTTTCGTAGACGGGCACGCCCTTTTAGTGGACGGGGCATTTTCCATTCATTAAGTTATAATTCATAAAACATAAAATCATGGAAGAAAACAATAAAATGGATATCAGCCGTCGTGGATTTCTCAAAACGGCTGCATTGGCAGGAGCCGCAATGGCCATGCCTTCGGGATTGAGCAAAGCATTCGCTTCGGAAACAGGGCAAGCAGAAATATCAGGTATCAATACCGATACCCGTATTAAGGGACATCGTGTATTGGGTACGGGTAAGGCGGCCTTTGAGGTGTCGGCTCTCGGTTTCGGTGTGATGGGCATGACTTACAACCGCAGTCAACATCCCGATAAAAAACAATGTATCCGCCTGTTGCATGAAGCGGTAGAGCGTGGAGTAACGCTCTTCGACACAGCTATCATTTATGGACCGTTGACCAATGAGAACCTGGCAGGAGAAGCGCTGTCCGAGTTCAAAGGTCGGATCAACGTGACTACCAAATTCGGGCATGAAGTGATCAACGGCAAAGGAACCGGTCGTCAGGACAGCCGTCCGGCAACTATCCGTCGCTACTGCGAGGAGTCGCTTCACCGATTAAGACTCGATTCACTGCCGATGTTCTACCAGCACCGTGCCGACCCGAATACTCCGGCCGAGGAGGTAGCGGCTACCATTGCCGACTTGATCAAGGAAGGTAAAGTGCAACGCTGGGGTATGTGCGAGGTCAGTGCCGAAACAATCCGTAAAGCCCACGCTGTTTGCCCGTTGACAGCTATCCAAAGCGAGTACCATCTGATGCACCGTCTGGTGGAAGAGAATGGTGTTCTTGATGTATGTCAAGAGTTGGGTATCGGCTTTGTACCGTACAGTCCGATCAACCGTGGCTTTTTGGGAGGTTGTATCAACGAATATACGGTTTTCGATGTGAACAACGACAACCGCCAGACCTTGCCGCGCTTCCAGCCGGAAGCGATGCGTGCGAATACCCGCATTGTAAATGCACTGCAAGCTTTCGGGCGTACACGAGGTATGACCTCGGCACAGGTGGCTCTTGGCTGGCTACTCCAAAAGGCACCGTGGATCGTACCGATTCCGGGAACGACAAAATTGTCACATCTGGAGGAGAACCTGCACACACTCGACTTCAACATCGGCTCCGGGGAGTGGAAAGAACTGGAGGACGCTGTGGCTGCCATTCCCGTTGTGGGAGACCGGTACAATGCCGAACAGCAACGTCAGGTAGGCCGATAAAGAATCAGTAAATAAGGTAGTATAATCCGTAATTTGTCTACCGGCAGAACGGAGAAGCTACCTTACTTTTGTATTATAAATAAAAACCAAGAATACGAGACCATATACAATCAGTCACATGATGACTTCGGTCGATGGCCGCATCGACTGCCCGATGGTCGAACAACTGAGTACGGATGAATGATCTTTCTTGTCCAGATGGTATTCAGTGCCCTATGGCTTTCCTGTTTCCGCCTCGGACTTCTGGAATGGAGCTGGCGGATGCTGACTTATAGGAAGTGGTTAAAAATAAGGAAATAAAGTAATTC
>OGOG01003383.1_pt1 | contig 12131 bp, 8 predicted proteins | sample 1552581 | NCBI WGS metagenome assembly OGOG01 (sample SAMEA2580152, study PRJEB22360) | human gut metagenome | biome: human gut; feature: human-associated habitat; material: faeces | place: Denmark | collected 2008/2010 | reverse complement strand
CTGTTATATAATTCTTTTTGTCAAGAGACATTGGGCTATCGCCAAATTGGCAAGGCACAGGATTCTGACTCCTGCATTTGAAGGTTCGAGTCCTTCTAGCCCAGCTATTAGGTCAGACATCTTGCTGAGGCAAGATGTCTGTTTTTTTTATCCTGCGACAGGCAGAGAGAGGAGACGGAGGATGTATACACATGATCGAAGAGTTACTTATAGTGAGATTTCCATGAAAGGTTTTGCAGATATTGCTCAGATTGCCGAATACTTTCAGGATTGCAGCGTTTTCCAGTCGGAAGTGCTTGGCATGGGGCTTACCTACATGAATGAGCATCATCTGGCCTGGCTGCTGGCTTCATGGCAGATTGATGTGGACACATATCCGGAGATGGGATGCAAAGTCAGTGTCAGCACATGGCCATACAAATTCGATGCAGCTTTCGGTTACAGAAACTTTATGCTTCAGGACGAGAACGGCAGACGTCTCGCTGTTGCCAATTCGCAGTGGATACTTGTGGATATGGAAAACGGACACGTTGTAAGAATCACACCGGAGATTGCGGCACATTATCCTATGGAAGAGAAAGCGGACATGTCGTATGCACCACGTAAGATTGCTTTCAGGGAAGAAAAGGAAAGGCTGGAACCGATCAGTGTTCCAAAAGCGTTTATTGACACGAATCAGCACATGAATAATGCACAGTATATAAGAACGGCATTGGAATTTGTACCGGAGGATTTTCATATTCGCCAGGTACGTGTAGAATATAAGAAAGCGGCAGTATTGCATGACCAGTTGTATCCTTTTATATATAAGGATGATCAAATCATCAAGATTCTGCTTGGAGATGCAGAAGGTCAGGCCTACGCGGCTGTTGAGTTCAAAAGATAGATAGGGGAGGAAAAAATGATCGAATTAGGAAAGAAACAGGTTTTAACAATCAAGCGTGTGAAAACATTTGGTGTATATCTTGGCTGTGAAGGCGAAGAGCAGGCTGTTTTATTACCGTCCAAATATGTGCCGGAAGGCAGCCAGATCGGTGATGAGATTGAAGTATTTATTTATCGTGATTCTCAGGACAGACTGGTGGCCACAACATTGGAGCCAAAGCTGAAACTGGGAGAAACAGCGATACTGGAAGTCAAAGAGGTGGGCAAGATTGGTGCATTTCTGGACTGGGGATTGGAAAAGGATCTTTTTCTGCCTTTTAAAGAGCAGACATGGCGTCCGGAGAGCGGTCAGAGCTGTCTGGTGGCACTTTATATAGATAAGAGCCGCCGTCTCTGTGCAACGATGAAGGTTTATGAATATCTGCGAACAGACAGTGATTATCAGAAAAATGATTACGTTGAGGGGATTGTTTATCAGATCAATGAACATTATGGTGCTTTTGTTGCCGTAGACGGCACGTATCATGGCATGATCCCATCAAAGGGTGTTCATGGCCGTATGAAAGTCGGAGATCGGGTACATGCCAGAGTTGTTAAAGTCAGAGAAGACGGCAAGATGGAACTGACGATGTCAGAGACAGTCAGTGTGCAGATGGACAAGGACGGAGAGAAGATCCTCAGACTGCTGGACAGCTATGACGGTGTATTGCCTTTTACAGAAAAAGCCAGTCCGGAAGTTATTGAGCGTGAGCTCGGAATCAGTAAAGCAGCCTTCAAACGTGCTGTGGGACGACTGCTGAAACAGCAGAAGATCATGATTCAGGGTGGAAAAATCAGACGGATAGGTTGACAAAAAAGCGTATCATTGGTATAATCTTTTTGTAACAATAATGTAACAACTTACAATTGTTTATTAATATCTTGTAATTGCATTTACATAATTATGGGATAGGAACAAAGTAAAAGATAGAAAAGGGGTATACCGATGGTGAATCATAGATATAAGAGAGCTGTGTTAGGTATTACCACAGCTCTTGTTGTTTCTGCATGTACAGTGCCGGCGATGGCAGCACCGATTACGATCAATACAGATCAGAGTATATCTGTTGTCAGCACCGACAGTACCTATGTAGGAGGCCTGGATCTGGAAGCAAGGATTATTACAACTGTCGAACAGGATCAGCGTTCTCCGTATGCGAAGAAGGGTATCGCTGTTGCTGATGATTATCTGAAGATCCATACAGAACCGAATGGCGATGCAGAAGTTGTGGGTAAGCTTTATTCCGGCTCGGGCTGTGAGATTGAGGAAGTCAAAGACGGATGGGCACATATTACATCCGGTGATTGTGATGGCTATGTGGAAGCAAAGTATTTGCTCACAGGGACAGATGCAGAAGCCTATGCAGAAGAACATAAAGTTTCTGAACTGGTGGCAAAGTCACAGAGTGAGCAGATGTATATGTACGAAGAACCTTCAGCTGATGCCAAGATTGTGACAACTGTTTTGTGGGATCAGGAGCTGACAGTGCTCGGAGCATCAGACGATGGCCAGTGGGTACAGGTTAAGGTTGGTGATAACACAGGTTACATTCCGGCAGATTCAGTTGTTCTGGATGTGAAATACGAAGAGGCTGTTTCTGTTGATGAAGAGCAGACGAAGAAGGAATCTGAGACGGCAGAGACAGAAGCAGAGACAAAGGCTGCTGAAACTGAAACAGCAGAAACAAAAGCCGCAGAGCCAGAGAAGACTCAGCAGGATAAAGAATCCTCTGCTTCTTATACAGATGTGAATGAAACGGTATGGGCAACTTATTCCGTATCTATTCGTTCAGCAGCATCGACAGATGCAGATAAACTGGATGTGCTGGTAGGAAGCTACAGTATTACACGTACAGGTGTTGGCAACAACGGTTGGAGCAAGGTGGATTACAATGGTCAGACAGGCTACATCAAGAGCGAATATCTGACAACAACGAAACCGGCTGCAGCATCAGACAGTACACAGCAGACAACTGAGACAAAGCAGGAAACGAAAGAAACTGTTTATGCAACAGCAGGCGTGAATATCCGTGCCAAGGCATCAGCAGATGCGGATGTTATCGGTACCCTGATCGCAGGCTACAGCATTACACGTACATCAGACAGCAATGGCTGGAGTAAGGTGGATTACAATGGTCAGACAGGTTACATTAAGAGTGATTATCTGACAACAACAAAGCCTCAGGTAACAGAGAGCAATCAGACATCTTCTTCATCCAATACTTCCTCTTCTAAGAGTGATATTGAAGAAGTGAAAGAAACCGTTTATGCAACAGCAGGTGTGAATATCCGTGCCAAAGCATCAGCAGATGCGGATAAGATCGGTACACTTGCAGCAGGCGGCAGCATTACACGAACAGGCAAGACAAGCAGCGGCTGGAGCCGTGTTGATTATAACGGTCAGACAGGTTACATCAAGAGTGATTATCTGACGACGACCAAGCCAACTGTAACAAGCAATACAACTGCTTCATCTACTTCATCCAGCTCTTCACTGGGCCAGCAGATTGCAGACTTCGCTGTACAGTATGTCGGTTATCCATATGTCTATGGCGGCAACAGTCTGACAAATGGTGTTGACTGTTCAGGATTTACACAGCAGGTTTACCTGCATTTCGGTTATTCCATTCCGAGACGTGCAAGTATTCAGGCAACTGTTGGCACATCTGTAGCCATCAGTGATCTTCAGCCTGGTGACCTTGTATTCTATGGTGACAGCGAAGGCGTCGGCCATGTTGTTATTTATATCGGTAATGGCAAGGTTGTTCATGCAAGTACACCATCAAAGGGAATTATCATTTCCGATCTGTACTACAGAACACCAATGTGTGCAAAACGTATTATCTAATCAATATACGAAAGAAAAACTGTATGTTTGCAGAGTATTCTGCGGGCATGCAGTTTTTCTTTTTTCTTTCCTTTGATCGGTTTTTCAACAATCATTCGACAAAGGACAACGCTATGTGAATAGATGGAAAAATAGCAATTGTTTTATGGAAAACTTTCGATGAAATTCTGATTGTTTCGGGAGTGAAACAATTTAAAAATGTCTAATTGTGAGAATTGCACAATAATTGTGCCAAAACATGTCGAAGTTGCCCGATAGAGGATGAGGACAAGTGAAAAGTTATCACCAGGTTATCCACAGGCAAAAATACTGAAAAGGCGCTATTTTTGAGTTATACACAGAGTTATCCACTTTATCCACAGGTTTGTGGATAAAAAAATGGTGGATATCTTGAGCACTTATGCAAATATATGTTTTGTATAAAACGTAAAAAGTGTCGAATTGAGGAAAAAAAACGCGAAAATACTTGACTTTTGTATTGACAAATAATAATAAAAATGGCACAAAAAATTCTAAATAAAATACGTCCAATAGTCTAAAAATACATTTATTTTTTGAAAATTCAATGAATTGACTTGAAAAAAACGGTATATATGGTATAATAATGCTATAGTTTTACAAGTTGTAAGACAGAAAGACCCTGATTCATTTCAGTGGAATATAGATGAAGGAGATGGTTATATGCGTTATATCATCAGCGGCCGCAATATCACAGTTACAGAAGGATTGAAGGAAGCCATTTACGACAAGTTAGGCAAGCTTGAGAAGTACTTTACACCTGAGACAGAGATTATTGTTACATTAAGCGTTGAGAAGCAGCGTCAGAAGATTGAAGTAACAGTTCCTGTGAAAGGACATACAATCCGTGCAGAACAGTCCAGTGATAATATGTATGTATCCATAGATCTGGTGGAAGAGATTATTGTCCGTCAGTTGAGAAAGTACAAGACAAGAATTGCGAACCAGCAGAACAGCAGAAAGAACTTCCAACCGGCGTATCTTGAGATGGAGACAGATGGTGATGAGGAAGTGAAGATCGTCAGAACGAAGAAGTTTGCGATCAAGCCATTGGATCCTGAAGAAGCGTGTGTTGAGATGGAACTGCTCGGACATTCATTCTTTGTATTCCGCAATGCACAGACCAATGAAGTCAATGTTGTTTATAAGAGAAAAGGCAACATATGTTCTTAAACGCAGAGACCGATCAGGTGAACGTGGTTTACAAACGGAAAAATCATACATACGGTCTGATCGAACCGGAGAACTAAATCCGTGTTGAATATTGAGTATAAGCATACTATGGGGAATAAATAGTGTGCGGTTGTATATAATCGGCAAAAGCCTCAAAAGGAGTTGTTCAAATTACAGGTGCTGGCAGTGCGAACGTGCCTGTATTGAACAACTTCTTTTGAGGTTTTTTTGTGTCTATCCGGGAACCAAACGTGGTTTATTATCGGGGATGCGGAAGTTTTTACGCTTTTTTTATTTGCAAATGGCAGTATATAGTGTTAGAATAAATTCGTTATAGACACGTTTCGGGTGCGCCGGACAGGAAGAAACACAGTATATATGAGGGCGCACAATTCAGTGATTTTAGGAGAGAACTATATGGGAATTTTCAGCAAGATTATGGGTACACACAGTGAGAGAGAACTGAAGAGAGTATATCCAATCGTTGATAAAATTGAAGCCATGGGTCCTGCTATGGAGAAGTTGTCTGATGAAGAACTGAGAGCGAAGACAGATGAGTTTAAGAAGCGTCTGTCTGAAGGAGAGACATTGGATGATCTCCTTGTGGAAGCTTATGCAGTTGTCAGAGAAGCAGCAACCCGTGTACTTGGCATGCGCCATTACAGAGTCCAGCTGATTGGTGGCGTGATCCTGCATCAGGGTCGTATCGCTGAGATGAAGACTGGTGAAGGTAAGACATTGGTATCTACATTGCCGGCCTATTTGAATGCACTTGAGGGCAAGGGTGTTCACATTGTTACAGTCAATGACTACCTGGCCAACCGAGATGCAGAGTGGATGGGTGAAGTTCATCGTTTTCTTGGATTGAGCGTTGGCGTCATTTTGAACAGTATGAATCCGGACGAGCGTCGTGCGGCTTATCAGTGCGATATTACTTATGCGACGAACAATGAACTTGGCTTTGATTATCTGCGTGACAATATGGCAGTTTATGAGAAGCAGCTGGTACAGCGTGAATTGAATTATGCGATCATCGATGAGGTGGACTCCGTATTGATCGATGAAGCCAGAACACCGCTGATCATTTCAGGTCAGAGCGGAAAGTCAACGGCACTTTACAACACCTGTGATTATCTGGCCAAACGTATGACAAAGGGTGAGCGTAAGGGCGAGATCAACAAGATGACAGTCATGATGGGTGAAGAAGTTGAAGAGACCGGTGATTTCATTGTCAATGAAAAAGAGAAACATGTTGTTCTGACAGAACAGGGTGTCAAGAAGGTAGAGGAGTATTTTCATCTGAACAATCTGGCTGATGCTGATAACCTTGAGATCCAGCATGTTATGACATTGGCTCTTCGCGCCAATTATCTGATGTTCCGTGATAAGAACTATGTGGTTAAGGATGGCGAAGTACTGATCGTCGATGAATTTACAGGACGTATTATGCCGGGCCGTCGCTATTCAGATGGTCTCCATCAGGCGATTGAAGCAAAAGAAGGTGTAGAAGTTAAGAGAGAGAGCCGCACGCTGGCAACGATCACACTGCAGAACTTCTTTAATAAATACAACAAGACAGCCGGCATGACCGGTACTGCCCTGACAGAAGAGGAAGAGTTCCGTGAGATCTATGGTCTGGATGTTATCGAGATCCCGCCAAACAAGAAAGTTATCCGTGTGGATCATGATGATCTGGTATTTGGTACCCACAGAGAGAAAATCAATGCCATTGTTGAAGAGATTATTGAGACCCATCAGAAGGGACAGCCTGTTCTGGTTGGTACGATCACCATCGAAGGCTCTGAAGAAATCAGTAACCGTCTGAGAAAAGAGGGGATTCCGCATACCGTTCTGAATGCGAAGTTCCATGAGAAAGAAGCGGAGATTGTTGCACATGCCGGTGAAAGAGGTGCGGTGACCATCGCCACGAATATGGCCGGTCGTGGTACCGATATCAAGCTTGGGGATGGTGTGGCTGAACTGGGCGGTCTGAAGATTATCGGTACAGAGCGTCATGAATCAAGACGAATTGATAATCAGCTTCGAGGCCGTGCCGGACGACAGGGAGATCCGGGTGATACAAGATTTTTCATTTCCCTTGAAGATGATCTGATGCGTCTGTTTGGTTCTGACAAGATGATGAAGGTATTCAATGCACTGTCTCATGAAGATGGTATGGCGATTGAACACAAGATGCTTTCCAATGCTGTTGAGAAGGCACAGAAGAAGATCGAGTCCAACAACTTTGCTATTCGTAAGAACCTGTTGGAATATGACCAGGTCAACAATGAGCAGCGAGAATTGATCTATGAAGAGCGCCGCCGTGTCTTGAAGGGCGAGAGCATGCATGGTGAGATTGTCCGTATGATCGGCGATGTTGTTAAAGCGGAGATCAATGATGTTATTGATGAAGGTCAGGCACCGGCAGAATGGAATCTTCTGCTGCTGAACCGTACATTACTTCCAATCGCACCGATTAAGCCGCTGTCCATGAACAAGGATGATTATAAAGGCTATACGAGAGAACGTCTGATCGATGAAGTGACAGAACAGGTCAAGGAACTGTATGCAAAGAAGGAACAGGAGATAACAGAGGAGACGGGCTCTGCGGAGACATTCCGCGAAGTAGAGCGAGTATTCCTGCTGAAAGTCATTGACAATAAGTGGATGAGCCATATTGATGATATGGATCAGTTACGCCAGAGTATTTCTCTGCAGGCATATGCACAGAAGGATCCTGTTGTAGAATACCGTTATGCGGGTATTGAGATGTTTGAAGAGATGATTGCTGCGATTTCCAAGGATATCGTGATGATTATGCTGCACATCCGCAAGAAACCTGAAGTGGAGCGTAAACAGGAAGTGAAGGTGACAGGAACGAACAAGGATGATTCCGGTCCAAAGAAACCTGTTCAGAGAAAGAACAAGAAAGTTCAGCCGAATGATCCTTGCCCATGCGGCAAGTGCTATCCGGATGGACGCCCGATTAAGTATAAGAACTGTTGCGGACGCAATCAGTAATAAATTGGAATCGTGCCTGCTTTGCAGACACGATTTCGCACCAGAACCTGCAAACAGGTTCTGATTATAGAAAGAGGTGATTTTGGTGGTCGAATTCGATCAGATTAAATTCGCTCTGAACGGCTATGCCGTACCATTAAAAGAAGTGGGGGATTCACTTTGACCTGGCTGGCAAGAAGTCAAGGATTGAAGAATTAGAGCGTATGATGGAGGAGCCGGGTTTTTGGGACAATGCCGACAAAGCCAATAACTCCATGAAAGAATTAAAGAATTTAAAAGACACAGTTGAAGAATACCATCGATTGGAGACAGCATGGGAAGATGTGGAAACACTTCTTGAGATGGGCTATGAAGAGAATGATGCATCCCTGATTCCGGAAGTACAGGAAGCCATGGCAGATTTTGAGAAACGTTTTGAACATCTCAGAATTAAAACACTGCTTTCGGAAGAGTATGATGGAGACAATGCCATCGTCACACTGCATGCCGGAGCCGGTGGTACAGAAGCCTGCGACTGGGTCAGCATGTTGTTCCGCATGTATACAAGATGGGCTGAGAAGCATGGCTTTACAACCACCGTGCTGGATTATCTGGATGGTGAAGAGGCCGGTATCAAGTCTGTAACAGTGGAAATTGCGGGAGAGAATGCCTATGGGTATATGAAGAGTGAGAAGGGAATTCACCGTCTTGTCCGTATTTCACCATTTAATGCGGCGGGGAAACGTCCGACATCCTTCGCGTCCTGCGGTGTTATGCCGGATATCGAGGAAGATCTTGATATTGAGATCAATGAGGATGATCTGCGAATTGATACGTACCGTTCCAGCGGTGCCGGTGGTCAGCATATCAACAAGACGTCATCGGCCATCCGTATTACGCATTTGCCGACGAATATTGTTGTGCAATGTCAGAATGAAAGATCTCAGCATATGAATAAGGATAAAGCCATGCAGATGCTGAAAGCCAAACTGTATTTGCTGAAACAGCAGGAGAATCAGGAGAAGCTTTCAGGTATCCGCGGTGAGGTTAAGGATAATGCCTGGGGCAGCCAGATCCGTTCGTATGTGATGCAGCCATATAAGCTGGTCAAGGACCATCGTACAGGTGCCGAGAGCAGCAATGTAGATGCGGTCATGGATGGAGATATTGATCTTTTTATCAATGCCTACCTGAAATGGAACAATCTTTTAAAAAATCAGCCGCAGGAACAATAAAACAGTTGCAATGGGGGATAATTTGTGCTACTATCGTTCTAGTAAAAACAAGTGTATTTCCTATGCGAACAAAAGGTGGATTTTATGGATAAAAGTGGCAAATATTACATTGTAAAGGAACGGGCATTGCCTGAAGTTTTACTGAAGGTTGTGGAGGCAAAGCGTCTGATCGATTCCGAGAAGGCGATGACTGTACAGGAAGCAACAGATGCCACGGGTATCAGCAGAAGTTCTTTTTATAAGTACAAAGATGATATTATTCCTTTTCATGAGAATGTTCATGGGCGGACCATTACGCTCAGCATACAGCTGGATGATGAGCCGGGACTACTGTCAGGGATATTGGGGAAGATCGCAGATTACAGAGCCAATATATTGACGATTCATCAGGCAATCCCCATCAATGGTGTTGCGTCATTGACATTGAGTATCGACGTTTTGCCGACAACAGGAGATTTTTCTGCACTTGTGGAGAGACTGAATGCAATGAAGGGCATTCACGACATAAAAATACTCGGAAGAGAATAGACAGAGCACGAAGTCTGAGTGCAGGAGGAGATTATTGTGAATATAGCTGTTTTAGGATATGGGACAGTCGGTTCAGGTGTTGTAGAGGTTCTGACAACGAACCGTGAGACAATTACAAAGCGTGCAGGTGAAGCCATTGATGTGAAATATGTTTTGGATCTGAGAGATTTTCCGGGAGATCCGATCCAGGAGAAGATTGTACATGATTATCAGGTGATCCTGGATGATCCGGAGATCAAGATTATTGTCGAAGTCATGGGGGGCGTTGAACCGGCTTACACTTTTGTCAAGAAGGCTTTACAGGTAGGAAAGAGTGTATCAACTTCCAACAAGGAACTGGTAGCGAAGCATGGCGCAGAATTACTGGCACTTGCCAATGAGAAGAATGTTAACTTCCTTTTTGAGGCCAGTGTCGGCGGTGGTATTCCGATTATCCGTCCTCTGAATCAGTCTCTGACAGCAGATGAGATTGATGAGATTACAGGTATTCTGAATGGGACAACGAATTATATGCTGACCAAGATGGATACGGCAGGTGCAAATTATGATACTGTACTGAAGGAAGCGCAGGACAGGGGCTATGCAGAACGACATCCGGAAGCAGATGTGGAAGGCTATGATGCCTGCCGTAAGATTGCAATATTAACTTCTCTTGCTTATGGTATGCAGGTGGATTATGAGGATATTCATACAGAAGGCATCACGCATATTATGGAGACAGACTTTAAGTATGCCAAGGCTATGAACATGGGCATTAAGCTGCTTGGCACAAGCCGCAGAGAAGAAGGCGGTCTGTTTGCACTTGTGGCACCGATGATGATCGCCCATGATCATCCGCTTTATAGTGTGAATGATGTATTTAATGCAATCCTTGTAAAGGGTAATGCCCTGGGAGATGTTATGTTCTATGGCAAGGGTGCAGGTAAGTTGCCGACAGCAAGCGCAGTTGTTTCTGATGTGGTGGATGAAGTCAAGCATATGGGAACCCATATCATGACGATCTGGCAGCCACAGAAACTGCATCTGGTTGAATATACATTGTACAAGAGCAGATTTTTTGTTCGTGCGAAGAATGGCACAGAAGATAAAGCGAGAGCCTTATTTGGGGACGTTGCCATCTGCCATGCCGAAGGTGTGGATGGTGAGTATGGCTTTGTAACAGAACCAATGACAGTGGGCGATTTTGAAGAGAAGAAATCACAGCTTGACGGCTTTATCGCTCGTATTTTCATGAACTAGTACATCGTTTCGTAAATAACTACACCAATCGCGCAGGATGCGGATTCGAGTGTGCAGGTAAAAAACGCAGGCGTAGCGGGCTACGCCGAGGCTTTTCTATCTGCACACTCGGATTCGCAGGCAAGTGAATGGTGTAGTTATTTCGAAAACGATGTACTAGCATATATAGAATAAAAGTGATCGGGGCTGCGGCAAGAATAGGATAATTTTGCTGCAGCCCCGTTGTATTCAATGAATAAAGGAGAAAAGTATGATAGATATTGAAGCAAAACTGAGCAGTGAACTGGGTGTTGAAAAATGGCAGGTGACAGCTGCAGTACAGTTAATTGATGAGGATAATACCATTCCTTTTATTGCCCGCTACCGAAAGGAAAAGACAGGGGCATTAAACGATGAAGTGCTGAGAAAGCTTTATGAACGGCTGATCTATCTGAGAAATCTTGAAGATAAGAAGCAGCAGGTCATTGCGACCATCCGTGATCAGGGGAAGATGACAGACGCTTTGCTGAAACAGATTGAGGAAGCTCAGACACAGGTGGTTGTGGATGATTTATACCGTCCATATCGTCCAAAGCGCCGCACAAGGGCCATGATTGCTAAGGAAAAAGGCCTTGAAAAGCTGGCCGTAGCGGTGATGGCACAGAATCTCGGACATCCGGTTGAAGAAGAAGCTGCCGACTATGTGTCAGAGGAAAAAGGTGTGGCAGATGTCAAGGAAGCTTTAGAGGGCGCTTCGGATATTTTGGCAGAGAGTATCGCGGATACAGCGGCTTATCGTATGTGGATCCGACAGCAGTTTGAAAAAGAGGGACGTCTTGTATCTGAAGCAAAGGATGACAAAGAAAAATCTGTCTATGAAATGTATTATCATTTTGCTGAACCGGTATCCAAAATTGCGGGACACAGAGTGCTGGCGATCAACCGTGCAGAGAAAGGTCAATGTAACGATTGAAGTGCCGGAAGAGAAGCTGATTGGCTGGCTGAAAAGACAGGTTGTTCATCAGAAGAATCCTTATACAACAGAAATGATGGAAGCGGCAGCAGAGGATAGTTATCGCCGTCTGATCGCACCAGCGGTGGAACGTGAAGTAAGGAATGCCCTGACTGAAAAAGCAGAAGAAGGCGCTATGACTGTTTTTGGCAAGAATCTGCAGCAGCTGCTGATG
>OGOG01003371.1_pt1 | contig 12175 bp, 10 predicted proteins | sample 1552581 | NCBI WGS metagenome assembly OGOG01 (sample SAMEA2580152, study PRJEB22360) | human gut metagenome | biome: human gut; feature: human-associated habitat; material: faeces | place: Denmark | collected 2008/2010 | reverse complement strand
CTCCATAACATTAGTTATGGCTAATGTTGTTTTGTATTAAATCATTATGCCAACAGGAATAGTCCCTTAAAATTATGTCATACTAATAAAAGGGGATATCACTATGGCTGATCTAGATTTTAAGGTTATCGGATTAAAAATAAAGCAACGTCGTCAAGAATTAGGTATTACACAGGAGTATATTGCCAATGCCTTAGATGTTAATCCATCCCATATCAGCAACATTGAATGCGGTCGTGCAAATCCTTCATTAACTGCTCTTATTAAAATTGCCAATATCCTTTCCTGCAGTGTGGACTACTTTATTAGTGATGAATACACCTTTGAAATCAACAAGAATAGGGAAAAAACTCATTGATAATATATCGTCCACGAAAAAGCTTCTTACAGAATCCTCTGCCCTCTTCTGCTTTCCTTTTGGTACATTTCTTTGGGGCTGGCTCTGGCAGAGGGACACGTCTAAAAACCACTTTTGAGGGAATGACTTCTGGAAGCCCTTAAAACATGCGGTTTTCAGGTGGGTTTAAAAACCACTTTTTCGGGAATATCTTTTAAAAATTCAAAAACAGTTCAAACTTCTTTTGCGATAAGAAGTCTTGACAAAATCAAGAAAAGCTCGTAATATATGAACAGAAAGAATTTTCTTTCTAGGTGTTCCGCCACCTCAAAGGGCGAATTATGCAGATGAGTAAGGTTTTTCCTTACTCATTTTTTTGTGGTTCTGATTACAATCTTTTGCATCAAAAAAGAAGCTCACGGTTTCCCGCAAGCTTCTCTCTCAACAGTAGTTGTTGTCTAATTTCTTCTGATGATTTCACTAGATTCTTTTTAATTTTCAAGACACTTAAAAAAATGTTGCCCATCGACACCCAACTGGTTCCAGCAAATGTCAAGGTTGACTCCGTACTCGTAGCTAGCGTCTTCTCTGGCAGAGGCGACCTTACGATAGACACCTTGATCAAGACCAATTTCCAACTGTTCGACCGTTAATTCCAATTGGAATCTCGGTTGAACAGGACTGGAATATTGCCAAAAACCCGTTTTCAGAGTTTCAAAAAGCATTTCCTTCGTTGGGCTTTCCTTGCTTAGATCACGGCTGATGCTTGCGATCCGAGTAGACTCCTGACCTGCATCGTCTTTGCTCGTTGCTGTTGTTACAGCCAAAAGTCCTGTACCGATCTCGTAAAAATCAATCGCATAACTAGGTCTTGTGCCAATACAAATGTCCAGCTTGGCAGCTGCTTCTCTCACAACAGCATCTTTTGCGTCTTCTGACTTGGCAGAGGTATATCTTTCCTCAATGTCCGTCTTTTCGCAGAGGCGGTAACAATCCGCCGGACTCCAGAAGCTACGGACCCTGAATGCTATTGTAGATACTTCATCCAAATCCTCAAAGAGTTCAAGCCCTGCGTGTCCCATGTTTGACCAATGAAATGTATTAGATTCTTCTGAGATTTCAGCAATCAAACGATTACTACTCTCTGTGCTTTTGTCCAGATTTTCAGCTACTTGATCAATTGTGGACCAATTGCTCCAGTCGCCCGGTGTAAACTGCCGTGCATCTGGCCAACCTGTTTTTGCTGCCTCTAAGACCTTTTCACCAGTAAGACCACTGGGTTCAATATCCGTAGCAAGGGTAATAATATTGACGGCTTTTTCGTCCTCGAAAGCAACCGCACGAATAAAACCCTCACAGTCCTCATAAATTTTTGTCAATCTCTTCATATTTTTTCCTTCTTTCGTATATCTGCCTACAATATGGCAACAAGCTGATGCAACCCCTGCTCGCTCTTTCGTAAAATTACATATTTGACATTCTCCGAACAAGTATCTCCGACCTCATTCGCTGGATTTCTTCTTCTGTTAATTGCACAAAATCCGCTTTCCGAGGCTTATCTTGCTTAGAATGTCTCCGACGCAGCACTTCCGACACATACGGCATAGCAACTGTTACGGTATCGGACATTGCATTGTATCCGAACACAGACAGTACGTTATACCACGATCCGTCAGCAAATTCTCCAGTGTACGAGGAAAAACTGCGAAGCACTGAAACAACCTTCTCTGCTCTCTCAGCCCTCTGCGCCTTTGTCAGCTTATTTGCCACAGTAACAGTAATCGGCATTGTAAGCACACCCTCAAATACCGAATCTAACAGCACATCCTCAGCAAGATCAGCAACATAAAACGTAACTGGTTCAAACGGATGGATAAGCCAATCTGCTTCCTGCAAAAAGGCTTTCGCAAGACACATTACCTGATGCAGTTTAGTTTCATCCTGGATATACACTCTACCCGTCGTTGTACTGTTTTCCTCTGCCTCTCTTTGCTGTTCGAATATCTTGCCAGAAACAAATGCCCGCTCAATAGCAGTTTCCAATTTTTCCATTTTGCTCTTGGCAGAGGCTTTAACCCTCTGCCGCCTCCTTTCCATATATCATACGTTGGGATTTTTCTCAATCTTCTTTTCCAGTCGATCCCTGACATCACTCACAAACCATCCAATGATGTCCCAACCACCCAAACGATCCTCTAGTGCCTCAACAATGCCAGTCCTACAAACAATAGCAACATTCTCATCTGTGGTTGTGAAGCCCTTTTCGCTCAAAACCTCTTTGATGTCGTCAACGTCCCACAAGACAGACGCGATGTATGGCTTTTGATTGATCAAATTGTAAACATTACTTTCTGAGTCGTTTTGCATCATTTCAGCCAGCTTGTGTGCCATTTTAATAGCACTTTCGTTCCCACTGTTAGCAAGCACCTCAACAATATCTTCCAATTCGTTTTTTGTAAATTCCATCGTTTTTTTCCTCGCAGTCCTGCTTAGGAAAACTTCCAACAAGCATATGCATTTCCACCAATCTCCCAAATTTCCATACTGTCTGCAAAGCACGCCCAGTCGCAATCCATTCCCTCATACGCTGCCTTTGTTTCCTCAAGCTCCCTTTGTACATCAACCAATGCAGCTTCTTTTGTTGGGTAGCTTTTGCTGTAATCTGATTCCCCAGTATTGTCGGTATAGCTGACAGTTACCATAGTTAATCCACCATCCTTTCTTTATCCTGCCAAATCAAGCCATTCTTTGACCTGATCCATCGAAACCTCTGCCGTTGCAGCAATTTTCTCAATGCTGTCACCATTTTTGTACATTTTAAGAGCCATTTTTTTGATACCTTCTGCGATACCTTCTGCGATACCTTCTGTTTTACTTGCGTCCATTAGATCCTTTACCGCCTTGCACATGTCGATTTCCCCCTTTCCGTCTGGAACATAGATTGGTGTGTTTGTGATGCCGCGGATCACTTTTGTTGTATTATCACCCATCGAAATCTCCCTTGCTTCTGAACAAAATCTTCCCGTCCTTCCTCGACAATCGCCATAACAGAACAGCCCTCGAATTTAATTCCACTGTCCGTAAGTGGCGTTAACTTCTGTACATCAGTCCTACTCATCAATTTCATTTCCTTTCTCATCATACACTGCCATATTATTGATAGATATATCAATTCCAGCAGCTACACAGTGCTTCAAGAAATCATCAACAACCTTATCATATGTTGTTGCGTCCGATTTAAAAGAAATATAACAATCGGTTATGCGCAATTCGTTCATAATTTTTCAGGTGATGGAAGCCTCACTTGGATGAAGCAACTCTCCTTTCCTCCTTTCGTATGTTTCTTCTAAGAGTATTGCTTATTGTGAACTACTCCCCACCTTCGCGCTGCACGCGCTTAGAGGAGGGAGCTTCGATCCGAAGATCTCTTGTTTCTCGCTTACGAGGAGTCAAATTTACAGGACGATTTCTGACCGTTCAAACCTTACAAACAATTCTGTGCAGCGAGCTAACCCCGGCGTCCCAACCGGTTTTGTGCAAAGTGATTCTATATAGTCAATATATATTTTGCCTCTTTTACTATATTCTGAGCTGCCTGCTGATCACGATCCATCATGTGACCACATTTCGGGCAAAGATAGATTCGATCCGACAGTTTCAGCTCCTTATGGATATGACCGCAGTGGATGCAGGTCTTGCTGGAAGGAAACCAGCGGTCAACCTTTACAAGCTGCTTCCCTTTCCGCTTTGCTTTATATGACAGCATATCCGTAAACATTCCCCAGCCATTATTATGCGCTATCTCCAACTGGTGTTATGTTGTTAGAGGCAGCGCACTTCCTTTCTCTCGTTTTTCCTAGTAATTGCCTTTTTTCGGCACCTTTCTACCTCTGCAAGTCGCTACCAGACTTTTGTTTCTCTGGCAGAGAACTTCTTATATCAGCCTAGAATACTGACTCGCCCTCTTCGTCTGGCTCATTGCTCAAGTCAATCGTTTCATCTTCTGTATCATTTTCTTGTTCTTGATTGGCCTCTTCTTCGAAGTGATCTGACCATATCACACGCTCCCACTCTCGCGCATATTTGCAGATAAACGGCACAACCGTGAATTCGTTCTCCCGAACAAAGAATACATCTGTCATTCGAAAGATAATAAACATCTGCGCTTTCTTTGTATCTGCTGATACCTGCTTATCAATATCGTCTTCGTCTGGTACATAACGTATTGTATAAACGTGCAATGCTCTTGCTAGAGACTGATTCAAGGCAAGTTCTCCGACAACATATTGCAGCACTGGCTCCTTTATATTAGGATTCAGTTCAGAAACTGGCTCCTCAATGATTCGAAAATGCACATAGTCAAATGCATCCAAACCGTTGATTTTCTTTGTTTCCTTATCCTTCTTATGTGAAACAGTGTCAATTCCGTTTGTGTGCAAAAATTTGAGCATTGCCCTTTCGTCTTCCTTACACTTTGAATTCTTACACAAACTTCTCAAATCACCCTTGTTGCAGTCGGACTTGTTTTGCGTAGATAGAAACGTGTCTAGCTTTTTTAAGACAGCATTGTAATAATCGTCACAATGCGTCTGCTTATAAAATTTCTTCAAGTAGTTCTGAAAGTCGCTTACACTACATACCGCGCCTTCTTCTTTTACTAACTGATCGTTCAATCCTTCCTTGGGTAAGAAGACCTCTTCCGTTCGACTGACCACATACTTGTTGCCGTTAATACCGATACAAGGGTGAATCTCGCGTCCACGTTTTTCCTCTTCTTCTCGAAGATTCTTAAAGCCTTCTTTCTTTTTATCCGAAGTCTCATCGTCAAAAGAGAAGTATCGATCAATTGTACCATCTGACAATACGGTAATCTGTGGACACCAAAAGATAGGCTTTTCTTTTTCTGTCGTATTTGTATCAGTTTCTTGTGTCATTTCAGAATCCGAAGGAGCTTCTGAAGCATTTTGTGTCGCTTTAGAAGTTTTTTTCTTATTGTCTTGTTTTTTTCTTGTGATCCATTGTACTGTCATTTCACTGTCCTCAGAGTCGCCAATAAACTCCGTCATATCCACCAAACTGATTGTTTCATTCAGTAGATCCGTTTTAATGATCGCCTCTGCCAACAGTTTTAAAAATACATTCTGATCAACATTTCTGCTGCTTTCTTCCTCGTCAGTGGCACTTTTCTTTTTCTTCTTTCCCTTTGTTTTCTGCTTCTTTTCATCCTCTAAATACGGAATTACCATATGTTGTACTGAAAAATCAGCTCCCGTATAGGCATCCTTGACATTTTTATTTATGCGCTTCATCTCTGCATATGCTTTCTTACTGTGGATTAGTATGATTGCAAATTCGGTTCCTTCTTTAATTTCTTCTGGCTTTTGAATGCAATGCTCGATCTCAAATCCATACTGCGTTAAATAGCCAGCCAGCTCATCGGCGGTATCAATTCCCAATTCGCCAACTAAATTGCATATGTAAAATTTGAGAATACCCAAGTTTTTAGCCAAACTTACATAACGCTCAGTTCGCTCCTTTGCATTCATATTTTTAAGTTTGAGTTCTTCTTTTAGCTGATAGTACGGCGTTGTCTCAAACTCCAGTGTAATGTAATTTGACAGGTGTTCTTTTAATTCCTTCATGAAGGATCGGTACAAAATACCACACTTTGTTTTGGCAGATTTATCAAGTGACTCCCAGCTGCAGAATGAAATGGTGCTCTTTTTTCCCTCAAAGTTTCCTTTCAGATATGCGGTTTCTCCAATATCTTTTTTACGAATCCGATGGATTTTCCCAGTACCTGTTTCAACCATATACAAAGGCGCCAGTTTGTGTGTCCTTGGGTTGTATCTTCTGTTCAATGCCTCCTCTTTTGTGTATTCAATAAATGTCACAACACGTAACTCCAAAATCATATCTTCGTTAATGATTACCTCCAATGCCACTCGACAATGTAAGGACAAAGATTTATCATACACATAAGCAAGCTCTGATGTTGTGTAATACAAATGACCTTCCATGTTACTATAGCTGCTATTTAAGCTACTGTTCGTTCTTCCCATTAGATTATAAATCGCACGAATCAGATGAATATTGTACTTTCCCAAGATATCTTCATTGTCAACTGGCACACCGTTTTTAAAGATATCGATGTGCATGAGTTTCATATCTGAGTCTGGATCTGCTTCATACAATTTCTTAATCAGACTTCCACTGTCTTTTCCCTTTGGAAACAAGAGTGCGGCTCGCTGTCCATACAAATGGGAAATGGATACTGGATTTGCCGTCTCTAGGATTCCAAGTGCCTTTATATAGGATGCCTGTCTTTTTGATTTGTATATTGTATCACCTTCATAGTTTAGTACAAACAAATCAAAATCACGGTCAATCGCCTTTAAATTCAGTATCCCATATCCCTCTGCGCTTTTATTATAATCAACCTTAATTCTCGATGTTCGAACCTGATCAATTTTGTAATTGTCCATCGCATTCTTCTGCGGCTGTTTCTTTCGGCAATTCATCATAATCCTCCTGTAAAATTTGATCTAAATGTGATTTAATCACATGCCCATTCTGATCAATCAAACCATTGATGTATACAATCTGAGCAGACTGTGACGTTTGTGCATCATAAATCAGCGCAGGCCGTTCCTGTTGTTCTTTTCTGCGTTTCTCCAGATCCCACTTACTGATAGCCTCTCCTACTTCTTGACTGACCTTTTTGTCAATGAGATTGATAATGTAAACCTTCTTTGCATCAATCTTTTTTACCTTTTCCTGTGTATGTAAAATCAATTCGCTTACTATGCGGGATGGTAATTCACCATCATGGTAATTTTTAAAGTCAATATAAATACCATCTTTCAATTCCATATCGAATCGCTCATATCTTACACCATCAGTAATTTCTCTAAGATGCATATGCTTTTCCTTATGAAGAATAACCTGGCAGGCAACTTCTCCTTGTCTGCCTCGTGCAAGATTGGCCGCCTCTGGATTTAATACATAACGGCCCGGTTGACAAGAAGTAAACATATTGCGCCGTTCAAATTCCTCTTTTATGCCAGGATAATCGAACAATGTAGGAAATTCAAAGATTGCCTCCGAAACCTTCAATATTGGTCCAAACTGCGACTTCCACTTATCTGAACTATTCCTATTGAGATTGTCCATATAGGATCTCACTACTTCTATATCGTCACTAATAACGCAAGTCTCAAAATCTCCCTGCTTTGAATAGTAATAGCTGTTCACAGGTTGTTTGAATACGGAATACATACTATCGGTTGCATACTTCGGATCATTTGAAGAAAATGTTGTAACCACATCCTCCTTTACCTGTTCATACTCGTCCATCTGTTCCTGTCTCATATTTATGTTGCCATATTCACGATGAACTAGACTCTTTATACGGCTATGGTAAATGCCACTGTTTGTCATATTTTTGTTAATATACTTATATATCTGAGGATCTTCCCTAATGGCAATTCCTTTGTCATAAAACATTCGATAAAGTGCCTCTGTTTCCGGCGGCATAAATACTTTCTTTTGTACGAATCCTTTCGTCGGCTTTCCCTCTGCTGGCAAACCATCTGCAGTATACTCTTCAAGCATATTGATATTAATAACCTTTCCTACATCTGCATTTGCAAATATATAAATGTCCTTATTTTTACAACCACCACGCATAATTCGTCCCAGTGCCTGATGAACATCCTTCTCTGCTGCCTTTCGATATCCATCCATTCGGAAGAAATCTTCCTTTTTGTATACTGGATTTCCACCCGCATATAGTTCAATAACGCTATCAATTGCTTTTCTGGCAACAAATGGCGGAATGTCACCACCATGTAACATATACATAATATCATTGATATGCGCAATTACATCATTTACAGTGTTGGTATTTGAACTGACAGGTACCGCATTATTTGTAATAGGTCCCAAATACAAAGCAGGAATATCCATTTTTTTCCTACGGGCATCATCTTCATTTCGAAATGGTAATACTACCACCTGATCATCGGATACCGTAATCGGTTTTTGAGACTCTAAGTTAATACCCACACCTGCAGTACTATATGCCGTAACGATATATTGGCGTTGTCCATTCTCACGTTGAGAAATGATCTCCTGTAAGAGATTTCCTTTTCCTTTCATTGGATTTGTTGCAAATGTTTTTGCACGAAGGAAAATAATCGCAATGGACTCCTTTTTCCCTGTACTCTTACACTTTGCCTCAACAATCTCATCAAATATGAATTGCAATACGCTTTGTGTCCAGTCATTATTTGTGTAAGTGTTTCCCTCAGTCGGCAATTTCTTTTCAAAATGAAGCATTGCTGACAGATCCCCCGCAACAAACCAATCTACCAATTTAGCAAATATGACCAGTCTTGAACGCTGCTCTTTGTCTACAGCATTGATTTTTTCTGCTATTTTTTCTGCACACTGCGGATAGTTTTTTAACTGTTCCTTCAGAATATACAAAGTTTCCTTATCCTTGTCAGGTTCTGGCTCCTTGGAAGAATAACGAATCGGAATACACTCTGTATGAATGTTAATCTGCGGATTTGGTGACAAGTACGGTTGCCATTTTCTCAGCAGTTCATCATTAAAATGCTTAATCCAAACAGGCATCTCGTTAAGAGATTGCACATGCTCACTTCCTAATAGACCAGTCAACTCACTTCGATTATAGTTTGTAATTGTACTGTCTATATCCATTGTACCTGACAGGCAAAAGACTTTTCCTCGTAATGCCTCAATACCGAGGATTCTTTCAGCTGTAATTGGCACACTGAAATTGCTGAAGCGTAAATCTTCCCTAGTGTCTTCATTTGCGACAACAACAGTTACTTGCCATCCGTAAGCAGCAAAATTAGACAATTTCCTCTCTTGCCCATTTTCTTCTTTGTCCATTATCGGAACTGGCGGAATCTGATTCATCAAATAATCACTACGAGTATTATTTGTATCATCCATTCCTACAGCAATAAGTACGTTATGCCATGCGGAACGCTCTGACATTTTTAAATGTCCATAATATCCGTCTTCAATCTCTTTTTTCGTGTCCTCTTCGTCCAACCACCGATACCCTTCTACCAATATTCTGACTGCCTTGGCAAAATTAATTGCCATTCGTCGCATATCCGCTGTCATACGAACAAGGTTAATCTCTGCCTCCTTACCATATCTGCTTCTTAGTTCCTCCTTTGCCTCTGTTATCGGATTATCTTTTGCAAACAATTTGTACACATCAACTTGATTGGTCTTTTCATTAAAAAAAGCAACAAGTTCGCCATGTTTTCCTGATGCATCTGCATTAGTGGACCAACCACCTGCATACACATACCAATTTGTTTCTCTTCTACTGAGAGAATGAGTCTTTTCAAGTCGGAAGCATCTTTTTAGATGATATTTGCTAATTAATCTCCCTAGATTTTTATATAAATACTTCATTGTATTCAGTTTGTTATCTGCAAGGGTATCGTCTCCGTCGGAATGAATCTCATCAAAACGATTTTCCCACTTGGCCCATTTTTCTTTTTGATTTTTACTGTTTTCCCCTTCCAGTGCATCTTTTAACTGATCAAAAGCGCTCGTCAAAAGGAGTTTTAAATCATAATTTTCTGCGTACTGATTTTCAATAAACGGCTTAATTTGATACTTTTTACTTGCATCTCCTTCATCTGAAAAAAGAAGTGCTTTCTTCATCCATCTGTCATATGGATAACCTCTGCCCTTGCTCAAATCCTTGTATGGGAAAACCATCTTACTTACCGTTGTAAAAATGACTTTTCTGTGGTACACCAGCAATACCGGCCACAAAATAGCCATCCATTCATAATTAGGACTTGTACATATAAGCTCTACCTTTTCCTCTTGGACTCGGGCAATCTGATCAAGCTTATCAAGATCATCCCATACCTTTTGAGTATCTTCTTGCTTCAATTTTTCTTTTGCTTTCTTTACAGCCATGTCTTCCAGTCCTTTATTTTCGACGGCCTCTGAAAACAAATCCCTATTTGCCTCTGATACTCGCAACTGAATTTTTGACTCGGCAACACTGTCAGCATCAAGCAAACCTGTAGACTTTGCAGCAGCATCGTTTAATGCAGCTCTATATGCGTCTTCAAGCTCTTTTAATTTTTCGGAATTTAGGATGTCAACTGGCATAAGCTTTTTTGATTTCTCAAAGTTTCGCTTCAAATTTTCCAGAAGTCCTCGGATTTCAAGTACATTTTCCTTATATTCTTCTTCGGTTAAATTATACGCTCCATGTTTTGTACACAAGGACTCTGACGCAATCAGTTTGTTCTGAATCGTTGTTACTATGATACGATCATATCTATCAAACAATTCAACATAGCCTGGTACTCCCTTAATTGCCTTGCAGATGATCTCCTCAATGGTATATGACTTTGCCTCTCCAGTGGGAATCTGGCCAAAGTCAACTCCTGTCCTTGATCCTTTCAGTGCCTGATATAAAAGATATTGCTCAATGACTGGCCGTCCATCATCTACATAAACATCCTCTTCTTGGGTCTTTTGTTTTTGTGAGAAATCCTGTGTTTCCTTTGGAACTGAAATCTCCTTACATCTTATATACTCTTTTTTATAAACGTACAAATAATCGCTGGCAGAAAACGTCTTATTCTTTTTTAACCCATTCACATCCGGTGCAACTGCACGGAGCGCAGTTTCTGCCGCCTCAAGGACAATCTCCTCTGCCTCTTCTGCATTCAATCCATTGTTTTCAAGATCCTGCAAACTAGAAGCAAAATTTCCTGCGAACTGATGCCATGTAGCATACTTAGCAGAACGCATATCTGCCTTCTTTTTGTCAATCAAATCTTGTGCGATTTCTAGTGCCTTGCGAATGATCCCATCACGATATCCAAAGCCAATCATTTTGTCTACATAGTGGTGCAATTCGCGCTGCCATTGCTTACCACTCCATGTTTGTGACGTGTAAGTAATGGATAATTCCTCAAATAATCTTCCTGCTCGAAAGACTGTTTCTGCTGTAGGTTCGCCCGCAGCAAGGGCAGCATCAGCCAAGGTATCACTAAAAGTATCATTCTTAGAAGTATCCAAATCAGTTTCAGATGCCTGCTTTACGTCCTGTGTCGTGTCAAGTTCATCCGAGGCTTCTCGGTATGAAAAGAATTCCTGATCATTCAGAAAATCATCTGGCAAAATTTCATTGTCTAAAGATACATTGTCGTCTGTTACCCAGCCACCTTCCGCATCCATCTTTTCGGTTGTTGCGATTTCTACCGTTTTTGTCTCCGCTACAGTTTCTGTTTCAATTGACTTCTCTTCAACCGCCTCTTCCTTTTTCTTCATTTTCCATGTATGACAATGAATATCCAAAAGCTCATCCAGCTTTTCTTCGCTAAAAGCGTATTTGTTTAATGGATTTCCCCCAGTTCCCAAAATGCCAACTGCTTCACATTCTTCTTCTGAAGCACCAAAATATTTAAAAAAATCAGGATGCTCAATTATAGCTTTACAAGCGGTACGCCGTTTTGAATCTAACCCTCCCAATCTGATACTTTGCAAGTATTGCTTGCGCTTTTCTGGATCTTTCATCGCGTCAATCCCTGTAATCTCATTTATAGTATTAAAGTGTTCAATCCACTCGTTATATTTGTTTAGAACCTTATTCACATCAAATTTCTTCTTATCCTTTCTATACAGATCAAGTAATGTGATATCTTTTCTTACTGCCATACAATAGCTTCTCCTTTCGACACTCGCAGCAATACTCCCACACGTTTCTGCAAACGACTGGGACTTTCCGCGAATATATATTTGCATATAAGAGTATCG
>OGOG01003340.1_pt1 | contig 12264 bp, 9 predicted proteins | sample 1552581 | NCBI WGS metagenome assembly OGOG01 (sample SAMEA2580152, study PRJEB22360) | human gut metagenome | biome: human gut; feature: human-associated habitat; material: faeces | place: Denmark | collected 2008/2010 | reverse complement strand
TCACAACTCTATGCGAAAAAGAAGATATGGGAGAAAGCTTACCATTTCCAGTTACAATATGAAGAGTGCCAAAAGCTTGATAACAAAACAAAAGCGATCAAACACATCCAACATCTTGAAATTCGCAAAGAAATCGAGCAGCAACAGCTCAAGTTCGAACAGGCACAAATGGAAATAAAACAAAAACAGGAACGGTCTATTTTTGTAGGAATTGCATTGACAGTCCTTCTGATAATGTCCGGCATCATTATATTCCTTCTCTATAAACGTGAACAAGCCGAGAAGAAGCTTCGAAAGATAGAAAGAAAAGAGTATACCACAAAACTTGTCAACGAACATCACAAAGTAGAAGCAAAAAGCAGAGAACTTTCAACCAACACCATGCTCCTCATGAAAAAGAATGAAGTACTCAAAAAATTAAAAAACCAGATCGAAGGTTATAAAGAGACAGGGCAGATTGAAGCTCCTACTGAAAAAGAAATAAAAGGAAAAATAAACGAAGCTTTAAGCGAGAACAGCGATTGGGAAGCTTTCAAACTGCAATTTAATGAAATACACCCTTTATTCTTTAATACTTTACTAAAACTGCACCCCGGACTAAGTAATAATGAGTTGCGGTTATGCGCTTATCTAAAGATGCACCTGAACACCAAACAAATAGCACAACTTATTTCCGTACAGCCTCAAACGGTCACCATAGCCCGTTATCGCATGAAGAAGAAAATGAATCTGGACAAAGACGTCTCTCTGGATGAGTATATCAAACAGCTTGACAGCTAAAATATCTTTTTGACACTTTGCATTTCCAATACGTCCTCAGTAGCGATATTCCAATCAATGTCAAGCTTGATTAAGAAAAACGTAATGCAGAGCGATTAGCATTTTTCATTTTATAAGCCAATCAGCGAAATAAGACATATAATTCTCTGTATATTCCTTTGATACTTCAAAAACGACAAACATAATAAGATTCCAATTTCCATCCGTCAAAAAGAAAGATTTAGCCAACAGAAGGCAAGTAGAGAGAAAAAGAGGAAAAACACATGTTTTCTTGGTCTTTTAACCCCCAATTTGCCGGAAAAGGTTATCCCATTTGATGGAAATAGCTACTCCATCCATTGGCTATTACTATTTCATCTGTTGGCAATGGCTATTTCATTTGATGAGAACAGCGATCCAATCCGCCAATTAAGGCTATTTAATATGTTTAAAAGCAGCTTTTTGCTCGTTTTCACTTTGAGAACAGCAAAACTCAACGCTATTTCGTCCATTTCACAAAAGAGCTTCGTCATCAATAAAAGGGAAAAAACATCATATTGTCAAGCAAACCATGAATTTTCTATAAAATAGTAATCAACGCCTGCCATAAACTTAAATAGCCCCGGCTTTATGCAAGTCGAGGCTATTCAAGTATCATCCAAGAGAGGGATTATCTTATTGATAATCAGCTACCAGCTATTATTCCCACTCAATTGTTGCGGGTGGTTTTGACGAAATATCATAGGTTACACGGTTTACACCTTTCACCTTGTTGATAATGTCATTGGAGACTTTCCCAAGGAATTCATAAGGCAAATGCGACCAATCAGCGGTCATTGCATCGGTAGAAGTAACGGCACGCAAGGCAACAGCACGTTCATACGTACGCTCATCTCCCATTACACCTACAGACTGTACCGGAAGCAGAATCACTCCAGCCTGCCATACCTGGTCGTACAATCCCCAATCGCGCAGACCTTGAATAAAGATATCATCTGCATCTTGCAAGATACGAACCTTTTCGGGAGTTATATCTCCAAGAATACGTACAGCCAAACCCGGTCCCGGGAACGGATGACGGGTGATCAGATGTTCGGGCATTCCCAACTCACGTCCTACACGACGAACCTCATCTTTAAACAGCAAACGAAGTGGTTCACAAAGCTTAAGATGCATCTTTTCGGGTAAACCACCCACATTGTGGTGGCTCTTAATAACCGTACCAGTTATGGACAACGACTCAATGCAGTCAGGATAAATAGTTCCCTGCGCCAGCCATTTCACATCCTTTATTTTATGAGCTTCTTCATCGAACACATCGATAAAGCCCTTACCTATAATTTTACGTTTACGCTCTGGTTCACTTACACTCTCCAACTCAGCAAAGAATTTGGCACTGGCATCTACCCCGATCACGTTCAGACCGAGACATTCGTAATCATGCATCACGTTTTTGAATTCATTCTTACGCAACATACCATGATCTACAAAGATACAAGTAAGATTCTTGCCGATCGCCCTGTTTAATAACACAGCCGCAACGGACGAATCGACACCACCGCTTAGGCCGAGTACCACTTTATCATCGCCCAACTGTGCTTTCAATTCAGCTACCGTACTTTCGATAAAGGAAGCCGGAGACCAGTCTTGCTTGCAACCGCAAACATCTCCTACAAAGTTTTTCAGAATTTGAGTACCGTCTTCACTATGGAATACTTCCGGATGGAATTGCACGCCCCACACCGACTCCCCTTCTATCTGATAAGCAGCAATTTCCACTTTGTCTGTTGAGGCAATCTTCTTAAAATTAGAAGGTATCGCTGTGATTGTGTCACCGTGACTCATCCACACCTGAGTATTTTCTTTCACTCCTTTGAACAACACATTGTCCTTGCAGAAAGAAGTAAGATGTGCGCGGCCATACTCGCGAGTACCTGCCGGTTCAACTTTTCCATCATTCGTATAAGCCATGAACTGTGCGCCGTAGCATATTCCCAAAATGGGATATTTGCCACGAATCTCACTCAGATCCACTTTAAAAGCACTTTCATCATATACCGAGAAAGGACTTCCTGAAAGAATGACGCCTTTTATACTTTCATCTCCTTTAGGGAACTTGTTGTAAGGAACAATTTCACAATACGTGTCCAGTTCGCGAACACGGCGACCGATAAGTTGCGTAGTCTGCGATCCGAAATCAAGGATTATTATTTTTTCCTGCATATAAATGTATGGATTTTGAATAAATGATCTGCAAAAGTAGGAAAAACTACGCAATCTATCTGAAAAATGGTCTATTTATTTTGCATTTTGTTCTTTTAGCAAGTCACGTATTTCAGTAAGCAACACTTCTTCCTTGGTTGGAGCAGGGGGGGCAGCCGGTGCAGCCTCCTCCTTCTTTTTTGTCAATTTCATTATCAAACGCAAAAAGACGAATATAGAGAAAGCGATGATCAAAAAATCGAAAGTGACCTGAAGGAAATTACCGTAATTCAATGAGACGGCAGCGATCTCTTTTCCATCGACCACCTCTGCAGGCTTCATCACCCATTTCAAATCTGAAAAGTTTACTCCACCGATCAACAGACCCAGCGGAGGCATTATCAAGTCTGACACCACCGATGACACTATTTTGCCGAAAGCACCACCGATAACAACACCGACTGCCATATCAATCAGGTTTCCCCTCATGGCGAAAGCCTTAAAATCCTGTAAGAATGTACTCTTTCCCATCTTTTTCTTTATTTAATAATAATTTCATATGCAAATTTAAAAACATTTTCGTAATTTTGCACCGCATTTGAAAAACAAATGGCGGTTCAAAAATACACTTGAACAAATATTATAAAACCCTTAAAAGTTTAAACAAAATGATTAAAGTAGGTATTAATGGATTCGGACGTATCGGACGTTTCGTATTCCGCGCTGCAATGAAAAGAAACGATATTCAAATCGTTGGTATCAATGACCTTTGCCCGGTTGACTATTTGGCATACATGCTGAAATATGATACAATGCACGGACAGTTCGAAGGAACTATCGAAGCCGATGTTGAAAAAAATCTGCTGATCGTAAACGGTAATCCTATCCGCATCACAGCAGAAAGAAATCCTGCTGACCTGAAATGGAATGAAGTAAATGCAGAATACGTAGTTGAATCTACAGGTCTGTTCCTGTCTAAAGATAAAGCTCAGGGTCATATCGACGCCGGTGCTAAATATGTAGTAATGTCTGCTCCTTCTAAAGACGATACTCCTATGTTCGTTTGCGGTGTAAACGAAAAGACTTACGCAGGACAACAATTCGTTTCTAACGCTTCTTGTACTACTAACTGCTTGGCTCCTATCGCTAAAGTATTGAACGATAAATGGGGTATCACTGACGGTTTGATGACTACAGTTCACTCTACAACTGCTACTCAGAAAACAGTTGACGGTCCTTCTATGAAAGACTGGAGAGGTGGTCGTGCTGCTGCCGGCAACATCATCCCTTCTTCTACAGGTGCTGCAAAAGCTGTAGGTAAAGTTATCCCTGCTTTGAACGGCAAACTGACTGGTATGTCTATGCGTGTTCCGACTTTGGACGTATCTGTAGTTGACTTGACAGTTAATTTGGAAAAACCGGCTACTTATGCTGAAATCTGCGCTGCTATGAAAGAAGCTTCAGAAGGCGAATTGAAAGGTATCTTGGGTTACACTGAAGACGCAGTTGTTTCTTCTGACTTCTTGGGTGATCCTCGCACTTCTATCTTCGATGCTAAAGCTGGTATCGCTTTGACTGACAATTTCGTTAAAGTTGTATCTTGGTATGACAACGAAATCGGTTACTCAAACAAGGTTCTTGACCTGATCGCTCACATGGCTACAGTTAACAAGTAATTTGTTGTAATAATCTATAAAAAAGCTGCTTCGAGAAATCGAAGCGGCTTTTTTTTTGTAATTTTGCGTTCCTGTAATATAAACCCTATCAACATAATGGCTTATATGAAAAAACTAAGTATAACATGTATATTATTCTGTATAATTAGTATGATGAACGCTCAGAATCCTTTTTTTGAAAGATACAATACCCCTCACGAAACTGTTCCATTCGATAAAATAAAAACAGACCATTTCGAACCGGCCATTCGTGAAGGTATCCGGCAACAAATTGCCGAAATAGATGCTATCACCGACAATCCCGAAACCCCGACTTTTGCCAATACGATTCTAGCTTATGAGAACTCCGGTGAATTGCTTGACCGTGTAGTTACCGTATTCGACAATCTCTGCAGTGCAGAGACCAATGACACGCTGCAAGCGCTTGCACAAGAAATGATGCCTCTACTTAGTGAGCATGGCAATAATATCAGCCTGAACGAATCACTGTTTAATCGGGTTAAAATTGTGTATCAGCAAAAGGAGCAAGAGTCGCTCACTCCCGAACAATTGAAATTGCTGGAAAAGATATATGACAGTTTTATCCGTAATGGTGCCAACCTTCAGGGGGAAGCCAAAGAAAAATATCGCAAACTGACCAAAGACCTCAGTAGCCTTACCCTTCAGTTTGCCGAAAACAATCTGAAAGAGATCAACAACTATCAGTTAGTACTCACGGACGAGAAACAATTGGCCGGTCTTCCGGAAAGTGCGGTAGAAGCAGCCGAGGAGACTGCAAAAGAGAAAGGAATCAAAGGGTGGATGTTTACTTTACAAGCACCCAGTTTCATACCTTTCATGACGTATGCCGACAACCGCGAATTGCGGAAGGAACTTTATTTTGCTAACAGTACAAAGTGTACGCACGATAACGAATTCAACAATATTGAGATCGTAAAGAAGATCGTAAACACACGCATGGAGATAGCCCAATTGTTAGGATATGACAATCATGCCCAATATGTCTTGCAAAAACGCATGGCTCAAGACAGTAACGCAGTATATGGCTTACTCAACCAATTGTTAGATGCCTACACTCCTACAGCTCAAAAAGAGTATCAGGAAGTACTGGAGACCGCACAGCAAGAACAAGGTACGGACTTTGCGCTGATGCCGTGGGATTGGGCATACTACTCCAACAAATTGAAAGACAAAAAATTCAATATCAACGAAGAAATGCTACGCCCCTACTTCGAATTGGAGAAAGTGAAAGAAGGCGTATTCGGACTTGCTAACCGGCTTTACGGCATCAGTTTCAGAAAAAATGCCGATATTCCCGTATATCACAAAGACGTCGAAGCTTATGAAGTATTAGACAAAGATGGAAAATATTTAGCAGTACTCTATACGGACTTTCATCCACGGGACGGTAAACGCTCCGGTGCATGGATGACGGAATATAAAGGGCAATGGATTGACGAAAAGACCGGTGAAGACAGCCGCCCACACGTATCTGTCGTAATGAATTTCACCAAACCGACAGAGAATAAACCGGCTCTGCTGACTTTCGGTGAAGTGGCAACTTTCCTTCATGAATTCGGCCACAGCCTCCATGGTATGTTCGCTAATTCTACTTATAGAAGTCTGAGCGGTACTAATGTATACTGGGACTTCGTGGAACTGCCGTCCCAAATCATGGAAAACTTTGCCATTGAAAGTGACTTTCTTAATACGTTTGCCCGTCATTATCTTACAGGTGAGAAAATACCAGCGGATCTTATCAAACGTCTGGTAGATGCATCCAACTTCAATGTCGCCTATGCATGCCTGCGTCAAATCAGTTTCGGACTACTGGACATGGCATGGTATACCCGTAACACTCCTTTTGAAGGTGATGTGAAAGAATACGAACAACAGGCATGGGCAAAAGCACAAATACTGCCGGTTGTCAAAGAGGCATGTATGAGTACCAGCTTTTCACATATCTTCGCAGGTGGCTATTCTGCCGGGTACTACAGCTACAAATGGGCAGAAGTATTGGATGCCGATGCCTTTTCTCTTTTCAGACAAAAAGGTATTTTTGACCGGGATGTAGCCGAATCATTCCGTAACAATATCCTCTCCAAAGGAGGAACAGAACATCCGATGATTCTCTACAAGCGCTTCAGAGGACAAGAACCAACCATCGATGCACTGCTAACGAGGAATGGAATCATCAAAAATTAAAAACGAGTGAGATCAATGAGAAACGTATCGATTCATAAATGGATTATCTGCCTGTTACTTTTCATTCCGGTTATAAGCGGATGCAACAATTCAGATGATGTGCAGGAAATATTTACGGGAAAAACCTGGAGAATGACTTTCATCGCCAAGGACAAGGAACACAGGTGGTATCCATTCCCCGGAGTCAGTGAAGGTGTTATAAATTCGTATATCTCAGGGACAAGATCTTTCAGTATCACATTTACCGGCAGCACATCCGATAATGTCATTGCCGGCAACTTTATTGGTACCGGATCTGTCACAATGGATGGGAACTGGAGTGCTAATGGAGAAACGAATGCATTTTCTACATCAATCAGCAAAAGCTCCGTCAAAGATTCAAAAGATACACTTGGAAAATACATCATCGCAGCCATAAAAAAATCGACTTCTTACCTAGGTGACGAAAATAACCTGTATCTTTACTATAAAGATGGTAATGAGACCTTTTTCATTGCATTTAAACCTGAAATATAAACCAGCACTACACAATATATCTATGGATAAACAATACGAATTAGATAAACGTTATATTCGGATGGCCAGCATCTGGTCTGAAAATTCATATTGCCAGCGCCGAAAAGTAGGTGCCCTCATTGTAAAAGACAAAATGATCATTTCGGACGGGTATAACGGCACTCCTTCTGGCTTCGAAAACATCTGTGAGGATGAAAACAATGTGACGAAGCCCTATGTACTCCATGCCGAAGCTAACGCCATAACAAAAATAGCACGTTCAAACAATAGCAGCGACGGGGCTACCATGTATGTTACCGCCTCACCTTGCATTGAATGTGCCAAACTAATCATCCAAGCTGGAATCAAACGTGTGGTTTATTCCGAACACTACCGTTTGGAAGACGGCATCGAGTTGTTGAAAAGAGCAGGCATCGAAGTTATTTTCGTTGCGACGGATGACGAGAAGCAAACTGTTGCCAATAGAGAGAATAATCAATAAATACTAATATATGCTGCAGTACAAGTTTTTGTAATTCGTAGCTTGCAGCAATCAATAAGATAAAAACATGAGTACAAAAAACTCTTCCCGCTTTACCCCCGTCATTATTGCTGTGAGCATTGTCGTAGGAATACTCATAGGAACATTTTATGCCAAACACTTTGCCGGGAATCGTCTGGGAATTATCAATGGCTCATCCAACAAGCTGAATGCTCTGTTACGGATCGTCGATGACCAATATGTGGATACGGTCAATATGACCGATCTCGTGGAAAAAGCCATGCCGCAGATTCTGGCGGAACTCGACCCGCATTCTACTTATATCCCGGCACAGAACCTGGAAGAAGTAAATTCAGAACTAGAAGGTAGTTTCAGCGGCATCGGTATCCAGTTTACCATACAGAATGACACGATACATGTCAACTCAGTAATTTCGGGCGGTCCGTCGGAAAAGGTGGGATTGATGGCAGGAGACCGTATCGTGATGGTGGACGACAGCCTGTTTGTGGGGAAAGTAGTTACCAACGAAAATGCGATGCATAAGCTGAAAGGTCCCAAAGGTAGTCAGGTAAAACTCGGCATCAAACGTGCTACGGAAAAAGATTTATTGGACTTTACTATCACTCGTGGAGACATCCCGCAAAATTCAATCGATGCAGCGTATATGCTGACCGATGACTTCGGATATATACAAATCAGTAAATTCGGAAGAACCACTCATGTGGAATTGCTCAACGCATTGGCTCAACTCAATCATAAAGATTGCAAAGGAATCATTATCGACCTTCGCGGCAACACAGGAGGATATATGGAAGCTGCTACTCGCATGGTCAATGAATTTCTGCCTGAAGGCAAATTGATCGTTTATGCCGAAGGACGCAAATACAAACGTTTGGATGAATTTGCCAATGGCACAGGCAGTTGCCAAAAACTTCCATTAGTAGTTCTTGTGGATGAAGGTTCAGCGTCCGCCAGTGAAATCTTTACCGGAGCCATCCAGGACAATGACCGTGGAACCATTGTGGGACGGCGTTCGTTCGGTAAAGGGCTGGTACAACAGCCCATCGATTTCAGTGACGGGTCTGCTATCCGCTTAACGATTGCCCGCTACTACACCCCATCCGGACGTTGCATTCAGCGACCATATGAAAACGGGAAAGACCGTAATTACGAGATGGACTTGTATAACCGTTATGCGCACGGAGAGTTTTTCTCACGTGACAGCATTAAGATGGATGAATCTCAACGATATTCAACCAGTTTGGGACGTCCGGTTTATGGCGGTGGCGGTATCATGCCCGATGTATTCGTGCCACAGGATACAACCGGAGTTAGTTCTTACCTGACGGAAGTTCTGAATAAAGGTTTAACAATCCTATTCACTTTCCAGTATACTGATAATAATCGTGAGAAGCTCAGCAAATACGACACGGAAGAGTCGTTACTCAATTATCTGCGTCGTCAAGGTTTAGTAGAACAATTCGTTCGTTTTGCCGAAAGCAAAGGAGTCAAAAGAAGAAATATCCTGATTCAGAAATCATACAAGCTGTTAGAAAAGAATATTTATGGAAATATCATTTATAACATGCTTGGAAAAGAAGACTATATTAAATATTTAAACCAGTCCGACCCAACCGTAAAGAAAGGACTGGAAATACTTGAAAAAGGCGAAGCTTTTCCAAAAGCTCCTGAGATAGCCGAAGAACCGGTAACAGAAAAGAAAAATGAAGGAAAGAAAAAAAGAACTGCGCAAGCAGATTGCTCAAGAGAAAACGAGATATTGCGACTCTACGCTTAAAGAGCTTTCTGCTATTGTCCTGGACAGACTGGAGAAACATCCGAAATTCCAGGAAGCAAAGACCATATTGCTCTACCATTCTTTGAAGGATGAGGTTCAGACCCATTCCTTCATTGAAAAGTGGAGTGGTGAAAAGAGAATCATACTGCCGGTTGTTGTGGGCGACGAGTTGGAGTTACGATCATATACAGGTCCTGCCGATTTAGCCATTGGCGCATACGGCATTGCCGAACCTACCGGAGATATTTTCACCGATTACGCTTCGATCGATTTGGTTATCGTGCCGGGAGTCGCTTTCGACATGAACGGTCACCGCCTGGGTAGAGGCAAAGGATATTACGACAAACTATTACCTAAAATACAGGCTCATAAAATAGGCATATGCTTTCCATTCCAGTTAATAGACGAAGTACCGGCAGAACCTTTTGACATCTGTATGAATGCAGTCATTGCTAAATGAAAACTAATTATCACACTCACACTGCCCGCTGTCACCACGCAACAGGCAGTGATGAAGAGTTCGTTTTAAGTGCTATCAAAGGTGGTTATCAGGAACTCGGTTTCTCCGACCATAGTCCTTGGAAATATCGCACGGATTATGTTTCAGACATTCGAATGACTCCTGAAGAATTCCCGGAATACGTCTGCAGTATTCGTGAACTCCAGGCAAAATACAAGGATCAGATAAAAATCAGCCTGGGACTGGAATGCGAATACTTTCCGGAATATATCCATTGGCTGAAAGAATTGGCAAAGGAATACAAGCTCGACTTCATCATCTTCGGCAATCATCATTTCCATTCCGATGAAAAATTTCCCTACTTCGGCCATAACACTACAACCGTGGACATGCTGGAATTGTATGAAGAGAGTTCCATAGAAGGAATGGAAAGCGGTCTATATGCCTACTTGGCACACCCCGACCTTTTCATGCGTTCCTATCCCGTATTCGACCGACATTGCAAATCGGTCAGCAGGCATATCTGCCGAGCGGCAGCACGCCTCAACATTCCATTGGAATATAATATAGGTATGATGGATCACAACCAAGCTTTTGGGAAATTAACCTATCCCCACCCTGAGTTCTGGCAGATAGCCGCCAATGAAGGATGTACGGCAATCATAGGAGTAGATGCACACGATGTAAAGGCGCTGGAATACTCCGGTTATTATGATAATGCGTGTGAAGAATTGAAACGACTAAAGATTAAAACGATGGATACGATTCCTTTTAGGTAGCCATACCTATCACGATAGATAACCCTATACTCATAAAGCATCATCTGAATATAATATTGGTAATCACCGTAGCCCCAACTTTCTGATTCAAACTACGCACCAATCTTTCACGCGCCATCATTAATTCCTGACGTAGTGCCGCGGAAGTGAGATGCACAAAAAGGGTCTGGTTCTTTATATAAAGATCGCGCGTATAGGATGAAATCGTAGGCCCCAATATCTGAGGCCACGCATCCAATAAACGCTGTTCGTTCAGTGGGGATTCCAAACTCTCCTGTCGAAAGAACTGCTGAATTAACTTCCCTATCGGTTCGGCATCGTTTCTTTTCATATTTCCGATTCTTTTGTTTCGCAGATTTCTCCTTTTTCTACCCGGAACATCTTATAATCACTGCCTACATTATACAAAATCCGATCCAAATGTTCACGGTTCGTATCGGTAATGAAAATCTGACCGAAACTGTCACCTGCTACCAGTTTCACGATCTGTTCCACCCGCGAAGCATCCAATTTATCAAAGATATCATCGAGCAACAGCAGTGGAACAGCACTTCCTGTCCGTTTAAGAAAATCGAACTGTGCCAATTTCAAAGCTACCAGATAAGTCTTGTTCTGACCTTGCGATCCCTCCCTTTTGATTGGGAACTCGCCTAAAAGCATGTTTAACTCATCTTTATGAACCCCCTTCAAAGAGAAACCCATGATTTTATCGCGCTCCCTGCTTCCCTTTAGTACTTCCAGCAATGAAGCATCCCGGGCATGCGAATCATATGACAGTCCCACCTGTTCTTTATCCTGAGATATAAAAGAATAAAAAGACTGAAATATCGGAATAAACTCACGGATAAACGCCTCCCGTTTCCTGTAGACCACTTCCCCCGCCTGAGCCATAGCTTCTTCCCAAATCAAAAAAAGATCTTCTTCCACGGGAACTTCGCTTTTCAATAAAGTATTACGTTGCAATAATGCTTTATTATAACGAATCAATGCCTCCAAATACTCCTTATCGTACTGTGAAATAACCACATCCATGAAACGGCGACGTTCGTCACTACCTCCGGCAATCAACTCGGAATCAGCGGGAGAAACCATAACCAACGGTAAAAAGCCGATGTGATCGGACAAACGGCCATATTCTTTCTTATTTCGCTTGAATTGTTTCTTCGAACGTCTTTTCATACCGCAATAAATCTCTTCCGGGGTTCCGTCGGACGCTTCATAAAACCCCTGTATCACAAAAAAGTCCTGATCATGCCGGATATTTTGCGAATCGATAGGGTTGCCGGCACTCTTGCAGAAAGACAGAAAGTATACGGCATCCAAAAGATTTGTCTTTCCCATTCCGTTTTGCCCGAAAAAGCAATTCAACTTAGCAGAAAAATTCAGTT
>OGOG01003335.1_pt1 | contig 12284 bp, 6 predicted proteins | sample 1552581 | NCBI WGS metagenome assembly OGOG01 (sample SAMEA2580152, study PRJEB22360) | human gut metagenome | biome: human gut; feature: human-associated habitat; material: faeces | place: Denmark | collected 2008/2010 | reverse complement strand
AATGAGTCGGCCGACGCTTGCGCCGCCGAGGAAACGGCTCTCATGGAGGCCGCCTCCGCCATTGTCGTCGCCGACCAGGCTGCGATCACGATCGCCGAGACCGAGGAAGCGCTCACGCCCCGGGCCACCGGCGAGCTGGCCTTCCCCTCGACCATCGAGGAGGAAACCCCTGAGCTGGAATCTTCCATAGATTTCTCGGCGCCCGAAGAGGCCGCGCCGGTTCGCGATGGCGCCGATGGGGAGGCTCCCTTCCCAGGGCCCTCCGCACGGCCCCCGCGCGCCAAGGGCCCGATCATCGCCGCCGCATGCATCGCCCTGGCCGTGGTGCTGGCGGCCGTAGCGGGTGGTACCTATATGGCCGAGCTGTGGGGCGGCAAGACCATCCCCGAGGTAGTGGGCCTCTCCCAGCCCGAGGCGGTCGACGCCTTGGCAGCCAAGGGGTTCGTTGCGCAGGCCGTCGAAGTGAAGTCCGACGATCCCCAGGGCACGGTGCTCTCGAGCGATCCCGAGCAGGGACATCGCGCGGAAGAGGGCAGCACCGTGACGCTCTCCGTGGCCGTACCGCGCATCGTGCCGGCCATCGTGGGCGCCACCAGCGAAGAGGCCGCCCAGGCTCTGGAGGCCGAAGGGTTCACGGCGGTCACCTACACCGAGGAGAAGTCGAACGAGGCCGCGGGCACCGTGCTGGCCGTGAGCCCGGAAGCGGGCACGGAGGCGAAATCCGGCGACGCCATCACCGTCACCGTGGCCGTTCCCTACACCGTACCCGATGTGGAGGGCATGTCCGAAGCCGACGCCAAGGCCGCGCTTCAAGCCGAGGGCTACGAGGTGACGAGCGAGTGGTACACCACCGAGGACATCGAGGAGGGCACTGCCGTCTCCACCGACCCGGCCGCCGGCAGCGAGCTGAACTCCGGCTCCGAGGTCACGCTGTATGTCGCCCACTCCCGCGGCACCGAGCTGGTGAACCTTACCCGCGAGATCCTGCCCGGGGCCAACCTCACCAACGACGAGGGCAGCTTCAAGGTGGAGAACATCAAGAGCTGCACCTACCGCGGCGACGGCGAGGTACTCTACACCGTGGAGGCGCGCCAGTACGAGGTGGTCACGATGCCCTTCGGCCTGGGCCAGGAGACGGTGTTCGCCAAGAAGCTCACCACCATCGAGGGCGGCATCGTGTGGAACGACGACAACGAGGTCTCCTACGCCAGCCCCTCCATCCGCTACTAGGCGCGGGGCGGCTTCGTGGCGCAACCGACCTACTCCCTGCGCGCTCTCGTGCTGCGCCGTACGAAGCTGGGGGAGAGCGACCTCATTCTCACGCTGCTTTCCGAGGACGGCAGCCAGAAGCGGGCCGTGGCCAAAGGGGCCCGGCGGCCCAAGAGCAGCTTCGCGGCGCGCACCGAGCCCTTTTGCGTCATCGACGCCCTGTGCGCGACGGGCCGAAGTCTCGACATTCTGAAGGAGGCGCGGCTCGTCGCGGCCCATGACGCCTTGCGCTGCAACCTCGAGGCCTCTGCGGCCGCCGCGCCCGTAGCGGAGCTGCTCGCCCGCATGAGCCAGCGCGACCTCGCCAACCCGCGCCTGTTCCAGTCGGCGATGCGCGTGCTGGACGCCATGGACGGCGCCGATGACAGCCACCGTGCGGCGCTTTCGGCCGCCGAGCTGTTGAAGATCCTCGCCTTCTCGGGCCTGCGACCGAGCCTCGAGGTCTGCGTCGGCTGCGGCGAGCCGGTGGCGCTCGTCGAGGGCGCCCGCATCCCGTTCTCGGCTGCAGGCGGCGGAGTGCTCTGCGAGAGCTGCCGGGGCCTGGACGAATCCGTGCTTGTGGATGCCGGCACCCTCTGCTGGGCGCAGTACTTCCTCACAACCCCCTTCGACGCCATTGCAGAAGGGCCGGTCGACCTTACGGGCACCTTCGCCGTGCTGCACCTCGTGCAGGATCTCGTCCGCGCCCACATCGGCAGTTCACTGAAGTCCCTCGAGTTCCTCTTCACGTGCGGCCTGTTCTAGTGTCGCACCGCTTTTTTCGCCGCGCTCACCTAGCCCCAATATGCAGAAACCGTGTCGCTCGCGGAAACCTTGGGCGAGCCGCGCCGCAAGTGCCCTATACTGGGCGGGCTGCCAAAACGGCGGCGGAATTCGCCTTTGGTTCCCACGGACCACTTCCATGGCTACCCAAGACGGATGGAAATGACAGGGCCGCCCACGCGCGGCGAAAACGGGGGAGACCCCGGGAAAGAAAGGTGGACCAGCTATGGCCAGCAAGCTCAGCATCTCCAAGGAGCGCACCGCGGAACTCATCAAGGAGTTCGGCAAGAACGATCAGGACTCCGGTTCCGCCGAGGTTCAGGTCGCCATCCTCTCGGAGCGCATCCGCAACCTCACCGAGCACCTGAAGACGCACAAGAAGGACAACCACACCCGTCGCGGCCTCATGATGCTCATCGGTAAGCGCCGCGGTATGCTGAAGTACATCAAGGAGCGCAACATCGAGGAGTACCGCGAGCTCATCAAGAAGCTCGGTATCCGCGACAACATCTAGCTCGAGCATGTACGGGGCCCCGCCTGGGGCCCCGTTTTCTGCTATAAGCGGTCTGAAGCGCATGAGGTGCCGACGGTCGCGGGCCGGCGAACGGTAAGTAGCCGCACCCGAAGAAGTCCTCCGCAATGAGGCGGGGGAGTTGAAGAGAAAGAAAAGCGTTATGACGAAAATTGTCGAAGAATTCGAGTTGTACGGCAAGCAGTACCGCCTCGAGACCGGCGAGCTGGCCAAGCAGGCCACCGGCGCTGTGCTTGTGACCTGCGGTGCCACGAGCGTTCTCGTGACCGCCGTCGTCTCCAGCCAGGAGAAGGACTACGACTTCTTCCCGCTCACGGTGGACTACATCGAGAAGATGTACGCCGTGGGCCGCATCCCCGGCGGCTACCTGAAGCGCGAGGCGAAGCCGTCCGACCACGGCACGCTCGTGGCCCGCATGGTGGACCGCCCCATCCGCCCGGGCTTCCCGGACGGCTACAAGAACGAGGTGCACATCGTGGCCACCCCGTTCGTCATCGACGGCGAGAACCTGCCCGACACCATCTGCGTGGCCGGCGCCTCCGCGGCCCTGCTCGTGGGCGGCGCGCCCTTCGACGGCCCTGCTGCCTGCGTTCGCATAGGCCGCGACATCGAGACCGGCGAGTTCATCGTGAACCCCACGGTCTCCGAGCAGGAGAACTCCGATCTGGAGCTCACCATCGCCGGCACCGCCGACTACATCTCCATGGTCGAGGCCGGCGCTGCCGAGATCTCCGAGGAGGACATGCTGGCCGCCATGACCTTCGGCCAGGAGGCCATCGCCGCCTTCTGCGAGAAGCAGGCCGCCTTCCTCGCCAAGGTGAACCCCACCCCCATGGACTACACCATCCACGCCGCCGACCCGTCGGTGGCCGAGCGCGTCGACGCGCATCTCGACGAGATGTCCGCGGCCCTCAAGGACGCCGACAAGGCCGCCCGCATGCAGAAGGTGGAAGAGCTCAAGTCCTCCATCATCGAGAACGACTTCACCGAGGAGGAGCGCACTGCCTGGGGCTCCGACATCAAGGCGGCCCTCAAGGCCCTCGAGAAGCGGGCCATGCGCGCCATGATCCTTGAGACCGGCGAGCGGGTCGACGGCCGCACCCCCGAGGAGATCCGCCCGCTGTACATCGTGCCGGGGTATCTGCCCCGCGTGCACGGCTCGGGCCTGTTCCAGCGCGGCCAGACCCAGGTCATGTCCGTGTGCACCCTGGGAATGCTCAACGAGTGGCAGCGCCTCGACACCATCTGGCCCGAAGAGGGCAAGCGCTACATGCACCAGTACAACTTCCCGCCCTACTGCACCGGCGAGACCGGTCGCATGGGGGCGCCTAAGCGCCGCGAGGTGGGCCACGGCGCCCTGGCCGAGCGCGCACTGGTGCCCGTGCTGCCCGACACCGACACTTTCCCCTACGCCATCCGCGTGGTCTCCGAGGTGCTCGAGTCCAACGGCTCCTCCTCCATGGCCTCCACGTGCGGAAGCTGCCTGGCCCTGATGGACGCCGGCGTGCCGATCTCCGCGCCCGTCTCCGGTGTGGCCATGGGCCTCATCAAGGAGGGCGACGACGTGGTCATCCTCTCCGACATCCAGGGCATCGAGGACTTCCTCGGCGACATGGACTTCAAGGTCTGCGGCACCCCTAACGGCATCACCGCCCTGCAGATGGACAACAAGGCCAAGGGCCTGTCCGTCGAGATTTTGGCCCGCGCCCTGAAGCAGGCCCACGAGGGCCGCGCCTTCATCCTGGCCGCCATGCTTGAGACCATCGACGGCCCGCGTGCCGAGATGAAGGAGACCGCGCCGCGCATCGAGACCATCAAGATCCCCGTGGACAAGATCCGCGACGTCATCGGTTCCGGCGGCAAGGTGGTTCGCGGCATCCAGGAGGAGACCGGCGCCTCCATCGACATTCAGGAGGACGGCACCATCCACGTGGGCGCCGTCTCCGGCACCGCCATGCAGGCGGCCAAGGACATGATCCTCGGCATTGTGAAGGAGCCCGAGGTGGGCGAGGTCTTCGAGGGCGAGGTCGTCGGCATCAAGGACTTCGGCGCCTTCGTGAAGCTCACGCCGGGCAAGGACGGCCTGCTCCACATCTCGCGCGTGGCCAACGGCCGCGTCGGCAAGGTGGAGGACGTGCTGAGCCTGGGCGACATCGTGAAGGTGGAAGTGCTCGAGATCGACCCGAAGACGGGCAAGATCTCGCTGGACCGCCTGGACAAGCCTGACGCGCCGGCTTCCGCGTCCCCGGCTCCGCGCGACAAGGGCGAGCGTCACGAGCGCCGCGAGCGTCGGGAGGACAACCGTCCCGGCCGCGCCGGCCGCACGCCGCGCCGCCGTCACGAGGCTTAAAGTTTAGCGTCTTTATTGTATGGTAGATGACCTAGTGTCACCCATATTCTTGGAGAGCCACCGTCGTGTGGCTCTCTTCTTTTTGCACGTGATAAGCCCCTTACAAGGCTGAGGTGACCACTTCGATTATCGCATGCCCACAATGAGCTAAATCTTGTCATATCTACTGGTAAAACCTATCGGGCGAAACACACGATAGGTCGATTTTCCAGTCATGCTCCCCACCTGATCGAATCATTTCCTCTTTCCGTGCGTTACGACGATGGTATATCCAATGTCGAAACCCTATGGTTGCCCTCGTTGCTTATCCCAACAAAGATAGGAGGATGATTTCCATGGAGGAGACCTTGGATCACAGGGAGGCTACGAAAGAGAGAGCGGAAACAGAAGGCGTGCAGACAGCTGAAAACACATTGCCTCATGCAGCAATGCTAACTCGTCGCTCGTTTGTCGGCGGGACCTCAGTCACTGCCGCCGCTTTGATGCTTTCCGGTCTTGGCTGGGGCAGTTTGACCGGTTGCGCGAAATCTGCCGCAACGGGAGACTCGGCAGAAGGTATGACTTTCACCAACACGACCGAACGGCTCGATGGTCACAGTGAAGCCGATCTTATATCTTTTACCGAAGAGCGCACCTTTGAGGCGGTGGTTCCCCTTAAGGACCGTACCGTTGACGAGTTGCTTGCCGCAGTCGAGAATGGTTCCGTGGCCTGGCTGCTGGCTCGCTACGACGTACCCTTCGATGAGGAGGCGTTTCCCTACCAGAAGCGGGGTGGTGCGCTCGAGTCATGGAGGACAGTGGCAACCGAAGGGCAGCCAGAGATGGAGTTCTTCACCGACATCGTCACCACAGTGGAAGAAATTGACGGCACGCCCTCGCTGAAACTAGCCTTTAAGAACAACCTTCTCTACGGTTACGATGGAGTGGACGGTCGTAACGAGGGTGTGACTATTGGATCGCTGCTCGATCATGTTGGAACATATGAGCTCAGCTGCGCCGTGGATGGGGTGGAAGTGGGCAATGTCGAGGTGGCCATGCTGCCCTACGATTATTTTCATACCCAGGCAGCCATCGATGCCGAGCTCGATGAGCTGGTGACCGCGGCAAATGCCAACGGCCTTTTCGCCGAGAAGCGCACAATCGGAACTTCTGCGGGCGGCCGCGAGGTCAATGCCGTATTCCTCGCTGCGCACGAATCCGACCTCACTGATCATCTCGCCCTGGTAGCCCGCATGGAGACTGAACCTGCGAAGGTGCAGGAAGAGGTACGTAGCGGCGAGTTAAAGTATAAGGTTCCCATTGTCTACAATAATATCCATCCCAATGAGATCATCGGCTCCGATGCCATCATGGAATTTCTCCGGTTCGCGGCATCCAATGAATCGATAGACTACTTCTCTGTGACTGGCCTGACTGATCGAGGCAAAGAACAACTTGCACTTGAAATGGAAGCTGATGGCACAGTGTGGTCTGAGCTGGTGGCTGGGAAAGTGACCGGGGTGGGCTATATTCAGGGCAACGGGAAAATGAACCCTAACCCCATTGAGGACAATCCCGACATGACGGTAGATATGAGCGATGAGGAGTTCAATAGCTACTATGACGTCGAAACGGCGTCCTTTGATCCCGTTGCACTTTTCGATAACGTGTTCTTCATCCTGGTGCCCTCGGAAAATCCTGATGGGCGTACTTGGAATACTCGCACAAACGGTAACGGATTCGACCTGAACCGCGATAACACCTATCAGACCCAGCCCGAGACCCAGGCTATGACCGGCCTTATTGCACAGTGGAATCCCATTTCACTTCACGAGATTCACGGCTATTACAGCCAGTTTCAGGTAGAACCTTGTTCGCCAACGCACGATCCTAATAATGAGTATGATCTGTTCATGGAGACCTGCTTGGCCCAGGGAGAAGCTTTCATGGCGGCTGCTATCGCCAACAACGCCTCAATCAATAGCGGTCAGATTCCCCTGCGTGACTATCTGAAGCGCACTGATGATGGCTCCTTGTGTTGGGAAAATCCTTTTGACGACATGACATCCAGCTATACGCCTCAATATGCCATGCTCCATGGCGCAAACGCCTACACAGTCGAGTTAGCATGGGGCTCCCAGGACGCAGTGGACGCGACGGTGTATGGCATGATGGGCAATGCGCGCTTTGTTGCCGAGAACAAAGATGAACTTTTCTTGAATCAGCTGGAGCGCTATCGTCGCGGCATCGAGAACATCGACGAGGATGCTATTCGCCCCTACTATGTCGACCAGACCGATCGCCTTGGTGCTGATGCCGATAATTTTCGGCCGCATTACGCCGAGAATCAGAACTTCTTTCCCGAATACTACCTCATTCCTCTGAATAGTAACGCCCAGCGCGATCGGGCTGCAGCACGAGATATGGTGGAATATCTCATTCATAATCGTGTGGCGGTTATGGGCTTGGATGAAGATGTAATCTTGCCGGCTAACGAATTTCGTGGAGAAGTGCGCTGTACGGCAGGAGACGTGGTGGTCGATATGCATCAAGCGAAGCGAAACATGGCCAATGCTTCCCTGTACAGCAATCTTGTAGTAGCGAATTGGACAAAGCTGTATTCGGAACCGGTGACGAATTTCCCCGACTTCCGCGGCTTTGACGTAGAGGTTGTGACCACTCCTGAGGCCTTTGCGACGGCAAAGATGCATCCGCTAGAGGCGGCTCCCGTCGTTGAGACTGTGCTTGTGGGGGATGGATCTACTGTGGTGATCGACAACAACGGCATTCAGGCTCTGCAAGCTGTTAACGAGTTGCTGGCGGCAGGTGAGACAGTAGGAATAATTACGGAAGGGGAGCATCGCGGGGACTTTGTCGTGGCTCGAGCCTCGTTCGATAAAGTTTCCAGCGTCTATGTGCTGGATGCTACAGCAACCAAGATCACGCCAGTGGCCAAGGGCATCGCTCCGGATATTGCCATATATGTTTCTCGGGCAGGGGAGGAGTTCATGGTGGATGAAAACGGCGAGCCCTACGGTCTGAAGGGATACACAGGCTGGGAAACGCAGTCCTACAACTGGGATCGCTTCGCCCTGGGGAATCAGATGGGCTTCACTATCGTAGAAGCACTCGAGGATGCCTCGGTCTTGGTGGGATCCTGCGCCTTGGATGAAGCGGAAGCAGCGGCCGTCCAGGGCGGAAAACCCTGCGTGGCCTATTCCCAGGCCGCCCTTGCGAGCCTGCGCGATGCGGGGCTTGATATCGAGATTGATGTTGAGGCCGACGGCTTGTTCGACACCTTGACCACGGTGTCATTCCCCGAGGAAAGTCTGATTACCGCACCCTACCAAGATAAGAACGATTACTTATTCTACGGCCACGGAGGATCGTTCATCACAGCCGTGCCCAAAGAGGCGCACGTGCTGGTGAAAACGACTGACGATGATTTTATCGAGGGGTTCATTGACGAGACCCATCGCGAGCGATATAAGAACACTGTGCAAGCCATCGACTTTCAAGACGGAGACTGGGACGTGACGCTGTTCGCAAACAGTATGACCAATAAGGCACACCAGTTGCATGAATACCGTTATCTTGCCATGGCTATCTATGATAAGTTCCTTCAAGGTGATGTGGCATTTAGCTAGAGTTTCATCGAGATATGACGCGGCACCGGTACGACAGAAGAGGTGGGCAGATTGCGCTGTGCGACACTGGTACCGAAGAGTGGAGATACTCGCATTGTTTTAGTGGCACTTGGGTTTCTGTCCTACTGTTTGTACACCGATGCCGATTCAGCCGCTGGTAACTTAGTAGCTTCCCTTGCGACAACCACCCTGCCCGTTCCTTACGATACTTTTTCCCTGGGAATGGTGGCGGTATTGGGTGCAGGCGCCTCCCTCCCTCGCGTCTGCACCCTGCTTTTCGACGAGAAGTTCCTAATGGCTGGTATTGCACTCATGACTATCGGTCCGTTGTACTCTATGCTCGTTGGAGCGGGATATGCCGTGTACGTGCTGGCCTTTTGCGGAGGGTTGGGTAAGGCGGTGGTTTTGCTGCATTTGGGGCGCTGCCTGTTTCTGCTTGGTGCCCGATCGGCCTTTTATGTGGTTGCAGCTATGGGTGCGCTTAGCGCTCTGGCGGCACCAATACTATCGCTGCACCATGCCGCCTTTTCTCTTGCTTCTTTGGTAGCGGCGCCAGTGTGCGGTTGGTGTCTCTATCGAGCCAGCATAGCGAAGGCACCTTGCGCAGGGGCGGACAAGGATGATGCGATCGGGCTCGATGGCACTGTTCGCGATTTTCCACGATATATTGCGATGGTGGTAATCCTTGCGAGTTGCACCATTCTCCTCCTTGATCCCATGACGGGGGGTTCGGATGCGCCAACAGAACTGCATACGTCTCTGCTTACGCTGGGCGCAGCGGTGGTCTCGCTGGTGGTGCTCTTCCTTCCTTCTCGAAATTCGGAACATCGGTTATGGCGTGCTTTCAAGGTGATGATCTTCTGCTTCATCGTAGCCGCCTGCGGCTTTTTTTGCATTTGCGTGTGGCAGGAATTTATGGACGTTCGGCACCTTAGTCGGTTGTGTGTTGTTTCAGGCAATCTTCTTTGCCACGGCGCCGTTTGCTGCATGGGGAAGCGCGAACAAAGACACCGAGTCTATCGTTACGGCGGAACGACGCTTCGCCATGGCGGCTTTAGCATATTGCGCTGCCCTCTCAATGGCGATCTTCCTCTGCCGAATACTACTAGATGTAGTGGGAGCTTCGTGCTTTATTTTCATCGGTGTGCTTGCCGCGGTTACAGGACTGTTTTCGGGCATAACCGCGGGGATGGGTTCACAAGGTCGGCGCTCTTGCTCCTATGAGGAGCTGTGGACGGCCAGCGTGGTGGCGATTGCCCGCGAGAACGGTTTGTCGGCTCGGGAAACCGAGGTGTTCTCGTTAGCGGCGCGTGGTTATGATTCGCGCGCCATCCAAGCCCGCTTGGTCATTTCTCCGAGCACGGTATCAACTCACTTGCAGAGCATTTACAAGAAGCTCGACCTGCACTCGCGACAAGATCTCATTCAGGCTGTTGAAGAATCTCTCGATCGGTCTCAGTAGAAAGCCGTCATTACGCAGCTTTCTTTGGCTGGCGGGAATGGAGTGGGATGGTCTGGGCATGCACCTAGACGTTATCTACGTTTGGCAATTAAAGCGTTTCGCGGCCTATTCCAATAGAAGCGCTAAGAGAGGCTCGTGAAGAACCTATGCCGGTCTAGGCCTCTCCGCCATCCAACGTGGTGAGATTCGCCTATGGCATGTCCACTCAAACCATATCGGTGAACCATTCGATTCTGAAAGACCGGCGAGCAACCTCGCTCCGTGCGCCGTCACAATCGCGCCGCAACATCGGCAGAGAAAGAAGACCGTCCAACGCGTTTTTCCTTGTTGGTGTACTATGGATTCATCAAGTGATGTAGATGAAAGACGCGCGGCTCTTCGTCTTTCAGAGGAGGTCTTCATGATCAAAGTTGCTGTAGCCGGGTGCGCCGGCCGGATGGGGAGTGCTGTCGTGGATGCCGTCACGGCGGCTGACGACATGGAAGTGGTTTGCGGCATCGACCCGCACGGCACGGAGTCCGAGGGCGCTTTCCCGGTGTTCGCCTCGGTGGCCGAGGCGCTTGACGCCGTGGATGCCGACGTGCTCGTCGATTTCACCCAGCCCTCCGTTGTGGCCGGCAACCTGGCCGTGGCGCTGCCTGCCGGGGTGGACTGCGTCGTGGGCACCACGGGCCTGTCCAACGAGACGCTCGAGCAGCTGGCTGCTGACGCGGCGCCGGGCACCTGCCTGCTCTACGCGCCGAACTTCACCACGGGCGCAGTGCTCATGATGGAGTTCGCGAAGGCTGCGGCGCCCTATTTCCCCGAGGCCGAGGTCATCGAGTACCACCACTGCAACAAGAAGGACGCGCCCTCCGGTACCGCCGTGCGCACCGCCGAGATCATCGCGGAGGCCCGCGCCCCCCGCGTGAGCGAGGCTCCCGGCCGCGAGACGGAGATCGCCGGGGCCGAGGGAGCACGCGGGGCGCTCATCGAGGGCGTGCCCGTGCACTCGGTGCGCTCCATGGGCTTCGTGGCCAGCCAGGAGGTCATCTTCGGCTCGCTGGGTCAGACGCTCACCATTCGCCATGACTCGTGGGATCGCACCTCCTACATGCCCGGCGTCCTGCTGGGCATCCGCAGCGTGGGGGAGCGCGACGGCCTCATCGTCGGCCTTGAGAACTTTATGAATTAGACTCTCAGCCCCCATTCGTTCGCAGGCACCATCCGTAGGGGGCGGCCTTGGTCGCCCCTGTTTTGTCTCGCATGATCGTTCCGCTCGCCTGGGCTGACCAAGGTCAGCCCCTACGGAACAGACGCAAGGGCAGTGCCTGCTTGGGGCAGCACCTTATCCGCGCAGGTTGTGCGTTTGACGGACTTACGGGCGCTCGCGCTTCCCCATCGAGCCAACCGTGGCATAATAGAGCTGTGCTAGGGCAGCCACGCCCCCCGAGTTTGTTTAAGGAGATACTTCCATGGAGTTCAAGCGCGATCCTCGCTTCGGCCGCATGATTCCGGCCATGGTCACCCCGTTCAACGCCGACCTCGAACTCGATCTCGACCGGGCCCAGGAGCTGGCCGACCGACTCGTGCGCGGCGGCGCCGACGCCCTTATCGTCAACGGCACCACCGGCGAGAGCCCCACGGTGTTCTACCCCCAGAAGCTCGAGCTGTTCCGCGCCGTGGTGCGCGCCGTGAACGGCCGCATCCCGGTCATCGCGAACGTCGGAGACAACTGCACGGCCGACACGGTGTACTTCGCCCAGGATGCCGCCAAACAGGGCGTCGACGGCTTCATGTGCGTCGTGCCCTACTACAACAAGCCCCCGCAGGAGGGCCTGTACCGCCACTTCAAGACCATCGCGGATTCCACGGACATGCCCATCATCCTGTACAACATCCCCGGGCGCTGCTCTATCAACATGGAGGGCGACACCACCCTGCGCTTGGCCCACAACTGCGACAACGTCGTGGCCATCAAGGAGGCCTCGGGCAACTTCGAGCAGATCAAGTACATCATCGACAACGCTCCGGCCGGTTTCGACGTGTACTCCGGCGACGACTCGTCCACCCTCGACATCATGGAGCTGGGCGGCGTGGGCGTCATCTCCACCATCGGCAACGTCGCGCCCGATCGCATGAAGGCCATCGTCGATCTGGCCGCCAAGGGCGAGTGGGATGCGGCCCGTGAGGCCAACGAGGCCCTGATGCCGCTCATGAAGGGCCTGTTCGAGACCTCGAACCCCATCCTCGTGAAAGAGGCCTTGAGCCTTGTCGGCTTCCCCGTCGGCGGCGTGCGCCTGC
>OGOG01003324.1_pt1 | contig 12320 bp, 5 predicted proteins | sample 1552581 | NCBI WGS metagenome assembly OGOG01 (sample SAMEA2580152, study PRJEB22360) | human gut metagenome | biome: human gut; feature: human-associated habitat; material: faeces | place: Denmark | collected 2008/2010 | reverse complement strand
CCGCAGCTGCCGGAGCGGTGCTTAAGCCGCTAGGCGGGAATTGTGCGGTGTTGCCCAAGGTCTATCTGAAATCAAAAAACGCCGGATATTTCCATTTCTCAGCTGCACCCCAACAAAAAAGCAGCGGCCAGCAATCTGCCAGCCGCTGCTTACCTTATTATAATAGCGTTCCCGGATGTTCCGCTCCGCTTCATCTCAATTACTCTTCGCTGTCATCCGGGATATCTTCCTCAAAAGCATCCATCCAGCTCTCGTTGTGCCACTTATCTTTTTCGCCTTTTCCCTTGGCGGCAACCTTCTGCCGTTGTGCCTGGTCGTTCATTATGGTGCCGATCGGGTTCAGCGCGCGTTCTTCAATAATGTGGTAGAACAGCCCCATCGGGTTATTCACGTTGGGGTCCTTGGCGGCCTTTGCCCAAAACACATCAAAGTCCAGTTCATGCGCCATAGCTTCCATCAATGGGGTCAGGCTGCCATACTTTTCAATCACTTCATTCATGCAGGCCAGGTAATGCAGCCGCATTTCGTCTTTCAGCCCATTGCGCAGGCTGGAAGGCGATGGCACGCACCGCGCTGCCAGGTGGCGGTAAATTTCGTGGTAAGCGCCGCGCTGGCCGCTCGTCAACGTCTTTTCCAGGTATCCATCATCTACAAACTTTGCAAACTCTTTTCGCATATCCTGCCGTTTTACAATCGTTTCGGGAATCAGCTCTACCTTGGGCGGCTCAGGCTCCGGCATCGTTTGCTGCACCGGCTCGTCCATCACATGGTACTCCGCTTCCAACAGCTCCTCTTTGGGTTCTGCTGCCGGCTTTGCCTTGCGGAAAATATAAATGCGATAGTTATCCATATCCTCGCGCAGCACCTTGTTCAGGTACCGCGCCGGGCTGCGCATCGTCTGCGACCGGGGAATGATCTCCTGTGCATAACGGGGTGCCACACCGGCCAGCCAACTGGTCAGCCCGCCGCAATCCAGGATGATGGCATTCATCTTTCCAAACACCGTTTTGTTGCCGCCGTCCTGCTCGCCATCGCCTGCCTGGATGGTGCAGCAGGCATCAGCCAACACATCAATGATCACTTCCACCGCGTGCAGCTCTTCGGGCGTAATCTCCGCGCGCAGCTGATCCATGCGCGCTTTCACAACAATTTCCTCCCGCAGCTCGGTGCGGTGGCGTCCAAAGGAATAGGGGATCGTTGTTTCCGGTGCCGAAACATAATCAAAGGTGATCACGCTGGGGTCATCCAGCAGCGAATCCTCAATCGCCACGGTGGGGCGGCCCTTCTTTTTGCTCTTTTTGCGCACCGTGCTGTTGATGCTGTCCAGGTTGGCCTGTGCGGCGGCATCATCCACCGGGTCAATCGTTACCACCAGCGAAAGAACCTTCTGCCCCTTTTTTTCGTACACATCGTAATTAAAAATAATATCCGTCTTTTCGTTAATTTCCGCCTTTGCCTTTTCCAGTGCCAGGCGGCGGAAATCCGACCATCGGTTGGCCGTATACGAAAGCTGTTCATACAGCATGCTCAGGTTCCATACCAGCGGTTCCCCGGCCGCTTTCTTTTTCAGGTACAGGCTCTGGTAGCTCTTGCACAGCTCGTATATGCGGATGGAATAGGTGGACCGCATCAGCATGGTGTAGGTCACATCCATGGTGGTATACAGGGTTTTCAGCTGCACCAGGTGCGGTTTCAGCACCGGATCCAGCGTGATGGTCATGCGCGCGCGGCCCTCATCAATGCGCACTTTATCGATCCAGCGGAATGTTTCCACCGTAGAAGTTCCGTTATTCTTGATCCACTGGATGGGCGCGTTGGCCAGCTCCTCAATATTTTTGCGCACCTGCTTGTACAGCGCCCCGCTGTGCGGGTCCATGCCGGTCATCTTGATAAAATCATAAATGCTCAGCTCATAAGAGGGCAGGTCCGTATCCTCCGGCTTAATCATCGAAAAAATATGCAGCATCAGGCGCTGCTGGCTCAGCGTCAGGTTGTTGCGCGTCATCTGTACAAGGTCATTGGATTTGCGAACGATGGTCTGGTCCCCGCGTTCTTCAAACGTAACGACAAACGGATCATCTTTTTTCTGTTTACTTGCCGCCATAAGCAGGGGCCTCCTATATCGGTTGCTGTATCCCGGGTGGTCACGCACATCATGCTAAACATTATAGCACATCCTGTTGTCCAGCGCAAGAATTGCAAATTTACACAGGGTTTCACCGCCATTACCCTGTGCAAAATGCAACACCTGCGTTGTGGTTTGCCATATATCCTGTTGGGGCTGCAGTCCGGGTGCAGGTTACACAGGGTTTTCTTGTGCTTTTCTGTCCTGCTGTTTCAGGGTTCTGTAACCTGATGGAATGGCAACACCAATTTTTTCCCGTTCTCCCCCATCTCCCGGCTTACCTCTGGTTGTTATTATGGCTTAGTTGTTTAGTTCTATATTAGTAATAGGTAGAGCCTGTGTAATTTAACAACGCAAACCTGTGTGTTCAACCAACTGCAGCCTGTGCATTCCACCACCATTTTCCTGTGCGGAAAGCAACCTGCGTAAAGTTGCAAATAAGCCAAAAACAGCCAAACCTGTGTAAATTGCAACACGGGGAACGGGCCTATCCTGTGTGGTTTTCCAACAGGTACGCGGGTCACGGCGGGGCAGGGGAGCGGGAATACCCTGTGTAAAATGCAACTGTTCCGGGGGTAACCTGTGCGTTTTTCCAACGGTAAGCAGCATAGGGAAACAATGCAATCCTGTGCGTTTTTCCAACACGTTTCCGGAATGTTCGGCACAGAATGCGGACAATACCCTGTGCAAAATTGCAACAGCTCACAGCTGCTTCAAATAGATCAGTTGCAAATTTACACAGGGTAGCACCCCTTTTATAATAAGGTAAGTGCCGCACAGAATGGCGCGTGAGGGGTTGCAGTTTACACAGGATAGATTGAAAGCTGGGAGCTGGAGGTGTATCTGAAAACAAAGAAAAAGCTCGTCTGTTTCAGCAAACGCAGCCGGATTTTGTGCTTGCGAAAGATCCGCTATTTTCGTTGCTCTCAGATGCACCTCAGGAGCTGGCGCAAATAGAAATCGGCAAGGGGGAACCGGGAATCAGGGGCGGGGCAGGGGGAACAAAAAAGCGAATGGCATATCTGCAGCAAACCCGCACCCCGTTGTAAAGGGAGAACGGCGTCCCGTTGGCGGGCGTGCAATCCACCAAACCCGCACCCGCCGCCGCAAACACCGCAAACCGTTTGCAGGGGCGCGGTGTACCCATCGCGCCGCAAAAAAACGGGAACTGTGCGCCGCAAACCTGCCATCCCTCCCACAAGGCGCCCACCCAGCCGCCAGGCCCCGCCGCAAACAGGCGCATGCGAAACAAATAATTGCGCAAAAACAGGGAAATGCAACAAAAAAGGCGAATTTTGCCGCAAAGTTGCGCTCTGTGTGCGCAGAGGATCATAAACGCGCGGTCAAAGTATATAAAAGGGACCGCTGCCAAAAAGAAAATCAGGAGTAAATTATACAAAAGCTTTGAACACATTATATAATTGGAGGAAAGCGCAATCAGTAAAAGTGCTGAAAAACAGGAATTTGCGTGGATTGTATTGTCTTTCTGGTGTAAAGGTGCTATATTAAGAAAATAAAAAGTAAATGCGCAATGAGAAGACTCGATGCGGTTTTTTTTGAAAACAACATGGCAACGGTTGCGCAAGTAAAAGAAGCTGGCTTCTTTTACTGTTTCACAGGGATCCCCTGTGGAACAATGTGCTTCCATCAAGCCAGCGCGAAAGACGGGTGAGCAGATTGAATAGAACAGGAAAAAACACAACAGTTTGGGCGCGCCGGCTGACAGCGCTGCTTGTCACCGCTTGCCTGGTTATGGCAATGGCCCTGCCTGTATACGCCGAGGAGGATCCTCTGCCCGACGCACCTGACGAAGTAGAGCTGCTGGAGGATGAGCCGGGAACGGCCTCCGGGGAGGATACCGTTCCGCCGGAGCAGAACGCCGCCACCCCGGTGCCGGATGCCGCCACCCCGGAACCGGAACAAAGCGCCGAGCCGGAGCAGCCCGCCCCGACCGAAACGCTGGAGCCCACGGCAGAACCCACCCCGACCCCGGAACCGACAGCCACCGCAACGGCCACCCCTGTGCCGACCGTGACCCCCACCGCCACCCCGGAACCGACCGAACAGCCGCAGAAGATGTACGCCGCAAAAAGCGTGGATAACGTGCAGGCAGTTAGTGAGGGGGGGAATACGGAAACTTACACGCTCTATTTTGCAGTGCCAAGTGGTTGGAGCGATTGTACAGTGGTAAAAATACATGCCGCTGATGGACAAGATCCAAAAAGAGATCACTTTTATTATCTTGAGATGCAGGAAGTTAGCGAAACGAAGGATCAAAGAAAAATTTATTCTGCGGTTCTGAAAAAGGCCGATCACTATAAAAACGGAGGGTTGAATGGACTTGAATTTTGCGGATATAAGGGAGATTCAATTAATGACGAAAATCCTGCACACAAAATAGTAATTGCTGAAGTAGGACAACAGAGTCCACCGTGGATGACGTTCAATCCAGATGATAAGGATCATTATATCGGCGGCAACTACTATGACGGAAATAATGGGAACGGAAATCAGGGGAATAGCTGGGATCGAACGAAGTGGAAGGACTATACGGTTGGCCATAAGCATTTCGCTAACAAAGAGATGGCCTTTGAAAATAAAACCAGTGAAACACTAACGAACGTCAAAGCCTGGTTTTATGAACCGAAAGAAGGAGAGCTTAAGCCGGTCGGTGGCCCAATACCCTTAAATAGTATTGATTCTGGAAATAGTATTGCTTCTGGTTCCACAGCAACCTTTAAAATTCCTAACGATTATTGCTCTTTTGTTCGCTTTACCGCGGGCGATGATAATACAGAAATAAGTAAATACTACAATTTTTATAATGAGGAAGTAACAGGAGAAAATCAGAAACGCTTCCAGTATTCCGAAGGTCAATGCTATTGCTACATGTACAATGATATTGAGGATGCAACATGGGGGCGTCCCGGTGCCACCCGCATCTATTACGATGCTACTTTTTCCAAGATGGCATTGAATGGAGATACCGACGACTTTTCAATCCCCAAAGCCAATAATAATAAAGAGACCATTTATTATCGGATAAAAGGAGACGGCGTAGAATCCGAAAGCGGCACGCTGGTAAAAGATGGTACAAACGAAAATCTTTATTATATTGACATTCCCCAAGGATATCGTTCAATCATCTTTTCCGGTGATGCAATTAACGGTGACAATGCGACAAAAGGAAATGGAGTAAGTACAGAGTGGCTGACGATTCCCACAGATGACAAAAATTGCTTCTATGCGGATACGAATGACGATGCAGTATATAAAGGTACCACTCGTGGCGGCTACTGGGCTCCAAAAGGTACCCTGCGTGATGCCGAAACGTGGAAGAAAACTGGCACTACTGGCACTAAAGTAGTAGATATTAAATCCGTTCCTTTTACGGAAAAACCAAACACAAAGTATGTTACCAGTACGCTGTATGACTATTATACAGATTACGAACTGAACGGCAAGAACCGTAAGAACTACGATAATGATAATGCGGTTAATCAGCGCCACTGGGTACCCTTCCGCCAGTTCGATCAGGCAATCAGCGACTACTATCAGAGTTATGTAGATAACAATGCCGGAAAGTCCATTATATATCCCATTTATACAGGCCATTTCCAGCCAAATGATTGGGAACCAAAATTTGAGCATATTGCAAGTGCATTGAATTTGTACGGATGGAGTTCTTACAATATCTTTATCGCAGCCAATAACTCGAACTTTGATATAGGAGACACAAAAGAGAAAAAAAATTCCTACGCTTTCCAGGGCATTGTGGCAGACAAAAGGGACAGCGATGGCGACATCGTGATGAATGGAACGACCCTGAAAGAACCGCATTTCAATGAAAAGTTCCTGACCGGCCAAAACAGCAAAAATGCAAAACTTGGCGAAGTTTACCACAATGTTGAGTTCCCGTTTACCCAAGAAGAAGTTTTTATAGAACCAGCGCAAACGCCAAATGGCCCGCAAAAAGGCGAGGGCGTTAAATACTGGTGGTTTGACAGTAAAGAAACTTCTCTATATCTGCGCAAAGATACAAATAGCGATCAGTTGTACCTTGGTAATGATAGCCCAGGAGTGACAACCGCTGGATATAAGAGCGAGGCGTCCCACAACGTGGACAGTGCAAGTAGTCCAGATAATGTTTCAACGCCATACGGCTTTTTCCCGTTCAATGAAACCACAACCAGTAAGAGCGCAGTCAGGTACAATTACGGTTACGGTGCAAAACTTGAAATCCCGTTTACCCTAACCAGTACCGGAACAGTTAAGGACGACTACAATAATGAAATTCCAATTCGTTTTTACTTCTCTGGTGATGATGATTTGTGGGTTTTCATTGACGATCAGCTTGTCCTGGATATTGGCGGTGCTCATGCCAGAGTTTCTGGTGTGTTGGAATTTGACCAGCGCGATAATAAGAAAAACACCGTAACTTCCTATGTTAGCCGGGTCAAGAACAGCAAGACAGGTAATTATGGCGCTGAAAATTGTGATGAGCACAACCATACAACGGCGACAAGCATTACTTACTTAGGAACAACCGAAACGTATTATAAAAACGCAAGTGTTTCCATCCCTAATCTTTCCACCGGCAAGCACACCCTTACCATGTACTACATGGAACGCGGTATGTGGGAGTCCAACATGGCGGTGGCGTTCAACTTCCCGGATAATAACGAGCTGCAGGTTCAAAAAGAGGTTGATCTGAACAAGGTTGATCCGGACTTCAAAAAATGCTTTGAAGACCAGAAAATCTTCAACTTCACCATCCAGAACCAGGCAACCCATTATGGAGAAAAAGTGGCCGTTGGCTCGGATACAAGTACTCCGCCCCAAGAGGTGAAATTGACTGCGGATAGTATCGAGATTAAACCCGCAACCCAATCAACCGAAGGGGACTACATTTTCAAGTTGGATACAAACCCCGAGCAAGGTTCCGGGCAAGATACCGAACAGGTCCTTCACTGGTACGCACGCTATACGGATACGGAACCCGTCAGTGCAGCGCGTGAGAAACGTTATGGCATCCTGACGCTGAAAGACCCCATCAATATCAAAGACAAGCGCTTCCTTACGTTCCAGGTTTACGTTGCCAAAGAAGATGGTGGAGGTGACCTTTCCCTCAACAACCTGTATCTGGAACTGCTGGATGATCAAACACCTACCCCCGTCCAAAAAGGCAGCCTTGGCACATCAGGCATTAACGGCGCAACGTATGGCTCGGTCGAAGTGAAGACAGGCGCATGGGTCACCGTAAAGCTGGACCTGAACAAGATGAAAGCGCAGGACGGTTTTAACGGCAAGGTCAAAACCATCCGCGTGGGCGATAACTATAGCCGCCACATCTATTTCAGGAACTTTACCTTCATTCCCAAAGCGGTGCCAAAAACGATGACCGGCTTTACAACCGATCAGAAGGAAATCCCGGATTACGGCTCCGCCAAAACCGGTCAGTTGCAAAACGCCATAAACGCACAGTACACATCCACCAAGGACAACGACACCCAGTTGGTGGACGATGACGGACGCTTTGTTCTGGAAGATGGAGAAACCGTTACCTTCAGCGACCAGTTCCGCCGCGGCAGCTACATTTCGCTCAAAGAGGATCTGAACCAAAACCTGTACGACACCACATGGACGGTGTGCGAGAACGGGCAGGCGGTTACTTCGATGAAGGGCGATAGCGAATCCGTGACAGTTACCGACACGAACAAGTCGCTGGACAAGCAGGAGGGAAGCAGCCCCAATGATGGCCGAACGGAAAAAATAAGACCGAATGATGATCAAACGGGTAATAGCTATACCGGAAACAAACCCTCCGCCGACACCATCGTCTTCCGCTCCTATAAGGACCCGGACGAAAATAGCTCCACGCTGACAAAGCTAAAGGTAAAATACGTCAACACCGTCAAAACCGGCGGGCTGAAAATCCAAAAGAAGGCCGCAGAGGGCGAAACCTTGACCGGAACCTACACCTTCAAAGTTACCTTTAATGATGTTGGCGGTGAGGGTCTGGAAGAAAAGCCCATCGAAAGAACCGTTACGATTAAGGGCGAAAGCACCGGAACCATCACCGGCATCCCCGTTGGTACCCGCTATATCATCGAGGAAGTCGGAAGCAACGATGGTGCCAAACTGCAAAGCGTAACCGTTCCGGATAGTTGCAAATCCGCCCATGTGATCAAAAACAACACCATGGTGGAAGGCGTGATTGAGAAGAGCAAAGATCCGAACAATCCGGAACTTACCGCAATCTTTACCAACACCCAGCGCACACTGATCAACATTGAGTTCGATAAGCTCTGGAAAGATGCAAATGGTAAGGACCTTACTACAGAGAACCGGCCGGGTACAATCTACATCCAGCTCCAGCGCCGTCTGGCAACCAGCCAAAACGATGCAGACTGGAAACCGGTAAACTACCCGAGAGCAGACAGCCCAAACTATGTTACCATTAACCGCGGTACTTACGGCTGGCTGTATACCTTTAGCGGTTTGGATCAGTACCAAATCAATACGGATAAAAGCCAGACCGATTATGTGTACCGCATTGTGGAAGGTACGGTGGAGAATGACCAATTTGAACAGGTAGCACCAGGCGAAACCATTACGATTAAGGGCAATACGTATGTTGTAACGGCTGAAGCAACAGCAAAAAGCGAAAAGGACAGCGAAACCGGCGCAACTACAACGCCAGCCAAAGTAAACGGTGGAACCATCACCGGCGGCAGCGGCAAGATTGTGCTGACCAACAAGCTGCAGAACCCGAAGTTTGTACTGGATATCATCAAGAAGGACGCGGAAAAAGACGAAAATAGCAATGACGTGCTCTTGAGTGGTGTTGAGTTCAAGCTGGAAAAGCTGGTCGAAACAACAACCGAAGGAGAATCGCAGTGGGTAGTAGATAAAAACTACCCATTCGATAGCACAAACATAGGTTCCATTACCGGTACAACGGACGACAACGGCAAAATAACCCCGAACCCGTTCACAAATCTGAAACCCGGTACATACCGCCTGACGGAAACCAAGGCACATCCGGGGTACAACCTGTTGGCACAGCCAATTGTGATCAAATTTACCCAAGACGGCACGTGTTCTATTGATGGGCAGGTAATTCCGCTCGGAGACAAGTTTACGAAGTCCGACAACACCTACACCATGACCCTTACCGTTCTGAACCGTAAAACGCCTGAGCTGCCCCACACGGGTGCAGACGCGCCAAGCCTGTGGCTGCTGATCGGCATGCCGCTGGCGGTGGCAGGGCTGTTGATATTCACATTCCGCTACAACAGGAAAGGGGGCCGGCGACATTAACCATCCCCCGGAAACCCAGCAACCCCCAGGATGCAGGGCCTGCCCGCCCGTGCGCGCCCGTTTACGGCAGGGCGCGGCCATAAGCCGGGGGTGTAACTGAAAAGCGGAAAATATCGCCTGTTTCTATAAGCGCAGCCGGATTTTGTGTTAAGAAGCCTTGGGATCCGGAAAGGATTCCGGCGGCTCTTTGCCTTACATCCTGCTTGTGGCTGCGAAATATCCGTTATTTCCTTTGATTTCAGATGCACCTTAAGCCAAGTGGGCAAGCGGCCCAGTTTTTCCTCCTTTTTTCTTCACGGCACAGTGCGGGCGGCGCGGCAGCGTTTCACCGCTGCAGCGCCCCGCACTGCACGCCGTGCTGATGCAGAACCCTTAAGCCGGGCGGCCCCGCCGCCCATCCGATGATGATTTTTTTTAAGAGAAGAGGTACTGAAATGAAAAAAGCAAAACGTTTTCTCACAGGCCTGTTGAGCGCCGCCCTGGCCCTCAGCCTGTGCGCTATGCCAGCAATGGCAGATGATGGCAGTGGAACAACACCGGCACCCACTGCAAATCCGGTTTGGACGCAGGATACCGGTTCCATTACGATTCATAAATATGAGTGGAACGATGATACTAGAGGGCCTGCAACCGGCGAGGCAGAAGACGCAGGGAGTCTTCCTTCGAATGACAAAGGTGAAACGCCTACTCCGTTGGCAGGTGCAACCTTTACCGTTTATCAGGTTAAGAATGCAGAAGATCTGAAAAAATATTATGATGGTAAAGATGTAGCTTGGCCTACAAGCTGGGAAGATTATGCAGAACCTGATACTACTACCGGCGGTTATAAACTGAAGAGTGACGTGACTGCAACTGTAACTGAAGTCGATTCGAAAACGACAGATACCAGTGGCGTTGTTAAGTTTGAAGAATTGCCTTTGGGTCTTTACCTTGTGCTTGAAACCGAAACACCGGATTCTGTCAGGACTGCATGTGAGCCGTTCTTTGTCTCTGTTCCTATGACAAAAGTCTCGACTGATACGAATGGCGGTCTGACTGATTGGCTGTACGATGTTCATGTCTTCCCGAAAAACTCTACTGCATATGGTCAGGCTGTTTTGCAGAAAGTCGGTAAGCAGAGCGGTACAGATACAGAAGTTACAGCCATGCAGAGCTACAAGTTTAAGCTCTATAAGAAGAATGAAGACGGAACATGGACTTGGATTGAGAAGAAGCCTGCAAATGGCGTAGATAATGCAGGCGAGTGGCTTGACGCAGCTAATAAAACGGGTGTCCTTACCACGGGTGCAGATGGCAAAATCAGCGTTTCTGGTTTGACCAAAGGTGTATATGCCTTTGTGGAAACTGAAGTTAATGCAAACGATGGTTACATTTTGGATTCCGGCATTGCCTATGTTTTTAAGATCGGTGACAATGGCGAGATGGTTGCAGCGACCGAAAGTGATATTGAAGGCGCGCAAAAGCCTGAAACTAGTGTAAAGAGCTTTGACACTACTGCTTTTAGTGGAGCACAGGTTAAAGTAAAGAACTACAAGCCGGACTTCAAAAAGGAAATTACAGGTAAAAAGGATGCAGACTATGGCATTGGTGATGATGTTCCGTATACTCTGACTGTCAATGTTCCTGAAAACGTTGCAAAACTGAAGACTTTCACCGTATCTGATGAAATGAATAGCGACCAGCTGGTTGTTAATAGTGATATTGATGTTAAAGGAAAAGTTGGCGAAGCTGAAGAAACGACATTTAAAGAGGGTACTGAGTATACCCTGACGATAACGAATGCTGAGGGTAAGTCTGGCTTTACGATTGCATTTGCTACTGACAAGATTGCGGCATATGCAGGTGGAACCATTACCATTACCTATACCGCAAAGCTCCAGGACGGCGCTTCGGTTGGTGCAGTGGGCAATGTAAACAGTGCCGACCTGAAATACTCCAAGAAGACAAATATTACCACTACTGAAGCGGATCCTCCGTATGATATCCATGACGAAGCTGTTGTTTATACGTTCAAGACTGGCATCCTGAAACAGAATGAGGATGGCGAACCGCTGAAGGATGTTGAATTTACCCTTTATAAAAAGTATGATGCAGAAAAAGATACGATGAACAAAAATGGCACCGTTAAGTTTATGGGTGCTGATAAGACCCTTTTAACGCCTGAGGAAGCAGCAGCAAAAAAGCTGAACGATACTGTTAGTGATGAGCCTAAGTGGTTTGCTGTTATGGATTTGAAGACGGAGGCCGACGGTAAGGCTGTTGCAAAAGGTTTGCCGACTGGCGAGTATAAGCTGGTTGAAACCAAGACTCGCGAAGGCTATAACCTGTTGACTGGTCCGGTGGACGCAAACCTGACTCTGGACTACGCCACCAAATGGGAAAAGAAGGAAACCTTTAATAACGAAGGTAAACTGATTAAGCATGAGTACACTAGCACCGCAGTTACGGTTGGTGGAGCTCCGTACGAATATGAAGCGATCGTCATCATCAACCGCAAGGGCTTCAACCTGCCCACCACCGGTGGTTTCGGCACCCTGCTGTTCAGCGGCATTGGCGTGCTGCTGGTTGTGGCCGGTGTTGGCGTGCTGCTGAGCCTGAAAAAGAAGAACCGCGCCTGATGCGCCCGCCGCAAGGCAAAACAATGTTACAATTCACCAATAGGGTATAGAGGGATAATCCATCATACACAGGGGGAGGGCCGGATTTGGCCCTCCCCCTATGGTGGGTTATTGGGGAATAAATTTTTTTGGGTGTACATGGCCGTTGTTCGGTTGATTTTTAGGCCCTGCGTGGGGAACCACCCCATGGGCGTCAGGTTTGCGGCGAGGAACCACCCCATGGGCGTTAGGTTTGTGGCAAGGAACCACCCCTC
>OGOG01003316.1_pt1 | contig 12347 bp, 10 predicted proteins | sample 1552581 | NCBI WGS metagenome assembly OGOG01 (sample SAMEA2580152, study PRJEB22360) | human gut metagenome | biome: human gut; feature: human-associated habitat; material: faeces | place: Denmark | collected 2008/2010 | reverse complement strand
GCCGCGAGCGAGTCTATATGCTCCGAGAAGAGCAGGCAGGCGGGAGTTCTGCCCATGACCTTTGCGCAGTAGAGAACCATTCCGCCGGTCGTCGAGCCGATAGTCTGGGGCAGGCAGAGAGCCGTGCCGACCATGGGCTTGCCGAAGAGATCGGGGTTGTTCTGGTCGCCGCACTTAGCGGTCTTGTCGCCAAACTGGAGGCTCTTCTGGAAGGAAGCAAGGGTATTGAATCCGTTGTGAGAAACGAGAGCTTTTGCCGTGCATTTGCCTGCGGCAACAGGGCGTCCTTTGAACTGTTTCATTGTTACTTTGCCTCCTTTGTGATGATATCGAGAATCTCGGCGCTGGTGTAGTAGCGCGAGGTGGTATATGTTCTGAGCTTGTTGGAGTTGGTGATGACGGGCATCTTACCAGCAAGCGGGTTGTTCATATACATCAGCGGGCATATGTAGCTGAGAACGACGCCGGTAGCCTTGAGCTTTGCAGCGTTGGGCGTTGCGTTGAACTTCTCAACAACAGCCGGAGCGGCGGTGAAGACGGTCGGGATGGAGACCTTGCTTCTGCCGTTCTTCTTGAGCGACTCGCAGACATTCTCGGTCCACTCAACGAGCTGATCGTAGGAGAGGTGAGGACATCCGACAAAGCAGAGCTTCGGAGTTGCGTTCTTGTCTTTCCACATGACGGGATAGTTGTTCTTAACCCTGTCAAGCTCGGCGTCGTCAATGACATAGACCTTTGCGCCCTCGGCGATAAGGCTCTCGCCCTGCTCAACCGCTTCGGGAGTCAGCTTGTCGATGTGATAGAGACCGACAGCGCCGTTGGAAGCGGTAGCCGCGCCGAAATCCTTGAGGTATGCCTTTGCATCGCCGTCAAGCTCGGTGCCGATCCACTTATCAAGACCCTTGACATAGGGGACGTCTTCCATGACCTTCATGCCGATAGCAGAACCGAGAATCTGAGCCTCGGGCTTCTTGGTGGTCTTGACTTCGACTATCCATGTAGCCTTTCTGCCCTCGTCGGTGACAAGTCCGAAATAGGGGACGCGGCCGACGATGGAACCGAAGAGCTCGATTATGCCAGAGTTTCTGTTGCAGCGTGCGCCGAGAACGGAGTTTGCATAGACAACAGCCGAGGACTCAGCCCATGAGAGAACATCGCCCTTCTTGGGGGTGTTGCCGACTTCGTCCATGTAGCAGGTGCAGGTGTAGGACTTGTTGTCGATAAGACCGAGCTTTGCAAGCTGCGCATCGTAGCTGTCCTGCATATTGTACATGAACTTCTTGAAAACGATGTTCTTCAGGAAGCTCGAAGGTACATTGGGATCGAGGGGCTTGGGGTCAACGGAGAACTTCTGGCTCGAAAGAGCACCGCCCGCTATAAGCTGATCCATAAGATCATAGACAGGCTGCATGACTCCGAGACCGAAGCTTGTAACAAGGTGACCCATCTTGCTTGTGACAGGCACCATCTTGGTGGCGCCGAAAGCGTCACCGTACATGACAAGGGTCTTCATGACCTTCGCCATGGTTTCGCCTTTACCGCCGTTGAGGATTTCTTCCTCTTCGGGAGTAAGGTGCATTTTGTAATTCATGTATATCCACCTTTCAATAAATTTTTCAGCGGAAGCGCTCGCTCGCCGCATATGTAACAAATAAATTATATCACAAATCGCAAATAAAATGATTGGCAATTTAGAAAAATAAACAATTAATAAATAAAAAAATATCGAATTTTTGTATTTGCTTGTCCGCATATGCGGCAAATAAATATTTCTTGCAAAATCCTATACTTTGTGATACTATTTTAGCCCGCATCAATCGGAGGAGGGAACATGGATGATAGGACTTAGGCGCGGAGATGTCAGGCTTTTTGAGCATAACAAAGAGTGGAAAATTGAAGGCGAGAGAACAGTAAACGAACTTCGTAAAATACTCGGCTCGGATGCTGTTGATATTCAGCATGTCGGCAGCACATCTATAAAGAGCATAAAGGCAAAGCCAATAATAGATATTGCAGTCGGCACAGACGATTTCAATCGCATTTTATCTCATGAAGCCGAATTGCTGAAAGCAGGCTATCATTACCGTCCCAACCAGGATATGGGCGGCGCGCAGCTGCTTTTTGCCTGCGGCAGTTACTATGAGGGCGGCGATATGCAGACGCACTTTATCCATGTTGTGAAATATAACAGCATGGAGTGGCGGAATTACATAAACTTTCGTGACTATCTGAACACTTATCCGGAGATAGCGAAGCAGTATGAGAATGTGAAAACAAGGCTTGTTGAAAAGCTCGGGAGTATGGGGAGCAGAAACGATTATGTTGACGGCAAGGCTGAGTTTATAAGCCATACTCTCCGCAAGGCAATGGTGTGGTCATTTCTCGACAAGACTGTCACAATGGAGACCGACCGCCCACTGGGGTATGTGCACAGAAAATCCGGCTATGAGCTTGTCTATCCGCTCAATTACGGCTATATTCCGGGCGTTCTCGGCGGCGACGGCGAAGAGCTTGATGTTTATCTCATCGGCGTCAACGAGCCTGTTGAGAGCTTTACGGGCAGAATAATCGGTATCGCTCACCGCTCCGACGATGTTGAAGATAAGCTGATAATGGCGCCGCCCGATATGAATTTCACCCGTGAAGAGGTCGAGCACGCAGTGCATTTCCAGGAGCAATATTATGACACGTATATAGAGCTTGTTAAATAACAGAACAACCGCAGTGATATCAAAATCATTGCGGTTGATTTTTTATAATATTTCGCTGTTTTCAAGCAGATATGCCGCACCTATAGCACCTGCATCATTGCCGAGCACGGCAGGGCGGATGAGACGAGCGTCAGAGTCTGGGAGAGCGGCGAGAAAATCATTAAGCCAGTATTGCCGAATTTCTATCAGTCCGCCGCCGATTACGATACATTCGGGGTCAAAAACACATTTTACCGTGTCAACGACCGCGCACAGGTCGGATATAAAAATTTCGACTGCCTCGCGGCATTTTTTGTCGCCGTCTGAGGCTTTTTTGAAAACTCCGTTGCAGTTGAAGCAACGGCAGTCAAGCTCGTTTGCCGTTCGCATAAGCCCGGTTGCCTGTTCGGCGCAGCCGACCTTGCCGCAGTTGCATTCGCGCCCGCCGATGTGCAGGGGGATGTGACCTATCCGCGCCGCGTGGAAGTTGGCTCCCGTGAGCAGCTTTCCGTTTATTGAAGCCGCACTGCCGAGCCCTGTTCCGAGGGTCAGCATGACGGCGTTTTTGCAGTTCTCAGCCGCCCCGAAATAAGCCTCTCCGATGAATGCCGCTGCCGCATCGTTTACGACGAAAACACGGCGGGTGGATTTATTTTCTACATCTTTTTTTATCTCAAATCCCGTGAAGCCGGGCAGGTTGCCGGTCGCGTAGAGAACCTTGCCTTCATAGGGGTCGATGTCTCCGGCAGAGCCGATGCCTATGCCCGCATCCGCGCCGGCAAGCGGCATCAGATCTTTTATAACGGCAAAAAGACAATCTCTGATGCTGTCGAGTCCGCGGGATATGTCGGTCGAGCGCTTTGCTCTCGCCGTAACGGTTCCGTTTTCAATAACCGCACCTTTTATCGATGTCCCGCCGATGTCGATACCGATATTCTTCATCTTATTCACCGAAAGCCTTCATAAAGTGTTTGGTAATGTCCATGGGTCTGGTTATCGCACTGCCGATAACAACGGCGTATACGCCTGTGTCAAGCACATTTTTCAGCTGACCGACTTCCCATATTCCGCCCTCGGCGATGATATGCGCGTGCAGTGTCGATGTCATTTCGCGGAGCAGCTCGCAGTCCGGGATTGCGATACCCTTGGTATATTCGGTGTATCCGCGCAGGGTAGTGCCGATATAATCAAATCCGAGCTCGTCGGCACGTTTTGCCTCTTCGTAGTTCGAGCAGTCCGCCATTATCTCAACTTCGGGCGCATTCTCGCGAATGTATTTTATAAGATCTTCAAGGTTCTCACCGTTCGGGCGCGCACGCTTTGTCGCATCGAGCGCAATAACGCTGCACTTCGTTGTCAGCAGGGCTTTGACCTCTTTCAGCGTCGGGGTTATGTAAACTTCGGAGTCCGGATATTCGGCTTTAATTATGCCGATTACGGGCACATCGACCTTTGCCGTTATCTCGTTTATGTCCTCAACATAGTTCGCTCTTATACCAGCCGCGCCGCCGAGTACAGCTGCGCGCGCAAAATGTCCCATCATGTGCAGCCCGTAGAGCGGCTCGCCCTTGACAGCCTGGCATGAGACTATAAGACCGTGTTCTTTCAAGTTTGCCATAGTTATCACTCTCCACAGATATTTTCGCCTTTCGCGGCAAAAAAGTCAAGGGGATAGTGGATTTTATCATCAAAAAACGAACCCTCCGTTTGGAGGGCTCGCGTCGGTTTAATTTACCACTTGTTCTCGACATATTCGCAGAATGCGTACATGTCTTTAATTTTAAGCTTTGTGCCGTCGTCAAGTACGGCTGTGCCGTTCCACATACCGTGAACCTGATGCGAGTGCATACGAAGGAGATTGAGTGCGTTCGTATCAGCATGGTGGTCGTAGAACGGAGTCATTACAAAATCAAATCTGCCGTCCTCGGAGACGAAGTGCCAGGGCTCCATATATTTGTCTGGCTTCGGGAAAGTTTCAACATCTATCGCGCCGAACTTGTGAGCCTTGCCGTCATAGAATATGCAGGTCTCGGTCGCATTGCTCTCGTCGCCGATACCCCAGGTTATCTCAAAGCCGAAAATGTGCTTGTTGCCGTTCTCGTCAGTCAGATATGTAGAGCCATTGCCCCAGTACCAAACGAGTTTGTAGGGGGTGTTGACGCGACCCCAGTCGAGGCAGCAGAAGGTGTCGTCCTTTGAGAATTTGTAGACCTTGTCGCCCCACTTATATGTGCCGCTGCAGGGCATGCAGTTCTGTTTTGTGGTCATGAAATAGCTCTTCGGGTCGTCTTTGAAGGGGAGAACCGTTGTGATGTTCTCGAGTCCATCCGGAATGTCCATTTCAAAATGGCACTCGACCTTGCCTGACTTGAAATAAATAGTGCGCTTATGCTCTTCGGTCAGGACATCGAATGTAGCCTTGCCGATTCCGTTGACCTCCATCTTGACATGGTTCGGAACATCGCCTTTGGGCGGTAGAACATATTTGTCTTTTCCGCCGAGGAAGAGCGCCGTGGGAGCGGTGAGAGTGCCGGCGGCGAGCTTCTTGTTCTTCTTCGGGTTTCTCAGATCGACCAGCGCCGCCGAAGCGTAGCCGCCGATAGAGATGTTGGCGAAGCTTATCTGAATCATATATCTTCCGTCTGATATCTGATAGAAGTCCCATTCCTTGATGCGGTAGGCCGGGGCCTGCACGTCCGCGCGGCGGTAGACCGGCAGCAGACTTTTCGCAAAGAGTTCCGTCGTCGGCAAGGAGCTTTGTCGGCTCGGTGTACTCCTTCTGCGCGCTCTTGACCTCACCCTTGAGCCAGCTCGGATAAGTCCTGGGTATCTCGCTCATTAAAAAATCCTCCTAAACATTAGTTGCATCAGCCCTCAGCTGTGCTGAATTTCAGTTAATTATAGCATATATACCAAAAATATACAACGATTTTTTAGTTTATTATTAAAAAATACGAGAAAAGGCTCCCGCAGGGGGAGCCTTTATAGTTTTTAGCCCATCTTTTCGAGAGCCGCCATATATTTCGGGTTCGTCGGGATGAACATATAGTTGAGGAACAGCACTTCATCTATCGAATTTGTCTTGACGAAATTCGCGAGGTTTACATTTATCTGCCTTGGGTCAATGACATATACGGTCTTGTAGTTGTTGCAGAGCCACGGAACAAAGGCGTTTGCGTAGCTCTCTTTTATAACTACGATGCTGCGGTTGCCGGGCGCGTCGGTGGTTATCTTAGTCACGCCGTGGTCGCCGCCGAGGAAAGCGAGATACTTGTTCGAGGACTTCACTTCCGTGTTTATGACCTTGACTTTGTAGCTGCTCTTGAGCGTCGGGTCGGAGTCAGAGGCAATCGCTTCTGTATTGGTCTGCGGAATGAAATATTCAACATAGTCCGGGTCTTTTTCAACCGCCGTACTCTGCGTAGCTTTGTAAAGCGTGCCGAGGAACGGGGAGAGCTTTCCGGTTCGGAGCGAATTTATTTCAACGGGCGTGAATCCTGCGGTATTTGCAAACGCACGGTATGCGTAATATGCGCCGCGTGCAGTCCAGTGGTGATCCGTTCTGAAATACAGATATTCGTTCGTGTGGGCGGCTATTTCCGGATAGGCGTCAACGGGGGTTATGCCCTTGAGCTCGCCGTAGATATAGTTGATGCCCTGATACTGCGAATGCGATTTGCCGGAATTGTATTTCTTCGGAGCGTAGAACTCTATCGAAGTCGGAGCCATGAGACTGTACACTTTGGTGTTTGGCATCTCGGCCTTGAGCTTGTTGAGGGTGGCGACATAGACATCCATCTTCTTGTAGACGTTTGTATACTGCTCCATAAGACGGTTGTCAAGAAGGATTATATACTGGTTGGAATATACGGTTTCCTTTCCGGTTTCATCAACTTCGGCGGCATTTATCGGCTGAGTGGTCTCGGTGCTCTTTGCGGTTTCGGAGGGTGTCGTGGCCTGCTCGCCTGTTGTTTCAGCATTGCTTTCGTCCTCATGTGAGAGCGCCTCGCCGTCGCCGATTCCTCCGTTGTTCTTTATGACCGTCGCGCCATCGCCGATCTTCAGGAACGAATAGAATGATTTTATCTTGTTGCTTATTTTGACGAGCCCGTTTCTGCCGGGGAACTGGTCATTGTAGTATTCTTCAAACTTTGAAGCGAAGTCGCCGGAGAAATATGAGCTGGCGGAAAAAGATGGCTTCTGCGCGAGATTTCTGTTCTCCATTTCAGAGACCTTTTCGTCCTTGTCGAAGAAGCTGTAAAATCCGACAACGGTGAAAACCGCTAAAACAACGCTGAATGAGACGGCAGTAAGAATTTTTTGGATTTTTTTCATTTTATCTCAGCGCCTCCTCAGAATCTGAAATACAGGAACGGGTTATATGTCGAGCCCGCCAGCGATGCCACGCAGAGCACGAGCATGACGACATTGAAAACGGTGTTGAATATCGGCTCTGTAACCGGTGCGCGCTGCTTGAGCTTCGCAACGCCCGCTTTGACGAGCTTTGCAACGGGCGCGCAGGCTATGGCAGCGATAATAATAAACGGAATGTTGTTGATTATCATCGCGTTCATGACCGGGTCGGTGAACGCATTGCCCGATGCGCCGAACGCCACGGAGAACGCCGATTTCATCGCCGAGAAATCCTCGAAGTAGAATATCATCCAGCCGACGAGCACGACAAACATCGAATACACCCAGCGAATGATTTTCGGGATTTTATCAATGAACTTTTTGAACACAAACTTTTCAAGGCACAGGAACACGAAATAGTAGAGCCCCCATATGACGAAGTTCCAGCTCGCGCCGTGCCAAAGTCCCGTGAGACCCCAGACGATGAAAAGATTGAGTATCTGACGCGGCAGGCTGACTCTGTTTCCGCCGAGGGGGATATAGACATAATCTCTGAAGAAAGAGCTCAGCGTGATATGCCATCTGCGCCAGAAATCGGTTATCGAAGTTGAGATATATGGATACTTGAAGTTTTCGGGATAATCAAAGCCGAACATGCGACCGAGTCCGATAGCCATGTCTGAGTATCCGGAGAAATCGAAGTAAATCTGGAAAGCATAGAACAGAACTCCGACCCACACGCTCATCACGGCTGCATTGTCAACATTGGCGAGCAGCGATTCGGCGAGAGAACCGGCATAGTTTGCTATGAGCACCTTTTTGCCGAGACCCGCCATGAATCTCGTCATGCCTTTTGCAAAGCCGTCTATCGTAACTGTCCTGTGGTCTATCTGCGTGTCGATGTCGGAATATCTGACGATCGGTCCCGCTATGAGCTGCGGGAAGAGCGAGACGAACATCAGGAAGTTTATGAAGGACTTCTGCGCCTTGACATCGCCTTTGTAAACATCGAGCGAATAGGACATCGTCTGGAATGTATAGAACGAAATGCCTATCGGCAAAGAAAATGCGGGAACATGGAGCGAGAGGCGGAAGATTCCGTTGAGCGTGGAAATGAAAAATCCGCTGTATTTGAATGCCGCGAGCAGACCTAAATTGATAACAACCGAAAGCGCGATAAACAGTTTGGTTATCTTTTTGCCGCGGTATTTTTCTATTCCGAGCGAGACAGTATAATCAAGTATTGAGCTGAAAATCAGCAGGCATACCCAGACCGGCTCACCCCATGAATAGAATATAAGTGATGCAATGACAAGAACGATATTTTTCGCCTTGTCGTTCTTCACGATAAAATAGAAGAACAGAGTCACGGGAAAGAATATGAACAGAAATACGAGACTCGAAAAGACCACTTGATTTCCCCCTTTTTGTGCGTATGATAAACCTATTATATTACATCTAATTATACACTCTTTAATTGGTAATTCAATTACAAAAGAGTTACAAAAAGCTTATTGCCATTGAAAGCTTTTGACGAAAAAAAGAGACACGGAACAAACCGTGTCTCTTGGAGCCGATTATGCAGTTGGAAATTTAAAACATATTGATGATAACCGGGATAAGAGCTTTTATAATTTTGATAACGATCTTGGCAATGACAGGAGCGACAACGCTCGTTATCTTCACAACATATCTTGCAACTTCAATCGCAATCTGGATTATAACATACCACTTGCCGAGATAGCGCTGAAGCATATCGGTGTCCATGCCCTTGTAGTTGGGATCGACAGGAGTATAAGTCGTGTCGGTCTTGACTATCTTGCACTCGTCTATCTGCTTCTTGCTGTCAACGCCGTATGTCTTGAGTGTGAACGAATTCTTTGTGAACTCAATTGTCGAATAGCTCGGCTCTTCGGAGACATATTTAAAATCAAGCCACTCGTAATCGTAATCCTCGATACGGTTCTTGCCGGAAGCGGAGCTCGCGGTAAAGTATACGGTGCCGACGGGATCGACAACTGCGCCGTCCGCATTGTATTTCTGATCCTTGACGGGCTTTGTGTCCTTCATGAAGAAGGAGCGGCCGTAAAGATGCTCATGACCGGTCAGGCAGACGTCTATCTCAAATCTGTCGATAAGCGCGCTGTATATAGCCGCAAGCAGCTTGTTGTCGTCATCTGCGGCGTGGTGTCCTGTTCCGTAGATATCGTGATGCATAACGGCTACGCGCCATGTGGCATCGGGATTCTTGGCGATAGCGTCAAGGGTGAACTGATACTGGTCATAAACATTGAAAATCTGGGTGTTATAGACGATGAAAAGCACATCGCCGTAACGGAACCAGTAGTTCTCGTCAACGTTTGCGGGTGTCGTGCCGCGGTACTCGTTCGGATTGTTGACATAGAAAGGATATGTTTCGCCTTTGCGGTCGTGATTGCCGACCGTCGTAGCCATGGCATATGATCTGAGAGCCGCAGGGGAGAGCGTGCCCGCCCATTCGTTGGCTCTGTCTCCATGCTGAGTCTGATCGCCCGCGGAAACTATAAAACTGATATCATCGTTCTTGTCGAGTGCGGTGCCGAGAGTTTTCTGCCACACATAGGCTTCCTCGCGTCCGTCTTCAACGTCGCTGCTGACCTGGATATCGCTGATATAGAGGAGCTTAAATTTCTCGGTGGAGAGAGTTCTGTACATAACGGGACTGCTGAACTTTCCGTTGCTGCCGTAGACATAGTAGTAAACGGTGTTCGGCTCAAGTCCGGTTGCTGTCACTTTGTAGATGCTCTGACCCGTGTAGCTGTCGGTCGAGGCCTTGCCGACAAACTCTTTGAACGAGGTCATGTCGGCGCTTTTGCCGATGCGGACAACTCCGCTCTTTGCCGTGTCGTCGGAGTGCCAGCAGAAGTTGAGCTGAGTCGCGTCCGCGCCCGGGGTGAGTGCGATGAGCGTGTTGTCGTTTCGTACAGTTTCCCAGTAGCTGTTCCATTCGGGCTGAGTGAGCACATTGCTTCCGTCTGCCGAGGTGCCGATAGCAAGGCACGAGGCGAGCATGAGCAGTGCGAGCAGAATGGACAGCGTCCGTTTTGCTGCTTTCATTGGAATTCTCCTTTTTATATTTTTTGAGCGGGAGTATTATAGCACATTTTGCTCTATTTTGGTAGTTTTTTTTAATATATTATCTACTTTTTTATAAAAACTATGGAAATATTTATAAAGTGATGATATAATCTATCGCGGATTTTTAAGAATGAAGAGGAATACAGATGAAAGTTATTGTTTTGAACTCGGTGGCACAGGTTGGCGAGGAAGTTGGAAAAATTTTCTGCGATGAGGTCAATGCAAAGCATAATGCGGTTCTCGGACTTGCAACCGGAGCATCCCCGATACCTACATATGAGTATATGACCGAGCAGTATCGCAGCGGCAAGGTGAGCTTCAAGGATGTCAAGACCTTCAACCTTGACGAATACTGCGATCTGCCGAAGAACCACCCCAACAGCTTCTATTCATTTATGGAAAAGAACCTTTTCTCGAAGGTCGATATAAAGCCAGAGAATGTCAATTTCCTTGACGGAAACGTTGAACCCGTTGCCGAGAGCGCACGCTATGCGCAGGCTATAAAGAACGCCGGCGGAATAGATATCCAGCTTCTCGGAATCGGCAGAAACGGTCATATCGGCTTCAATGAGCCGGCTGATGAATTTACCGACGAGGCATTCAAAGTAAAGCTTACCGATAGCACGATAGCTGCAAATTCGCAGTATTTTACTGATATTGCCATGCCGCACTATGCCATAACAATGGGCATCGGCTCGATAATGAGAGCGAAAAAGATAGTGCTCATCGCGACAGGCGAAAGCAAGGCAGAGGCGATAAAGGCGACTGTCGAGGGTGAAGTTACTCCGCATTGCCCGGCGTCGATACTTCAGCAGCATGACGATGTGACGATATTCCTTGACGAAGCGGCGGCAAGCCTGCTGAAAAAATAAAAATTGAGATAAACAGACCTCCGATACACCGAAGTGCGTCGGAGGTCATTTTTTTAATACAGAGCTATTTTGTTGATTTCGGGCGTGTCTCGGGATGAGACCATCAGTATGCGGACAGCGTCGGGCTCAAGCCCGTGAAGCTTCATTATTTTTTTAGTGCCGATTGTTGTGCCTTCAAAGCTGTTGAACCAGATTTTGTCTTCATTTCTGTGCTGGACAATGAAGTTTTCAACGCGCTGACCCTCGGCAATATTTTCGCTCAGCTCAAGGAAATTGAGCTTCATTCTCTCGCCGAGTTTAATGGTTATAACACGCTGTGTTTCGCTACCGTTGTACGGTTCAATAGTGATTATCGGCTCAGGCCGCGATTGTCAATATGGGTTTTATTTACTTTTTAAAAGCCTCATTTCTTGCCGGATTTTTTGAATATCAGCAGTGAGATTGATATCACCGTCGCAATTATAACCGTTATGCCGACTGCGGTGACACCCTGCTTCACTCTCGCGGCGTTTCTCATGTTTTCGCCGCTCGGCAGAGTATAAGTCTCCATCTCATCGGCATCATCTATCAAGTATTCTTCATCGGCGTCTTGTGATTTGGATGAGCGATTGTTCTTGGAAGAATTTGATTTAGTTGTTTTGTTTTTTGTCTTTGATTTTGTGCTCGACTTAGATGATGAGCTTTTGCTCTTCTTCTTAGTTGTGCTCTCTTTTTTCGTTGTCGATTTGGTCGAATTTGATTTCTTTGTAGTCTTTGTGGTGTCTCTGTCATCGGAATTCGAATTGCCGGATTGGTTGTTCTGTTCCGCGGTAGTCTCAGGCGGGGCAATATATGTATCTATTTCAAACATCTTTGACGGAACGCATTTGTCGTCGGTGACTCTGACATAAATTTCCGGGTCGCCGCCGAATGAATATTTCCTGTCTATAAGCGTCTCGCAGGTTATGCCGCCTCCGGCAAACGATGCGGAAGATTTGACGCTGAACAGCTGCTCGTCGTATTCTGCCTTCCCTGTAATACCGATTTTTATCGGATCTTTGCCGTCAACATATATTTCATAAACAACCGGGCTCTCTTTTGTCAGATCGGCATATGAGATATCGCCGTTTATCGCAACATAAAGCGAGCCTTTCTCGGTTTTGGTGTAATATGTAGCGAGCGCGCAAATGCCGTTGCCGCCGTTCTCATTTTCGCACTGTATCTGCACATTGGTGCTGCGCACTTCATCGGGCGAAACAGAACCGTCTATCGACACCGCAAACGCCTGTATTGCAAGAACAAATGTAAAAATTATTGCTGCTGCCGCTGTGCAAAA
>OGOG01003309.1_pt1 | contig 12357 bp, 10 predicted proteins | sample 1552581 | NCBI WGS metagenome assembly OGOG01 (sample SAMEA2580152, study PRJEB22360) | human gut metagenome | biome: human gut; feature: human-associated habitat; material: faeces | place: Denmark | collected 2008/2010 | reverse complement strand
TGATAACGTGCCAAGTCTTTCTGGTACTGATAGACGGTGGTCACATAGTTCGGAGCAGGCAAAATACCCCTGACGATTGCTTCGCCAAGGGTCATGTCGCTCGCAACACGGCTGTCAAAAAGCTCTTCGGCCATGTCACGATTATTATCCAGATATCGGATGTTTGTCGCTGTCAAGCCCAGCAGTCTTGCGTCCGGGCATAACCTTAATAAAGCCACCGTGCTTTCGCCCCAGCATTCCGCACCGGCACGGTGGAATTTATCAAGTATAATATAAGCGGGCTTCTGTGCCGCTATTTCGTCCAGCTGTGCCTGCGCACAGCACATCAGTTTGGCGTAGGTATAAAAGTGAACGTTCGCCAACGGAAAATCCGGGTCGTTCCTTTTCAAGCTTTCCAGCTGGGTCTTGAAGATATATTCACTGGGAGAAAGCCAGATCACGACCTTCTCCGGGTTGTCCTCGATCAGCTTGAACGCAATGTAGCTCTTTCCGGTGCCGGTGGGGTGGACAATAGCAGCCTTGCCGTACTGCTCCATCATCCGGACTGCCGCATGATATGCTTTCTCGTTGTGCTCAAACAGACGCAGTGCCATCCTGTTCACCCCTTTCCGCAATTCAGGGGTATCCTTCACATGGAAAATGGAGGATACCGTTCCTTTGACAGCATTGTCTATAATCTCATCTTATTTTATCATGGTTATATCTGGGATTCAATAGAAATCATCATAAATGTATCACATTTGACCCTGAAAAAACATCGCGAAGGCCGGATTGTTTTTGTGTCATGTCCAGTTCTGTATAATAATTCCAGCTGTAAACGAAGAATGAGAAAATAAGGGGTCAGATGAGGGTCTAAACAGCAGGAGGAAACAGCGATGGCGCGACGGGGAGAAAACATTCGCAAGCGTAAGGATGGTCGGTGGGAAGGCAGATACATCAAGGCGCGCACACCGGAGGGGAAGATCCAGTGGGGTTACGTTTACGGAACGGCCTATGCGGAGGTCAAACGGGTACTGATCCAGAGAAAAGCGGAGGCGGGGTTCTACAACCTGAATCAAACCGACCTGACCTTTGAAGTACTGGCCGAGGTGTGGCTATACTCCCTAAAAAACGCTATAAAAGAATCCACCTATGCGCATTATTCGTACACACTGCACAAATATCTTCTTCCGATTTTAAGCAAAGTGCCCGTTGCATCTCTTGAGGAAAGCTTTCTGGAACAGGCCATCCCGTATGGTACGATACTTCATCAGCTGCTTGGACAGCGCAGGCGACTTTGGCACCACACGTTCCTTGCTGCCCTTGCCATGCTTGACCAGAATATAGTCCGGTTTGATGTCTTCCAGCTCCATCAGGATCATCTCATTGCAGCGCATCCCGGTGTCGAACAGTAACATAGTACAGAAATTCATCGCGGAGATCCTTCAAACACATAAAAAAACACCCTTTCTCTCATGGAAGAACCACAAAAGAAAGGGTGCAAAAATCTCTAAAATGGTTGTCGTACCAGATCAGGCTTGTTCGTAGTTGAGCAAGACAAACTCCAGTCGACGAATCATTCGATTTTTATCGTAGCTACGAGATCAGCAGTTCTCAGCGAAGTACTTAATGGTACGAACCATCTGAGAGGTGTAGGAGTTCTCGTTGTCGTACCAGGACACGACCTGAACCTGATAGGTATCGTCGTCGATCTTAGCGACCATGGTCTGGGTAGCGTCGAACAGAGAGCCGTAACGCATGCCGATGACATCGGAAGAAACGATCGGATCCTCGTTGTAACCGAAGGACTCAGAGGTAGCAGCCTTCATAGCAGCATTGATGGACTCCTTGGTGACATCCTTGCCCTTGACAACGGCAACCAGGATGGTGGTAGAACCAGTGGGAACGGGCACACGCTGAGCAGAGCCGATCAGCTTGCCGTTCAGCTCGGGGATGACCAGGCCGATAGCCTTAGCAGCGCCGGTGCTGTTGGGAACGATGTTCTGTGCACCAGCACGAGCACGGCGCAGGTCGCCCTTGCGCTGAGGACCATCCAGGATCATCTGGTCGCCGGTGTAAGCATGAACAGTGGTCATGATGCCGGAAACGATGGGGTAGGTCTTGTTCAGGGTGTCAGCCATGGGAGCCAGGCAGTTGGTGGTGCAGGAAGCAGCAGAGATGACCTGATCCTCAGCGGTCAGGGTCTTCTCGTTGACGGAGAAGACGATGGTCTTCAGGTCGTTGCCTGCGGGAGCAGAGATAACGACCTTCTTTGCGCCAGCCTGGATGTGAGCCATGCTCTTCTCCTTGCTGGTGTAGAAGCCGGTGCACTCCAGAACGACATCAACGTTCAGTTCGCCCCAGGGAGCATCCTTTGCGTCCTTAACAGCGTAGATCTTGATCTCCTTGCCGTCGACGATGATGGAATCCTCGGTAGCCTCGACAGTGTGCTTGGCTTCGCCGATCTTGCCGCAGAAGGAACCCTGAGCGGTATCGTACTTCAGCAGGTGAGCCAGCATCTTGGGGCTGGTCAGATCGTTGATTGCAACGACCTCGTAACCCTCAGCATCAAACATCTGACGGAAAGCCAGACGGCCAATACGACCAAAACCATTGATAGCAACTCTAACAGCCATGTTAATAGTACCTCCTAAATGTTCTTACCCTTTTATCGGATAATAATCACGGTAGCTTTATTATAGACCAAATTGCTGAAACCTTCAAGTGCCCGCCAAAAAATTAACAAGGTAATTTCACACTTTTTTGTTTTTGAACGATTTTCACAGCTTTTATGGGAATCTTTTCAGCAATTCAACCAACGGCGTGTCGGGGTATTGCAGGCCTTCCGTCACTTCCTGCCACCCGCGCCACAGTGAACAGCCCCAGCGCGCCGATGCAGCACATGCCAAAGCCAAACAGCACCTCGGGCAGGTCGGCTGCCGTGATGCCGTGGAACAGCAGCACCAGCACCCGGGGCAGTTCCCAGCAGAAGCAGAGCAGGAACGTGCAGATCCCGGCCTCGCACAGCTGGCAGCCGTTGGACGTTTCCGGCAGCCAAAGGGCGCGGACCATCGCCGAAAGGAACACCAGCGCGGCCAGCATCTGCCAGACCATGGCAGTCGGCTCCACCCGGTGCCAGCTGGAGCTGTTCTCCATAAAGCGGCTCAGCACCCCCCAGTAGAACACCGCCGTGCCAAGCACCGCCGGGGTCATGCTCCGGCCGGGCAGACGGTATTCTCCCTTATGCGTCCAGCTGCGGCCCAGTCGGATCAGCCAGACAGCGCACATCAGCTCCAGCACGGCACGCACCAGCGCGCCAACGCCGGTCATGCCCACTGCCAGACGCACCGCACCGGCCAGGCCGACACACACGCCGCCCAGCACCGATGTGATCCCCACCGGCCTGCACGCACTGCGCAGAACAAGGGGCTGGCGGGCCAGTTTCCGGGCGGCAATGATGCCAACGACCAGCGCCGCCCACAGGCTGCCGTACCGCAGCCAGACAGAGCCCGCCGTGCACAGGCCGGTGTTCCAGTCCGTCCACAGGGCCAAGTCGAGCCCGCGCCCAATGGCAAGGGCACCACCAAAGATGAAAATCAGCACAAATAAAGCGTTCATCAGCGTTCCTCGATCGGTTTATATTTCTGGCGCACGCCCAGATACTTATAGGCGGGCCGGATGATCCGGTTGGCAAAAATGACTTCCTCTACCCGGTGTGCGCACCAACCCGGCACACGGGCAATGGCGAACAGCGGGGTGTAGATATCCTCAGAGATGCCCAGCATGTTGTAGATCAGGCCGCTGAACAGGTCCACATTGGCGCACACCGGCTTGCTGCTGCCCTTCTCCTCGGCAAAGATATCGGGAGCCAGCCGCTCGATGCTGCACAGCATGTTGTACTCTTCCTCAAAGCCCTTCTCGTAGGCCAGGTGCTTGGCGCGCTCCTTCAGGATGACCTCACGGGGGTCGCTCATGGTATAGACCGCATGACCCATACCGTAGATCAGGCCGGAGCCGTCGCCCGCCTGCTTGCGCAGGATGCGGCGCAGATACTCGCGCACCTCGTCGTCATCCTCCGGGTGCTCCACATGCTTGAGGATATCCTGCAGCTGACGGTTGACCATCAGGTTGGCACCGCCGTGCTTGGGGCCCTTCAGCGCGCCAATGGCGGCTGCAATGGCCGAGTAGGTATCGGTGCCCGAGGAGGACAGCACACGGGCGGTAAAGGTAGAGCAGTTGCCGCCGCCGTGGTCGGCGTGGACCAGCAGGCACATATCCAGCAGCTTGGCTTCCTCGTGGGTGAACTTCTGGTCCGGGCGGTAGGTGCTCAGGATGTGCTCCGCGGTGCTCTGGCCGGGCTTGGGCATGTGGAAGAACATGCTCTGCTTGTCATAATAGCGGCGCTTCATCTGGTAAGCGTTCACCATCATGGTGGGCATACTGGCGATCAGGTTGATGCTCTGGTTCAGGATATTCTCCAGCGTCAGATCCTCGGCATGCTCGTCGTAGGAATACAGGCCCAGCACACACCGCTGCATCTTGTTCATAATATTGGGCGAAGGAGCATTCATGGTATCCATAAAGCCATCGGGCAGGGCGCGGTGCTCTGCCAGCAGCTCGCAGAAATCGTCCAGCTGCTCCTGAGTGGGCAGGCTGCCGAACAGCAGCAGCCAGATGACCTCTTCAAACACAAAGCGGTCGTTGCGGTAGGCCTCATTCACGATCTCGTTGATGTCCACGCCGCGGTAGATCAGACGGCCCGGAATGGGAATGACATGCCCCTCCTGATCCTTTTTGTAGCCCACAACGTCACAGACATTGGTCAGGCCTGCCAGCACACCGGTGCCATCCGGGTTGCGCAGGCCGCGCTTGACACCGAGACGCTCACTCGTCTCCGGGTCGATGTAGTTGTTTGCCAGATACTCTTCACACAGCGTCCGCATGGTCTGCGGGTCCAGCGACGCTACTCCTGCATGGGTATAGTTCATGCGCGAATTTCCCCTTTCTCTTATTTCTCTCTTATATACTTTCCGGCCATCCACCATGATGGCACACCCTTATGATAGCGCTTTTGTGAAGTAAATTCAAGTCTTGGATGAAATGTGCGCTTTTTCACCCCGCCGGGCTGGTACACTATGCCCAGAAAAATGCCTGTCCGGGAGGGAAAACTACGATGAAAAAGACATTCTTTCTCCTTTGCGCCCTGCTGCTGGTGCTGGGCACGCTCCTGCCGATCGCCGGTTACCAGCTGACACTGGCAGTGTTCGGCCCTGCACAGGGGGCACAGGGGGCTTCTTCCGCTCCCCTGCCGGGCACTGCGGCTTCGGAAGCCGCCCCGGACAGCGCCGCCGTGCCGCCCTCCGATCAGGACAGCGAGAGCTTTCTGCTGGCCGACCAGAGCGCCGGGGCCGTGGTCTCGGTACCCCGACGGGAATACCTGATCGGTGCCGTGGCGGCGGAAATGCCCATCAGCTGGCCGGACGAGGCGCTCAAGGCGCAGGCCATCGCGGCCCACAGCTATGCCCTCTACTGCCGCGACCATGCCGCCGAACCGGCTTCCGGCTGGCTGAGCGTGGACCCCGTCCGGCGGCAGGGATACTTAACAGATGCAGTCCTCCGCAGCTACTGGGGCACCGCCTATGAGGAAAACTATGCCCGCCTCTCGGCGCTGGTGGACAGTGTGCTGACCGATGTGCTCTACTATGGCAGCGCCCCCGCCGGGGCAAGCTACTTTGCCATCTCCAACGGCATGACCGAGGCCAGCGAAAACGTCTGGGGCACTGCCCTTCCCTATCTTGTGGCCGTGGACAGCTCCACCGACCTCAATGCGGACAACTACCTTTATACCGTCCAATTCACCGCCGAGCAGATGCAGCAGGCTCTCACCGGGCTGGGGCTTCCCCCTGACCCTGCCGCACCTGCCAGCTGGTTCGGAGAGACCGCGCTTACCCCTTCGGGCTATGTAGCCTCCCTGCCTGTCTGCGGGCAGAGCGTCACCGGCCCGGCCCTGCGCAAAGCGCTGGGCCTGCGGAGCGCCTGCTTCACGGTGCAGTATCAGGAGGGCAGCTTTCTCCTCACCACCAAGGGCTATGGCCACGGTGTGGGTCTGAGCCAGTGGGGTGCCAAGGCGCTGGCCGAACAGGGACAGAGCGCGGAAGAAATTCTGGCGCACTATTTCCCGGGGACAGAGCTGCGGAGGTGAACGGGCTCACCCTCTCCGTCATCGCTTACGCGATGCCACCTCCCCCAAAGTGGGAGGCCTTGGCAGTAAATGCAAGGTTTGCGGTTTTGTCAAAAGCTCTCCCTTTGGGAGAGCTGGACGCGAAGCGGCCTGAGAGGGTGAGGATGCTAACAAAAAGGCAGCTGACCCAACGGCCAGCCGCCCAGAAGATCAATATTCAGCCAAACAGGCTCGTCCACCAATCCTGACTGCTGCTTTCCTCGCCAGCAGCGGCTTCAGTCTCTGCCGCAGTCTCAGTTTCCGCGGCGGCTTCCTCCGCCTGCACAGCCTCTTCCAGAAGCTCCAGACCATCGTCATTGCCATCCTCGGTGATGTACCAGTAGCAGGACGCGCCGCCAATGGAGATGCTGGCGGCAGACAGCGGCACACGGCCGGAGGCAACCCCGTTGGAAGGATCGGAACAATAGAACACGCCGTTGGTGTAGTCCGTCAGGAGCACGGCATGGGGTCTGGTGCGGTCGTACAGCACGATGCCCTCCGGATGCTCTGCCAGAATGGAGACCAGCGCTTCCGTCTTGGCCGCCTTGCCCGAGGGCAGGGTCGCATAGCCCACATGCATATCGTTGTATGTAAAGCTGTGGGAGAGCCCGCCCGACCAGGCCGTGCTCTTGATGCCGTTTTCGGTCACATCCACCCAGCTGTCCATCCCGTCCAGATAGGCCCGGCGGCGAAGCATCATTGCGGCAGAGGCCAGGGTGCAGGTGCCGCCCCGGCTCTGTTTGAAGTAGAACCCAACATCAACGTTCAGGTCCACGGCCAGTGCCCCGGGGAGCAGCACGGCCATCAGGGCCATCGTTGCAAGCAGGGCAGCGAGAGTTTTCCGAAGTTTGCTTCCAAAGTGCTTGGCTGTTTCCACGTCAGTATCCTTTCTTCACAAAAGAGCGTTTCATTCACTGGTGTAAAGTATATCATCCTGTTACTCTTTTGTAAACAGTTTTGCAGCCATTTTCTCAATATTTACACGCTTTGGTCACAATTCAAGGGCAGATTGCACAATCGTGCAGTGAAGTGGTTGGATATTTGCTACAAAAGTCCGGAAAAGTTTTTCATTGTGCTTTCCGCTTTTCTTCCCAACTGCCGGTTTCTTTTTCAACGCAATTATGGTATAATCTGCCTTGAAGTTGAATTTTCAGGAGCATTTATATATGAAAGCAACCATCGTCATCCCCAACATCAACGGCAAAGGCTGGCTCAAGGACTCCATCGAGTCGGTCTATGCCCAGACAGAGCAGAATTTTGAGCTCATCATCGTGGACAACGGTTCCACCGATGAAAGTCTGGAGCAGGCCCGCAGCTACTGCGGCCGCCCCAACTTCACCCTGATCGAAAACGGCACCAACACCGGCTTCTCCCACGCCGTGAATCAGGGCATTGCCCGGGCCAAGGGCGAGTATGTGGTCATGTTCAACAACGATGCCTTTGCCGAGCCCGAGTGGCTGGCCGAACTCATCCGCACCGCCGAGACCGATCCCAAAATTTTTGCCGTGCAGAGCCTGATGCTCCGCCACTTTGAACGGGAGCTGGCCGACGATGCCGGTGATTACGTCACCTGGCTGGGCTTTGCCTGCAAGACCGGCGACGGCCGCCGGGCCAGCCGTTACACCAGGCAGAAGCGCATCTTCTCGGCCTGCGGCGGCGCGGCGCTCTACCGCAAGAGCATTCTGGAGGAGATCGGCACCTTTGACGAGAACTTCTTCGCCTACTTTGAGGATGTGGACCTGAGCTGGCGTGCCAACAACGCTGGCTACAAGTGCGTCCTCTGCCCCACCGCCAGATGCTACCACATCTGCGGTGCCAGCACCGGCGCGGTGAAGTACAACGCCTTCAAGAGCCAGCAGAGCGGCCGGAACAGCATCCTGCTCCCCCTCAAGAACGAGCCGCTGCTCATGCTCATCCTGAACTTTCTCCCGCTGGCGCTGGGCTATCTGCTCAAGTGCTACAAGTTCCACAAGCAGGGCTTTGGCGAAGCCTGGGACAAGGGAATGCACGAAGCCTTCGCCCTGCTCAAAGAGGGGAGGCTCGGCAAGCGCCCCTTCCGCCTGAAGGATCTGCCCAACTATATTCTCATGGAGCTGTGGATGATCTGGAACATGGTGCCCTACCTGTGGTATCGTCTGGTCGTGGTCAGGTTCGATCTGAAATAATCTGGAAACAAAAACACCCCTGCGTGGAATGCTTCACACATTCCGTGCAGGGGTGTTCTGTCAGATTTCGGTTTTCGCTTTATGCCGCCGGGCTCTCAGAGGAAGCCTCGGTGCTCTCAGCCGGGGTGCTCTCCGCCGCCTCTTCCACCGGGGCAGCTTCGTCAGCAACGGCGCTGGCGGCGGCAGAATCGCCTGCGGTTGCAAGGATGGCATCGTTGACCTCACTCTCGGCCAGCGGGGCAGGCTCCGCGGCAGAGGCTGCACTGTCGGCAGATTCAGGCTTGGTCTCGCTGTCGGTCAGGCCGATCAGGTACCAGCTGCCGCTCTGGCGGCTGAACAGGTAATCCATATACTTGGTGGGCGTGTCGGACGAGGTATTCAGGATGCTGTCATCACTGCTCTGGGTGGGGATATAGCCCACGGTAACGTGGAGCAGGCCGTCCTTCTTGAACAGTCTGGTGACGGTAGCGCGGAAGGTGCCCACGCTGCCGGTGACGGGGATCTTATAGCACTGGGTCGTCTCGTCAAACTCGACAGTCATGTCGTCCATCTCAAAGCTCTTGTGGGTCAGCTTGAAGCTGGGGCCCACCAGTTTTGCCAGATAGGCATCCACGTCCACCGAGGGCAGCAGCAGCTGTTCAGTGTCGGGATCCGTGTTGTAGTTATCAAAGCTTCCCTGGGTCTCCTGGATGCTGTACACGCAGCCCCAGACGGCGGCTTCGCGCAGGGTCAGGTCATCGATGTTCTCGATGCCGTCAAAGGGCAGCGGGTCGAACAGGACCAGACCTTCCAGCCGGTCCTCATATTCCGCTTTCTGCTGGGTGTCGTCAAACAGGGTGGCCACACCCTTCACACCGGCCCGCACGACCGTTACAATGCCCACCAGTGCCAGCACAGCGATCAGCAGGCCAAGGGTCTGCCGGGCGCGGCGGCGGTGGAGCCGGGCGTGTTCTTCCGGGGTCATATAGGTCTTCATATCGTTATCGTCTCCTAAATCAGGTCATCTTTTGGGGAAATACCAGCTTTCAGTATACCACAAACTGCCCGCCGGTGCAAAACCCGGGGCGTGGATTTTTTGTGAAAGCGCGATTTATTCCCACGTTTTCCAGATCTCGGGCTGGTAGCCCACGGTGGCCTTTTTGCCGTTGCGCACGATGGGCGTTTTGAAGAGCTGCTGATTCTCGAACAGCTTGTCCTCCTTCTGCCAATCCACCAGTGCATCCAGCAGGGCCAGCGTCTGCTTGTCCTTTGCTGCCGGGTTCACCAGCTGCTCCCAGCCGCCCAGCGCGCGGGCCACGTTCTCAAACTCGCCCCGGCTCATCTCTTTTTCCTTCAGGTCGATCATCTGGAACTTGATGCCCCGCTCCTTGAAATAGCGCTGGGCCTTTTTGGTATCAAAGCACTTGCTGGTGCCAAAGATCTGAATGTTCATCGTTTTTCCTCCTGGATCCTGTGTGCTCTATTGTATCATATCTGCCGGAAAAAACCTAGGGATAATTCATCTTCTTTCCGTCCATACTTGCTTTATCACAAGCCGACCCTGAGATTGAACGAAGGGCGGGCCATTTCAGAAAGAGAGGAACTTCCCATGAAAGCATTCGTTGACCCCGATCTCTGCATCGGCTGCACCCAGTGCACCGGGATCTGCCCCGAGGTATTCCAGATGACAGGCATCCTGGCCGTCGCTGTGCCGGGCGAGCTGCCGCCCGACACCGTACCCACCGCCGTGGAAGCCGCACAGGCCTGCCCGGTGAGTGCCATCACCATCTCGGAGTAACACCTTCACCTGCCTTCCCAACACGGGAGGGCATTTTTGTTTTTTCTGCAAAAATCCCCCGCTGGCCCCCATTTTGTGTTATACTATAAATTGAGTTATAATGCAATGGAGGAGACTGACTATGCGTTTACTGGTCATTGACGGCAACAGCATTGCCAACCGTGCCTTTTACGGCATCAAGCTGCTGACCACCAAGGACGGCCGCTATACCAATGCCATCTTCGGCTTTTTGAATATTATGAATTCCCTGCTCCGGGAGTGTGAGCCCGACGAGGTGGCCGTGGCCTTCGATCTGAAGCACCCCACCTTCCGCCACGAAATGTATGACGGCTACAAGGGTACCCGCCACGCCATGCCGGACGAGCTGGCCCAGCAGATGCCCATCCTGAAAGAACTGCTCACCGACCTGGGCTACCGCCAGGTATCGGCAAAGGGCTGGGAGGCCGACGACATTCTGGGCACGCTGGCCGCTGCCTGCGAGGCCCGCAGGGACGACTGCTTTCTGGCCACGGGAGACCGCGACAGCCTGCAGCTGGTGAGCGAGACCACCACCGTGCTGCTGGCCACCAGCGCCATGGGCCGCAGCAAAACGGAGACCATGGATCTGGATGCCATCCACGAAAAGTACGGCATTGAGCCCAAGCAGCTCATCGAGGTGAAGAGCCTGATGGGCGACACCTCCGACAACATTCCGGGCGTGAAGGGCATCGGCGAAAAGACCGCCATGACCCTGGTCAAGAACTTCGGCACCCTGGACAGCGTGTACGACCATCTGGACAGCCCGATCATCAAGCCCCGGCAGCGGGAAAATCTGCTGGCCTGCCGGGAGGATGCCTACCTCAGCCACACGCTGGGCACCATCCGTACCGATGCCCCCATCGACACAGCGGAAGGGGCCTACAAGGTGACCGAGGGCAACAAGCCCGCCGCTGTCCGTCTGATGCAGGAGCTGGAGATCCAGACCCTCATCACCCGGTTCGGGCTGGACGGCATCGTTCCGGAACAGGACCCCGATACCCTGCCGGAGGTGGACGCAGCCATTGCGTCCCTGCCCGCAGAGCCTTCCGGCCACTATCTGGTGGCCGCGCGCCCCGCCGTTCTGGGCAAAAAGAGCACGATCGTGCAGCCGGAGGCCTGGTACGCCGTGCAGGACACCACCGTGTATCCCCTCTCCGAGGAGGAGCTGGTCTCCCTGCTGGATGACCCCAAGGTGACGCTGGACGTGTTTGATTCCGCCCCCCTCTACGCCAGAGCCATGGCCGCAGGCAGCTGGGGCAGCAGCATCGTCTGGGACGGCAAGCTGGCCGCCTACCTGCTGGACGCTTCCGCTTCTCACTATCTGCTCACCACCCTTGCCACCAGCTACCATGCAAGGTCAGCGTTCTCCTGTGAGGAGTACCCCGATGCCGGTTCCCTGGCAGACCTGTTCGCCAAAATGAAGGCGGAGATCACTGAAAATGGAGAGGACGCGCTCTACAACAACATTGAATTCCCGCTGGCACAGGTGCTGGCCGATATGACCCGCACCGGCATCCTTGTAAACCGTGAGGGCATCGAGGCCTTCGGGGTGCAGCTGCGGCAGGAGCTGGATCAGGTGCTGACCCGCATCGAGATGGAGGCAGGCACCTCCGATTTCAACCCCAACAGCCCCAAACAGCTGGGCACCCTGCTCTTTGATACCATGGGCCTGCCCCACGGCAAAAAGACAAAGAACGGCTGGTCCACCGATGCCGAGACACTGGAAAAGCTGCGGGACATCCCGCTGGTGGAGGACATTCTCCAGTACCGTGCCTGTCAGAAGCTGAACTCCACCTATGTGGAGGGTCTGCTCAAGGTCATTGGCGAGGATGGCCGCATCCACACCCGTTTCAACCAGACCGAGGCCCGCACCGGGCGGCTCTCCTCTGACAATCCCAACCTGCAGAACATCCCCATCCGCACCGAGATGGGCAGCAAGCTCCGCGCCTACTTTGTGGCAAAGCCCGGCTGCGTGCTGGTGGATGCCGATTACAGCCAGATCGAACTGCGCATCCTGGCCCATGTCACCGGCGACGCACACATGCAGGAGGCGTTCCTCTCCGGTGCCGACATCCACCGCAGCACCGCAGCCAAAATCTACAACATCCGGCCTGAGGATGTCACGCCCCGCCTGCGCTCCAGCGCCAAGGCCATCAACTTTGGCATCATGTACGGCAAGGGCGCTTACAGCCTTTCCA
>OGOG01003296.1_pt1 | contig 12412 bp, 11 predicted proteins | sample 1552581 | NCBI WGS metagenome assembly OGOG01 (sample SAMEA2580152, study PRJEB22360) | human gut metagenome | biome: human gut; feature: human-associated habitat; material: faeces | place: Denmark | collected 2008/2010 | reverse complement strand
GGCGGGTTGCAGGCTGCCGCACGGGGCGGCGGCCTTCCTGCCGGGCGGCGCGATGCGTGCAGTAGGGAGGGCCGCGGGGGAGGGCTTTCGGCGGACGACTATGCGTGGCGTGCCGATAGTTCCCGTTCGAGGTCGGCGATCGAACACCCCGTGGCTTCGAGCAGGACGAGCAGGTGGTAGACCAGATCGGAGGCTTCGTAGATCATCGCCTCGCGGTTGCCGGCGACGGCCTCGATGACCGTCTCGACGGCCTCCTCGCCGACCTTCTGGGCGATCTTGTTCACGCCGTGCGTGAAGAGCCGCGCCGTGTAGGAGCCTTCGGGCATCGCGGCGTGGCGCTGGCGGACGACGGCTTGCAGGCGGCGGATGAACCCCTCGGTTTCGGGGACGGCCTCGCCGAAGCAGCTCTGCGTTCCCGTGTGGCAGGTGGGGCCGTGGGGAACGGTGCGGATCAGCAGCGTGTCGCGGTCGCAGTCGGCCGCCACCGAGACGATGTCGAGCCGGTTGCCGCTGGTTTCGCCCTTCGTCCAGAGGCACTGCCGCGTGCGGCTGTAAAAGGTGACGCGCCCCTCGGCGAGGCTCTTTTCGTAGGCTTCGCGGTTCATGTAGCCGAGCATCAGCACCTGCAGGGTGCGGTCGTCCTGCACGATGGCGGGGATCAGCCCGTCGGCCTGCTTGCCGACGGCGAGTTCCTCAAAGGGAATGGCTTCGATTTTCATGGTGTTTCTCGTTTATGCTTCTCCGCATGGTCGTCTGTCGTCCTGTTTCGATGTCGGCGGTCCGCCGCATGGGGCGGCGCATCGGGTGTCGAAGAGGGATGTCTTGCGGATGGGCGGTTTCTTTTTTCGGGTTGTTATAATCTTACGGGAATATTGCGTGCACGGAGTTCGCGTTTGAGCACGGGGATCGGAATCTCGCCGTAGTGGAAGATGCTGGCTGCCAGCGCCGCATCGGCGCGTCCGAGCGTCAGCACGTCGGCGATGTGCTGCACCGATCCCGCGCCGCCCGAGGCGATGACGGGGACGGGCAGGAACGACAAGTGCGCGAAGGTGTCGCAGGGATAGCCATTGCGCGTGCCGTCGTGGTCCATCGAGGTGAAGAGGATTTCGCCCGCGCCGCGCCGGCAGGCCTCCTCGGCCCATGCGAAGAGCTCGCGGTCGGTGAGGCGGCGCCCGCCGTGGGTGGTGACGCGCCAGCGGCCGTCGATTCTTCGGGCGTCGATGGCCACCGTGACGAACTGCGAGCCGTACTTCGCCGCTACGGCGTCGATGAGCGAGGGATCGGCCACGGCGGCGCTGTTGACGGTGATCTTGTCGGCGCCGGCGTCCAGGAGCCGTCCGGCGTCGTCGACCGAGGCGATGCCCCCGCCGACGGTGAAGGGGATGTCGATGCGTGCGGCGATGCGCGACACCAGTCCGGTGAAGGTGCGGCGACCTTCGGCCGTGGCGCTGATGTCGAGGTAGACCAGCTCGTCGGCACCTTCGGCGGCGTAGCGGGCGCCCAGCTCCACCGGATCGCCCACACTGCGCAGGTCGGTGAAATTGACGCCCTTGACCGTCCGGCCGTCGCGGATGTCCAGGCAGGGGATTATTCGTTTGGCAAGCATCGTCCGAGATCTTCGAGGGTGATACGTCCTTCGTAGAGCGCCTTGCCGACGATGACGCTGCGCAGCCCCGCGCGGTCGAGAGCCGTGAGGTCGCCGAGCGTTGCGATACCACCGCTGACGGTGATCTCCACGTCGGGAAATTCCGCTTGAAGGGCGGCGTAGAACGATGTCGCGGGGCCGCAGAGCATTCCGTCGCGGGCGATGTCGGTGCAGATGACCTGCTGCAATCCCTGCTTCCGGAAGCGGCCGATCAGTTCGGCCGCTCCCAGCGGCGTCTCCTCCAACCAGCCTGCGATGGCGATCCGTCCGTCGCGCAGGTCGGCGCCGAGAATCAGGCGCTCGCCGCCGAACTCCGCCAGCCACGCGGCCAGGCAGTCGGGTTCGCGCACGGCGATGCTGCCGCAGACGGCGCGTCTGGCTCCTGCCGAGAAGACGTCGCAGAGCGCCGTGCGGCTTTTGATGCCGCCGCCGTACTGGATTTCGAGCCGCGTGCGTGCGGCGATGCGTTCGAGCACTTTCAGGTTGGCCGGACGCTGCGTCCGGGCGCCGTCCAGATCGACCATGTGCAGCCGCCGCAACCCCGCCGCTTCGAAGCGCAGGGCCGTGTCGAGCGGGTCGCGGCCGTAGGTCGTGCGGCGGTCGTAGTCGCCCTGTGCGAGTCGCACGCAGGCGCCGTCGATCAGATCCATCGCGGGAATGATTTCGATATTCATCTCATTTCAGTGTTAGGAAGTTGCGTAGAATCCGGCTGCCCGCCGCCCCGCTCTTTTCGGGGTGGAACTGCGTGCCGAAGAAGTTGTTGCGTGCGAGTGCCGCGCTGAACCGCATGCCGTAGTCGGTCGCGGCGATCGCGGCGTCGCAGAGCCGCGGCGCGTAGGAGTGGACATAGTAGACGTAGGTCTGCGCGTCGATTCCCTCGAAGAGCGGCCCGCGCAGCGTGTCGACGGTGTCCCAGCCCATGTGGGGGACTTTGAGCGGCCCGTTGGCCGTACGGTCGGGAAGCCGCACCACGTCGGTGGGGAAGATGCCCAGACAGGCGGCGTCGCCCTCCTCGCTCGACCGGCAGAGCAGCTGCATCCCGATGCAGATGCCCAGCACGGGGCAGGTCAGCGCGGGAACGAGGGTGTCGAGCCCCTTTTCCCGAAGTCTGGCCATTGCCGACGACGCTTCGCCCACGCCCGGCAGGATCACCCGCTCGGCTCGGAGCAGCGTCGCCGGATCGGCGGTGACGGTGAATTCGGCGCCTGCGCGGCGCAGGGCTTCGGCCACGGAGCGCAGGTTGCCCGTGTCGTAATCGATGATCGCTGTCATAGGACTCCTTTGCTGCTGGGAATATCGTAGGCGAAGGGGATGCGGGCCACGGCCATGCGCAGCGCCCGTGCGAAGGCCTTGAAGATCGCTTCGGCCTTGTGGTGCTCGTTGTCTCCGCGGGCAGCGACATGGAGGTTGCAGCGCGCGGCGCAGGCGAACGAATGAAAGAAGTGACGCAGCATCTCGGTGGGCAGTTCACCGATGCATTCGCGGCGGAATTCGGCCTCCCATTCGAAGCCGATGCGGCCCCCGAAGTCAATGAGCGCCATGGCACGGCAGTCGTCCATGGGCAGGACGAAGCCATAGCGGGCGATGCCCGCCTTGCTGCCCAGCGCACGGTCGACCGCCTCGCCGAGCACGATGCCGACGTCCTCGACGGTGTGGTGTTCGTCGACCCACAGGTCGCCTGTCGCTTCGACCGAGAGTGCGACGCCTCCGTGGTGGGCGATCTGCGCGAGCATGTGGTCGAAGAATCCGATTCCCGTGGCGATACGCCCCGCGCCGGAGCGTCCGTCGAGGTCGAGCGTGAGCGAGATTTGCGTCTCGGCCGTGCGGCGCGTGAGGGTGACGCTGCGTTCGCCGCGGCGGATGAACTCGGCGATCCACTCCCACGACGGGGCGACCAGCGCGCAGGCCGCGTCGGCGACAGGCGCCGCGCCCGCCTTGGCGCACGCCGCGCCGCCCCGCCTCCTCGTCGGGGGCGAGCAGGATGCCCCGCGCCCCGAGATTGCGTGCCAGCAGCATGTCGGTCGGCCGGTCGCCGACGACGTAACTGGCCGCGAGGTCGTAGCTTCCGTCGAGATAGCGGCCGAACATCCCCGTGCGGGGTTTGCGCGTGGGGGCGTCGTCGGCTTCGAAGGTGCGGTCAATGAGCTGGTCGTCGAAGCGGACGCCTTCGCCTTCGAGCGTCGCGAGCATCCGTTCGTGGGCGGGCCGGAAGGTCGCTTCGGGGAACGACGGCGTGCCCAGCCCGTCCTGGTTGGTGGCCAGTACCAGTTCGAAATCCAGTCCCGACAGCGCTCGCAACCCCGAGATGGCGCCCGGTACGAAGCGGAGTTTTTCGAGGCTGTCGACCTGCCGGTCGACGGGCGGTTCGACGATCAGCGTGCCGTCGCGGTCGATGAAGAGTGCTTTTTTCATGGGCGGAAGGTTTTGACGGTTCGGAGCAGGCGGTCGTTCTCGGCGGTCGTTCCCACGGTCAGGCGCAGACACCCTTCGCATCCCGCTGCGCGCGAGCGGTTGCGGACGATGATGCCCGCTTCGATCAATGCGTCGTAGAGAGCGTCGGGCGCCGGTGTGCGCACCAGCAGGAAGTTGGTCTGCGAGGGGTAGACCCGCTCTATGCAGGGGCAGGAGGCCAGCTCGCTGGCCAGTCGCCGGCGCTCGCTGCGGATCTCGGCGATCTGCGGCGTGAGGTCGCGGCCGAGCATCTCCTCGGCGGCCCGCTGCGTGGGGCCGGGAATGTTGTAGGGATATTTGACGCGCGAAAAAAGCGCTGCGACCTCTCGTGCCGCGAAGGCCAGCCCGATGCGCAGTCCCGCCATGCCCCACGCCTTGGAGAGCGTTTGCAGCACGATCAGGTTCGGGAATTCGTCGAGCCGCGGCAGGAATCCGGCCCCGTCGGCGAAATCGACGTAGGCTTCGTCGAGGACGACCATGCCGTCGAAGCGGCGCAGCAGCCGTTCGATCTCCGTCGCCGGAAAGGCGTTGCCCGTGGGGTTGTTGGGCGAGCAGAGCCACAGCAGTTTGCTCCGTTCGTCCGCCGCCGCGAGCAGCCGTTCGACCGGCAGCGAGAAGTCGTCGCCGAGCGGCACTTCGCGCAGTTCAACGTCGTTGACGGCCGCCGCGACGCGGTACATGCCGTAGGTCGGTGCGATCGAGACCGCGTTGTCGATGCCCGGCCGGCAGAAGATGCGGTAGGCCAGATCGATCGCCTCGTCGCTGCCGCTGCCGATGAAGATACGGTCGGCGGCGATGCCCTTGCGTGCGGCGAGCATTTCCCGCAACCGCTGCTGGCGCGGATCGGGATAGCGGTTGACGCCGTTGTCGTAGGGACTTTCGTTGGCGTCGAGCCACACGTCGATGCGTTGGCCGCCGTACTCGTCGCGTGCGGTGGAGTAGGGGGCGAGCGTGCGGATGTTGGGGCGGATGAGTTCTGCGAGCGGTCTCATCGCACACCTCCTTCCAGCCGGATGCGGACGGCTTCGGCATGCGCGTCCAGTCCCTCGGCCCGGGCCATGGCGACGACCGTCGGGGCGAGTGCGCGAAGCCCTTCGCACGTGAGTTCCTGATAGGTGATGCGGCGCAGGAAGCTGTCGATGTTCACGCCGCTGTACGCGCGGGCGCACCCGCCCGTGGGGAGCGTGTGGTTCGTCCCCGAGGCGTAGTCGCCGGCGCTTTCGGGGGCATAATCGCCCACGAAGACGCTGCCGGCCGTCGTGATGCGGCGGGCGGCGGGCCACGGGTCGCGCAGCGAGACGATCAGGTGTTCGGGGGCGTAGGCTTCGGCGAAGTCGAGCATGTCGTCCTGCGAATCGAATACGACGATCCGGCTTTGCGCGAGCGATTCGCGGAGGATCGCATTGCGGGGACTCACGGCCGTCTGCCGGCGGAGGGCGTCGTTCACGCGGCGTGCGAACGCGACGGTGCGGCAGACGAGCACCGCCTGACTGTCGGCGCCGTGTTCGGCCTGCGAGAGCAGGTCGGCGGCCGCGAAGTCGGGCGAGGCCCCTTCGTCGGCGAGCACCAGCACCTCCGACGGTCCGGCCGGAAGGTCGATGGCCGTGCCTTCGGCGCCGACGAGTTGCTTGGCGCGGGTGACGTAGCGGTTGCCCGGCCCGAAGATCTTGTCGACGCGCGGCACGCTTTCGGTGCCGTAGGCCATGGCGGCGACGGCCTGCGCCCCTCCGAGCGCGAAGACGCGCCGCACGCCGCACAGCGCGGCGGCATAGCGGATTTCGGGGGCGATGCTGCCGTCGCGGCCGGCAGGGGTGCAGAGGACGATTTCGGCGCAGCCGGCGATCGCGGCCGGCACGGCGAGCATGAGCACCGTCGAAAAGAGGGGCGCCGAGCCGCCCGGGACGTAGAGCCCCACGCGGCGGATCGCCACGGCGCGCTGCGAGCAGCGGACGCCCGGCATGACCTCGACCGCAACGGGGCGGGGCAGTTGTGCGCGGTGGAAGGCTTCGATGTTGGCCTTGGCTGTCGCCAGCGCCGTTTTCAGTTCGGGCGAGATGTTGCGGGCGGCTTCGTCGAGCTGTGCCTGCGGCAGTTCGAAGCGTTCGGGCGCGAAGCCCTCGATGCGGCGGGCGATGCGGCGCAGCGCCTCGTCGCCGCCGGTGCGCACCTCGTTCAGAATGGCTGCCACGCGGCGGTCGATCTCGGCGTCGTCGCGGGTGATGCGGGCCGTCAGCGCAGGCCACGCGTCGCGCGGGGGGTTGTCGTAAACTCTGATCGGTTCCATATCGTTCGCTGTTTTCTATCGGATCATGTTTTCGAGCGCCAGCACCAGAATGCCTTCGGCGCCGATGGCTTTGAGCCGTTCGATGCGCTCCCAGAGCTGCGCCTTGCCGATCACGGCGTGCAGCGAGCACCACCCCTCCTGCGCCAGCGGCAGGATCGTCGGGCTGCGCATTCCGGGGAGCAGGGCGGTGGCTTCGGCGACCTTTTCGACAGGAAGGTTCATCAGCACGTATTTCATGTCGCGGCTTTCGCGGATCGATCGGAAGCGGAAGACGAGCTGCTCGGTCTGGCTGCGTTTGTCGGCGTCGAGCGACGGGCAGGCGATGAGCGCCGCTTCGGAGCGGAGAACGGTTTCCACTTCGCGCAGGCCGTTCGAAACGAGCGTCCCGCCCGACGAAACGATGTCGAAGATCGCGTCCGACAGCCCTACGGCCGGTGCGATCTCCACCGATCCCTCGATGGTGTGGATCTCGGCTTCGATGCCCTGCCGCGCGAAATATCCGCGCAGGATGTTGGGATAGGAGGTTGCGACGCGCCGTCCGCGGAAGTAGTCGGGGCCCGTGTAGTCGGCCGCGTTGGGGACGGCCAGCGAGAGGCGGCAGGCGCCGAATCCGAGCGGCATCGCCTGTTCGACGTCGTATCCCTTTTCGGCCACCTCGTTCTGGCCGACGATACCCAGGTCGGCGACGCCCATCGAGACGGCCTGCGGGATGTCGTCGTCGCGCAGGAAGAGCACTTCGAGCGGAAATCCTTCGGCGCGGGCGATGAGCCTGCGTTTGCCCTCCGCAACGGCGATTCCCGCTTCGAGGAGCAGGCCGAGGCTCTGTTCGTTGAGCCGGCCTTTGGCTTGAATGGCTATTCTTAACATAAGTCGTTTGGTTTGAATTTTCGTTTCAACCGCCCGACCCCGGCGTGCAGACATGAAAAAAAGCCCGCCCGCAAGGGGTGAGCTTCTTTTGTATTTGCCGGAATATCAACGCATATACACGATCGATTCGCCCCTTCGGTGAAAGTGGTGATGATGATGGATATGGTTGAAATTCGTCATTTTTCGATAACTCGTCTGCCGCAAATGTAGGATTTAATTTCCGGAAAACAAAATTTCGGGTCGTTTTTTTGTCTGTCGGCCACGGGCGGGGCTACGGCCGCGTCTGCCCGTCGCCGGCGATCAGGTATTTGTAGGAGGTCAGTTCGCGCAGCGCCATCGGCCCGCGCGCGTGGAGTTTCTGCGTACTGATTCCGATCTCGGCGCCCATGCCGAACTGCGCGCCGTCGGTGAAGGCCGTCGAGACGTTGGCGTAGACGCAGGCGGCGTCGACTTCGCGCTGGAACGTGCGGATCGCCTCCGCGTCTTCGGCTATGATCGTCTCGCTGTGTTGCGAGGAGTAGCGGGCGATGTGGGCGAGCGCCTCGTCGAGCGAGGCGACCGTGCGGATCGAAAGGCGCAGGGAGAGAAACTCCGTCCCGAAGCTCGCTGCGTCGGCCGCACGCAGCAGCGCTGCGGGATAGTTTCCGTGCAACGCCGTCCGTGCCGCTTCGTCGGCTTGCAGTTCGACCCCTTTTTCGGCCAGCGGACGGCAGAGGCGCGGCAGGTCGGTCAGGCGGTCGCGGTGGACGACGAGCGTGTCGAGCGCGTTGCAGACGCTTACGCGGCGCGTCTTGGCGTTCAGGACGATCGCCGCGCCCTTTTCCGTGTCGCCCGACCGGTCGAAATAGGCGTGGCAGACACCGGCGCCCGTTTCGATCACCGGTACGCGGGCGTGGTCGCGCACGAAGTCGATCAATCCCCGCCCGCCGCGCGGAATGACCAGATCGACCAGTCCCGTGGCACCGAGCAGCGCGGCCGTCGCTTCGTGCGTGGGAGGCAGCAGGGCGAGGGTGTTCTCGTCGAAGCCGTGCGCCGCGAGCGTGCGGCGGATCAGCGCGGCGACCGCCGCATTGGAGTCGCGGGCGTCGCTGCCCCCTTTGAGGATGCAGGCGTTGCCCGACTTGACGCAGAGCGCGAAGACGTCGAACCCCACGTTGGGACGTGCTTCGTAGATGACGCCGACGACGCCGAACGGTACCGAGACTTTGCGGATCTCCATGCCGTTGGGGCGCACCGTGCGGTCGAGGATGCGTCCCAGCGGCGACGGAAGCGCCGCCACGTTGCGCAGGTCGGCGGCGATGCCCAGCAGCCGCCCGCGGTCGAGCAGCAGCCGGTCGTAGGCCGGATCGGCGGGGGTCATCCCGGTGGCCGGCAAGGCCTGCATCCGGCTGCGGCCGCGGGCATGGCCCGCCAGCAGCTCCTCCGTGCCGGCCTCCACCGCGTCGGCCAGCGCCAGCAGCAGGCGGTCGATCCGTTCCGAGGCGGTGCGGTTGAGCGCGCGGGCGGCCTCGCGGGCGCGTCGAAAAGTGTGTTGCGTCTCCATGGGTCAGTCCAGATAGAGGTAATCGTAGTGTATGAGTGCCCGTGCGCCGCGGCGGCCGATATTGCGGCGTGCCGTCGTGCTGTCGCAGGAGACCTTGCCGGCGCCGACCGGCCGGCCGTCGGGGGCGACGATGCGCACGATGTCGTCCTTCTCGAAGACACCCTCCACGCGGCTCACGCCGACGGGCAGCAGGCTCACGGCGCGCGGGCCGCCGAGCGCATCGAGAGCTTCGCGGGTTACGTGCACCTCCCCTTTGGCGAATCCTTCCGAGTGGGCGATCCACTTCTTGACGCCCGAGATGGGGTGGGGCGAGGGGAGGAAGCGCGTGCAGAGGGTGCGGCTCCCCTCGGCCAGCAGGTCGGGCAGGATGCCGTCGCGGCGGCCGTCGGCGATGATCGTCTCGATTCCCTCGGCGGCCACCTTGCGGGCGATGCGGCTCTTGGTGAGCATTCCGCCCCGTCCGAACGACGACTTCGCGTCGCGGATGCAGTCCGGCAGGTCGCGCTGCCCGGGTGCGATTTCGCGGATCACTTCGACGCCCGGCGCTCCCGGCATACCGTTGCAGATGCCGTCCACGTTGGTCAGCAGGACGAGCGCCTCGGCGCCGATCATCGTCGAGAGCAGCCCCGAAAGTTCGTCGTTGTCGGTGAACATCAATTCGGTGACCGCCACCGTGTCGTTCTCGTTGACGATCGGGACGACGCCGTTTTCGAGCATCACGCGGATGCTGTTGCGCTGGTTGAGGTAGTGGCGGCGGGTCTCGAAATCCTGCTTGGTGGTGAGCACCTGCCCGCAGACGATTCCCCGTGCGTCGAAGAGTTCGTAGTAGCGGCGGATCAGCTTCACCTGCCCGACGGCCGAGTAGAGCTGGCGGGCCGACACGGCGTCGAGCCGGTGGCCGGCCGCGATCACCCCGCGCCCTGCGGCGACAGCGCCCGACGACACGACGATGACCTCGACGCCGGCACGGTGCAGGGCTGCGATCTGGTCGGCCAGCGCCGCCATGCGGTCGGTATCGAGCGTGCCGTCGGCGCGGGTCAGCACGTTGCTGCCCACCTTTACGACGATGCGCCGGAAGCGGCAGCGTGCCGCGTTTGGTGCGATGTCCGGATTCTCCATGATGTTTATCGGCTGAGCAGATACTCCTTGAACGCTTCGAACTCGGCGCCGAGCGCGACCGTGCGTTTCTCCCCCTTGACGAACTCCTGCAAGCGCTGCGGAATCTCGACCGGCCGGCCGGTGATGCTTTCCACCGTATCGAGGAACTTGGCCGGATGGGCCGTTTCGAGGAAGATGCCCGTTTCGCCGTCGCGCAGTCCGTCGCGCAGCGCACGGTAGCCGCAGGCGCCGTGCGGGTCGAGCAGGTAGCCCGTGCGGGCGAAAGTGTCGGCCACCGTGGCGCGGATCTGGTCGTCGTCGCAGCGGAACGCCGCGACGTCGGCGCGCAGCGCGTCGAGCGAACGGCCGTAGAGGTCGAGGATGCGGGCGAAGTTGTTCGGGTCGCCCACGTCCATCGCGTTGGCCAGCGTCGGAACCGACGGCCGGGGGCGGTAGCTGCCCGTGCGGAGGTATTCGTAAAAGGTGTCGTTGGCGTTGTTGGCGGCGATGAAGCGGTCGACCGGCAGCCCCATGCGTCGGGCGAACAACCCTGCGGTGAGGTTGCCGAAGTTGCCGCTCGGTACGCTCACCACGATCGGCGAGGTTACGCCCTGTGCGCGCAATTGCGCATAGGCGTGGAAGAAATAGAAGGTCTGGGGCAGGAACCGCGCCACGTTGATCGAGTTGGCCGATGTGAGCCGCATCCGTCGTTTGAGCTCCGTATCCGCAAAGGCGCTCTTGACCAGCCGTTGGCAGTCGTCGAACGTGCCTTCGATCTCCAACGCCGTGACGTTGCGTCCCAGCGTCGTGAACTGCTTCTCCTGAATGTCGCTTACGCGCCCTTTGGGGTAGAGTACCACTACGTCGATGCCCTCGACGCCGAGAAACCCGTTGGCCACGGCGCCGCCCGTGTCGCCCGACGTGGCGACGAGCACCGTGACGGGGTGTTCGTCGTCGCGGCCTTCGATGAAGTGGGAGAGGATGCGTGCCATGAAGCGCGCGCCTACGTCCTTGAAGGCCATCGTCGGGCCGTGGAAGAGTTCGAGCGCCCAGATGCCGTCGTCGACCCGGACAACCGGAATGTCGAAGCAGAACGTGTCGCGGACGATGCGCCGCAGCGTTTCGGGTTCGATCTCCTCGCCGAAAAAGGCGTCGGCCACGCGGCAGGCGATCCGGTGGAGGTCCAGACGGGCGATCCCGTCGAAGAATGCGTCGGGCAGCCGCTCGATCCGTTCGGGCATGTAGAGCCCGTTGTCGGGCGCCATGCTGGCGACGACCGCCTCGCGGAGCGAGACTTCGGGCGTGCGGCGGTTTGTGCTGTAATATTTCATCGTGTGGAAACTTGTATTTTTCGTCCGTTATTCGGTACCGTGGATGAAGAGGTCGATGAAGGCATCGCCCCGCAGGTGGCCGTAGCGGCCCCGTCGGGCGCTCTGTTCGTCGTAGGCCCCCACCATGTCGGGATGGCAGCCGCTCCGCCAGATCGTGAAGGGGACCGGCGCGGCGGTGTGGGTGCGCAGCAGGCAGGGCGTCGGGTGGTCGGGAAGGATGGCCAGCGAGACGGGACACTCCCATGCGGAGACCGCTTCGAAGATCGGCCGCACCACTCGTGCGTCGAGCGCTTCGATCGTCCGTACTTTCAGTTCGGCGTCCCCTTCGTGGCCCGCCTCGTCGCTCGCTTCGATATGCAGGAAGACGAAATCCTCGTCGCGCAGCGCCCGCAGCGCGGCCTCGGCCTTGCCTTCGTAGTTGGTGTCGTAGAGCCCCGTCGCTCCTTCGACTTCGACGGGCGTCAGTCCGGCGCAGACGCCGATTCCGCGGATCAGGTCGACGGCCGAGATGACCGAACCGTTGCGGATCGGGGCGTAGCGCTCCTGCAAGGTCTGCATACGGGGGCGGTAGCCCGGCGACCACGGCCAGATGCTCGTGGCCGGCTGTTTCCCGGCAGCCCGGCGCGCCCGATTGACGGGATGATCCGCCAACAACTCCTGCGAACGGAAGATCAGTTCGCGGAGCTGTCGCGCCGTAGGTTCGGCGGCAGCGTCGGCGGCCGACGGCAGCACTTCGGCGAAGGGGCGGTCGGGTACGTCGTGCGGCCCGACGGTGTGCAGCCGCTTGTCGCCGCCGCGGATCGTGAGCAGGTGGCGGTACGAGACGCCCGTGTGGAACCGCACGTCGCCGCCGCCCAGCCGCCGTTGGAGGAAGTCGATCAGTTCGGCCGCTTCGGCCGTGGAGATATGGCCGGCCGAATGGTTGCGGATGCGCTCCTGCTCGACCGTAATGAGGTTGCAGCGCATGACCATTTCGCCGCGCCCGATTTCGACGCCCATGCCGGCCGCTTCGAGCGAACCGCGTCCTTCGAAGACGGAGGGAACGTCGTACCCCAGCAGCGAGAGGTGTGCGATTTCGCTGCCCGGAGCGAACCCTTCGGGCACGGTGTCGAGGATTCCCGAGGCGCCGAGCGCTGCGATGCGGTCGATCGTCGGCTTGCGGGCGGCTTGCAGCGGCGGGGCGGGGCTCGAAG
>OGOG01003293.1_pt1 | contig 12420 bp, 11 predicted proteins | sample 1552581 | NCBI WGS metagenome assembly OGOG01 (sample SAMEA2580152, study PRJEB22360) | human gut metagenome | biome: human gut; feature: human-associated habitat; material: faeces | place: Denmark | collected 2008/2010 | reverse complement strand
ACGCCCTTGATGGCGGGGATGGAAAAGAGCGCCGCGCCCAGCCGCGAGGTCAAGCGATCGGCGCCCGTGGCGTAGGTGCCGAGCCCCGGCGCAAGCCCGCAGACTACGATGCGGAAGGTGCCGCCCAAGCTCTCGCCGTCGGACTTCGCGCGGTCGATGGCCTTCTTCATGGCGATGGTCGCCTTCGCGTCCGGGCAGCGCATCTCCGACAGCTCGATGTCGAGCGGCTTGTGCCCGGCGACGTCGGCCATCGTCTCCTCGGGCATGGCCGCATCTCCCACCGACACCACGTACGACATCACTTCCACGCCGAGCGCCGCCAGAAACTCGCGCGCCACGCCGGCCGCGGCCACCCGCGCCGCCGTCTCCCGAGCACTCGCGCGCTCCAAGATGTTGCGGCAGTCGTCGGTATTCGTGCGCAGCGCGCCCACCAGATCGGCATGTCCCGGCCGGGGCGTCACCTCACGCACCAAGTCACGCGGCGCCTCGCCGAAAGCGGCCATGCGGCCGGTCCAGTTCTCCCAATCGCGGTTCGCCACCTCAAGCGCAATGGGGCTGCCGATGGTGCGACCGAAGCGGATGCCGCTCGTGACGCGCACCGTATCCTTCTCGATGGCCATGCGGCCGCCGCGCCCGTAGCCGGCCTGGCGGCGAGCCAGATCGGAGTTGATGTGATCGACGGACACGGGCAGGCCGGCCGGCACGCCCGTCACGATGGCCGTAAGATTCGGCCCGTGACTTTCTCCGGCAGTGATGTATTCCATAGACGCAGCTTTCTCGCAGGGCGCGCCGACAGAGGGCGCCCGAGACAGATCGGCACCCATTGTAGCGCACGCAGAGGCGCCCGACCGTTTCGGGACGGTAAAGTGCGGGCGGGAGCAGCCCTGAGCCCTCTTAGAACTCGGCGTTGCCCACCGTGCGCGGGTGCGGGATGACGTCGCGGATGTTGCTCACGCCCGTGAGGTACATCACCAAGCGCTCGAACCCGAGCCCGAAGCCCGCGTGCTGACAGGTGCCGAAACGGCGCAAGTCCAGATACGCCCGGTACTGCTCGGCGTCCATGTCCAGCTCGGCGATGCGCCGCTCGAGCACTTCCAGGCGCTCCTCGCGCTGGGAGCCGCCCACGATTTCCCCGATGCCGGGCACGAGGCAGTCCATGGCGGCCACGGTGCGCCCGTCGTCGTTCAGGCGCATGTAGAAGGCCTTGATGCCGACGGGATAGTCGATCACGAACGTCGGGCGGCCGAAGTGCTCCTCGGTGAGGAACCGCTCGTGCTCGGTCTGCAAGTCGATGCCCCATTCAACGGGATACTCGAAGGCGCGCCCGGCCGCTTGCGCCGCGAGCAGGATGTCGATGGCCTCGGTGTAGGTGACGCGCGCAAAGTCGGAGGAGGCCACATGATCCAGGCGCTCGAGTAGCCCCTTGTCGACGAACTTGTTCAACATGGCCAGCTCGTCGGGGCAGCGCTCCATCACGTCGCGGATGACGTACTTGAGCATGCTCTCGGCCAGTTCCATATCGTCCTCAAGGTCGGCGAAGGCAATCTCGGGCTCCACCATCCAGAACTCGGCGGCATGGCGCGCCGTGTTGGAGTTCTCCGCGCGGAAGGTGGGGCCGAACGTGTACACATCCCCGAAGGCCATGGCGAAGTTCTCGGCGTTCAGCTGGCCGGACACGGTGAGCGAGGCGGGCTTGCCGAAGAAGTCGGCGCTCCAATCCACCTCGCCGGCCACAAGCGCGCCGTCCGAGGCCGCGGCAGCCTCCTCGCTCACGAGCGGTACCTGGGCCGGGTCGATGGTGGTCACGCGGAACATCTCGCCGGCCCCCTCGCAGTCGCTCGCCGTGATGATGGGCGTGTGCACGTAGACGAACCCGCGGTCTTGGAAGAAGCGGTGGATGGAGGCGGCGGCCACCGAGCGGATGCGGAACACGGCGCGGAACAGGTTCGTGCGCGGCCGCAGATGCTGCTGGGTGCGCAGGAACTCCGGCGTGGCGCGCTTCTTCTGCAGCGGGTAGTCGGGAGCCGAGGCGCCCTCGACGCGAATGCTCTCGGCGGCAAGCTCGAAGGGCTGCGGGGCGTCCGGCGTCAGCTTCAACACGCCTTCGCACACGAGAGCCGCCGACACGTTCTGGTGCGCGATCTCGTCGTAGTTTTCCAGCGTCGCGCGGTCCATGACCACTTGCAAGTCCTTGAAGCAGCTGCCGTCGTTCAACGTGACGAAGCCGAAGTTCTTCATATCGCGGACTGACTTGACCCAACCGACAACGGTGACGTTCTTCCCGGCGAAGGCGTCGGCATCGGCGTAGAGCTGGGCGATCTTAGTGCGGTTCATTATGGCGCGACCTTTCGAGCTAGGGTGTTTTCCATTGCCGCTATGATAGCAGGACAGCGCCGCGCCGCCTATGGGGCCAAAGGCATCTCGGCCGCCAAATCCCCGCGCGCCCGAGGGGCCTTAGGCGAGATTAAACCCGGCCGCCTGGGCCATAAGGGCGAACAGCTCGTCCTCGGGGATGTCGAGGGCCGTCTCGCCGGTGATGTCGCGCAGGATGCCCACCGTGACCACGGCCTGGCCGACGAGCATGCCGGCACCGTCGAAAAACCGGCACCCCGCCGCCCGGGCCGCCCGGGCCAGCGCCGTCTCGCCGTGGCCGTACACCACGTCGAACACCGTCTGGTCCGCGCTCAGAAGCGCCGTGTCGAAGGGGGCAGGGTCGCCCGCCTTCATGCCGAGCGGCGTGGCGTCGATGATGATGTCCGCGCCCGCGATGGCCTGCCGCGACGTGGCGTAGCTGCCGAACTTGAAGCCCACCTGCTTGTACACCTCGGAAAAGCTCAGGTGCCCTTCCTTGAAGGCGGGCATGTCCACCACCCGTCCGACCATCGCCCCCAGCTCGTCGGCGTAGGTGCGCATGACGTTGCGGGCCTTGGCCTTGTCGCGGCCGATGAGGATCACCTCATCCGGCCCCGCCTGGGCCACGGCGTGCAGGATGGAGAGGGAGGTCGGCCCCGTGCCGCAAACGACGACGGACGCGCCGCGAAAATCGACGCCGGCCCGTTCCAAATAGGCCACGCAGCCCTGGCCGTCGGTGTTGTAGGCGATAAGGGCCCCGTCCTTGTTCACGAGCACGTTGGCCCCGTGGGCGAGCGTGGCCGAGGCGGCCCGCACATCGGCGGCAGCGAACGCCTCGGGCTTATAGGGCGTGGTGATGTTGATGGAAAGGAAGTCGCGAGCCGCAAGGAACGCCTCGGCCTCGGGCGCCGTCGGCACATCCATGAGACCGTAATGCCAGGGCAGCCCCGCCTTCTCGTAGACGGCGTTGTACATGACCGGCGATTTCGAATGGCTCACCGGATGCCCCAGCACATACAGCTTCTCGCTCACAGCGATTCCCTTCCCGTTTCGCGCGAGGCCCCTTCGACCCCGCGCTGCGCGCCCTGCCCGAAGCGGCGCGGGGCGCTTCCTTGTCCGCGGCGCGCCGCGGAACGGCTCGCCTCGCTTTCCGCGATATTGATCGCCGGCTCCGGCTTGCGATCTCCCAAAATAGCCCGCTCGACGTTGCGCAGCAGCAACGTGTGGGGCAGATCCTGCTCGACCAGCGGCTGCAGCATATAGGCCTTCATGCCCGTCAGATGGGCTCCCAGCACATCGGTCGCCAGCTGATCGCCAACGACGACCGTGTCGGCGGCGGCTCCCCCAATCTTGCGCCGGGCCGCGAGAAACGCCGGCGGCAGCGGCTTTAAGGCCTTGGCCACGATGGGCATCTCCAGCTCGCCGGCGAATCGGTACACGTCGGCATGCCAGTTGTTCGAGAGCAAACAGAAGCTCACCCCGGCCTCCCGCGCCCGACCGAGCCACATCCCCACATCGCGCGGCACGCATCCCGTATCCCGGGCGCGCACGGTATTGTCGATGTCGAGCAGCACATGAGTCAGGCCGCACCCGAGCAAATCGCGCTCGATATCGATGGCGCTGATGCGCGAGAAATAGCGATCGGGGGTGAGAAGCGCCATGGGTCGCACCTGAAGACCGAAAGGGCGCCCTTAGGCGGCCGCGCCTTCACCGGCGGCAGCGTCGCCCGACCCGTCGGCGCCACCAGCGTTGGAATTATCGGCGATGGCCTGCTGATGCTCCTCGTAGGTCTTGCTGAACGCCGCCTGCATGTTGCCGTCGGCATCGGGATAGAAGTAGAAGAACATGTCCTCGGTTTGGGTCGGCTCGCACACGGCGGTGAGGCTCTCGAGGCCCGGCGAGCAGATGGGCGTCGGCGGCAGGCCCGCATTCGCGTAGGTGCTGTAGGGCGTCTCGGCGTGCACCTCCTCGGCCGTGGGCTCGCGGCCCACCTCGTAGGCCGTGGTGGCGTCGGATTCCAGGTAGGGCCGATCGGAGGCGAGGCGGTTGTAGAACACCCCGGCCACATGATCGCGCACCTCCTGGTCGCCGGTGGATTCCTTGGCGACGATGGAGGCCAGGTTCACGGCCTGATACAGCGTCAGCCCCTGGCTCGCCGGGTAGCTGTTGGCGAAGTCGCCGAAGATGCTGGCGGTCTCGGTGCCGAACTGGTCGAGCATCATGCGCACGACGGCCTCGGCATCCATGTCCTCGGTCACGGCGTAGGTCTTGGGGAACAGGAAGCCCTCCAGCGAGTTCTCGCCGGCGCTTTCCAAAAACGCATAGTCGGCAACGTAGGCGCTCGCGTTCTCGGAAGCGGCGAGGAAGGCCTCGGCGGTGATGCGGCCGCCCGTGGCGCTCGCCACCAGCTCAGACAGCTCCGCGCGGGTGATGTCCTCGGGCACGGCGAGCGTGTCGCCCACCTGGGCGGGGCCGGCCATGATGGCGCGCACCAGCTCCTCGGGGGTGCTGCCGCCCTGGAAGGTGTAGGTGCCGGGAATGAGCGCCGAGGCGGCTTCCAGGCGCGTGACCTCGTCGGTGAACTCCCGCGAGCTGCCGATGAGGCGCGCGGCCACGAGCGCGTCGCCGATGGAGGAGGCCGTCTCCCCCTCGGTGATGGTCACCTCTGCCGACTGGCCCGGCGCCAGCAGTTCCACTTGCGAGCCAACGCAGCCGCGGAAGGCAAAGAAGCACACAGCGGCGATGACGACGACGGCCACAACGCCTAAGCAGATGAACGGCACCGGCGACCTCTTCGGCATGATGGCACTCGTGTCGTAGGTGCGGAACTCCCGATCCCCCTTGGCATGCGCCGCCCGGGCGGCGCGGGAGGGGGGGGACGAATAGGTGACCTTTTTGCCATGGAGAGCCAAGGTGCGGCCTTTCTCTCTAGAACGGCCCGACGAGACCCGCGGATGCCTTAGGCGCGGGAGCGCTCGTCGAGCCAGGATTGCAGGAACAAACTTGCGGCTATCATATCAACCTTGCCGCGCATCTCCCTCTCACTCAGGCCCTTTTCACGCAAACTCCGCTTGGCCTCGGCGGAGCTAAGCCGCTCATCTGCGAAAACGTGGGGAATGCCGCAGGCGTCGCTGATGCGCGCGGCCTCCTTGCGAATGCGGGCCGCCTGGGGGCCCTCCTCGCCGGCGAGCGTGCGGGGCAGCCCGCAGACGAGCAGCTCCGGCTCCCAGTCTTCCAGAAGCCGGCGGAAGGGCTTGGCGCAACCGGTCACCTCGGCGGCGGGCATCACGCACACCGGACTTGCCACGCGCTCGCCCGGGTCGCTCACCGCCACCCCCACGCGCACTTCCCCGATATCCAGCGCCATCACGCGCACGGGCTACTTCACCTCCAGCAGTTTCTGGCGCAGCTCGGCTTCCATGCGGCGCATCTCCGCCTCGGCCTCGGCGCGCTTGGCGCGGCCCTCGGCCTGGATCTTCATTACCTCATCGAAGGTCTGGATGAGGTTCTCGTTGGTGGCCTTCAACGTCTCGATGTCCACAATGCCGCGCTCGGACTCGCGGGCCACCTCCACGGTGGAAGCTTTCAACTTCTCGGCGTTCTTGCGCAGAAGCTCGTTGGTCATGTCGGTGACGGCCGACTGGGCTTTGAGCGCCGCCTCGTTGTTGGCGAGCCCCAGCGCCAGCAGCATCTGGCTCTTCCACAGAGGAATGGTGTTCACGAGCGTCGTCTGGATCTTCTCGATCATGAGCATCTCGTTGTTCTGCACAAGACGGATCTGCGGTGCCATCTGCATGGCCACGGTGCGGGACAAATCCAAGTCCGACAGCTTCTTCTCGAAGCGGTTACAGGCGGCGGCGAGTTTCTGCACCGCCTCGGCGTCCTCGGTGGAGCCCGACGCCTGAGCCTTGGCGGATAGTTCGGCCAGCTCGCCCTCGCGCACCTCGGCCAGGCGCTGACGGCCGGCCAGAAGGTACATGGTCAGCTCCTTGAAGTAGGTGAGGTTCAGCTCGTAGAGCTTGTCGAGCGTGGCCGCGTCCTTCATGAGCTGCACCTGATGGCCCTCGAGGGTCTTGGCGATCTTGTCGACATTGACCTCGGCGGTGTCGTAGCGGGCCTTGAGCGACGTGATCTTGTTCGCCGACTTCTTGAACAGGCCGAAGAAGCCCTTGTCATCGTCATCCACGTCGAAGTTCTTGAGCTCGGTCACTACCCCGGCGATAAGATCGCCCGCCTCGCCCAAATCCTGGGTGCGCACCTTCGCGAGCGCCGTCTCCGAGAACGACGCCATCTTCTTCTGGGCGCCGGCGCCGAAGGTGAGCACCTGCTGGGAATTGGCGATGTCGATCTGCTGGGCGAAGGCGTCCACCTGGGCCAGCTCCTCGGCGGAAAGCGAGTCGGCGAGGCTGGGCGCGGCGGGCGGGTCCACCTCGATGATGGAGGCCTCGGCCACCTCGCCGTCGCTTACGGGATCGAGCGTGAGCGTCGGGGCGGGAATGTTCGTGAGATCGGTCAGTTCGTTGGTCATAGCATATCCTTTCACGGGCACGGTACGGATGAATCGGAAATTGCGAGGGGGCCTTGCGAGCCTCGCGCTCAAGAGCGTCCGGGGTTAGGCGCTCGAAGCCATTGCTTACGGTTTCACATCGAAGGGGCCTTCCGTGAGTCCCTCTTGGGCGAGCATGGCGTGCAGCACCGAGATGTCGGCGGACACATCGAGGGAGAGGTCTTGGTACGTGTCGTCGAAGAGCTTCTCGAAAGCGCTGTGCAGCACTTCCAACGTATGCTCGATCTCGCTGCGCGAGCTGGAGATATTCTCGCCCTGAATAGGTTCCTCCTCTAACCGGTCGTAGGCATCGAGCAGCTTCACCGTGGTGGGAAGGTAGTACGCGGTCAGGCGGTCGAGCCCGGCGATGATGGCCGGCTCTTCCTCGGCGCGGGCGAGAATGCGGCCCACCACGTCCTGAATGGCCGTAATGCGCTCGCTCACCGCGGCGTCGTCGATGGCGGCGTTCAGCTCGTCCATCTGGCGCACGTAGTCGCGGCCGCGGGCGACAAAGGCGCGCTGCTCGGGCGTCAGGCGCTCGGAAATGACCTGCTCGCGGGCCGCCCGCGCCGCCGCCTCAGCTGCCCGGGCCGCCTCGGCCGCCTCGCGCTCGGCGAGCGTCTGGCGCTGGCTCTGCTGGAACTGACGATACTGGTGGTAGGCGTTCTCGGTCACCATGAGGGTGGTGTTCTCGTCGTCGATGCGGCCCTCGGGGAGGTAGCCGCCCTTGATGAGCGTGCGCGAGGCGGCAAGGGCGGCCTTGGGGCTCACCTGCATGCGCGCGGCGAGGTCGTCGAAGCCAACGGCCTCGCGCTGGCCCACCGCCCGCTGGAGAGCCTTCAGCTTCGAGGCACGCCGTAGGTTGCGGATGCCGAAGCCGAGCAACGTGGCGAAACCGGCCGTCAGAATGCCGAGGATCGCCGTCACGGCCACTTCGGGATTCCCGGCCACCGCCGGCGCCAGCGCCGAGACTAAGGCGGGAATGCCGAAAAAGACCATGCCCGCCCCGCCGGCCGCCGCCATGACGACTCCGGAGGCCGTCAGCCCCCACGACGAGCGGAAGCGCTTCTTTACCTTGGCCAGCGGCGCCCACTGTTGGGCCTGCTGGGCCGCGGAGGTCACCGCCTGTTGAAAACCCTGGGGAACGCCACCTGTCGGCGCGCCCTGGGACGCCCCGTAGCCCGGTTGCCCGTAACGCTGCTGCCCGTAGGCTTGCTGAGCCGCCCGGCGCTGCGCCTCTTCCTGGGCCTTGCGCGCCTTCTTCTCGCGCTTGCGCTTCTCCTGCAGCTCCTTATGGGCCTTCAGGTTCTTCTCGGGCGACTGCCCTAGCGCCTCGGCGGCCTCGTTCACCCCTTGGTCGACCATGCGGGCGAATTGCGAGAAGGCCTTGTCAACCGACCGGCACATCTTCTGGAAATCCTTGGCCGACATGCCGGGAATGGGGCTGCCCGAAGGCCCGACCGACCAGGAGCCGGCGCCCGGCGTATCCGGCGCCGGCTTCGCGCCCCGGGAACGCCCCTTCGCATTCCCGTTGGCGCTGTCCTGCTGGGCGCTCCGCTGCTGTTCTTGGAAATCTTCGGGCATCTCGTAGACGTACTCGGGGCCGGGTTGCTGCGGCCCGGGTTGCTGCGGCGCGCCTTGCGGCCCGGGCTGCCGAGACGGACCGTAGGGGCTCCCCCAGCGGGGCGGCGGCCCTCGACCGCCCGTTCCCGGACTCTGCGGATTCATGGAACAACCCCTAACGCGCCCGCGCAGCCAGCGGATCGCATCAAGGCCGCCGAACCGCGCATCTCTTGTTTCCCCGTCATCTTACCACGGCGTTTCCAGCCCCCTGCCCAACCGCACGGAATGCGCACCACCTTTAAGTTTCCGAAAACGAAGATCAACCGAAGCGGAACAGCGCAAGAACGTCAATCGCCGCCCCGCGAAGCCTGCCCAATACCGTGGCGCCCCAGTCGGTCGACGAACAAGAGCTTTTCTGCACGAGATCTCGAGTTATAAGCGTCAACGACAAGCAATGATTCCCACAATCTATCGTTATTCGATACATTATCGACCAAATGCCGTTTGCAGAACGCCCCGGGACGCTTATAACTCGAGATCTCATGCAGAAACAGCCTCCGTCGACAACAAACAACGTGTCCCTTCGCCGTATGCTAAGGGAACCTTCATCAGCGTGAGCCTTCAAACGAACCAAAAAACGCAGAAAGGAACCCAGCAATGCTCAACGAACTCACGCCCAACGACACGTTCTGCGATTATTACCAGCAGTGGGTGGCCATGTACAAGGAGGGGGCCGTGCGCGACGTCACGCTCAGCAAGTATCGGCTTACCTGTGCGTGGCTGCAACGGCTCATCCCCTTGCTGACCCTCGCGGAACTCAATCGTATTACTTATCAGAAGCTGCTGAACGACTACGCCGTCAGCCATGAGCGGCAGACGACGATGGACTTCCACCACCAGCTGAAGGGCGCTGTCCTCGATGCTGTCGACGAGGGTCTGGTGGAACGTGACCCAACGCGCAAGGCCATCATCAAGGGCAAATCCCCGCGCGCCAAAAAACAGAAGTACCTCAACCAATTCGAGTTGCACCGCCTTCTGAACGACCTCGACCTGGGACCCGAGGTGAGCTGGGACTGGCTCATCCTCCTCATTGCGAAGACAGGGCTGCGGTTCTCCGAGGCCGTTGCGCTGACACCCGATGACTTCGAGTTCAGCCGCCAGGTTGTTTCGGTTAACAAGACCTGGGACTACAAAACGGGAACAGGCTTTGTTCCCACCAAGAATCGCTCCTCCATGCGCAAGGTGCAGCTCGACTGGCAGCTGGTCATTCAGTTTTCCGAGCTCACCAAAAGGCTTCCCCACGATGCGCCGATCTTTGTGGAAGGGAAGGTCTACAACTCCACCGCGAACAGCGTGCTAGAACGCCATTGCAAGCGAGCCGGCGTGCCCGTCATCTCCGTGCATGGACTGCGCCACACCCACGCATCGCTGCTCCTGTTCGCCGGCGTCTCCATCGCCAGCGTCGCCAAGCGCCTCGGGCACGCCAGCATGAACACCACGCAGAAAACCTACCTGCACATCATTCAGGAACTCGAGAACCAAGATGTCGATCTCGTGATGCGCTCGATCTCCAGCCTCATCTAGTCGACAACCGCTCACGCTGATGAAGGGCGATGAGCGAGTCGAGCTTGGCGAAGAGGGCGCCGATGCGGGATTGCTCACCCGATCTTGGGGCCAAAAGCTGGGTATCATCGATCGCCCTTTTCGACAAACTGGGCAGCCCGGTCGATTCGTCTTTCGCCTTCCAGTTGATTCTCTGAAAGCAGCACAACACGAATTCGATATCACTTCCAGCTTTTGGAACAGCGTAAAACAGCGTGTCAACCGTCCAAAATGGGGCATACAGCTTGTAGGGCTGGTCGATCGTCCCCTTTCGTCCAATACCGACGGCGTCCTCGTTTTTCGAAAGAGCATCGTCGACGTAGGTTATCAAGCCGCCGGTTCCGTAAACAGGAATCGGGCCTGATTTCAAATGCTTGTAGTCTTTCCCGCTGCGAACATCAACGATCTCCCCCAACCTACGCTGTTCCCAAGTTGTTTTCTCGCCGTGCAGCGGCTTATGCGCTATCGAACTTCCTCGGATACAACACCGCTCTTCCCGTGCTAGAATCTTTAAAAGACGAAAGGATGCTGGATGCCGCGAAGCGCAAGGACAAACACCAAGATCAATTCCGATGCCGCAAAGCTGCGCATTCCGGCGACTGTGCTCGAGTCAATGGTAGATGCCATTACGGATGCGGTGCCTACCGACAGTATTTACATTTTCGGCAGTTACGCGCGCCGCGAAGAGCGCCCTTCGAGTGATGTCGACATCATGGTCATTACCGAGAACGACGATGAAAGGCCCCTTCGATATGCCACTAGAGCATCGACGTCGATCTCGCGACTGATGTACGATGCCGGCCTCGATTACGATCTGCTGGCTCGCTTTCGAGACGACTACCTTGATCGCAAAACCCGTTGCACGACAGTGGATTATGCCATCGCCAACGAGGGCGTGAGGATCTATGGCTAAAGTGCTTCGCGGTCTTCTCTATGCGGCGTCCGTGGATGTCGAAACCATTGACGCTCTTTCTTCGCTGGGAATTGCAAACTATGCGGAAAGTATCGGATACCACGCTCAACAAGCTGCTGAAAAGCTAGTGAAGTCGGTATTCGAGAAGAATGACGAGGCTTTCCCTTTTACGCACAATATCTCATCGTTACTCAATCGGGCCAACGACTTGGGCCTCCTCGATTTTAATGACGAAATCCTCGAGCACGCTTCGTACCTCTCGAGCCTTATATCGCTTACGCGTTATGCGGACGCTCCGGATTTTCAAGAGGGCGAGGCTCTGGATGCCATGCGCGCCTTCGAGGCTATCTCCCAAATGGTTTCCGACAACGGATACGAATCCCTCGCTCTGTCGCCATGCGGGAGCGAGCCGCAAGAGGGTTAGTCTGCCTTAGACTCCCTGTAAACGAAGGAGAGGGTTCGCCCGTTTTCATCCACCCACTCGGTCCATCCGTTGCAGCTACCTCCCAGAACGAAAACTGCGGCGGCGCTCGGACTGTCGAAATGCAATGTGCAGCTAAGTTCGTGCACATCGTCATCTCCGGGAGTAAGTTCGCCAGAATCGATGAGCTTGCTCCTCAATGACTCCAGTTTGTTGTTGGGGTGCCGCTGGGTACCCGCGCGTGTGCCTATGTCGATTTTCGATCCGGGAAGAACGTCGAACGATCCCTCGACGACGTTGTATCTTCCGAGCCCCCTCACTCCACGCCGAAACGTGTGAAATACCTGGTTGGATACACCTGACGAGTCGTCGCCCACGGCATCAAGCCCAAATCCCAACAGGGCCATGCGAAACAGGATATCCTCATGGAGTGCATGGATGAACGCTTCGTTGTAAGGACTAATATATGGCTTCGGGTCGTTGGTGTTTTCGACTTCATACGCACCGTGCTCTTTGATGTACTTAATAGCAATGGATTCCAGGCCGCTCACTACATCCATACTGAACTCGGTGTCAGGCGCGAGAAACATCACAGCCTTATTCCACCAATCTTTTCTCTGATTGTGATCGTCGAGCCGCTGGATTCCCTGGACGGTCTGACCGGCATAAACGCGCTTTAGCCTGCCCTTATTATCATCGAGAAGGTAATAGATGCCTCGTTTGGGAATTTCGGGGAGACCCTTCGCCTCGCTTAGCAGTTCCCGCGGTATCACGATGGTGACCAAGGTAGACCCCGCAATGCGACAGATCTTAATCCCGTTTGCATCTCCATTGATTATCTGCATGGTGAGAGTCTTGAGATCGATCATGATGGCCTTTCTCCAACGATTGATTTGATAATGATTTTATACTAAATACACTTGCGCGATCCCGGTAAGACTCGCCCCACTTGAACGAGCGCCGCTCAGCTCACGCTGATGAAGGGCGATGAGCGAGTCGAGCTTGGCGAAGAACGAACCGACA
>OGOG01003292.1_pt1 | contig 12425 bp, 10 predicted proteins | sample 1552581 | NCBI WGS metagenome assembly OGOG01 (sample SAMEA2580152, study PRJEB22360) | human gut metagenome | biome: human gut; feature: human-associated habitat; material: faeces | place: Denmark | collected 2008/2010 | reverse complement strand
TTGAGAAGCGCCGAGACTTTCTTCTTAGGAGCCATTGTATGGTTCTTCTTTCTGTAGAAGCGGTGGTAGCGGCACCGGAGTAGGTTTCCCGCGTCCGGTTCCTTCCGCAACGTATATTGCTGTGCTGTGCTAGCGGATTCCGTACCCTCATTCAGGCACGCCAAACCCTCCAGACACAAGCTTTCCTATTGTGCCCACTCCCCCAGACAAAAAAAGACCCCGCAATGCGCGGGGTCTTTCAAAGACTTATCAGGACAGTTTTTCTACTTGGTTGAAGCCCAACTCCACTGGCGTGTCGCGACCGAAGATGGACACGAGCACCGTGAGCTTCTGGGTGGTGGGCTCAACGTCGGAGACGACAGCTGCCATGGTGGTGAACGGACCGTCGGTGACGGTGACCTGATCGCCAACGGCGTAGGAGACTTCAAGGACGCGCTTCTTGTTGGCGGCCGGCTTGTCACCAGCCTTCTTGAGCGCTTCGGAAGCGATCATCGGAGCCATCATGGAGACGACTTCCTTGCGGCTCAGCGGCGCCGGTTCCTTGGTCGGACCGACGAAGCCGGTGACGCCTTCGGTTTCACGCACAATACGACGGGCGTTCTCATCCGGAAGCATGCGAATCAGCACATAGCCGGGAACACGCACGCGGGTGATGACCTTCTTGCCCTTTTCGGTGTGCTTTTCGACTTCTTCCATCGGAACTTCAATCTGGAAGATCTTATCTTCCATGCCGAAGCTTGCCACACGGGATTCAACGTTGGTCTTCACACGCTTCTCATAGCCGGAGTAGGTGTGCAGCACGTACCACTTGCCTTCGAGGGTGCGCAGGCTGTTGGAGAAGTCTTCGACGGCCTTGGCGCCAGCATCCAGCTCTTCGCCGCCCTCGTCCTCCGCGGACTCTTCGGAAGCAGCTTCAGCAGTCGGCTCGGCCTCAGCGACTTCCGGAACGCTTTCACCCTCGGCCTGCAGCTCCTCAACGGCAGCTACGGCCTCGAGATCAGCTTCTGGAGCTTCGTCGAGGTTGTCGGAAAACACTTCGTCAGTCATGCAGTTTCACCTTCAAGTCGTTGATCAGCCGAAGATCCACAGGGTCAGCTTACCCAGACCGAAGTCCATGCCGGTGACCAGTGCCATCAGGAGCAGCACGAAGATGAACACGGCGAGTGCCCAGAAGAACAGCTCTTTGCTGGTCGGGGTCACGACCTTGCGGAGTTCGTCGATAATCTGTTTGATGAACAAGCCAAGACGCATGAAGATGTTCGGCTTAACGGCCTTTTCGCTATTTTTTGCCTTCGCCATAATAATCCTCCGCTGAGCTTGTTGTAAGAAGCTTGGCAGGGAAGGCGGGACTCGAACCCACAACCTACGGTTTTGGAGACCGTTGCGCTACCAATTGCGCCACTTCCCTAGGTGTACTCTGCCGTTTCTACTTGCTGGCGAGGATTTTGTGCGAAAAACCACGCAAGAAGCAAGCGGCAAAACCGCCAAGTCGAAATAATAGCGGGTATTTGCGACTTAGTCCAACCGGTTTTTCAAGAAATGTCCCAAAACCGCTATTTTTCAACGAAAAAAAGATTCGCACCCGGCATGTCACCGCGGTGCGAATCGTGTGAAAAGTCTCAGTCAGGCCAGTATCAGTCCTCGACCCACTGCTTCATACGCTTCATGCCCTCAACGAGGTCGTCGTCGGCAAGCGCGTACGAGAATCGCAAGTAGCCGGGAGCGCCGAACGCTTCGCCTGGAACGGCCGCCACATGACCTTCGTCAAGCAGTGCCGCAGCCAGTTCGGACGTGCTCGCATAAGCGGTTTTGCTGGTGCCGAGCGGCTTGTTCAGCAGTGCGCTCACGTCGGCGAACGCATAGAATGCGCCGGTCGGCGTCGGGCAGTTCACACCTTCGATATCGTTCAACGCGGCGACGATGGTCTGACGGCGCCTGTCGAACGCCTCACGCATCTCGTACACGGCGTCAAGAGATCCGGACACGGCTGCGATCGCGGCACGCTGGGAGATATTGTTCACGTTCGACGTCATATGCCCCTGCAGCTTGGATGCGGCCTTCGCCACGTCGAGCGGAGCGATCATCCAGCCGACACGCCAGCCGGGCATAGCGTAGGTTTTGGCCACGCCGTTGAGCACCAGCAGCTGATCACGCACTTCAGGCACTGCAGCGCCGATATACGTGGTTTTTGCACCATCGTAGTTCAGATGCTCGTAGATTTCGTCGGAGATCACCCACACATGGTGTTCCACAGCCCATTCGCCGATCGCCTTGACGGTTTCCGGATTCCACACGGCACCCGTCGGATTGTTCGGCGTATTCACGATGATGGCCTTCGTACGTTCGGTACGTGCCGCTTCCAGGTCTTCCAAGCTTGGCTCGAAATTGCGGTCAGCTCCCGCGAACACTTCGACAGGCACGCCTCCAGCCAGTTTCACGGCTTCCGGATAGCTCGTCCAATACGGCGTCGGAATGATGACTTCGTCGCCGTCATTGAGCAGGATTTGAAAGGATTCGTATACGGCCTGCTTGCCGCCATTGGTCACGATCACCTGATTCGGATCGACTCCATACCCCGAGTCGCGCAACGTTTTGTCTGCGATCGCCTTGCGCAATTCCGGCAAACCTGCCGTCGGAGTGTAACGATAGTTCTTCGGATCCTGCACCGCTTCGGCCGCAGCCGCGACGATCGCAGCCGGAGTCGGAAAGTTCGGTTCGCCCGCACCAAATCCAATGACGTCGATTCCTTCAGCTTTCATCGCTTTCGCTTTGGAATCAACGGCCAGAGTAGCGCTCGGAGCCACGCGGTTAATACGTTCGGAAAGAGTCTGCCAGTCAGCCATAGTCATGTTTGCCATGCTATCCCTCCCGCCCGAAAAACAACAGCCTTTTAGCACATTTTGGAATTCCTTTTCCCTGCTGACCGGTAGGGGCGGCATATTGCTATTTACAGGGCACCGAACAAAAGAGGGAAAGGGATTAAACCAAGACGAGGTTGTCGCGGTGGACTAGGGGGTGGGCGTATTCTTCGCCGAGGAAACGCTTGAGCTGGGCGGTATTGCGGCCGAGCATTTGCGGGATTTCTTCGGAATCGAATCCTACGAGGCCTTTTGCGAGGTGATTGCCCGCTTCATCGTCGATCCACACCGCGTCTCCGGCGGCAAAATCGCCCCGCACTTCGAGTACGCCGGCGGCAAGCAGGCTGGCGGCCCCTCCGCGTACCGCATTGGAAGCGCCGGCATCGGCCACGAGCGTGCCTTGCGGGTGTGCTGCGAACCCGATCCATAGGCGGCGTGATGATCCACGGTCGTTGATGGGGGCGAATGCGGTGCCGACTGGGTCGCCCATCATGGCCGGGCCTGCGTTTGCCGCGCAGGTGAGCACTGCGGGAATGCCGGAGACCGCCGCAACACGCGCCGCTTCCATTTTGGTGACCATGCCGCCGGTACCCACGTTTGATCCGGCGCCGCCGACCTGCACTTTGGCGAGCGCGTCCTCCACGTTCGGCACGTAGCTGATGCGTCGCGATCCGGGTTCGCTTGGGGGTGCCGTGTAGAGCGCGTCCACGTCGGTGAGGAGCACCAAAGCGTCGGCGACTACGATGTTGGCGATCAATGCGGAGAGTCGGTCGTTGTCTCCGAAACGGATTTCGTTGGACGCGAGGGAATCGTTTTCGTTGATGATCGGCACCGCGCCGAGGTCGAGCAGCCGGTCGAGGGTGCGTCGCACGTTGCGGTATTGCTGTGGTGCGATGGTGTCGGACACGGTGATGAGGATTTGCCCGACGCGCAGTCCGTATTGTGAGAAAGCGTTCTCGTACTGGGCCATGAGCAGGCCTTGTCCGACGGCCGCGCACGCCTGCTGGTCAGCCACGTCGGTTGGGCGTGAGTCGAAGCCGAGGGAGCCGAATCCGGCTGCGATGGCGCCGGAGGAGACGAGCACCACGCGCCCGCCCATGAGTCGCACGCGTGCGAGGGCCGCCACGAGCGCGTTGAGTCGCTCAGGATCGAGGTGGCCGCTTGGTTTGGTCAACGAGCTGGATCCCACTTTCACCACGATGGTTTGCGCTTCGGCGATGGCGCGGCGCACTTGGGCTTGCGATGGCGTGTTCATGGTTCCTCCAGGCGTTCGAATGGCCGAAAAGAAAACCCGCCGACATGCCAATCGGCACATCAGCGGGCGTTTTGCTGCTTCTATTGTTCCACGTTTTCGGAATCGGTGGTTTCACCGCGTCCGAAGAGGCTGGTTTCGTCATGGCGGTCGTCGTCCACGGAAGGATCGGCCCAGTGTCCGGCTTTGCGTTCGGCCATCATGGCTTCACGCACGGCTTGGCGCGCATCCATCATTTCGTGGTACTGGCGACGGCGTTCCGCGTTGGTGCGGCGCTGCGAACGGCCGTCCTGTTCCTGCAGTCGCAGGTCGACGCCTCGTGCGCCAAGCTGGGCGCCGTCGAGCATTTCCGCGCCCGCAGCAATGGTCGGATCCCAATCGAATTCCACGGCTCGCGCACCCTTGCCGATGCGTACTTCGTCGCCAGGCTTGGCTCCCTTGTTGCGCAGCTCGTCTTCGACACCGAGTTTGGCGAGGCGGTCGGCCAGGTAGCCGACTGCTTCGTCGTTGTCGAAGTTGGTTTGCATGACCCAACGTTCCGGCTTGGTGCCGAGCACTTCGTACCAGACGTCGCCGTTGCCGGCTTCCTTGCGTTCCACGGTGAAGTCAAGCGCGGTGCCGCCTTCGTCGTTGCGGCGACGGCGGGTGCGCGGGTCTTCGCGCGGCTTGTTGAACGTTGGGCGCGGCTTGATGACCACGCGCGCTTCTTCTTCGGCCTGTTCGCGTTCGGCGACTTCCTTGCGCATGTTGGCGACCATGGCCGCCAACGCCCAGTTGAGTTCCTTCAAACCTTCGTGGGATGCGGTGGAGATGACATACACATTGAGACCGAGTTTTTCGAATTCCGGTTTGACGAATTCGGCCAATTCCTTGGCTTCCGGCATATCGACCTTGTTGAGGATGATGATTCGGGGGCGTTCGGGGATTGGGATTGCGCCCAACGGCAGTTCCAGCTTGTCGGCATATTCGGCAAGCTCATGTTCGAGCGCCTTGTAGTCGCTCATCGGATCACGGTCAGGTTCCAGCGTGGCACAGTCGATGACGTGGGCGATGATTTCGGTGCGTTCGATGTGGCGCAGGAATTCAAGGCCGAGGCCCTTGCCTTGGGATGCGCCCGGAATCAGGCCCGGCACGTCGGCGATGGTGTACCGCATGTCTCCGGCCATAACCACGCCGAGGTTCGGCACGAGCGTGGTGAACGGATAGTCGGCGATTTTCGGCTTGGCGGAGCTCATGGCTGCGATCAGGCTGGATTTGCCTGCGGAGGGGAAGCCCACCAAGGCCACGTCGGCGATGGATTTGAGTTCGAGAATGACGTCACGTTCCTCGCCTGGTTCGCCAAGCAACGCGAATCCCGGAGCGCGACGGGTGCGGTTGGCCAATGCGGCGTTGCCAAGACCGCCGTTGCCGCCGGCCGCCACCACGAACTTGTCTCCGGCATGGCGAAGATCGGCGAGCTGCTCGCCCGGATGCTTAGGCTTGCCTTGCGGCCCTTTGGCTTCGAAAATCACGGTGCCCACAGGAACGGGCAGGATCAGATCGGCACCTTTCGAACCGTCTTTGGTGTCTCCCAAGCCCATGGTGCCGCTTCCAGCCTCGCGGTGGGGCATGAAACGGTAATCCAACAGGCTGTTGGCGTTCTGGTCGGCCATGAAGATCACGGAACCGCCATCACCGCCGTTGCCACCGTTCGGTCCCGCCAACGGCTTGTATTTTTCCCTACGGATGCCGGCGGAACCGTTGCCGCCGTCGCCGCCCTTCACATGGACGGTCACGCGATCGACGAAATCACTCATGTATCTACCTTAATCGTTTGTTCGAAACGGTCCGATTATTGTCCGTTTGATATGTCTTATGCAACTGTATGCAACGTTACGTGACGTTTGGGACGGGCTGAAGGAAACCAATCCTCAGCAATCATCAAAATAAAGAAAAGCCGCGTCCATAACGGGCGCGGCTTTATCTTGTAAGCGTTAATTGCGCGTATTTCAGGCGGCAATCACGTCGACGACCTTGCGGTCACGACGCACGCCGAACTTCACGCTGCCGTCCTTGAGGGCGAACAGGGTGTGGTCCTTGCCCATGCCGACGTTCTCGCCCGGGTGGAACTTGGTGCCACGCTGGCGAACGATGATGTTGCCGGCCACGACGGCTTCGCCGCCGAACTTCTTCACACCGAGGTATTGCGCGTTTGAATCGCGACCGTTGCGCGAGCTGGACGCGCCCTTCTTATGTGCCATGTCTGTTCCTTTCGGTCCTTGACTCTAACCCTGCGCCAATCAGGCGATAGCCGTGATCTTGACAGCGGTCAGCTGCTGGCGATGGCCCTTGCGACGAGCAACGCCGGTCTTGTTCTTATACTTCATGATGCTGATCTTCGGACCCTTGGCCTCATCGTTGACAACCTCAGCCTTGACGCTGACGTTGGCGAGATCCTTGGCACCGAGGACAACCTTGGAGCCGTCCACAACGAGAGCAACCGGGAATTCCACGGTTTCGCCCTTCTTAGCCTCGAGACGGTTGACGTAGATGACGTCACCGACCTCAACCTTTTCCTGATGGCCGCCGGCCTTCACAATCGCGTACATATCCGTTCCTTTATTAACTTGGAAAGCTTACTGCCCGGCACGTTCGAGCCTCGCGGCCAGACACCAGCAATCTAATTTACACATACCCGCGTACAACCGCAAGTCTGCTCCCGGCGTGTCAAGTTGACATACCGGGATTTTCCTTTATTCTTCTTGTTCTTCCTCGCCCAGGTCCGCATTGTTGGCGGCCACGGCTGCCGCCGCGATCTGCGCGAGTTTGGCTTTCACGTCCGGCGAGGAGCCCTTCGGCACCTGCACGTCCGTGCCATGGCCATGCTTGTTGGTCTTGACGAACGGATCGCCGCCCTTCAGGGCGTACGGATCGTCGTAATCCGCCGAAACGGTCGGTTCGTCATGGAGGATGAAGCCGCGGCCCTTGCAGGTCGGGCATTCCTCGGAGAACGCCTCCACCAGACCCTGGCCGATGCGCTTGCGCGTCATCTGCACCAGTCCCAGCGAGGTGACTTCGGCCACCTGATGCTTGGTGCGGTCGCGCGCCAGGCACTCCACCAGTCGGCGGAGCACCAAATCCCTGTTGGCCGGCATGACCATGTCGACGAAGTCGATCATCACCATGCCGCCGATGTCGCGCAGACGAAGCTGTCGCGCGATCTCTTCGGCCGCTTCGAGGTTGCAACGGGTCACCGTTTCCTCGAGGCTCTTGCCGCGGCCGATGAAACGGCCCGTGTTCACGTCGATGGTGGTCATGGCCTCGGTGCGGTCGATGACGATCGAACCGCCGGACGGCAGGTAGACCTGACGTTCCATGCCCTTACGCAACTGGGAGTCGATCTGCCACTTGTCGAACACGTCCTTGCCGTCATGTTCGGCCGGATCCCACTTCTCGAGCTTGTCTTTCAGGTCGGGGGCCATCGTGTCGAGGTATTCCTCGATACGCTCGTACACGCGGTCGCCTTCCACGATCATCTTGGAGAAGTCGTCGTTGAAGATGTCGCGCACCACGCGGATGGCCACGTCCGGCTCGCCTTGCAGCAGCTTCGGACGCTTGCCGTGCAGGAACTCGTCGCGCTTGGCGGTGATGCGTTCCCACTGGCGCACCAGGTTCTCAAGATCCTTGGTGATGGCCTCTTCGGAAGCGCCTTCGGCCGCGGTTCGGATGATCACGCCCATATCCTTCGGCGCGATCTTCGACACGATGTTCTTCAGGCGGGCGCGCTCACGCTCGCTCAGCTTGCGGCTCACGCCGGTCATGCCGCCGGACGGCACCAGCACGAGGAAACGGCCGGCCAAGGTGACCTGCGAGGTAAGCCTTGCGCCCTTGTGGCCGATCGGATCCTTGGTTACCTGCACCAGCACCGGATCGCCCGACTTGAACGCCAGTTCGATACGACGCGGCTGGCCTTCCAGACGTGCGGAATCCCAGTTCACCTCGCCGGCGTACAGCACGCCGTTGCGGGCCTGTCCGATGTCCACGAACGCGGCCTCCATGCTCGGCAGCACGTTCTGCACGCGGCCAAGATAGATGTTGCCGACGGTGGCCACTTCCTGGATGTCGGACACGTAATGCTCGACGAGCACATTGTCTTCGATCACGGAAATCTGGGTGTGGCGCTCACGTTCGCGCACCACCATCAGACGCTCGACGTGTTCACGACGGGCCAGGAAGTCCTGCTCCATGAGCTGGTTCTGACGGCTGCGTTCACGACGGTTGTCGCGGCGGCGCTGCTTCTTGGCTTCCAGACGGGTGGATCCTTCGACGTCGGTGATTTCGTCGATGTACTGCTGCTTGCGGGAGCGACGGGACATCGTCTCGTCCGATTCCTCGGCCTTCGACCCTCCACGGCGGCGGCGACGGCGACGGGTCACCGTGCCCTCTTCCTCATCGTCATCCTCATGACGGCGACGGGATTCGCGTTCGGAGGTCTGCTGCTCGTCGGCTTCCTCATGGTTGCCGCGTCCGCGACGGCGGCGACGAGTACGCGTCGGCTGCTCGTCATCATCATCGTTTCCATTGCGGGACTCGTCATCGATCGGCGCATACGTGATGCCATCGAGGACCAGGTCCTCCTCGATCTGCTCCACTTCGGCAGCGGCACGACGTTCCTGCGCGTTCAGACGACGGGAACGACGGGAGCGGCGGGAATCGCCATGCTCATCGTCTTCGGCGTCGTTGTTGCGGTCATTGCCATCATCACGGCCGCGACCGTCATTCGAAGCGTCCGTGCGGTCCGTGTCGGCCGTGTCGTGGCTGCGACGGCGGCGGCGACGAGTCGGACGGTCATCGTCGCGGTCATCACGGCTGTCACGGGCATCGTCCGAACCTCTGCGGCCCGTATCATCGGCATCGTCATCGTCGGACGATCCGCGGCCCGCGGGGGCGGCCGGCAGAATCGGCTCCTGGAACAGCAGCGACGTCATCGGACGCGGATTATGACGCGTCTCATGGCCTTCCGGCAGCGCGCTGACGGCGTCGAGCGCACGGTCTTCGGATGATTCGTCACGATTGCCACGATTGCCGTAATCGTCACGACCGTCACGGTCATCACGCGGCTCGTCGCTGATACGGCGACGGCGACGCGACGGGCGATCGTCCTCGTCCTGCACGTCCACGGAAGAACGACGGCGACGGCGCGGACGTTCGTCACGCATCTCATCGTCGTCATCGTAACGGGTCACGCGACGACGACGCGGACGCGACGGCCCGGCGTCATCAGCATCATTAAAATCGGCGGAATCACGCGCAGGCCGGGCAGGCTCAAGCTTCGGCTCCTCAAACAAAGGGGGTTTGGCATGCTCCTCGACCTTCAGCTCCAAAGACGCGCCCGCGGCACCTACGCCACGCACCACGCGGCGACCTCCACGACGGCGGCGCGGAGCCGGATCGGCAGACGCAGAACCCGCACTGCTTGCCGCATTATTGGTTGAATTATCGGATGACACAACAGCCTCGACCTGATCGAGGCCCTCATTGGTAGTAGGCACAACGCTCCTCGGCAACGCGCTGCAATCGCATCGCCTTCGCTCAAGCCCCAACGGTTCTCACACCACGCTCTCACCGTGGCCGCGCATCATGGCGCCCGTAGGAAGCAACTTCCGTCAAAAGTCTTCATCATGCGACGGCGGACACCTGCGCTCGCGACTCACAGAACATTCACGCGAGGGGATCAACGCCATCGGATGCGTCGGCGGTTTTGCAGAACCACCGTCTATAAGTATGACACAAAAAACAACGGAGCGTGACAGGACGGGAAATTTATTCCCCCTGCACGCTCCGTTTTCCAATGATTCGCGTTGACACGCCGTGAATGAACGTGCGCCGGCATAGTGGTTCAGCAGCGGTTCAACGGTGGACCAATAGTGGTTCTGCGGCAAGCCCGCGGCAGCGAATTAACGGCGAGTCAACGGCAGCTCAGCAACGACTCAACGGCGATTCAACGCAGCCAGTCCTCCAGCAGGTCGGCCATGAGCAGCAGATCGGTCTCCGGCAGCTGCTCGTCCTGCTTGTGAGCCAGCAGCGGGCTACCCGCGCCGAGATTCACGGCCGGAATGCCCAGAATCGCGAAACGCGCCACATCCGTCCAACCCAGCTTGGCAAGCGGGTCACGACCGGTACGTTCCTTGACAAGCGATACCAGCGATTGGGCAAGCGGCGAATTGAGGCCCGGACGCGCGCTCGGCGATTCGTCCTTCATCTCGATGCCGAAGCCTTCGAACACGCCACCGGTGGCCTGATGCTCGCCATTGCCGAGCTCCGCGCCCGCATCCGCGCCGATCATCAGCGCCTTCGCCTCGGCGAGCGACTTGTCCGGCGCGAACCGGTAGTTGACGTGCACACGGCACTCGTCGGGAATCACATTGGTACCCTTGCCGCCGGAAATCAGCGTGGCGTTAAGACCCTCCTGATAGGTCAGGCCATCCACTTCGATGGCGCGGTTCTCATGTGCGTTCAAACGGTTCAGAATCTCGGCCGCCGCGTGGATCGCGTTCTTGCCCATCCAGGCGCGGGCCGAATGCGCGGCAACGCCGTGCGTGATCACGTCGAATCGCATCGTGCCGTTGCAGCCGCCCTCGATGCCGCAATCGGTCGGCTCGCCGATGATCGCGAAATCGCCGGTGATCCAATCCGGATGCGACTCGACCACCTTGCGCAGGCCGTTCTTCTCCGCCGCGACCTCCTCATGGTCGTAAAACACGTACGTCAGATCGTATTTCGCATCCGTCAGCGTGGCCGCCAGATACAGCATGACCGCGTCGGAACCCTTCATATCGGTGGCGCCACGACCCCAGATCACGCGCTCATGCTCATGACCGGCCGCCACATCCTCGCGAATCAGCGGATCGCCCGGCTGAAGCCATTTCGGTGGGAAATTGTCGATCACCGGCACCGTGTCGAGGTGTCCGGCAAGAATCACGCGGCGCTCGCGGCCGAAATCGGTGGATGCCACCAATGTGTCGCCGTGCCTGCGCACCGTCAGATGCGGCTGTTTTTTCAAAAACACCTCGACGGCGTCCGTCAGCGGGCCCTCGTCGTCGCTGACGGAGTAGGCGCCCATGATCTGTTCCATCAGCTCGTTGAGCTGTTCCTGCTTGGTGGCGGAAGCGGAAAATCCAATCGTAAGTTCGTTCATGCCGTCCATTATCCGGCAAAAGCCGGTGACAATCGCATTTCGGGCGTGCTTTTGAGACGGTCGGCCATGCTGTCGTGCGCTTGGTGACACACTAGGTAGCGGTCCGAGGCAACGGCCGCAGCGAAAAGGAGAGTGCAATGCCGGGTCTATTGAGCGCGATGGAAGGTTTCTGCGTCATCGGCATCGTCATCGCGACCGGCTATGTGGCCGCGCGCATGCGCATCGGCGGGCCGACCGCGCAGATGGTGCTCAACAGGTTCAGCTTCTTCGTGTCGAGCCCGTGCCTGATGTTCGCCATCCTGTCCAAGGAGAAGATCTTCGAGATCTTCCACTCCTCCATCGTCGTGGCGTTCTTCTCGGCCGTGCTGGTGGGTGTGGTCTTTCTGATTCTCAATCGGCTGTTCTTCCACATGAAGGCCGCGGACGCCACCATCGGCGCGCTGAATTCGCTGTACCTCAATTCCAACAACATCGGTCTGCCGATCGCCACGTACATTCTGGGCAATCCGGCGCTTGTCGCACCGATTCTGGTCATGCAACAGGCGGTGTTCACGCCGATCGGCCTGACCGTGCTCGACGTGACCACCAAAGGCAAGGTGTCCGCGAAGGAGATCCTGAAACAGCCGTTGCACCAGCCGCTGCTCATCGGCTCGCTGCTGGGCATCGCCGTGTCCGCCATTTCCGCGGAAGTCGGCCATTTCGTGATTCCGAGCTGTATTTACGACCCAATCAACATGATCGGCAATTCCGCGGTGCCGATGATTCTGATGGCGTTCGGCATGTCCTTGCACGGCACGAAGCCGCTGCAGGACAAGTCGAACGTTCCGGCGGTGTTCACAGTGGCCGTGCTGAAGAACATCGTGATGCCGATCATCGCGTTCCTGCTGTCGTATTTCGTGATGGGCTTCCGCGGCGCCACGCTGTACGCGTGCGTGGTGCTTGCCGCATTGCCGACTGGCCAGAACGTCTACAATTACGCGGCGCGATACAACGTGGGTCTGTCGTTCGCACGCGACGGCATTCTGTTCTCGACGTTGTCGTCGCCGATTTTCATCGCGATCATCGCGGTGCTGCTCGGCTGACCTCGCCAGTCCTCGCCGCGGTATCCACGACCGCCGCGGCGAGGCCATCAATCGTC
>OGOG01003287.1_pt1 | contig 12443 bp, 9 predicted proteins | sample 1552581 | NCBI WGS metagenome assembly OGOG01 (sample SAMEA2580152, study PRJEB22360) | human gut metagenome | biome: human gut; feature: human-associated habitat; material: faeces | place: Denmark | collected 2008/2010 | reverse complement strand
CGCCGCGGGCAGCGCGAGCGTCGTCTTCGAGTTCAAGCCCGGCGCCTCCATGCAACCGCGCCCCTTGGCCCGCATCGCCTCCGGCGGCGAGATCAGCCGCGTCATGCTGGCCATCAAAGTGGCCTTGGGCGCGAAGGACGGCACCGAGACGCTTGTCTTCGACGAAGTGGATGCCGGCGTGGGCGGCAGCACCGCCAATGCGCTCGCCACCGTGCTGGCCGAGCTCGCGGGCAGCCACCAGGTCATCGCCATCACGCATCTGGCTCAAGTGGCCGTGCTCGCCGATGCCCATTACACGGTGACGAAGACCGCCGGCGACGCGCCCGAAACCATCCTCGCCCCCGTCACGGGCGATGCGCGCGTGGCCGAAGTGGCGCGCCTGCTATCGGGCACCGCCACCGAGACCTCCCTCGCCCACGCCCGCGAGCTCCTCAGGCAATAACCCGGCGCTTCCGCACAGATCGGCCGCTACCCCCGGCAACGGCCGATCCGCACCCCCGCCCGTAGGGGCAGACCTTGGTCTGCCCTCCCGACAACGGCCATACGCGCGACAAGGGGCGACCAAGGTCGCCCCCTACGAAGATTATCCGACAAGTTTTTCGGAGGATATTCTTATTCCTCCGACTGCTGAGAGGCCAGCTCTTGGGCGAGCGCCTTGGCATCGTCGTAGGCCAGAAGCTGGTCGATGGTCACGAACTTGTAGCCCTCGGCCCTAAGCTGCGGCAGGGCGACCTTGAGCGCCTCGATCGTCTGGCTGCGATCGCCGCCGCCGTCGTGCATGAGCACGACATCCCCCGGCTTCACCGACAGCAGGCGCTCCGCTATGGCATCGGCGCCCGGTCGCCGCCAGTCCTCCGTGTCCACGTTCCAGCCGATCTCGCTCGTGATATAGGGTTGCAGATTCCAGATGATCTCGTCGTGGAAGTTGCCGCCCGGCGAGCGGAACACCTTAGACGCCTCGCTGCCCGTCGCGTCCGCGATGGCCTGCTGGCCCATTTGCACCTCTTCGATCTGCTTTTCCGGGCTCTGGCGCGTCATGTCCACGCCATTGCCGCCGCCGGTGGCCGCATGGTCGTAGGAATGGGTGCCGATCTGGTGCCCCTCGGCCGCCATGCGCTGGATCGTCTCCACGTAATCGGTCTTATCGGATATCTGCTCACCAATGGTAAAGAACGTCGCCACGGCGTCGTTCTCCTTCAGCACGTCGAGCAGCTCGCTCGTCGTGGGCCACGGGCCGTCGTCGAAGGTCAGCGCGATGACCTTCTCGCCGTTCGTGTTCGCGTTGTACTTCAGATAGACGTTGTCGGAGCCCTCCTTCACCGTCTCCTGCACGGATTTGCCCGATACCTTGCCCGTGCGCGTCTCCACCTGGGCCGGCTCGCCGGGCACGTACACGTGGATGGCCCCCTCGCCCAGCTCCACCTGGCCCGGGGGCGTCTCCTCGGTGGTGACATCATAGTCCTCGGTCGCGTCGGCGCCGTCGTCCAGCTGAACGACATCGCCCTTGTGCAGCTCGGTCGCGCCGTCGGTCACCTCGTTGCCGTTGACCGTGCCGGCAAAGGCGGCACCGCCCCCCTCTTCCAGAACCTCCCCATCGACCGCGAGCAAGTTTCCCGGCTTCGGAGAGACCACGCCCTCGGCGATCATGTCGTTCAAGGTCGTGCCCCGATCCACCGTGCGCGTCATGCCGTTGACCGTCACGTTGAACTGCAGGGGGTTCAAATACAGGTACACCCCCACGCCGATGGCGGCCAGAATGACCACGGAGACGATAATGGAGACGACGCTCGCCTTCTTCTTGCCCTTCTTCTTGTAGCGCCCCATGTCGGCATAGGGAGCCACCTGGCCATCGGCCTTGGTGGCCGGGACGACCCGCGGGGGCACCTGGGCCGCATAGCCCGCGTAGCCGTGCGGCGACGATGCCTGGTGCGGCTGAGGCTGGGGCGGCTGATAGTCATGCGGCTGATAGGGTTGCGCCTCGTGAAGGCGCGAATCCTGCGACTGGGCGGCAGCGGCCGGCTGCTCGCGGGGCACAGCCGACTCCTGCTGGAGGGTCGGCGCCTGCGGTGCCGGCTGGGTCTGATATCCTGAGGGGGCGGCCGTCGACTGCGGACGCGGCGCCGCGGCCCCATGGGCACGAGGAGCCGGAGTCGGCGCAGGAGCACCCGGATGGCGGCGCGTGGGCTTCTTGTGCTGTCGCGGATTGTTGCGGGGGGTGTTCGAACCGTGGGAGGCGGGCTGATCGGGCATCGCTTTATTCCTTTGGAAGTACTTCAGGTGGTGCAGGAGCTTTCTCGCGATTATACGACGAAGCGCCAGAACGTCCACAGCAGAGCAGCTTACATTTCCGTAAAGTTCGCAATCCTCAAGAGTTCCACGAAAATTGAACGCGTCTCGTCAACCCGTCGGGGCGCCCCGCGCCGAAAAGCGCCCGCGATAGCGGCGAGGCGCCCGGGCATCGGGCCCTAATTCGCGCGCGACGATCCATAGGCGGCGTGCTTGCGGTTGCCGTAGGCGCTCCCCTTGCGCGCGCCCCTCTTCAGATCCTTCAGCACGTCCTCCTCGGACTTGTCCTCCACGGTGCTCTTCAACTTCACCACCTGGTCGCGCAGACGGGCCGCCTCCTCGAAGTCCATGTCGCGGGACGCGGCGGCCATGTCGTCCTCCATGGACGAGATGAGCCGCAGGACCTCTTCCCGGGAAAGCTCCGCCAGCTCCTTGTTCACCTGCTCGGCAGTGGTGCCCTCCACGTCTTCGGTGATGAAGCCCATGATGTCGTTGATGGCCTTGCGGATGGTCTGCGGCTTGATACCGTGCTCCTCGTTGTAGGCCATCTGGATGTCGCGGCGCCGGCGCGTCTCGTCGATAGCCCGGCGCATGGAATCGGTGATGCGGTCGGCGTACATGATGACCTGGCCGGACACATTGCGGGCCGCGCGGCCTATGGTCTGGATGAGCGAGCGGTGGTTGCGCAGAAAGCCCTCCTTGTCGGCATCCAGGATGGCCACGAGCGACACCTCGGGCAAGTCGAGTCCCTCGCGCAGAAGGTTGATGCCCACGAGCACGTCGAACTCGCCGCGGCGCAGATCGCGCAGGATCTCCGTACGCTCCAGGGTGGCGATGTCCGAGTGCATGTAGCGCGCCTTCACGCCCTGATCCAGCAAATGGTCGGTCAAATCCTCAGCCATCTTCTTCGTGAGCGTCGTGATGAGCACGCGCTCGTTTCGCGCGGCCCGCTCCTTCGCCTCGTCGATGATATCGTCGATCTGGCTGGCGCTCGTGCGCACGACGATCTCCGGATCCAGAAGGCCCGTCGGGCGGATGACCTGGTCCACCTTCGCCTGGCTCACGCGCTCCTCGTAGTCGCCCGGCGTGGCCGACACGTAGATGAACTGCGGGATGCGCTCCTCGAACTCGTCGAAGCGCAAGGGGCGGTTGTCCAGACAGCTGGGCAGGCGGAAGCCGTGCTCGGCCAGCGTGATCTTGCGGGAGCGGTCGCCCTCGTGCATGCCGCGGATCTGCGGCACCGTGACGTGGGACTCGTCGATGATGCAGAGGAAGTCCTTCGGGAAGTAGTCGATGAGGGTGTAGGGCGGCTCGCCCGGCGCGCGCCCGTCCAGATGCCGCGAGTAGTTCTCGATGCCGGAGCAGAAGCCCATGGTCTCCAGCATCTCCAAGTCGTAGTTCACGCGCATCTCCAGGCGCTGGGCCTCCAGGAGCTTCCCCTCTTCCTTGAACTGCATGAGGCGCTCGCGCAGCTCGTCCTGAATCGTGCCGAGGGCCTTGTCCATCTTCGGCCGCGCCGTAACGTAGTGGGAAGCCGGCCAGATGGGCAGCGCCTCGTAGGAGTTCAGCACCTCGCCGGTGACCTGGTCAATCTCGTCGATGGACTCGATCTCGTCCCCCCAGAACTCGATGCGGATGGGATGGTCGGCGTAGGGCGGGAACACGTCCAGCGCATCGCCCCGCACGCGGAAAGTGCCGCGCTTCTGCTCGTAGTCGTTGCGGTCGTACTGGATGTCGATGAGCTCGTGGATGACCTCGTCGCGGTCCATCTCCTTCTGCTTGTCGACGAACACCGCCATGCCGGCGTAGTCCATCGGCGAGCCGATGCCGTAGATGCAGCTCACCGACGCCACCACGATGACGTCCCGCCGCGAGAGCAGAGCCGAGGTGGCCGCATGGCGCAGCTTCTCCACCTCCTCGTTGATGGAGGCGTCCTTCTCGATGAAGGTGTCCGATGAGGGCACGTAGGCCTCGGGCTGGTAGTAGTCGTAGTAGGAGACGAAGTACACCACGGCGTTGTCGGGGAAGAACTCCTTCAGCTCGGCCGCCAGCTGGGCCGCGAGCGTCTTGTTCGGCGCCATGACGAGTGTGGGCTTCTGCACCGCCTCGATGGTTTTGGCCATGGTGAACGTCTTGCCCGAACCGGTGACGCCCAAGAGCGTCTGGTAGCGCAGACCATCCTCCACGCCCTTCGCGAGCGCGGCGATGGCCTCGGGCTGGTCTCCCGACGGCTCGAAGGGCGAGACCACCTTGAACGGCGTGTTCGCCAGCCGCACCTCGGGCAGCTTCCCCGCCATTTCCATACCTTCTATATTGGAAAGATGAGTGGACACGCGCGTCCCTCCTCTCGCAGTAATTCTCTATAAGGAGAACAGTCTAGCACCTTCCGCAAGAAATGAACAGATGTTCGCTTAAAGTTCACAGCGCGACCGTGCTGTGGCGCCGGCACCCCTCCCCTAATGATGAGTGCTATACTCTGCAATCGCTGTTGACATCTCGTGACGTGAGGAGCTCATCGTGGCGAACGTGAAGAACGTGGCCCCCGGCGTCGGCCTGTGCGCCGCCATCGCCATCCCCTGCTGGTTTCTCGGCGAGGCGCTGCCCGTGGTGGGCGGCCCGGTGTTCGCCATCCTCATCGGCATGGTCATCGCCCTTTGGTGGAAGCAGCCCGCGCGCGGCACCGTGCAGGACGGCATCGCCTTCACGGCGAAGAAGGTGCTGCAGTACGCGGTCATCCTGCTGGGCTTCGGGCTGAACCTCGCCCAGATCGCGGCCGTAGGCGCCGAGAGCTTGCCTATCATCCTCACCACCATCGCCACGGCGCTCATCGTGGGCTATATCCTCTACCGCGTGCTGTCCGTGGATTCCGCCATCGCCACGCTCATCGCCGTGGGCTCGTCCATCTGCGGCGGGTCGGCCATCGCCGCCACGGCCCCGGTCATCCGCGCCAAAGACGAGCAGGTGGCCCAGGCCATCTCGGTCATCTTTCTGTTCAACGTGGTGGCGGCGCTCATCTTCCCAACTCTGGGAGGCATGCTCGGCATGTCCAACGAGGGCTTCGGCCTATTCGCCGGCACCGCCGTGAACGACACCTCGTCGGTCACCGCCGCCGCAGCTGCCTGGGACGGCATGCACCCCGGCTCGAACGCCCTGGACGACGCCACCATCGTGAAACTCACGCGAACGCTCGCCATCATCCCCATCACGCTCGTGCTCGGCATCGTCATGGCCCGCAAGGAGGGCGCCGACGGCCTCGGCAACTTCTCGTTGAAGCGCGCCTTCCCGATGTTCATCCTGTTCTTCCTCGTGGCCAGCATCATCACCACCATCGCCGTGGCCGCTGGCGCCGACGCGGCGGTGTTCGCGCCGCTGAAGATGCTTTCCAAGTTCTTCATCATCATGGCCATGGCCGCCATCGGCCTGAACACCGATCTCGTGAAGCTGGTGAAATCCGGCGGCAAGCCCATCCTCATGGGCCTCATCTGCTGGATCTGCATCGCCGCTGCCAGCCTGGGGATGCAGCACGTGCTAGGATTGTGGTAGGCTCGACAAAGGACATGAGGGGAACAGCATGGATGAACGGTGGATGACAACAAGCGAGATCTGCGATTTGCTTGGCATAACTCCATCGGCTCTACGCTTATACGAAAAGCACAATCAGGCAGGGCGTTATCAAGTCAACCAGGAAAACGGCTATCGCTCCTTTCCCTTCGAGAGCATCGCTCAATTGTTCGATTTCAGGCGAATGCTCAGCTTTGGACTCTCCCTCAAGGAAACGTCGCGCGAAACTGAAACCGTAACCGCGGGAGCCTTGCAATCGCTTCTGAATTCATGCCATGATCGTGCGCGTGATCAAGCTGAACGCTTAACGCTCCTTGCCGAGCTTTCCAAATCCTTAGCCGTCCAAGTGGCGAACATTCCGCAAGCACTCAACCGATTTCATCACGCCACATCCCCCGCAGGTTGGCTTCTCGACCTATCCAAGCCCCAATCGGCCGCCGACAAGAAGGCATTTGCGAAAGAGGCACGCACCTGGGCAGATGCGATGCCCTTCGTCTCCTTCTCCCCCATTATCAGGAGAGAAGATGCCTCCGGCGAAGGGGTGCCCTCCCCCTGCCTTTTCGTAGACGACAAGTACGCCCATCTTATCGAGCAGCATCCCAGTTCTTTCGTCAAGCGCCAGGCTGCCAAAAAATGCGTGACCACGGTAGCGGAGATATGGTACACCGATCAAGTCTCCCGGGAATCGCTTTCCAATGCCGACAAGTACACTTACGTAACCGAACGCAGCTTTCAGTACCTTGAAGAGCACAACCTCGAGCTCGCAGGCGATATATTTACACGCCTTATTGCCACGGGCCTCGTAAATCCAGAAGATCCCTCGTTGCTGCATGACTACTACGAGCTGTGGCTCCCGGTCTCATAAATATGCGAAAACCTCCTTGACTCGAAACATGGTTTCGCCCTTAGCCTCTTCCTTGCCAGCAATTGCTGGGCTACCGAAAGAAAGAGGAAGGGAGATAATATGGGATTCCCCAAACCGGAATTGTCACGACGGACGTTTATCGGAAGCGCAGCCGTTTTAGCGGCCGGAACTGCGGCGGGCTTCACGGGGTGCGCTCCGCAAAACCTCTCCGAGACGAGCAGCGCCTCGTTCACCCCGGGAACCTACACGGCCACCGCGAGGGGCAAGCGCAACCCCATCACCGTCGAAGTCACCTTCGATGAGGCCGAGATCCTCGAGGTGTCCATCGCCAAAGCAAACGAGACACGGCGCATCGCGGATATGGCCCTGGAAACTATACCAGCGGACATCGTTGCCTACCAATCTCTGAACATCGATGCCGTCACCGGAGCCACCCTTACAAGTAACGCCATCCTAACGGCCGTATCCGACTGCGTCGATCAGGCAGGCGGCGATTCCTCGAAACTGAAGACTGCAGATGGCGCGCCCCGCAAAACCGACGTCGTCGACCTCGAGGCCGATGTCATCGTTTGTGGCGCAGGCGCAAGCGGAATCGCCGCTGCTGTGGCCGCGGCGGAAAGCGGTGCCGAAAACGTTATCGTTTTGGAGAAGACGTCCAATATGGGTGGCAACTGTCTCGTGAGCGGGGGCTATCTCGAATACATCAACCCCCCGCAGGAAATGCGCGCCCAAATGAACGACGGCTTCGCCGAGCTTTTTGAAAGCACCTTGAGCATCGGGTTGGAGATGGGCGTCCCTCAGGAATACGCCGACAAAGTTCGCGCAGACTACGACGCCTACTACGCATCGGGCTATACCACCGTTTTCGATTCAGAAGAGCTTTATGCCATCGACTATGTCCATCGCGCTGGAGGCACTATCGAGACATGGCAGGCCTACGCTCCCATGATCGTTGACTTGAGCCAATGGCTCACCGACATTGGCTTTCAGTGGCGCAAGCCTTGCTGCGCCATTGTCGGCTTTCCCTGGCCGCGTCAATCCGCGTCGGTCACAGGCAATTGCGGGGAAGGCTTCTTCGACACCTTCGAGAATTACACTCTCGGGGAGAATCTGCCCGTTCAAATCATTCCGCTCACACCGATGACCGAGCTGATCGTCGAAAACGGCGCCGTTGTCGGCGTCGTGGGCACTTGCGACGATGGAACCACCTACAACATTCGCAGCAAAAAGGGCGTCATTCTCGCAACCGGAGGATTCGCCGGGAATCCTGACATGCTGAAGCAATACAATACGAAATGGGATTGGAGCGCCGACACCGCCATCCCCACCACGAACGCATTCGGCCATACCGGCGACGCCATCACCCTCACACGCGATCTCTCTGCAGCCGTGGCCCTGGTCGAGAGCCCCATGGTCTTCCCCTATGCCGACTGCCAGAACTATTCCACCGAGACCATTGTGGGAGACACGGGCAACTGCCTCATCGTTGGAACCGAGGGAAAGCGCTTCGTCGACGAGTCTCTCAGTCGCGAGGACATCTCAAAAGCCATCATGGCGCAGTCCGAAGAGAAAATGTTCATCATCTCGGACGCAGAGAACTGTCTCATCGACGATGGCATTACCCAATTCGGCGCCGATGCCAATAAACTCATCGAAGACGGCCATCTGTTCCGCGCCGATAGCCTAGAAGAGTTGGCAGGTCTCATGGGCGTGGACGCCAAAGCTCTTACCGACACTGTGGACAAATTCAACGGCATGGTCAATTCCGGCAAGGATCCCGACTACGGCCGCACTGTCTTTACTGAAACGAGTTATGTGAAGACACCACCCTTCTACGCATCCCCTCGCACGTGGGCAGCCCATATCACCCTGGGAGGTCTCGTTGTTGACGAGCATTTCCAAGTCCTGACAGAAGAAGGAGTCCCCATCGAAGGCCTCTACTGCGTCGGCGAGTGCGCTTGCGGATTCGGCGGCATCGGCAGCATGTGCACGGGCATGGAGTGCGGGCGCCAGCTCGTGGCGTAAGTCCTTAGCCAATTTGCCCTCCCCTCCCCAAGAGAGGCGCATCGCCTAGGTGGTGCGCCTCTCGATTTTGACTAAGAAACAAGTAAGCTAGCCAGAAAACCCAAGGCTTCCATAGTGTTCTCTCTTTTGTTATAACGTGTTATAATCGCTATGTCGAAAGGAGTGCATCATGGCAACGGCGACACTCACCAAGGTCGGGAACAGCATGGCCGTCCTTCTCCCGAAGGCGCTGCGACAAGAGGCCGACATAGATCAAGAAACGCCCTTGCGCATCGCATCGCCGAGAAAAGGCGTTGTGGTCATAACGTCGCTCCTCCAAGAGGACGACGATCGCCGCGCTCAGCTGAAACGGGCCGAGGCGCGCATTGCGGCGCGGCGAAAAAAGATAAAACCCTGGCCTGACGGGATCACAGCAGAAGATCTCATTGCCGAAGCGAAGGAGGAGCGCTATCGTGACTTCCTTGCTCTTTGATGCCAATGCTCTTATTTACTGGACTCATCCCGATTCTATCTATCACGATGAGATATCGTGCCTCATAGACGAAGCATTCCTCAACCAGGGAAGCGTCTACGCCCTCTCTTCTTCTTTGAACGAGGTCTACTACATTCTGCATCGCCATTACATGGAGGAGTCGGAGGCACGGGAGTCCCTACGCGATATCGCTGAAACGTTTGATCTCGTCGATCTCACGGGTCTTTTTGTCTTCGAATCCATCGATTCCGACGAGCCCGACTACGAGGACGGCCTTATCCGCGTCGCCGCAGAGGAGCTACAAGTTGACGCCATCATCAGCTACGACAAGGCAGCCTTTAAATCGTCCTTCGTCCCCAAGATGACAGCCCAAGAGGCCTTGGAGTCCCTTTTCAAGAGCGATTGAGACCCAAAAAGAATCGGAAAAGGCCTCCCAAAGCCTGATCGCATTGGGAGGCCACGATAAATCCGGGGAGCAGCTTTTGCCCGCTAAATCGTCTTCTTGTACTCGTTCCACCAGGAGATGACTTCGTTGCGCAGCTCCTCGGGGGTGCCATCGTTGTTGAAGACCACGTCCGACGCCTCGATACGGTCGGCGTCGGTGATCTGGCGGGCGATTCTTGCCCGCACGTCCTCCTCGGAAAAGCCCGATTTCACGGCGCGCTCGATGCGGGTCTCCAGCGGCGCCAGCACGGCCATGACGACATCGGCCCCGTAGGCCAGCGAGCTCTGGCGGTTGCGGAACACCGAGTATTCCACCACGACCGCCGGCTTGCCCTCGGCCTCGAAGCCGTCGATGAGGTCGGTGTAGCGCTCCTCGATGCGGGGCATCGTGATGGTGTTCAGCTTGCGCGTGGCGGCCGGCGTCGCGAAGGCCTTGGCGGCCAGGGCGCTGCGCACCACTTCCCCGTTCTCGTCGAAGATGTCGTCGCCGAACGCGCCGCGCAAGTCGTCCTTCACCGTATCCCACATGAGCACCTCGTGCCCCACCTGATCGAGATCGATCCAAGCCAGGCCCTCGTCGGTGAGCGCCTTGCGCGCCGTGGACTTGCCGGCGCCCATGCCGCCGATGAGAAACAGCTTCTTCATGCGAACCTCCCCTTCCGGGTTACCCCGGCGCACCGCCCCGGGTTCTCCAACATCCCACAGAAGCGATCCATAGGGGCAGACCTTGGTCTGCCCTCCCAGACTGAGAAACCTCACCGCTCGGGAGGGGCGACCAAGGTCGCCCCCTACGGGATTGCCCTGCAAAACTTCCGCTACCATCATACACGAGAAAGGCCGCTCCGAAGAGCGGCCTTTGAAAAGTCACTGGTCGTTCGCAGTCGCGCGAACCCGCAGAGGCTACTCGGCGTCGACGGTCTCCACCTCGACGACCTCGGCCTCGGCCGGAGCCTCGTCCTTCTTGCGGCGGGCCGGCTTCTCCTCGGCCTGCACCGACTCGTCCACGTCGATCTCGAAGCCGAGCTCCTCGGCAGCAGCCTTCATGGACAGGGAAATGCGGCGGCGATCCGGGTTGATCTCCATGACCTTCACCTTCACATCGTCGCCCGCATGCACGACCTGCGCCGGGGTATCGATGTGGCGGCCGGCCATCTCGGAGATGTGCACCAGGCCCTCGATGGAGTCGCCCAGCTCGACGAAGGCGCCGAAGGGCACGATCTTGGTGACCTTGCCGTCGACGATGGTGCCCACCGGGTAGTTCTCCACCAGCTGGATCCACGGGTCGGGCGTGGTCTGCTTGAGACCGAGGGAGATGCGCTCGCGCTGCAGATCGACGTCGAGCACCTCGACCTCCACCTCGTCGCCCACCTTGACGACCTCGGAGGGATGGTTGACATGGTTCCAGGACAGCTCGGAGATGTGCACCAGGCCGTCGATGCCGCCCAGGTCCACGAAGGCGCCGAAGTCCACGATGGAGGAAACGTTGCCCTTGAGGCGCATGCCCTTGGAGAGCTTGGAGAGGATCTCGGCGCGCTCGTTCTTGCGGCCCTCCTCCAAGAGAACGCGGCGGGACAGCACGACGTTGTTGCGGTTGCGATCCATCTCGATGACGCGGGCCTCGATCTCGGTGCCCAGGTAGGCGTCCAGATCCTTCACGCGGCGCAGGTCCACGAGAGACGCCGGAAGGAAGCCGCGCAGGCCGATGTCCAGGATAAGACCGCCCTTGACCACCTCGATGACCTCGCCGGTGACCACTTCGCCGGCCTTGAACTTCTCCTCGACGGAAATCCAGGCACGCTCGTACTCGGCGCGCTTCTTGGAGAGGATGAGGCGGCCGTCCTTGTCCTCCTTCTGGAGAACCAGCGCCTCGATCTTGTCGCCCAGGCTCACGATGTCGGACGGATCGGCGTCCTTGCGGATGGACAGCTCGCGGGCCGGGATGACGCCCTCGCTCTTGAAGCCGATGTCCACCAGCACCTCGTCGTGCTCCAGCTTGACGACGGTGCCGTCGACGAGATCGCCCTCGTCGAACTCGGTCAGCGTGCCGTCGATCATCTCGTTCATCTGCTCATCGGAGATGTCGGAGAAGTCGATCACGGAGGTGTTCTTGATTTCGGTCAAAACGGACCCCTTTCAAAAACTAAATCGGGGACCCTTCGTCATGATGGTTGATACGTACCATGTTCGCTTGCAGAAGCAAGGATCGCGGTGCAACAAACATGTCTCGGGGGCCAACAGATACTTACACTTGCCGCCTATCGGCAAGCCCGCCCAGTATAGCACCGCTCGCGCGCGCTTCCTTGTGAATTTTCCCCGAGTGCCGACATTTTTCGCAGCGCGCCCACAAGGCGCCCGCAGACTCACGACGCCCGTGCGGCCGCACCCGGGATTTGAGTTGACTCGCAAGGTCATCTTTCGTGCGTGCAGCCGTTGCGCTAGAATAGGAAGGTGCGTTTGCGTCCGGTCGGCTTCATCGGGATAAGGCTCAGGCATGGAATTGACTCTTTCGGTGTTCCTCTCGCAGGCAGGAGACCATCCGGTCCTGCTCGGCATTCTGGCGCTGGTCATCGGTGTGACCATCATCTCGGGCGCCACCGACGCCCCCAACGCCATCGCCAGCGCGGTCTCCACCCGCTGTCTCACCCCCGGCGCGGCGCTCGCGCTGGCCGCCGTGTTCAACTTCGTGGGCCTGGTGGGCATGACCTACATCTCCACCGCCGTGGCCCACACCATGTTCAACATGGTCGACTTCTCCGGCAACACCCACCAGGCGCTCCTCGCGCTCATAGC
>OGOG01003283.1_pt1 | contig 12451 bp, 7 predicted proteins | sample 1552581 | NCBI WGS metagenome assembly OGOG01 (sample SAMEA2580152, study PRJEB22360) | human gut metagenome | biome: human gut; feature: human-associated habitat; material: faeces | place: Denmark | collected 2008/2010 | reverse complement strand
AGAACCTTTGAAAATGCGGGGGGGCGGGAATATAACGACAAAAGCCGTTATAGGTACCGATATAAAGAAGCCCGTCCGAAGAGCGGATCAGGGAATAGATGGTCTGGTGTGGAATACCTTCGGTAACGGCAGAGAGTTGGTGGTCGTTCAGCGAATAGGTATAGAGGCCGTTCAATGTTCCCAACCACAGCATACCGTCGTGTACAAGCAATGCACGGATATCGGTCGGAAGTTGCGTTTCCGGTTCTTCGTAGGTATCTGTGCGATAGTTATAAATCAGCAGACCATTGTCGGCACCCAGATAAAGATAGGTACTGTCTACCACCGTACCGCAATAAATCTGTGTATTGTTACGCTTGGCGAAAGTGAAATGTGGCTGCGTGGAATAACCGTCATAACTGAACAGCCCTTTATTGGAACCGATCCATATCAGTCCCTGTGTATCTTGCAGGAAGCAATTGATTACAGAGGCTTCCGTCCCCAGACTGATATTATCGAACAAGCGATAATCCGGTTTCTGTCCGGACAGCTTGACGGGAAGCGTTATCTGCAAAAGTATAAGTAGAAGAAGAAAAACAGGTCTGCGCATACACTTCGGTTTGTTAAAGGTGGGGGACAAAGATAAAATTAATCTGTAACAAACGCCCTGCACCTTTCTAAAAAATTACCTAAAACCACTGGCATACAAAATTCATAATGGTGGGGAAGCAAGGCGAAAGCCCCATAGCCTACGAAGAAAATTCATTGGCTACAGGGCGGTATCGCATACTTTATAAAAATTCTACAAAGTTTCAATCTCTCCCGATGTCAGCCCTGTAGACTTTACTATCACGTCAACAGGAATACCCAGTTGCTTCATGTTGCGGGCTATGGAAAAACGTTCTTCATCTCGTCCTTCCGCACGTCCTTCAATCTTTCCCTCCAGTTTGGCAGAATCCAGCACATCGTTCTGAATCATCACGGCGCTCAGATGCTCGTCATAAGCCATGCGCTCTTTAGGGGGCATGGAGAAGTATTTCAGTTTCTCGCGAGCCTCGCTCAGACCGGGAGCGGTGGTATCGGGGCGAATGGTACCGTCCTTCAAATATTTCATCCATTCTTCAAGTGGTGTGACAGCCACTTTGTCGAACTCATTCACACGGATAAGGACATATTCGGGAAATATCTCGGCTGGCATGCGGGAGACAATGGCATCACGCTCCTTGACATTCACCTGAAGGTGGTCGCCCGTATGGACGCCTACGAAATGGTTCTGACCGTAATACAGGTAGTCGTTTCCCTTTCCGATATCGAAGTAGAGAACGCTGATGGAGTAGATTTTCTTCACCTTATAGTACGTTTCACCCAGCGAGATATGCTCAGTGATAGCCTTGGCAACGCCATAAAGAATCCGCTCCAGATAATAAAGTTCGCGGGTATTCTGTATCTCGATAATGATGATCTCGTCCTTACTGTTACGGGCCTTGATGTCCACACGGTTGAATTTATCTTCAGCGGACAGTTGATTGCTTTCACTCTCCAGAATTTCCAAAATAGTGACTTTCTCACCCAGAAACACGGTGAGGAAACCTTCAAGCACGTCGAAGTTTGCCTTCTGGCGTAACAGGCGCTTGATGGCCCAGTCGAAACGTACATATTTGTCTTGAAGTTCTTCCATTTCTCTAATTATTAATTTGGAATACATAACTTTACCCACAAAGGTACATCTTCTTGCGGAAAAGGGCAACAAACATACGAAAGAAAGTGAAAGGGACAGGATAAAAAGAGACGCCGGTTGGCATTCCTTGCAAAGTCAGCTTCAGTGCGGCTGTCAGGTATTGGCACGAAATAAGAAGGTACAAGGATATTACGGGCTCTACGAAGTTTAGCCAATCCGCTTTCCGGCAATATCGTTGTGGTCGCCAGCATGATGGCAATCACAAAAGCCGAAGCACTTGTTAAAAATTCATATATTGATAACATCTTTCCCTGCCTGTTCAATACCGGCATAAAGACAATGGGACTTTCTGTAACGTTTGCAAACGTTTGCGCAAATCACTAACCCGATAACTGTCAATGAAGAAGCGATATTTCATGTATTCAGCTATTTTTGCAACCGGATAAGTCAGTTCAATAAGATAAGCTGCACCTCAGCAATAAAAAAACAAGCAAGCTTATTTTGTATTGTTTTTGGTTTGCACTACCTTTGGATAAAGGAATACTTAGAGAATACCATGAATAAACCGCAGATTACCATCAAGGACATAGCACGGGCGTTGAACGTCTCGCCCTCTACCGTGTCAAGAGCGTTGAAGGACAACCCGGATATCAGCCAGGAAACCCGCAACCTTATACATGCTTACGCCCGCGAGCATAATTATAAGCCTAACGTACTTGCAGTAAATCTTCGAGCCAGCCGTTCGAATACAATCGGTGTAATTGTGCCGCAACTGGTACATCACTTTTTCTCGTGCGTGCTGAGTGGCATTGAAAAGGCTGCCGCCGAAGCAGGATACAATATTCTGGTAGCGCAGAGCAACGAATCTTATGAACAGGAAGTGAAAATCGTACATTCATTCCTTGCCGCCCGCGTCTGTGGTGTGATTGCCTCATTAGCAAAAGATACTTCCCAATACGACCATTATCAGGACTTGCTGAATAACAATATTCCCATTGTGTTCTACGACCGCATCTGCACCGGATTGAAAACAGAGCGGGTGGTAGTGGACGACTATGCCGGTTCTTTTGCTGCTGTAGAGTATATGATACAGACAGGCTGCAAGCGTATCCTGTTCTATGGAGCAGCCCCGCATTTGGAAATCACCAAGAACCGCCGGAATGGCTATCTGGATGCCATGAAGAAATACAAGATTCCCGTAGACGACAGCATGATTATGTTGTGTGATACCCGGGAACGTGCCATATCCATCCCCCCTGACATACTGGAAGGTTCCGAGCATCCCGACGGTTTCTTCGCCATCAATGACGAAACAGCTTCAGGCATTCTGTATGCCTGCAAACTGGTTGGAAAGAAAGTGCCCGACGAAGTATCGATCTGCGGATTTACCGACGGTGCCATCGCCCAAAGCACAGATCCCAAACTGACCACCGTAGAACAGCATGGAGAAGAAGTCGGAAAAAGCGCTTTCAGCATTCTGACAGGTAAGCTGGAAGGGGGCGATGATAAGAGTAGCAACAAGATTGTGAGAACGAATCTTGTAGTGAGGGGAACAACGAAATAACTGAATAAATATCTAATACATAAAATTAAGAATGAAAGTAAAACCTGATTTGAGCTTTTGGAAGCTGTGGAATATCAGCTTCGGCTTCTTTGGCGTACAGATTGCGTATGCTTTGCAGAGTGCGAACATCAGCCGTATTTTTGCGACATTGGATGCAGACCCGCACAATTTGAGTTATTTCTGGATATTGCCACCATTGGCAGGTATCATCGTGCAGCCCATCGTAGGTGCTGCAAGCGACAAAACGTGGACACGCTTCGGACGACGTATTCCTTACCTCTTTGTCGGTTCACTGGTAGCCGTACTGGTAATGTGCCTGCTGCCGAATGCCGGTAGCTTCGGTATGGCAGTCAGCACGGCAATGATATTCGGATTAGTATCGTTGATGTTTCTGGATACATCCATCAATATGGCGATGCAGCCATTCAAAATGATGGTGGGCGACATGGTAAACGAAAAGCAAAAAGGCCTTGCCTACTCTATCCAGAGCTTCCTGTGCAATGCCGGTAGCTTGGTAGGTTTCCTGTTCCCGTTCATCTTTACATGGATAGGCATCAGCAACATAGCTCCCCAAGGTGTAGTTCCCGACTCAGTTATATATTCCTTCTATATCGGAGCAGCCATTCTGATACTTTGCGTCATCTACACCACAGTAAAGGTGAAAGAAATGCCACCTGCCGAATATGCGGAATACCATGGCATCACCGAAGAGGAAAAAAAGGAAAAGATCAATATGGTGAAACTACTGGTGAAAGCACCGAAAGCTTTCTGGACAGTAGGTTTGGTCCAGTTCTTCTGTTGGTTTGCCTTCATGTTCATGTGGACCTATACCAGCTGCCAATGTATTCGATGCTCCTACTGTTGAAACTGTGGTGAACGGCGCAAACAAAGTAGTGCTGGACACTAAGAGTATCCAATATCAGAATGCTGCCGACTGGGTAGGCGTATTGTTTGCCGTACAGGCCATTGGTTCTGTACTCTGGGCTGTATGTATCCCGATGTTCAAGAACCGCAAACTGATCTACTCACTCAGTCTTGTTTTGGGTGGAATAGGTTTCATCTCCACGTATTTTGTTCACAATCAATATGTATTATTCATCTCCTTTTTGCTTATCGGTTGCGCATGGGCAGCTATGCTGGCATTGCCTTTCACCATCCTGACCAATGCTCTAAGCGGCGGACACATGGGGACCTATCTGGGACTGTTCAACGGAACGATCTGTATTCCGCAGATTGTAGCTGCTACGCTGGGTGGTAGTATTCTGGCTCTGTTCACCCCGAAAGGCATGTTACCGCCTGAAATAAATATGCTTGTCATGGCAGGCGTGATGTTGATTATCGGTGCCGTTTGTGTATATTTAATCAAAGAGACCAAAGGAGAACAAGCAAAAGCATAATCCGCGCGAGAACATACTTAAAAGGAGATATCTATCCCTCTACGACAAACAACTCTTTTCTCTACGATAATCGCCCCGTTCCTTTAAAAAGATCGGGGCGATTCTTATAAAGGAACCAAACACATCTTATTCTTTAGATATTCTTTGTCTCCTTTTTTTCCTCATCATTGCCGTTTATCCGTTTATTTGTTTATCTTTACGGCCATAATCACCATTGAGATACACACCATGAAAAGATACCTTAAAACCGATGAATGGAATATTATTGAAGATAACTTTCACGCCGACAACCTGCGAATGTCAGAAAGTATATTCAGTCTTGGGAACGGTCGCTTCGGCCAACGGGGCAATTTCGAGGAACCTTATTCAAGCGACTCATACCGTGGTTCATTCGTTGCCGGTATCACCTTTCTTGATAAAACGCGTGTAGGCTGGTGGAAAAACGGTTTCCCTCATTTCTATACCCGTATTCCCAATGCAGCGGACTGGAGTCGTGTCAGTCTGCGCCTTATCGACGAAGAACTGGACCTGGCACAATGGGACGTGAACAGCTTCAGCCGCAGGCTCGATATGAAAGCGGGTATCTCCTACCGGGACTTCGAAATCACATCTCCCAAAGGACACCAAATACGGGTACATGTGGAGCATATCAACAATATGGCTCACCCCGATTTATGTCTGATAAAATACAGCGTCACCTCCATCAATTATACGGGAAGAATATCACTGATTCCCTCCTTGGATGCAGTCATAGTCAATAAGGATGATGATCCGAACGAGAAGATATGGAATATCCTCCGTTCCGGCGTCACAAAGGATTGTGCTTATCTATGGACGCAAACCCGACGTGAAGATGCGCAAGTGTGCTATGCCATGACCTATCAGTTCTTCAAGAACGGCAAAGAAACCACCTCGAACCCGATACGCATTGAAAAGGAGAAACAAACCGGGTTCAGCATCGGGGCAGATGTGAAACCGGGAGACAATGTAATGCTCATCAAATATACTGTCATAAGTTCATCGCTCTATGATGAACGCCAGGAACTGATAGAACATTCCGTCACCAAAGCCCGTCAGACTAAAATAGACGGCTGGGATAAGCTGGAAAACGATCATCAGCAAGCCTGGGCCAATATATGGAAAGAAATGGATGTGGTTATCGAAGGCGACCCGGAAGCACAACAGGGGATCCGGTACAACATCTTTCAACTATGCCAGACGTACCGCGGTGATGATCCGCGCCTGAATATCGGTCCGAAAGGATTCACTGGTGAAAAATACGGTGGAAACACATACTGGAATACGGAACTTTGTTGTGTACCGTTCTTCCTACTCTCTACTCCGAGGGAGATTGTGAAAAACCTGTTGATATACCGCTATAACCAACTACCGAAAGCGATAGAGAATGCCCGCAAACTGGGTTTCAAAGAGGGTGCCGCCCTATTCCCGCAAGTTACTTACAGCGGTGAGGAGTGCCACAGTGAATGGGAAATAACCTTTGAAGAAATACATCGCAATAATATCATCGTCTATGCCATTGCACAGCATGCTGCAATCACTGGCAGTAAAGATTATGTAGCCAAATACGGACTGGAAGTAATGATCGCCGTCTCCCGTTTCTGGAGCCAGCGTGTATCTTTCTCCAAACCAAAACAGAAATATGTGATACTGGGTGTCACCGGACCGGATGAGTACGAAAACAACGTAGATAATAACTGGTACACCAATTACTCGTGTGTGCAGTGCCTGCGGATGACACTTAACTATCTTGAGATCATTGCCGGAGAATACCCCGACGAATATGCGCGTGTACGCCGTGTCACCAACCTCCGCCAACAAGAAGAGGCTGAACGCTGGCGCGACATTATCAACCGTATGTATCTGCCGGAAGATAAAGAACTGGGGATCTTTGTACAAAATGACGGTTTCCTGGATAAGGAACTGAACAGTACCGATGCCATTCCACCCGAAGAACGCCCCATCAATCAGCACTGGTCGTGGGATCGTATTCTTCGTTCATGCTACATCAAACAAAGCGATGTATTGTTGGGCCTATATCTGTATTATTTCAATTTCGATAAGGAAACAGTCCGCCGCAACTTCGACTTCTATGAAACAATGACGGTGCATGAATCTTCACTTTCCCCGCACATCCACTCCATTCTTGCCGCCCGCATCGGAGAAGTGGAAAAGGCTTACCAACTCTTTCTGCATGCCACCCGTCTCGACCTGGATGATTACAACAACGAAACTCACCAAGGACTGCATATCACCAGTATGCCGGGCAGCTGGCTTGCCATTGTACGAGGCTTTGCCGGGATGCAGATTCTGGAGGGCATACTCTCTTTCTTCCCAGTCATTCCAGAGAAGTGGAACAGTTACTCCTTCCAGATAAATTATCAGGGACGTACACTTCATATGCATGTAGGCAAAGAAATAAATATTTCACTTATTGCCGGAGAAGAACTGAACATACAAGTATATAAAAACGTTTATAAGCTCAAATTGGGCACCGATTTGTTGCGCAGGATAGAGGAGTAGAAGCCTGTATCATTAACAACGCGTAACAAAATAAACCGGGAGAACAATTATCTGTTTTTCCGGTTTTATGTTTTTATACCTAAACGAACAACTATACATTAGTATGAAGAAAATCTATTTGTTCGCCATCGGCGTGATGCTGCTTGTCACATCATGCGGGCACAAGAAAGAGGGCGATGCCACCCTGATCCGACCTGTCAAGACAGCTACTGCCAGCTCCCAATCGGTCATCCGGAAAGACTTCTCCGGTATTGTAGAAGCCGTAGAATACGTAAAACTGGCCTTCCGCGTCAGCGGTCAGGTCATAAATCTGCCTGTGGTAGAAGGCCAACGGGTAAAAAAAGGACAACTGATCGCCGCCATTGATCCGCGCGATATTTCCCTGCAATATGCCGCCGACAAAGCCGCTTACGAGACTGCCGCAGCACAGGTAGAACGTAACAAACGCTTGTTGGGACGCCAGGCCATCTCCGTGCAGGAATATGAAATCAGCGTTGCCAATTATCAAAAGGCAAAGTCTGCTTATGAATTATCCAGCAATAATATGCGGGATACCAAACTGACCGCTCCTTTCGACGGTTCTATTGAAAAACGTCTGGTAGAAAACTATCAGCGCGTGAACTCTGGGGAAGGCATTGTACAATTGGTGAATACACAGAAGCTCCGCATCAAATTCACCGTACCGGATGATTATCTCTATCTACTTCGGGCAAAGGACGTAACATTCAAAGTGGTATTCGATACCTATCCAGACACAGTATTCAATGCAAAACTAGAAGAATATCTGGATATTTCTACAGCCGGAACAGGTATCCCGGTAACTATTACGATTGAAGATCCTGCTTTCAACCGTTCCCTATACGATGTGAAACCGGGATTTACGTGCAAAATCAAGCTGGCTTCGGACGTAGCTCCCTTCTTGGAAGAAAAGCTTGTGAATATTCCGCTCAGTGCCATATTCGGTGAAAGCGAGAACCAGAAAACCTATGTGTGGGTAGTAAAAGATAATAAGGTAAGCAAGCGGGAAGTAACCGTATACTCTCCTACCGGAGAAGCCAATGCCCTTATCTCTACCGGTGTACAGCCGGGAGAAACTATTGTGATTGCCGGAGTGCACCAACTGGTGGACGGACAAACGGTGAAAGTTATCAATTAGACTACCAACCACTGCGACCTTGAGGTCGCCCAAATATAAATCATATGAATTTAGCTAAATATGCATTAGACAACACCAAGATTGTTTATTTCTTCCTGGCTGTGTTGCTAATCGGCGGTATACTATCATTCGGCCGGTTGGGAAAGAAAGAGGATGCACCCTTCGTCATCAAGTCAGCGGTCATTATGACCCGCTACCCGGGGGCAGAACCAGCAGAAGTAGAACGACTGATCACCGAACCGATCTCCCGCGAGATACAGTCGATGAGTGGTGTATATAAAATTAAGTCGGAGTCCATGTACGGACTATCCAAGATTACATTCGAGCTTCAACCTTCCCTTTCCGCAGAGTCGATTCCGCAGAAGTGGGATGAACTGCGCCGTAAGGTGCTCAACATACAACCGCAGCTACCCGCCGGTGCTTCCGTTCCCACGGTATCGGACGATTTCGGCGATGTATTCGGCATATACTATGGCTTGGTAGGCGATGACGGTTTCTCTTACGAAGAAATGCGCAACTGGGCAGAACGTATCAAAACCCAGGTTATCACTGCTGACGGAGTTATGAAAGTAGCCTTGTTCGGTACACAAACCGAGGTGGTAAATATCTATATATCCGTCAATAAACTGGCCGGTATGGGTATAGATCCGAAGCAAGTAGCAAGTCTGTTACAATCGCAAAACCAGATTATCAATACAGGTGAAATCAATGCCGGTGAACAACAACTGCGCATTGTTGCCAACGGAACCTATACTACCGTCAATGACATCCGGAACCAAGTGATTACCACTCCGGGCGGACAGGTGAAACTGGGCGATATTGCCGTCATTGAAAAAGGATATATGGATCCTCCCGGCAACATCATGCATGTCAACGGGAAGCGTGCCATAGGTATCGGTGTTTCCACCGACCCGACAAAAGATGTAGTAAAGACTGGAGAACTGGTAGATCAGAAACTGGCTGAACTTCTTCCCCTTATTCCGGTAGGGTTGGAATTGGAAAGTCTGTATCCAGAAAATGTCATAGCTCAAGAAGCAAATAATGGTTTCATCATTAACCTGATAGAATCCCTACTCATTGTAATTGTTATCATCATGCTGGTGATGGGGCTGCGTGCAGGTATACTTATCGGCAGTTCGTTGATATTCACCATTGGCGGTACACTGCTCATCATGTCTTTCATGGGAGTAGGATTGAACCGTACTTCACTGGCAGGTTTCATCATTGCCATGGGTATGCTGGTGGATAATGCTATCGTAGTGACAGACAATGCACAAATAGCCATTGCCCGAGGTATAGACCGGCGAAAAGCACTGATAGATGGAGCTACCGGACCGCAATGGGGATTACTTGGCGCTACGTTCATCGCCATTTGTTCATTCCTGCCGTTGTACCTCGCCCCTTCTGCTGTAGCGGAAATCGTGAAACCCCTGTTTGTCGTACTTGCCATTTCTTTGGGATTAAGCTGGATACTGGCACTCACACAAACCACCACTTTCGGTAACTTTATTCTGAAAGCCAAATCCGGCGATACCAATAAAGACCCGTATGATAAACCTTTCTATCACAAGTTCGCCTCTATCCTCGGAGTACTTATCAAGAAGAAGACTCTTACACTGGGTAGTATGGTAGTCCTGTTTATCATCTCACTGGTCATCATGGGAATGATGCCTCAAAACTTCTTCCCCTCACTGGATAAGCCCTATTTCCGTGCCGATATATTCTATCCGGACGGTTACAGCATCCGTGACGTAGAAAAGGAAATGAAACAGGTGGAAGCGCACCTCCTGCAACAACCGGAAGTTAAACGAATATCCACCACATTCGGAAGTACGCCGTTACGTTACTATCTGGCATCTACTTCCGTCGGTCCTAAGCCCAACTTTGCCAATATACTTATCGAACTGACCGACAGTAAATATACAAAGGAATACGAAGAGAACTTCGACCAGTATATGAAGGCAAACTATCCGAATGCCATCACCCGTACCACTTTGTTTAAGCTATCGCCTGCGGTAGATGCCGCCATTGAAATCGGCTTTATCGGCAACAATGTCGATTCACTGGTGATGCTGACCAACAAAGTCCTGGAAATCATGCATCGGGATGATGATCTCATCAACGTACGCAATTCATGGGGGAATAAGATTCCTGTATGGAAACCCATTTACAGTCCGGAACGTGCCCAACCGTTAGGTGTCTCCCGACAAAGTATGGCACAGAGCATTCAGATTGGTACAAGCGGTATGACATTAGGCGAATATCGTGAAGGCGACCAGGTATTGCCTATCCTTCTAAAGGATAACACAGTCGATTCTTTCCGCATCAACGACCTGCGTACACTACCCGTATTCGGTACAACACAGGAAACCACTACCCTGGAACAAGTAGTCAGTGAATTTGATTTCCAATATAAGTTCTCGAATGTGAAAGACTATAACCGTCAGATGGTAATGATGGCGCAAGCCGATCCACGCCGGGGAGTAAATGCCATAGCAGCCTTCAATAAGATATGGAAAGAAGTACAAGAAGAAATTCAGGTACCGGAAGGATATACCATGAAGTATTTTGGTGAACAGGAAAGTCAGGCAGAAAGTAATGCAGCATTGGCAGCTAATATGCCACTAACGTTTTTCTTAATGTTTATTACCCTGTTGTTCCTGTTCAGAACCTACCGCAAGCCAATTGTCATCCTATTGATGTTGCCGCTTATCTTTATCGGAATCGTACTGGGATTAATCTTGCTTGGTAAATCATTCGACTTTTTCTCTGTTCTCGGTCTACTGGGATTGATTGGTATGAATATCAAAAATGCAATTGTATTGGTAGACCAAATCGACATAGAAGCTGCTTCCGGAAAAGCACCGCTGAATGCAGTAATCAGTGCTACAACCAGCCGTATCATACCTGTAGCCATGGCGTCCGGAACTACGATTCTGGGTATGTTGCCGTTGCTATTCGACGCTATGTTCGGTGGTATGGCGGCAACCATCATGGGTGGTCTGCTGGTAGCCTCAGCATTGACGCTGTTCGTGCTTCCGGTGGCATATTGCGCGATACATAAGATCAAAGGATAAACTCCGGATACTCTTAACTATTCGCTTAAATAAGAAATAAAGAGATAATTATGAAAAAGATAATAACCATACTTACATTACTTTGCAGCTTCGGTCTGAAAGCCGGAGCCCAGCAGTTCTTAAGCCGCGAAGCATATCGTGACAAAGTAGAAGCCTACAGCCAAGTGCTGAAACAGCAGCGCCTGAAAACCATGGCAAGCACCGAAGCGCGAAAAATAGCAAATACCGGCTTCCTGCCACAAATAGACATCACAGCCGAAGGTACCGCCAACCTCAACCACCTGGATAAGTGGAACAGTCCGAAAGGTGAATACCGCCCCTACACCTATCAGGCACTCGCAACTTTGGCACAACCCCTCTATACGGGTGGTTCTCTAATAGCTCAGAAGCGTATGGCACAGGCTGACGAAGAGTTAAGCCAACTCACCACTGAACTAACTCTCGACCAAATTCATTATCAAAGCGATGCTGTTTATTGGAATGCCTCAGCCGCCTATGCCAGTCTTGAGGCTGCTGCTACATTTCAGGATATCATAAAGAAGCAACACGATATTATTCAGGATCGCTTCAATGATGGCGCTATCAGTCGTACAGACCTGCTGATGATTTCCACCCGCCAGAAAGAAGCTGAATTGCAGTATATCAAGGCCCGTCAGAACTATACCCTTGCTCTGCAACAACTGAACATTTTGATGGGAGTAGCACCCAATACTCCCATAGATAGCCTAAGTGAAATCAGTATAGCCAGTGAACCCGTCGACATTCTTGGACTTGACGATGTACTTCCACGCCGCGCCGATTATGCCAGCACAACGGTAAACATTGCCCGGAGTGAGGCACAACGCCATGCCGCCCTCAGCAAGTACAATCCTCAGGTAAGCATGTTCCTTGCCACAGGTTGGGATACCGGTATCACGTACATGGGACAGGAAATCCCTCATACGCCTGTAGCCGGAGTAAACGTCAGTATCCCCATCTTCCGTTGGGGGGCGCGTTTCAGGACAAATCGGCAACAGAAAGCATTCATTGGTATCCAGAAGCTGCAACAAAGTTATATCA
>OGOG01003278.1_pt1 | contig 12479 bp, 14 predicted proteins | sample 1552581 | NCBI WGS metagenome assembly OGOG01 (sample SAMEA2580152, study PRJEB22360) | human gut metagenome | biome: human gut; feature: human-associated habitat; material: faeces | place: Denmark | collected 2008/2010 | reverse complement strand
AAAAGAAGAAAAATAGTACCTCTATTTTGTAAGGAATGTGATGTTGTTGAATATAAAGAACAAAAAACACTCAAATCACGCACAAATAGACAAGCCAAGAAAGAAAAAGAAAGATTTAGTATAATTTATCGTGATTTAACTAAATGCTGTAATTGTGGCTCTAAAATAGGTATAGAAAAAAATGAAGTTTTTGAGGGCTCTTATCGTCAAATTTCTATAAGGTATGGAATGGTATGTCCCTTTTGTGAAACTTGTCATACTCAATTTCATAATGATATTATGCTCAACTTATTTTATAAAGTTATGTTTGAAAAAGAATTTTTGAAAACACATTCTAAAGAAGAATTTATAAAAATATTCGGTCAAGACTATATTTTTAAATTAGAGCAAAAAAAAAAGAAGCTAACCAACTAAGGCTAGCCTCTTTTAATATCTCACTTTCTAAAATAATTTTATATTATCCCATCTTGTTAAACCATTTTTAAGATTTAGGTTTACTTGTCTTTGTACTTCATCATAATTAGAACCTAAAGCTTTTCTACGAGCTTCTCCATTACCGAAGTCACCTCTTATAGTTTTACGAACTAGATCTAAAATATCAACGCTTGGAGTTGGTGCTGGAGTTGGCTTATTACTATTTAACAGCTCATTAACTTTAGCTTGAACTTCATTATAATTATATCCAGCATTAGTTAAACGATTATATCTTTCATCACCATTTCCCCATTCACCACGGATAACTTCTTTAGCTACCTCATCAACGCTTTTCTTTGCTGATGGTGTTGGAGTTGGTGCTACTACTTTTCCTATGGCTGGATTTACTATACAACCTCTAAATGTATAAGCACTACCTAGTCCCCATCTTCCATTAGTATTTCTTCTTGTACTATTCCAAAAAGCACTTCCACCATATCCGGATTCACTTGTATAAATAGTATTGCTGTCTATAATTTTTTCAACAACAGCTACATGACCTGCTCCATCGTTTCCTGACAAAGTTCCTTTTTGCCAAACCATAATACCACCTAAAGTTGGTACTGATGATATTTCTAAGCCATAAGTATTTTTAGCTCTTTCAATAAAATTTTCAGCATTACAATTTAATGATGGATATTTCATAGCACCAATTATTTCATTGAATCTTCCACAAGCATAACCAACACAATTAGACAATACATTACATTGACTATCAGTAGGACTACCTTGGATACAAGTTGAATATCCACCTTTACTTTTAGTAATAAAAAATTTATTTCCTGATGTAGGTTTAGTCGTTCTTATATTCATTTTCAATTTCACCGTCCTCTACTAAAATATCCATTCCATCTTCATTGAAAGTTGTTTGTACTTCCAATTCTTCAACTTCTTTTGTTGTTTCTTCTACAACGATTTCTTTTTCTTCCATTTTAATTCCTCCTTTAAATGAAAATTATTTATAAAAAAGAGAGCAATTTATTTGCCCTCTCCTTTACCATTATTAAAATTACTTAATCCATTAGAGCCTAAGCTAATTGATATAGCTGTTAGTAAATATATAACTATATCTACAGCCCTAAATGTTCCCATAACAATATTTGTTATAGTCAATAATATAAATGCAATAAAAAAACTCCAATACTTCGTTGGAATCTTTTTTATATACTTTAACCCTTTAGTAAATTCTACCACCATAAATACTATAGTGACAAAACTTGCATAAGTGGTTAAGGTGTCCCACGAAAGAAAATTATCCATATTCTACCTCCTATCACTTTCTCATAGAATCTTCAATATTATCAAGTCTATGATGAGCTGATTTAGTAGAAGATTCTACCGCCGACACTCTTTCAGCTAACGATTGTAAAGATTTTGATATATCTTTATTATCAAGCCTTATTTCATCAACATTTTTACTAATTATATCTAATTTAGTATCAATTTTAGTTGTTGTTGCTACCTCCTCTTTGGTTTCTTGTTTAGTATTCCTTTTACTATTCATATAAAAAGTAGCATAACCAATAATACTTCCAATAATAGTGAACACTAAGCCAACTGATATACTATCCATATTTAATCCTCTTTATTACTTTTGCTTTCTACAGGAATATCAGGAAATTCCACATTATATGGAAATCCCTCTTGTTTAGTAATATCTCTTAGCTTTTGTCTATACTCAGCCCATTCACCATTAAGAATCTCATTAAAATTAGTAAAGAAAGTTTTAATTGTTGATAATAAATTACCTGCTGTTATTTCACTAGGAATATTTAATCCTATTCTATCTAGTAATAAGTGTTGATCACTTTCAGCTAATAACTTATCTCTTACTTCCCTTACTTTATTAGCCATAGCTTCATAATCTCTAGTTTTAGCTAAAACTAGCCAATCATTTAAGTTATCATTTATTGCTTGCTCTAAATCATTTCTATAAATAGTAGTGATTTTATAAACTGAGTATTCATAAAGTGTTTCATCTTCTTCTTGAATCTCTTTTACATCATCAAAAAAAGCAACTTCAATTAAGTTGCCTTTTCTATCACCTATTTTGAAACTTTCCGGAGCTATTGTACTTCTTGCTTTCATTTCTTACAACCTCCTTACATTTCTTGTAATCAATAAATGGTTTAATATATTTTTGTTGATAATTATATGAATCACAATGTTTTAACCAACCACTATAACTTAACATAGCGGAAGCGTCTTTGAAATTCAATTCATCTTTTTTAGAAATCTTTTTTGCTCTTCTTTTTATACGCAAAAAATTACTTCTTCTTAAAGTAGTATATCCTCTATAAAATCTATATCCTAAAAAATCAATAGGACGACTTTCGGTTTTAAATAATTGCCAATTTTCTTTTATAGTCAATTTTTCATTTCCTAAAAATTCTTCAATAGCGTATTTAACTTTTCTTAATTCCTTTTTATTATTTGAAAAAAGAACCATATCGTCCATATAACGAATATAATATTTTACTTTCAATACTTCTTTAATATAATGATCTAAATCCTGTAAATAAAAATTAGCAAACCATTGAGAGGTATAATTACCAATAGGTAAACCCTCTTTACCGCTATCAATAATAACATCTATTAAATCTAGCGTATCTTTGTCTTTTATTATTTTTCTAAATTTAGATTTTAATATATCCTTATCAATACTAGGATAAAACTTTTTAACATCAAGCTTTAAACAATATTTAGTACATTTCCTATCATTTACTAATATTCTTTTTAAATAATTCATTCCTCTTTGGATTCCACGACCTTTAATAGAAGCACAGCATAATTCATACATACCTTTATAAATAATTGATTGTATTTGTAGCATTAAAGCCCAGTGTACTACTTGATCCGGATAAAATCGAGGCTTATAAATTATTCTTTCTTTTTTATTAGCTCCATCGTGTATTATCATTTCAATATACGGACTAGGAGTATAACTTTTTTCTTTTAGCATTTTTTGAACCTGCATAGCATAATAAGTAGGAGAATCTAATATTTTTTCAACATTTTTTCTCTTAGTTTTACCCATACTAGCTTTACAAATTGCTAATTCAATATTGTCTAGCTCAACAATTTTTTCATAAATAAATCCTTTTCTTTTCATTCATTTGTCACCAAATTCTTATATTTGCCTGCCACTTTTTCGAGAAATTCCATCTTTCAGGAGATAAACCTACTAAAGCAACCCAGAACGACTAATTTTCAGCAAGGGCTGAGGAAAATGATGTGTAAGTTATTTTATATAAGTGGTCGAGCACCGGTCGTAATACCATAATAAGAGGAAGTTTCAGCAAACCACCAATACCACAAGCCGACATAAGAAAGTGTACCATCAAAAGCACCGCCGACAAGAAAGGCTTAATTAAGACCGAGCCAACACACCAAATCCCATAATGAGTATCTTAATATAATAAGTCGAGCACCGATATTGATAGCAACATTAGACGAAGTATTGTTCATAGTCCAACACCACAAGCCAGCCGGTAAACCAAGACCATATCTACCGCCGACAAGATGATTGGAAGTATGACAGGCACTCTCATACACATCATTTCCCTATAAATAAGAAGTCGAGCACCGACAGCTACCCACGAATCAACGGAAAAGCCACAAAACCACCACACCAAGAGTCCAGCTTCCAAAGTGGTATCACAGCCTCCGCCGACAAGAAAGAAAGTGAAAGTCGAGCTCTTACACATCAATTCCCATATAATAAGTCGAGCACCGGTATCGGAATAAACATAGGACGAAGTATGATCTAAAGCCCAATACCACAAGCCACAAGTCAAAGTGTCCCAATACATACCGCCGACAAGAGCAAAGCTCATAGCAAGCCAGCACTCTTACACATCAAGTCCCATTATTAAACTAAGTAGTCGAGCACCGATGTTGATATTAGTACCAGTAGAAACGTTCCAACAATTCCAACACCACAAGCCACCAGCTGAGCCGTTATTCCAGCCTCCGCCGACAAGAAATCTAAATGATTTAAGAGTGCCCACACACACCAAGTTCCTTAAGAACAAATTAAGTAGTCGAGCACCGATGGTAGTCCACATATTAGAGGAAGCGTTATTGAAATTCCAATACCACAAGCCAGCCTTGGAAGTGTTGTTCCAATTACCGCCGACAAGAGCAAAGAAACCAATAAGTAGCTAGAACTACAAACCGGTACAAAACACATCAAATCCCTTATAAGAAGTCGAGCACCGAGATAAGAAAGAGCCTGACTAGAAAGGTAAAAACAATGAAAGTAAGAAACACCACAAAACATTGAGTGATCATACATACCGCCGACAAGAAAGGCTCATCAAAAACCACGCTCAACTACACATCATTCCCTACAAGGTAATTTTATTTTTTATAATCGACTAAAGTCGATTCTTTTTATGGGAGGCTGGTCGCCCCCAAACCCCCACTTTACTGGTTTCTAAGAAGTCGAGCTCCGTGGTCGATGTACGAAGCAGCTGAGTCGTGGTAACAACTCCAACACCACAGCCAGCCGGTAAACCAAGACCATATCTACCGCCGACAAGAGCAATCCTATCTCCCTCAACTTGGTAATAATAATCACACATATTAGTATCACTACTTCCAGCTGATTCAGTAGCTAACGCTACCATAGGATTAGCGGAATCATATCCTAGCTTAGAAGAAAATCCATTAGCGGTTGCATTAGTATAACCTAAAGCTTTATAACTACCACTAAATGTATCTACAGCATATTTATTAGAATCATAGCAAATATAAGCTTTTCTATCTTTAATATTAATTCCATCAACAAATTGCCATATATTACCGAATATATCTTCAATACCTCTATAAATCATAGAAGTATTATCAGTCCCATCTTTGCTTCCTGACTTCATACCCAGTACATCACAACCACCACTATTTATTGGTGCTGTGTGAGAGCCATTAGTATAACCTAAACCAAGTTTAGATTGACTATTATAGTCAGCATATTCTACTAAGTAAAGCATTTGTAAGATAAAATAGTGCCAGTCCATTTGACCGAATCCAGCTCCTAAACTTCTTGCATAACTTCTAAAGTTTGTAATAGTTTTATTTGTGAATGGTGCGTATCCACTTCTACTATAAACTCTTGATTCACTACCTGACATAGTATATCTACCAACCGAAAACTCTTCACTTTTAATATAACCAGCTAATTTATTTTTTGAGATTAAAATATATTCATAATTTTCATCTCTATATCTTTTCCAATAAAATTCAGGTATCTTGGTAAATACATCACCATTTGAACCATCAAATTTAAAGGTTGGATCACCATAATAGGCGGTTATTTGCTTAGCTGTTATATCATAATTGTACGAAATTATATCACTCCACGGATAAATTTCATCAAAATCATTTCTTACAGGCGTTGTTCCTACTTGAGCGTTAGCTACAAGTCCCACAGCGTCTTTTATTCTCTCCCAAGCTGATGACGATGTAGTTAATGACCTTTTAATACCATATATTTTATTTATATTTTTAGTATCAATAGCACTAACATTTATTGTTCCTCTTGCTACTAAATTTTCATCATCACTATTCAACAATGAATATTTGAAAGTTATATCTATATCTTCATTAGGTAATTCAGTAGTTATTACTTTAAATCCACCTGTATAAGATAAAGTATAAGCAATATTTAGTTTAGCTTGATTTTCAATATCCAACATTCCATCAACAATAGTTTGAGCTGTAATGTCCTCATTTATTATATCATATTCGTAGTATCCTGTACTAGAGTTTTTAGTCCAGTTAGCCACGAGTAAAGTAGTAAAATATCCAAAATCTCTATTTTTAAATGATTCTTCAATTCCATTTTCAATATTATTCATCTTCTCAGCTTCTACAAGAGTTCCATCTTGAGCAACCTCACCCGGATCTTGAGTTAAAGTTATAATATTGTTATCTTGGTCTTTATATCTATTAGGAAATTGAACTATTCTATCTTTCCAATTCGTTTTATTATATTGTTTCATAAACTAAACTCCTCTCCACAATATATCAAACCTGCATATTGTTTTATTTTTACAAAGCCGACAGGCTCTTGATTATCAGGCTTAGCATACAAACCAATACCATTAGCTCCACAATAGAAAGTATTACACTTTCTTAATTCTCTCATACAAGAATCAATAATACCTTTTATTAAAGTTAAATCTTTTTCAAGAATATTAGCTTTAATATAATCCATTGTTTTACTAAATTCTATTTCTTTATATTCTTCACCTAGATTCATACCATTTTTTAAAGTTAGAATATTTTGTCTTATTCTATTTATATCTTTAATGTGAGGTATGTCTTTAACATTCCAATCAGTTTTTACTTCTATATTGATTGGATAATAAAATAAATCACTATTATTTAGTAGATTCATTATATATTCACAATTACTTTCTATTCTATTTAAGTCAGTATAATTATAAGCACCTTTATTATTGCTATTAGTTGGATCTAATTTTATTAAATCAACATCAGCTTGTGTTCTATCATATATAGGATCTATCCACGCCATTAGTTATCACCTACTTTTACTACTACACTATTACCAGACCAAGCTCCATCATAGTTTATATTGTTTTCTACTAAATACCCAATTAAACTATTACTAAAGTCAGTTTCTATAGGAATAATCTCTCTAGTATCTTTTACAATATCTCCTCTATTTTCAAAAGAGTAAATATTTCTATTGTTGTACCAGTTTCCTATAAAGTCTTTTAATTTAGTTTCTTTTGAGCTTTCAACCATTTGAGTAATCAAATCATTTTTATATTCAATATTCTCACCATCATCATTAAATTGTTTTGAATCTATTGTTTGACTATTATTTATTTTCTTACCTGACACTTTTAAAGATATTGTATCTTCACCAGTATTAGTAATTTTTAATATTGCATATCTACCATAATAATTAGCATTAACTATAGTTCCACCTGTTATAGTAGCTGATATGTCAGTTGCTAAGTCATATTCTATTTCAATAGTCTTTGTCCCTGTTATCTCTAAAGATTCATTTTTAAACAATTCACTTACATTATCTTCCTTAGAATAATGATTTATATATATGATAGTATTATGTAGCTCACTTTGTACTTTAACTACAGGATTGCTAGTAATAAAATCATAACTCATTCCATCAGGATTTAATACATAGTTAAAAGGTTGAATATTTATAACATTCTCTCTATTAGTAAATAAAATACAATTTCCAGTAGTTGCTATTATTTGAAGTAATTGTCTAGCTTCTAATTTAGGTAAAGGTGCGTCAGTCTTAATCGACTTTAAGCCACTCCATAAATTATATTGGCTACTATCTATATTACTATCTTCTAATACATCTACCGCTAAATCATATAAACTTCTACCACTAGAATTATACACGCCTTTTTTATATACTTTAGTAAGATAATTGATAAGTGAAGTCGTACTAAATGATACTTGATTTTCTCCAACCTCTACCGAACCAGTAAGAAGCATTTTTCCACCTAATATCCATTCAATAGTTCCATCGTCTAATTGATAGCCCCATTCATAAGAAATAGGTTGTTGCTGTAATATATATCTATACCAGCCTTGTGGATTATCAGGATTAAACAATTTATTCATATTATCAATAGTAAACTTAAATGTATGAGTAGGAAGCTCCGAGTTTATCATTATTGTTTTTTCTTTACTTTCAGCACTAATTAAGTTCTCATCGGTATATGTTTCCATAATACCAAATAGTAATTGATTTACTCTTATTCTCCTATAAGGTAAACTAGATTCTATAAAATATATTTCAATTTTATTCCATCTAACTAACTCTTCATTATCAGCAAAAATTAATCTATCACTATAACTACTCAAAGTATAATCTTTATCCATAATCATAGTGCTATCTCTATATGCTTTTACCTTTAGTTTTTTTGCATAGTTTTTATCAATACTATCAAAAACCATTGTAAGTCCTAAAGTAGTTAAGTAAACGCTTGATGTAAGAGTTATACAAGCTTTATCACTAAACAAACAATTTTTATCACTCATATAAGAACTCACATAAGTTTGTTCAAGTTCTTCACTACCATATATTGGCTGACTATCATTAAGAAGCCAAAAGTTTTTTTCAAGTGTAGCATAATTTTTAGATTGAGGTATTGTTGTTTCTTTGATATTATCTAAGTCACTAAATATCTCTTCACTATTACTTGATAAGTCCGGATTAGTTTCCGGATCCACTATATTAAATTTAACTTTCAAAAACCCAAGATTTCTCTTAGGTTTTTTAAGTTGTTCAATCATATTTTTACTTGCCATAATCTAATACCCCATATCAATAATGTTTACTTTAACATTTTTATATTCAATAGGTTTTTGTACTGACTGATAGTTTTCCCATTTACTAGGTTCACCACTCAAATTTCCAAAGTAAAACCTACGAATAACAACATCAAGTTCATCACTATCATAATAAGTTAAAAGAACTTCAAAATTAGCTACTTTCTTTTTCAACCAATTATAATCTTCTAAAGTTAAAATAGGAAAGACTATGTTATTAAACTTATTTATTCTCCTATTTATAGGTTGAGCTATTGTTTGTCCTCTAGTATTACGAGTACCTTTTACTAATTGCTCATTTTCTTCTAAATATCCTACTTGAGGATTACTAGGAAGAGCTTCACCATTAAATAAAAACAATGGATTTTTACCTTTTTTTATCATTAGTTATCCCTCCTTAATAAGCAAATGATGGATTTTTTCCACCATCATAACCTTTGTCTTTCTTATTTTTATCATAAACATATACTAAATCATCACCATCAGCGGTTAATTTTCCAGTAATATTTACATCTACCTTTTGAGAAGTATTATTCATATTAGATTCTTCAAGAGCTTCTTTCATAGTTTCTTTCATCATATCTCTTGGAGATACAATTTCCGGATTGGATCTTGCATTAGAATATTCAGCAACCCTTACTATAGTTTCTTTATCTAGTACGCCTCCGGTTTCTAGGCTAGGTATTTGTGGAACATTTACAAGTTTTATCAATCCTTTAAATGGTTCTATTCCTAAGAATGATATATCCCTGACAGTCTTTAAAGCTCCATTTATTGCATTAAATGGTATAGAAACAACTTTGTTTATACCAGCTATTAAAGTATTAACTACTGACCTAAACGCATTGAATATACCATCTTTAATACCGCTAAAGATTCTTCCACCACTAGAGAATATATTTTTTACACCATTCCAAGCATTACCAAATATGTTTTTAAAGAATGTTGCCACTGATGAGAAGATATTTTTAATACCATTCCAAGCGTTTTGAGCTCCATTCTTCATAGTATTCCATATACCATTAAATAGATTAGCTAAAGGCTTAATAACAGCATTATTAAACCAAGTGCTTACTACTGACCATATAGACACTATAATATCCCAAGCACCTTTAAATATTGCTCCTATAGTATTAAATAAACCAGTGAATAAAGAAGCTACAGCGTCTATTATTCCACCTAAGAAAGTTTTTAAACCCTCCCAAGCTTTACTCCAATCACCAGTAAATACTCCTGTAATAAAGTCCATTACGCCACTTAGTGCGTCAATGATACCACCTATTATTCCACACAAACCATCAATAACAGGTTCTAGTACATTCATAATTACATCAATAATTGTATCTATTATTGGTTTCAAGAACTCCCATACTGAGCCAATAGCTATAATTATTCTTGATATACAATCTAAAACTTTATCAACTACTGGAGCTAAATAAGTTTCATACATTGTCACTACCCAAGCCATAATTTCTTGAGCATATCCAAATAAATCAGCTAAAATACCTAATACTACATTTAAAGCACTTTGGAAATTATCACTCATAACCCAATTCAATAAAGAATTAGCTATACTATTAACAATATCTTGTATGCCTATAAATATATCAGCTATAGCTTGAATTATTGCTGTTCCATTTCCAGCGTTATTCCAAGCATTAGCTAGAGCCTGAGATAAAGCTCCAACAATATTGAATACATTAGTCCACATTTCTAAGATATTTTCGACTATTTTTTGTCCTGTACCATTAGTCCATACTTCAAATATAGAACTAAACACAGCTATTCCTAGACTTTTTATACCCTCAAAAGCATTTTTTAAACTATCTATAAAAGCTTTACCTTTGTTATCCCAAGCTTCTTTTATTGGATCAAATAAAGTAGCTAATAATTTTTTAGCTTTATCAATCCAATCAAAAAGAAAATCAAGTTTATCCATATCTACAGGCTCTACAGTTATAGGCTTGTTGTCATTACCTGATCCAGTATCGGTGCTGACAGTATGGAACTCATCTAAACTAGATTGAGTATCACTTAATTTTTTAGTTGATTTAGCTTGACTATCCAAGGCTTTTTTATTAGCTCTTGCAACAAGATTTATTCCTGTAAGAGCTTCAACAAAAGCATTTACATAGCTTACAGCTTTTGAAAATAAACTAATAACAAACTCTAATATTGGTGCTAATAGACTTCCTAGAACATTCCAACAATTTTGAATAGAATTGCTTAATTGTGTATCATAACTTAAATATGATTGCATAGCTTTACTAACCATACTAACCGCTGTTCTAACGCTTAGTAATCCCATAGCAAATCTTTTTATGGATTTTATTCCATTATTAAATGTTGAAGTAAAACTTTTACCTAAGCCTTTGCTACTTGATAAAGTGGCTTTAAATTTACTTCCTAAACTAGCTATATGTGTTCCAGCACTTTTTATTTTAGCTTTTATTTTATCAAAAGCACTAGAAATTTCTTTACCTGTGTTTTGACCTTGACTTTGCAACTTTCTAAGTCTATTTTCAAGTCTTTCAATATCAGCTTCAATCTTCATTGTATCTCCAACTTCAAAACCCATATCAGCTTTAGCTAATAAATCTTTTAAATCCTCAATTTTAGTCCTTAAATAATCTTGTTGCTTAGCTGTTTCTTGAATAGAATTACTATATCCTTTCATTTGAGCTTTCATTTGTGATACGCTAGAAGCACTTTTACTAGCCATATCTTTTGCTTGAGTAGTTAGATTTTTCATAGGCTCAACACTCTTAGCTACAGCCGATTTAACTTCATCGGTTATTTTTTTAATACCGCTCATAGCGTCAGTAATATTAGCCCTTATAATTATTTCTAATTCTTCTATTGTAATAAGTCATCACCACCATTCCTTTGTGTGATTCCTTATTATTCTTTTCCTTTCGTTTCTTGCCTCAACTCTTCCGTCAATTCTAACATTAAATTGACTAATTCCTCTCCCTCACTTGCTTTTCTTTCAAATACACTTTGTCTTGCTAATTCCTCTTTAAATAAATCCGGATAAATTTCTTTAATAAGATTTACATTTTTAGGATTTTTAGCTGTCATACCTGAGCCTATCATTTTATTACCCAAATTTTCAGCTAACAAGATTCGTGATTTAATTTCTTGCTCATATTGGAGAGAACGAGATTCTACATACAAAGCTACTTCTCTATAAATAGAATCCCAAAACTCGTGAGGTTTCATTCCAAATCTATAAGCTAAAGGTTCTAAATCATATATTAGATCTATATAATCTAGCCTTTGTATCCTTTGAACTCTTCCGCTACTACTTCTCCCATTACTTTTTCCGCTGTATTGGTAATTACTTGATTGATGTCGAAGCTGGCTAGCGGATTGTCCATTTGAGCCTTTATTTCTTCCTCCGTCATCTTTTTGCCGAAAAAACTTTTATCATTTATCTCCTCAGCTAGTAATTTATATATAGCTTCATAATCAGTTTCATTCTCATTAACATAAGCTTCCATCATATCATAAACTTTGTTAGAATCGTTATTTAATTCTTTCTTTGTTTCGTCATCAGCAAAGCTTAAAAGAGCGTCAGCTAAGAACTCAAAATCTACATCGTTTAGAGCCTTAAAAAAAGCGTCCCTTAAATTTTTAACCTTTAATTTTTTATTCATAGAAAC
>OGOG01003274.1_pt1 | contig 12490 bp, 15 predicted proteins | sample 1552581 | NCBI WGS metagenome assembly OGOG01 (sample SAMEA2580152, study PRJEB22360) | human gut metagenome | biome: human gut; feature: human-associated habitat; material: faeces | place: Denmark | collected 2008/2010 | reverse complement strand
CATGCACGCAAGCAGACTTTCTTACAGACGGAAGCGAAAACCTTTATATACAGTTTCACTTCAAGAACGGAAAAGAGTTTACAGCCAGATATAAAGACGTTATCCATCTTAGAAGGCACTTTAACAGCGACGAACTATTAGGGGATAACAACGACGCTGTATTACCAGCTTTAAGCATTGCACACGCTGAAAACGAAGGCATTGTAAATGGCATTAAGGCGGGTGCGACTATTAGGGGCGTGCTTAAGTACACTACGATTATGAACGACGAAAAGCTAAAGGCAGATAAAGAAGCCTTTATAGCTGATTATCTTGACGTAAGCAACAACGGCGGAATTGTAGCGCTGGACAGCAAAGCAGACTATACGCCGATCAATAGCACGCCAACGGCTATTAACGCCGACGAAATCAAACAGACAAAGACCAAAATTTACAACTACTTAGGAATTACAGAAAGCATTGTAAGTAGTAGCTATACAGAAGACCAATACGGGGCATTTTACGAAAGCGTAATAGAACCGCTGGCAATTCAGTTTAGCTTAGAGTTTACCCGTAAAATCTTCAACGAAAGAGAAAGAGCCTACGGAAACGAAGTTATTTTCGATAGTGGGCGGGTAATTTATTCAAACAACCAGACCCGCTTAAACATGATTAAAGAGCTAGTACCTTATGGCTTACTTACAGTTAACGAAGCAAGGGAAATTTTAAACTTAGCGCCTGTAGAAGACGGCGACAAGAGGTTACAGACCCTTAACGTTGTAGACGCTAAGAAAGCCAACGCCTACCAGCTTGAAGACGATAAAAAGGAAGCTGGAAACAGCGAAAAGGGGGCGGACGCATGAAAGAAGTACGTATTACAGAAGTAAGAGCGCAAGAGCCGACGGCAGACGGCAACGGCACTTTGCTTATAGTTGGCACGCCTATTGTGTTTGAAACGCCAACGACTATTAACGACCCTACGGGAAGTTATACAGAGGTAATTAAAAGGGGTGCGCTGGACGGGGCAGACCTAACAGACAGCAGACTGTTAGTTAACCACGATTTAACCCGTATTCCATTAGCCAGAACGCCTAAGACCATGCAATTTAAGATTACAGACAAGGGCTTAGAAATGACGGCAGAATTACCAGACACAGAGGAAGCCAGAAGTGCTTATACGGCAGTAAAGCGGGGCGACCTTACGGGCATGAGTTTTGCGTTTACCGTACCAGAAGGCGGGGACAGCTACGACGCTAAAACGAATACCAGAACAATTACAAAGATTGCGAAGGTGTACGAAGTAAGCTTAGTTAACTTTCCAGCTTATCCAACGGCAAGCGCCGAAGCAAGAAGCGCAAGGGCAGAAGGCTTAAAGAAGCTGGAAGCCAGAAACGAAGCTATTAAGCTTTGTAACTTAATTTTAATGAAAGAGGTGTAAAGAATATGTTTAAGACAGTAGCAGAAGCATTTAATTTTTATAACGGCAAGTCTATTGCGGACATTGAAAAGCGTGCACAGGAAGTTAAGGGCATGATTGAAACAGACCCGAACGTAGATATTAAGAGCCTTAATATCGAACTTACAGGACTTGCACAGGCTAAGGCTAACGCACAGGACAAGGAAGCAGACGCACAGGCAGACCCAGAAGCAAGAAGCTTTAACCCTGTTACAGGTGCAAGCTTCAAGGACGGCGCAAGCATGGAAGCAGTAAAAGGCGACGTATACGCCAGCAAGGAATACAGAAGCGCTTTTTATAAGTCTCTTATGGGTAAAGAGCTTACAGCCGTAGAGCGTGGCGCACTTAACAGAGCTTACGATCTGGAACAGAGAAGCGACGCTTATACAACTTCTGGCAATACGCCTGTTATCGTTCCGACCCAGACCCTTAACGAAGTTGTTAAGAAGGCTAGAACAATGGGCGGACTTATGGCGGAAGTTAGAGCGTTTGCCGTTCCTTCTAAGATTGCTGTACCTGTAGCAACGCCAGCAAGTAAGGCTGTATGGAACACAGAAGGGGCAGACGTAGAAACCGACAAGCCTACTATTGCACAGGTTACTTTTGACGCAAACGAAATTATTAAGGTATTTTCCATTAGCGCCAAGGTTAAGACTATGAGCATTGACGCTTTTGAAGCTTATCTTACAGACGAGCTTACAGCTTGTGTAATGGACTGTCTGGCAGACGGACTTGTTAACGGTACAGGCGCTGGACAGGGCACAGGACTTGAAAAGGGCATTACATGGACAGAAGGCACTAACCTTATTACTACCACAGCGCTTACCTTCCAGAACATTACTACAGCCATTGCCAAGCTTAAGAGAGGCTACAGCAAGGGCGCTAAGTTCGCTATGAACAATGCAACCCTTTATAACGCTGTATACGGACTTATGGACGGTAACAAGCGCCCTGTATTTGTTCAGAACGCACAGGACGACAGCGTAGGCAAGATTTTAGGCTTTGAAGTTGTCGTAGATGACAATATCAAGGATAACGAGATCTTCTTTGGTAACTTCCAGTACATGGGCTACAACATGCCTAACGGTATTGCCGTTGAGTCTTCTACACAGTCTTCCTTCAAGTCTGGCAAGGTAGATTACAGGGGCATGGCTATTGCGGACTGCAAGCCGATTGTAGACGAAGCATTTATTAAGCTTGCTATCAGCGCTGGCAAGTAATTTAGAAAGGGGGCTTACACATGGCTTTAATTACAACCGAAGAAGCTAGAAACTGGCTAAGGCTGGACAACAGCGACAACGACGAAGTAATTAACGGGCTTGTTACCAGTGCAGAAGAGTACATTACTCTTACTACTGGAATGAGTGCAGAAGCACAGGCGCAAAGCCCCTTAGCTAAAACAGCTTGTAAGTTTCTTTTGTCGCTATGGTACGACCCAGAACAGGCGGACAGCGACAAGCTACAGCGTAGTATAGACAACCTGTTAAAAGCTTTATCGTAACTATTTACTAAGGGGAGTGGTGCATTATGAAGGAATACGCTAAAGGGTTTTACAACTCCAAGGCGTGGCGTGATACACAGCGGGCATATATGCAAAGCAAACATTACGTATGTGAACGTTGCGGAAAGCCAGCCGTTATAGTGCACCACAAAACCTATATAACACCAGCAAACATTAACGACCCAAACATAACGCTTAACTGGAATAACCTAGAAGCATTATGCGCAACGTGCCACCAGCACGAACACTTCCAAGACAGGAACGTAACAGCAGATGGGCTAATGTTTGATGATAAAGGCAACCTAGTAAAGCTATAGCAAGTAATTGTTATAGCCGTGCGCTATAGGTGCTGGCAGAAGTGTTGCTATATACAAACCGACCTTAATAAGGCTGTGCGTGACAGGGTGCGCAGTCTTGCGGTTTTTACGTTTCACCGTTCAATGAGTTCATAGGCAAGTATATACAAGCTAACGCCTGCAAAGTACAAGCAGGAAGAGGCAACCTGTACAGGCATGGAAGCTTTAAGACAGAGCTAGTAACTTATTCTCTTGTTCACGCTAGCAAAGTTAGGGCATTTATAACGCACAGCTATGGCAATTACAGCCCCCCGAAGGCAAGACGACAGCGGGCGACGAGTGACCACAACGCACACCTTCCAATACCCCGCTAAGGGTTTTTACACGACAGGGGGGTAAACATGTAAACATGATAACAAGTTATAAAGGGGTGATAGTATGGAAAAAAGCAACGATACAAAGACGACAGCCCAGAAGGCAAGCCGTGCCGAACTAACACGCCTTAAGAAGATTGTTAAGTTAGTGCCAGAGAATAAAAAGGGCGTAGCAAACAGCCTTATTAAGGAATTAGCCTTTATGGCTGGCACGCTGGAAGAACTTAAAGAAAATATTACAGAGCATGGGGCAGTAGACTACTTCGTAAACGGTAAGCAAGAAATGTGGCGGGAAAGCCCAGCCCTTAAGAGCTATAACACGACGATACAGCGTTACAGCCTGTTATATAAGCAGTTGTGCGACCTGTTACCAAAGGAAGAAGCTACAAAGGTACAGCAAGACGGCGGGCTTATGGACTTTATAGGGGTGTAGCCTATGAACTATGTTAAAGAGTATTTTAACAAGCTGGAAACAGGCGAAATAGTAACAAGTAAACGAGTTTACAAGGAATACAGCAAACTTGTTAACGATATAGAGAACCCAGACGGCTTTATATTTGACGAAGAAAAAGCAAACAGACCAATAGAATTTATAGAGCGCTTTTGTAAGCATAGTAAAGGCGAATGGGCGGGCAGACCTATTAAGCTTGAGTTATTCCAGAAAGCTTACATTAGCGCTTTATTTGGCTTTGTAGACAAGGAAACAGGGCTAAGAAAGTACAGAGAAAGCCTGTTTTATGTGGCACGTAAAAACGGAAAGTCTACCATGCTGGCGGGCATTGCGCTTTACATGATGATAGCAGACGGCGAAGCGGGGGCAGATTGCTACAGTACAGCAACGAAGAAAGACCAAGCTAAAATTATTTTCGACGAAGTAACGCACATGGTACAGCAAAGCCCAGAGCTTAGAAAGTACATTAAGAAGCGTAAAAGCGATCTGTATTTTCCGCTTACCATGAGCAAGCTACAGCCGTTAGGAAAGAACAGCGACACGCTAGACGGACTTAACGCCCAGCTTGTAATTATGGACGAATTGCACGGGGTAAAAGACCGCAATTTATACGAAGTGTGCAAGCAGAGCCAGAGCGCCAGACGGCAACCGCTTTTAATTATGATAACGACGGCGGGAACGGTTAGGGAATGTATTTTCGATGATATGTACGACTACGCAAGTAAAGTGGTAGACGGGACTATTAAAGACGATACCTTCTTACCGATTATGTACGAGCTGGACGACCGCAAGGAATGGCAAGACCCTACAGCGTGGCGCAAGGCTAACCCAGCTTTAGGAAGTATAAAGAAGCTGGAAGACCTTATGGCAAAAGTAGAGCGTGCAAAGCAGAACCCTAAAGACCTTACGGGCATACTTTGTAAAGACTTTAACGTAAGAGAAAACAGCGCTACAGCGTGGCTTACTTTCGATACCTTAAACAATGAAACTTGTTTCGATGTAAACCAGTTTAAGGGGCAGTGGGCTATAGGCGGGGCGGACTTATCCTTAACAACCGACTTAACGTGCGCAACCCTGTTAACAATGGATAAGGACTTAAACCGCTACGTTATGCAAATGTACTTCTTACCAGAAGACAACTTCCAGAAGCATATACAAGAAGACCGTATACCCTACGACAAGTGGAAGGAAGCGGGCTTATTAAGGCTATGTAAGGGCAATACAATTAACTACAGCGACGTTACAGCGTGGTTTATTGAAATGGTAAAGGAAAAGGGCATAACGCCCGCATGGGTATATTACGACAGCTGGAGCGCCCGTTACTGGGTGGAAGAAATGGAAGGCAACGGCTTTAACATGGTGCGCTGTATTCAAGGCGCAAAGACGCTTAGCTTACCTATGCAACACTTACAAGCCGATCTGGAAGCAAAGAAGGTTATTTATAACAATAACCCTATATTAAAGTGGTGTTTAAGTAATACGTGCGTGGAAGAAGACAGAAACGGGAATATTGTACCGAAGAAATCTTCCAACCCACGAAGACGAATAGACGGCACAGCAAGCCTTCTTGACGCTTATACGGGCTTGTTTGAACACTACAACGAATTTACCGAAGCATTATAAAAGGGGGCTGGAATATGGCAAACAAAAGGTATTTAAAAGACAAGAAAATAGTAATTTATAAAAAAGGAACGTTCGAAGACGAAGACGGCTTCCAAACAGAAGGCTATATGCCTATTCACTCACAGCCTAGCTTATGGGCTTATTTCAAGCAGTTAAGTGCCGAACTTACTTACTTGAATAACAGCACACAGAGTAAAGAAGAGTGTTTGTTTCGTATTAACTGGCTGGACTATGTACGTAACGCTTACCCGTCCGATCTGGCAATAGGCTATAACGGGCTTGTATATAACGTAACAAGGGTAGACCCTTACGAAGACTACAAGCGGGACTTAGTGTTATACGCAAAAAATAACCATGATAAACTAAGCAACGTAATACCTTACGACCCAAGCAAACTGTAAGACCCCGTAGAACGTACAGAAACGCCCCTAGAAGCGTTAAAACGTTCTGGACGGTAAATATATCAACCAACATACAAAACGGCGCTTATATGGCATTTTAGAAGGCATGTTTTTACAACGTGCCTTTATTTTTTTGCGTTAGCATGTTTACATGTTTACATGTTAAAAAGTTCTTGACATACAAAACGAACTTATTTATACTAAAGGTACAAAAGAGAAAATAAAGAAGGGTGGTGCGACAATGGCAACATATAGAAAAGCAGACGTAGGCGAAAACTATTCTTATTACCTGTTTACAGAGCCTACAAAAGCGGGCGAACGGCTGGAAGTGGAAATAACCAAGGTAGAAGCACGAAGCAAAAAAGCGTCGCCGTGGTGGTATGTAAAGACATACGCAACCGACAATCACTTAAACACTTACGGAAGATACAACCCGCAATTAGACGGCTTTACAGTTAACCCAGCGTGGAAGCTGGACGCTACAGAGGAAAACAAGGAACGCATTTTAACAGAAATTGAAAGAAGGGCGTACAGATGAGAAAATACAGCGAAAAGAAAATAGCAGAAGACAAGACAGGGGAAGGCTATATCTTCCAGATGTTTTACAACGAATTAAGCAAGGCTAAAAAGCCTGTAGAACTAGCAGAAGAAGACGAAGTATTAAAGGCTATGGGCTACGATCTGGAAGACATTATGGCAAGCAAGACGTTACAGCGTGGCTTAGAAATGGCTAAGTGTGCTGTAAATGATGAAGTATACGAAGACGGAAAGCCCCAGCCAGTAGACTACTACCATTTTACAGACGCTAACGGCAAGGCTATTAAGGGCTGGAAGCTGGAATGGTACGTAACAAAGGAAATTAAGGAAGCGTGCAACGACTTTAAGTTTAAAGTAAAGCTTCTGGAAGCTGTAAGAAGTTATCTTATTTGTGAATGGGGAACAATGAACCCAGAAGCAGACAGAGAAAACGACGAAGCCTTAAAGACTGGCAAGCGTATTGTAGGGCGTTACACGGTTTGCAAGCGATCTGTAGCTATTGAAACAGCGCCAGACGGCAAAACAGTTATTAAGTTTACAAGTGAAATTGTAAAAGAGTTTATAAGCAAACTTGAAAACAGCGAAACAATTAAACAGAGCGAAAAGACGGGCGCTTATAGCGTTTATGTGCACGTTACGCCAGAAAGTAAGCTGTATGTAGGCATGAGCAAAGAGCCAGAAACACGCTACGGCTACAACGGCAACCATTATAGGAAACAGCCCGCCTTCTATGAAGCGATCCAGAAGTATGGCTGGCACAATATAGACCATTACGTAATTACAGACGGGCTTACAGAGGAAGAAGCAGAAGCCTTAGAGCGTGAAGCAATACAGAAGCTTAAGGCAATTACAGAAGGCTACAACAGACAGGAAGGCGGAAAAGGCGGAAAGCCTGTTACTTGCCTTAATGACGGTAATATCTTCAATTCATTGAAGGAAGCGACAGAGTTTTACAACATTAGCGACGGTTTTATATGCAAGGTATGTAAAGGCATAGAGAAAACCGCAAAAGGCTTACAGTTTGAGTATTTACAGAGGGCTTAACACATGGAAAATATGAACGGTTATAAAATGACGGCAGACGCTTACAGAGCATTTAAGAAAAGAGAACCAGAAGCAGACGTAGACAGCAATATTAAAGTGCTGGACTTCCTAGCAACATGCAACGACGAAGATATATGCAACCTGTTTAACAGTAGCGCTTTTAATTCAATTTGTAGGGGCTATGTAGAACTTGCCCTAAATGGCTTTACAGAGCTGGACGACGACTTAAAAAGCGATATTAGCCAGCGTGTAGCTACTATGTTCGATTTGAAGACCGCTAAGGAAGCTAAAGACTTCTTTAACAGGTAATAACTAGAAAAGGAAGGCGGTGAGAACATGAACAAGGTTATAGCCCTAGTAAACCAAAAAGGGGGCGTAGGAAAAACAACCAGCGCAATAAATATAGGCGCTGGCTTAGCCTTAAAGGGTAAGAAAGTCTTACTTATAGACTTAGACCCGCAAGCAAGCTTAACGCTTAGCTTAGGGCAAGACGCAAGCCGTAGCGCTAAGACAATATACGAAGTCTTAACGGGCGATCTGGAAGCAAAAGAAGCAATTATTAAGTTATCTGGCGGTTACGATCTTATACCATGCGACGCAAGGTTACTGCCGTTAGAAGAAGGGAAGGCAAAGCGCCTGTTACAGCGTGCTATAGAGCCGTTAAAAGGGCTGTACGACTTTATCTTAATAGACTGTAGACCTTCTTTAGGTAACTTAATGCTTAACGCCTTAACGGCTTGTAATGAAGTTTACATACCAGTACAGGCGGAATATTTAGCCTTAGTAGGGCTGGCACAACTTACAAACATTGTAAAAGCTGTAAAACAGAACCTAAACCCAGATATAAAAATAACAGGGGTGCTTATTACACGATATAAGGGACGTACAAAGCTAAGCCAGAGCATTTACCAGAAGGCAAAAGAACTTTACCCAGAAGCATTATTTAAAGCCCCTATAAGGGACGCTGTAGACCTAGCAGAAGCGCCAACGGCTGGCACAGATATATTTCACTACAGCAAAAGAGGAAACGGCGCAAAGGACTATTTAAGCGTCGTGGAAGAAATTTTAAAGAGAGGTTAAGACCATGGCAAAAGATTTTAATTTAGGTGCTGTAGACAGCATGATACAAGAAGGCAACGAAGAAGAAGCAGTAAAGCAAACAGAGAAGAAAAAGGAAAAGTGCGTAACGTTTGCTTTTAGGACAAGCCCAGACGTAGCGGAAAAAGTAAGACGCTACGCTTTTATGCAGAATAAAAGCATAAGGGACGTTATGGAAGAAATCATAAACGAAGCTTTAAAAGACGTTGACTTACCTACAAGAAACGGCGGAAAGGAATAATTTAAAATGATTGAGTTTGAAAACGTAAAATATTTAAGTGCAAGTGAAGTGGCGGAAATCTTCAAGGTAACGCCTAAGACCGTTAGACAGCTACTTAAAGAAGGCAAAATGCCTTATAAGAAGTTTGGAAGAACTATGTTTGTAGCAGAAAAGGACTTAAAGAGCTACTTTAACGGGGGTGCGGATAGTGGAAAATAATATATTTCAATACGTAACGGACGCTTTAAGCGATATAGAAGACGACAGCGCCAGAAAAAGGGCGCTTTTAAGCATTGTAAGCACGCTGTACGACAAAGGCTTAGTAGACTTCAAGGACGGCAAAGACAGTGGCTATATAGACGATCTGGAAGGCGATCTGGAAGGCATTAAAGACAAGATAGACGAAATTATAAGCAATAATGCCGTAGTACAGGCAAGCCGACAGAAGCACGAAGAAGAAACGGGCATAGGCAACTTAAGAGGGCTGTACGACCTTGTTTTAATGCCGATAGACAACGTAACAAGAAAGGTATTTGGTGGAAGCATGAAGCCAGATACTTCCTACGACGTTTTAATGGCTGGCAAGAAGAAGACAGAAGACCGTAAAGACAAGTTTGTAGGCGTAATGGTTAAAGAGTTACAGAAGATAGACCAACTCTTAAGCGAAGAAGACAAGCGCACGTATATTGCTATAGCAAACCTGTTATACAACGGTAAAACAAAGGCAACGCCACGCCAGCTATATTGCTTAGCTATGCAAGACGATAACGCCAGACCAACGGAAGACCAGATAAAGCGCCAGCACGCAAGCATAGTAAGAATGGCTAGCCTTTATATTCAACTTGACGTAAAAGAAATAGTAAAGCTGTATCCAGAAATAACGAAGATAGTAACAGGCGGGCAGTTTGTAAAGGTTACTCAGTGGTACGGAAGGACAGCAAACGGAACTTATAACGATTATTACGAATTTGACGGCGTGCCGATCTTATTCCAGTTATCTTTAACAGTTAAGCAAGTTGCTAAAATTGAGAATACAGACAAAGCCTTATTAGAAAGCCCGCTAAGAAAGACAGCCGAAAACACCGCTATTATTTCATACATAGCAGACAGAATTACGGCGTTAAGAAATAACAGCGCCGTAAAGTGCTTAATAAGCTACGATACGCTTTATAAAAGGGCTGGAATTAACTTTAACAAGTATAAGAACGACCAGACAGCACGCAATAAGAAAAGCAAAACCAAGAAGGCTATTGTTAAACACGTTGAGCACTTGAAAGAAGCGGGGATATTGACAAGCTACGACGACTTACAGACGGGCATAGAAATAAGCGTGAAGTAAGGGGCTTATATATGAGTTGGAAAACAAAGAACTTCAAGAACATACCAGCCGTATTAAAAGGGCGTAAACAGTGGGTAACATGGGGCAGAAACGGCAAAGACAAGCAAGGCAACTATTACCAGCTTAAGCAACCATTTAACCCTGTTACAGGGAAGCCCGCAAAGATTGACGACCCTACAACGTGGGCGACTTATGAAGACTGCGAAAAGGCTGTAGACAAGTTAAAATATACGGGCTTAGGATATGTTTTTAACGAAGATTACATAGCCATAGACCTAGACAACGTAATAGACGAAAAAGGGAACATGTTACCAGACGTTATATTACTTCTGGAAGGGCTGGACAGTTACACGGAATACAGCCAAAGTAAGCGGGGCGTACATGTTATTTTAAGCAAAGGCGTTATAAACCTTCAAAAGAATAGCGGAAAGCTTCCAGTAACTACAGCAGAAGCGCAACGCTTTACCCGTGAAGGCGTTAAAGTGCCAGCTATTGAAATGTATACGACAGGGCGTTACTTTGCGATCACTGGAAACATATACAACGGCAAGAAGATAATTAAAGAGAATACAGCGGAAGCCAGAAGGATTTACAGGACGTATATAAACCCCGTAGAACGCCCAGAAGCTACAGCAACGATAAAGAGTAAGCAAAAGCCAAAAGCAACGCTTACAGACGAAATAAAAGCCCTTCTGGCAGTAATGTACAGAGGGAAGAACGGCAAGAAAATTAAGAAACTATGGGAAGGCGATATAAGCGACTATAAGAGCCAGTCGGAAGCCGATCTGGCGTTATGTAACTACTTAGCCTTCTATACTGATAAGAAACCGCAAGCAATTAACGACGCTTTTATATGTAGTGGGCTGTATCGTGAGAAATGGGACGAAGCCAGAGGGGCTAAGACCTACGGACAGCTTACAATAGAACTAGCCTTAAAGAACTTTAGGGGCAGAACAATAAGCACATACAAGAAAGCAACCGCCTTAGCGTAATGCAAGGGCGGTTATTTTTTTACCAATAAAAGAAAATTGCCGTATAAGGCGCTTAGAAGCGTTATAAGGCGTTTAATGGCTTATATGATGAAATACACCAAGACGGCATTAAAACGGCTGTACGGGGCTTACAGAGTGTTACAGGGGCATTATAGAGCGAAGGGCACAGCCAAAGAAAAGCCAACGCCCAGCGCCTAACATGTTTTAACCAACCATTGAAAAGTGGTTAGGTACTCAGTTTTAACAAACCATTGAAAAGTGAGTACGGTTTACAAGTTTACAAGTAAACACAGTTTTATTAAACTCAGAAAAAGTGGTTACAAAACTCAGAAAAAGTGGTTACGAAACTCAGAAAAAGTGGTTACGCCATTTTTCCCGAAACCCAGCATAAATAAAGGCTTAGAAGGCATTTTCCGCAAGGCTACATATAAACAAATATTATATTTTTATATACACAGGAAGGATATACAAGGGAACAGGCAGTAAAGGGAAGGGACAGTAAAGAAGTAGAAGGCAGTATACGGAATACAGGAAACAGGACAGAGAACCAGAAGGAAGGACAGGCAAAGAAGCTGGAAGCGATCTTAAAAGACTTCTGGCTTTTTTTAATTTGTAAACATGTAAATGTGTTAACTTGAAAACATATAAGCAAAGTGCTATAATTTGTTAAGAAGTAAACAAGTTAAAACTAATACATGGAAACATTAGAACATGTAAACATATTACGAAAGGGGGCTAGTGCATGGGCTTTATTACCAACGTGAAGAATATCTTTAAACCCAGAAGCAAAGCGCTTGTTAAAGCAGAAATGCTTAACGGTAACACTTCTGGCATGTTCACTAGCTGGAATGGTGGCGCTTATGCTAACGACATATACAGGGAAGGCGTGGACGCTATAGCAAGGAACGTGGCAAAGCTTAAAGGTACGCACGTTATAACCTACGGGGGAAGCAAGACCGTAACAGACGCAAAGCTTAACAGGCTTTTACAGGTAGCGCCTAACCAGTTTATGAGCGCTTACGACATGCTTTATAAGCTTACGACGCACTATTACTTGTTTAATAATTGTTTTGCTTACCTTAACCGAAACGAAAAAGGCGACGTAGTAAGTATTTACCCGATCACATGCACGCAAGCAGACTTTCTTACAGACGGAAGCGAAAACCTTTATATACAGTT
>OGOG01003271.1_pt1 | contig 12496 bp, 10 predicted proteins | sample 1552581 | NCBI WGS metagenome assembly OGOG01 (sample SAMEA2580152, study PRJEB22360) | human gut metagenome | biome: human gut; feature: human-associated habitat; material: faeces | place: Denmark | collected 2008/2010 | reverse complement strand
CCGCCGCTAACAGCTGAATTTTTTCTTTCATGCCGCACCCCCTGTCTTTTCTGTGTATACTAAATATTATTTTATCTTGTTTTTGTCTTATGCGCAAGCCCTGTGTAAAAATCTTCCGTATTGTCCCTACCGTCAATATTTTCAAAAAAACATCGGAAACTATTGATAATATATAATATTATAGACATAAATTTCACTAAAAATGTCCACCGTGAACGGCGACGTGCTATATGACGAGTACGGCGAAATCACACAGTGCAGTTTCAATGCCGAGTTGCTCGCGGGCACGCCCGGTTTACGCAGCTTGCCGGGCGTTCTTTTTGTTTTTCCGAAATTTTGGCGCAGGAGTTTTCCACGAACACATTGACAAACCGCGCAAAAAAACGTATGCTTATATATAGAGTTATATCTAACTTAGAAAGGAGCGCTTGCAGATGACGTACACCATTAAGGAAGCCTCGGACATCACGGGCATTCCGGCGACCACGCTGCGCTATTACGATAAAGAAGGCATCCTGCCGTTTTTGGAGCGGAAGGAATCCGGCCACAGAATGTTTTCCGAACAGGATCTTTCCATGCTGCGCATTATCGAATGTTTAAAATGCACGGGCATGTCCATTAAAGATATTCGCCAGTACGCGGTGTGGGCACAAATGGGTGACTCCACCCTGGAGCAACGCTACAACCTGTTTCTTGAGCGCCGCGAGGCCGTTATGGCACAAATCAAGGAGCTTGAAGATCAGCTTAAAGTAATCGATTATAAGTGCAAATACTACGAGGAAGCCATAGCCGCCGGTACGGAAGACATTCACAAGCACAAAACAGGCCACTGCTGCGACGACGAAAAAGAAAACAAAAACGCGTAAGTTTCGCAAAAACCAAGGGCACGGAGTTTTAAAGCTCCGCGCCCTTTTGTTGTAAAAGTCATAACCACACCTAAGAGGAGAGGTTATGACTTTTGCCTTATTTTAGCCCTGCACAGACCACGTGATACCCTGCGGGGTATCCTTCACAACGATATGGCGTGCGGCAAGCGCATCGCGAATCGCGTCGGCAGTTGCCCAGTCCTTTGCCTTTCTGGCTTCCGTGCGCTTTGCGATGAGCGCTTCGATCTCCGCAGCTTCCTCGGCGGTCATGCCCTCCGGCACAGCGGACTTCTGCGCACTCTGCTCCTCGCGCAGCGCCTTTGCAGCTTTCAGCAAGCCGAGGGACAACACTTCGTCAAACTCCTTGATGAGCGCAAGCTTGTCCGCGTCGGAAAGCTTGGCTTTCAGTACGTCGTACAGCGCTGTGAGTGCCAAGGACGTGTTGAGATCGTTTTCCAGCGCCGCGCGGAACGAGGCACGCAGCGGCTCCATGGCAGCTTCGTCGTGTTCTCCCTCATTTTTCAGCGCTGCAATGCGGGAAACGAGCTTTTTGTACGCCGTGGCGGTGTTGTCAAGGCTCTCAAACGAGAACGTCAGCGGCTTTCTGTAATGGGACTGTAAGCAGAACATGCGGTATACAAGCGGCGCGTAGCCCTTTTCCTCAAGCAGCGAGACCGTGAGAAAATCGCCCTTTGATTTGCTCATCTTGCCGCGCGCGTCCAAAAGGTGCAGCACGTGGAACCAGTATTTGCACCACGGGTGGCCGAGATACGCTTCACTCTGTGCAATCTCGTTTGTGTGGTGCGGAAACGCGTTATCGATGCCGCCGCAGTGAATGTCGAGGTATTCGCCGAGGTACTTGATGCTGATGCCGCTGCACTCGATGTGCCAGCCCGGGTAGCCCACGCCCCACGGGGAATCCCACTTGAGCTCCTGGTCGTCAAACTTCGACTTTGTAAACCACAGTACGAAGTCGCTCTTGGAGCGCTTGTTTTCGTCCTCTTCCACGCTGTCACGCACGCCTACGGCGAGGCTCTCTTCCTCCATGTTGCCGAAAACATAATAGTTTTCGAGCTTGGAGGTATCAAAATAGACGTTGCCGCCCGCGATATACGCATAGCCCTTTTCAAGGAGCACTTCTACCATGTGGATGAACGTATCGATGCAGCTCGTCGCCGGAATGACGATCTCCGGGCGCTTGATGCCAAGCTTTTCGCAGTCACTGAAAAATGCGTCGGTATAGAACTGCGCAATCTGCATGACGGTCTTGTGCTCGCGGCGCGCGCCCTTGAGCATCTTGTCTTCTCCGGTGTCGGCATCGCTGGAAAGGTGGCCGACGTCCGTGATGTTCATGGCGCGGGTCACGTCATAGCCGAGGTAGCGCAAAGCTTTTTCCAGCATATCCTCCATGATGTACGAGCGCAGGTTGCCGATGTGTGCATAGTGGTACACGGTTGGGCCGCAGGTGTACATTTTGACTTTGCCGGCTTCGTGCGGAATAAATTCTTCTTTTTTCTGTGTTCTTGTGTTATAGAGCTGCATACAGGTGCTTCCTTTCTGCTTATTCTTCCTTATTCTTCTCCGCTTTCTGTGCGGTCAGCTTGCTTTTTTCTCTGCAGCAGCTGTTCAGCTCGCCGTGCAGGCGCTCAATTTCAAGCCGCATGCGGCACATTTCCTGCGCCACCGGGTCGGCCACGTGGATCTGATCCAGCGTGCTGTTGTCCATCACACGCTTGCCGCCCACGCGCACGATGCGCGCCGGTACACCGACCGCCGTTGCGTTATCGGGCACGGCATCCAGCACCACGGCACCCGCCGCCACACGGGCGTTATCACCCACGCGGAACGGCCCCAGCACCTTTGCGCCCGCACCGACGAGCACGTCATTTCCAAGCGTCGGGTGACGCTTGCCCTGGTCTTTGCCCGTGCCGCCGAGCGTCACACCCTGATACAGCGTGCAGTTGTCACCGATAACGGTGGTTTCGCCGATGACGACACCCATACCGTGGTCGATGAACAAATTTTTGCCGATCGTTGCGCCCGGGTGAATCTCTATACCCGTTTTGCGGCGCGCGCGCTGCGAGATATAGCGCGCGATAAATTTCATATTATGACGGAAAAACCAGTTTGCCTTGCGGTAAGACCGCACCGCCTTGAAGCCGGAATACAGAAAATAAACCTCCGCACGGCTGCGGGCGGCAGGGTCGCGTGCCATCACGGCGTCAAGCTCCGCCTTTAACTTAGAAAACATGACGTAAACCTCTCCTTAAAAACAAAAGCCCCGAGCGCACAACATAGGCGCTCGGGGGCGAAATGTATCAAAACATTCATGATACAATAAATCCGCGGTTCCACTCCGGTTTATCACTCAAACGGCGTAACGTGCCGTACCCGTATGCGGCTCACTTTCGCTCACCGCATCCGCTCGCGAATGCACTTCGCCCGGCTCTTTTCTGCGGCGGCTTTCAGCCCATGACCTCCGCTCTCTATCGACTGCCCCCGGGGTACTCGTTCGGTCTCAGCGTTTGCTTTATGACAGTATTTTAACACAGCCCCTTTAAAAACGCAAGCCCAAAGATCACCTCTCCGCGCCATTTTATGCGGCTTTTTTCTTTTGGTTCTTTCTATTTGCCTATTTTAAATGAATTAAATTTAAAATTATTTATTTTGTATATTGACATGTATTACTCATCTGTGATAATGTATATTTAACAAAAAAACAATCGGATGTGATAAATATGTGGTTCTTATGATTTAATTCATCTTACTGAATTCAATATTTAAATACAGGGGAGGAACACCATGTCTAAGCTTATCCAGAAGCGCAAGCTTTGTATTTCAATGTTATCGATACTTTTAGTCTTGCTTTTTCAAATTCAAAACTTTACGGTTTCTGCTCATGAGATTTTCTATGATGGCTCAACTGGTATAGCCTTAAAATGGTACAATGTAACAAATCGCGTAGCGTATATAAATATCAATGGTGATAAATTAGACAGTAACTATTCTTCTCACTATTCTACTATACGTTATGCTTGGTCTAACGCTTCTGCGCGAGTTTCCATCACCCAGTCGAATTTTTCATCTTCTAATGTTGATTTAGGAACAGCAACCAGTTCCGCATGGTCTGAAATCGTTGGTGAATGGAATGTTAATTCAGTTCTTGCTATTTGCCAATCTACTTCCACCGATGGAATTTTACTTGACACCCTTGCCCATGCAAAAAGTTCTTCGCGAAAAATTAAATACGCAAGTATTCTTTTTAATCCAAGCGTTTTAGTATACGATAGCACCACCCACAGAAGATTTACTATGGTTCATGAAATTGGTCATGCACTTGGATTAGGTCACCCTAATACTAATTATAATGTTACCAGTGCCGCATCTGTTATGCGACAAGGCACTAGAGAGACCTACTACACTCCACAAAATCATGATATAACTGATCTAAACAATAAGTATTGAAAGGGGAATTAACAGTTATGACGTTGTCGACGATTGTTAAAAGCAAAACTTATAAAATAATTCTAATTGTAATTTCACTTTTCTTATTGCTTTCTACATGTGTTATTCTCGTCTTATCTAACACTAAAGCCGAGCAACTTTCGCCAGAACAAATCTCAATTTTACGAAGCCAATACCCCGTTTGCGGAACTGAAACGCCGTACATGTTATCTATGACTAAGCTAACCTTAGAAGATTGCACTAATATAGCGGATACATTCCTTTATGGTGAAATCGAAGGCGATATACAGTATTATTCTAAGAACATTTCAACTGGTGATATTGAGCTTGATCAAAAACGCGCAGAAAATGGTATTTCAAATACCTATGATTTTTACGAGTACACCCTCGTGATCTTGTCCGATACTTCGGAAAAATACGAGCCGGGCGACCGTGTGACGATCGCCGCGAATGTTTTATTCAAAGATTATAACCCGCAGTTTCAAGACGGTATGCGCATCGTGACGCCGATCCGCGCAGATCAAAACAATACTTCCCGCACATATTTTGGCACAGAGGGCACATATTACGTCACGCCGGACGGCTACGCAATCTCCGCCTTTGAAGAAGATGCCGCAAGCTATGCTGCCGCGCCAAGTGGTCTACGCGTAGAAACTCTTTTGGAAAAGCTGAAAGAGATGCAGAAATAAACACACAAAAACAGGGTACGCACTTTTTTACAGTGCATACCCTGTTTATTTTAGCTGTGATTTAAAAATTAGAGCTGCTCGTCGATGATCTTTGCCTTTTCAAGCGCACGCTTCTGGAGCAGTGCGTCGATCTTGGCGTGCGGGTCAAGCAGGGAGCTGATGGAAGCGTCGTGGTTCAAAGCGGAGATGAAGTAAGCGATGTACTTCGAAACGTCGACTTCATGGAACCACGGGCGGTTCTTCAGTTCCGGGTTAAGGTACGTCAGGTTGCTGCCGAAGATGCCGTCGATGAGGCCCTCTTCATACGCTTTATCGAACTTTGCGAGGCCGTTCGTGAAGATGGCATACGTGCCGTAAGCGAAGAAGCGGCGTGCCTTGCGGGCCTTGACGTTCTCTGCAATGTCGAGCACGGACTCGCCGGAAGAGATGATGTCATCGGCAACGAACACGTCCTTGCCCTCGACCGGGGTACCGAGGTACTCATGTGCGACGATCGGGTTACGGCCGTCTACGATGCGGGAATAATCGCGGCGCTTGTAGAACATGCCCATGTCCACACCGAGCACGGAAGCATAGTACATGTTGCGGTTCAACGCACCTTCGTCCGGGCTGACGATCATGAAGTCTTTCTTATCGGTGGAAAGATCCGGGAAGTCCTTGAAGAGCTTCTTTAAAACCTGATAAGTCGGCATCAGGTTATCGAAGCCCATAACCGGCACAGCGTTCTGCACGCGCGGGTCATGTGCGTCGAAAGTCAAAACGTTGGAAACGCCCATCTGCTGAAGCTCCTGCAGCATGTATGCGCAGTCCAAAGACTCGCGGTAGCTGCGGCGGGGCTGACGGCCGCCGTAAAGCAGCGGCATCACAACGTTAACGCGGTGTGCCTTACCACTTGCCGCCTGAATGAGACGCTTCAAATCCTGATAATGGTCATCCGGGGACATGTGGTTCTGGTTGCCGAAGTAGTTGTAGGTCAGGCTGTAATTGCCTACGTCTACAACAAAGAACAGGTCATAGCCGCGCACGGTCGACTTGATAAGACCCTTGCTGTCGCCGGAAGAGAAACGCGGGCAGCTGTTTTCGATGATGAACGTGTCCACATCCATACCGGCACGCTTTGCCCAACGCACCAGATGGGCCTCAACCTTTTCGGAAAGCTCACGCGCACCGGCAAGCGGTACGATGCCAAGCGGTGCTACGCGATTCTCTGCACTGAAAAACGTCTGTGATTCCATTGCCATTTGATTACTCCTTCAAACTGCATATTCCGTTATTTGCCTGTCCGTTTTACACGAACAATGTCGGCTCTTGTCTATTTCAATATAGCACAAAATAGCGAGAATTTCCACAGCAAATACGCAAAATATTAAACTTTTGTTAAATCCGATAAGAGGGCAATGCCAAACGGAGCGAGTTTGATTGAATTTACCGTTTGATCTGTACCGTACAACTTGTAGTCGCGCGGCAATTCCACGGTTTTTCCGCTTTCCGTGTAGTTTTCTACAAAAATGATATTCTCCTTTTCGCCGTGGCGGATGTGTGCCGTTACGCCGTGCGGCAGAGCGCAATCGAGCGCTTTTTCAATGTGCAGCGTCTCAATCATTTCGCCGTACAGTACAGAAAGCATATCGCTGCCGGTACGGGCCGCAATGTAATACGCCTCTCCCTTGCCGAACTTGTTTTTCGTCAGCGCCGCTTCGCCTGCGTAGAAATCCTTTTCATATGTGCCGAGCACCTCCGCCGTCAGCGGGTGGATACGTGCACAAAGCTCTATAGCATCGTAACGGCTGCCGTTAAACGCAATGCCGTTCTTCATGCCGTCCGGCAGGCTGTCGATTTCTTCGTTCCACACGCCGAACACGTCCATCATGTCGCCGGGGAGGCCGCCCATTTTGCACAGGTCGGTATCGTCCACGATGCCGCTCCAGTACGTTGTGACGAGCGTGCCGCCGTTTTCGACGAACTTGCGCATCTTCTTTTCAAAGCCTGCGCGGTACATATAGAGCATCGGCGCAATGACAAGCTTATATTTCGAGATATCGCCGTCCATATCGACGATGTCCACCTGCACGCCCTTATCCCAGAACGGACGGTAGTGCGTCAAGAGCGTCTCCACATATTTTTCGTCTTTATCCTTGTTGCGCGGGCCCGCGGCAGCATCCAGCGCCCAGCGGTTTTCCACGTCGTATACAATAGCGACCTGCGGCTTGACTTCGGTGCTGTATACGTCGCCGCGCTCGTTCATGCTCTTCAGCTCAGCGCCGACGGACTGCACATCCTTAAACACACGGGTGTTCTCATTCGTGACGGAGTCGAACACGCCGCCATGGCTGACATGGTCGACGACCGCGCCGTGGAACTTTTCACAGGAGCCGCGGCTCTTTCTGAACTGGAAATATTGCACGGAATTTGAGCCGTGTGCAACCGCCTGCATGGAGGAAAGCAGGTGCATACCCGGGCGCTTCAGCATGCTGATGGGCGTCCAGTTCGTCATGCTCGGCGTGCTTTCCATCAAAAGGAAGTTTTCGTGCTTGATCGAACGCATCACGTCGTGCGTCATCGCGGAAGAGACCGCAATCTCTACGTTGTCGGTCGTATGCCACTGCGGGTAATTGTCCCAGGAAACAACATCGAGCTCCGGGCCGAACTTGAAGTAATCGAGGCCGTCGTAGAAGCCCATCAGGTTCGCCGTCACCGGGATATCCGGGTTTACTTCCTTTACGGCGTCGCGCTCCATTTTCATGAAATCGACGGTCTGGTACGTGACAAAGCGCTTCCAATCGAGCGTCAGACCGTGCACGTTCATTTCGCCGTTCGGCTGCGGCGCGTGGATCTGGTCCCAGCTCGTATACGTGTGGCTCCAGAAGTCCGTCCACCACGCGTGGTTCAGGTCGTCGAGCGTCTTATACTTCTTTTTCAGCCAATCGCGGAACGCCTGTTGGCACAGCGGGCAGTAGCCCTCGCCGCCGTACTCGTTAGAAAGGTGCCACAAAATGACGCCCGGGTGGTTTGCAAAGCGCTTTGCAAGGCGCTTATCCATCTCGCGGGTCTTCTCTCTGTACACGGGGGATGTATAGCAGTGGTTGTGACGCGCGCCGAAAAGGTCGCGCACACCGTTATTCTGCACACGGCGAATCTCCTCATACTTTTCGCTCATCCAAAGCGGCTTTGCACCGGACGGTGTGGCCAACACGGTATAAATGCCGTTTTTGTAGAGATTGTCGACGATCTTCTCCAGCCAGTCGAAGTCGTATTCTCCCTCATTCGGCTCCAGATGTGCCCAGGAGAAAATACCGACCGACACGCAGTTGATATCCGCTTTCTTCATCAGCTCCACATCCTGCTTGAGAATCTCGGGGTAGCGCAGCCATTGTTCGGGATTATAATCGCCGCCATGCAGCAGCTTCGGAAATTTCGGTGTAAGGGGTCTCATAATAAAATACCTCCGTCAGCGCGACTTCCCGCGCGTAATCTACACCCAGTATACAGGTTGTACGGACAAACTTCAAGAGTGAGTTTCACATCCTTCATTCTTTAGTCTTTGCCGCGTTCTTATGCGCATGTAATAAAGAAAAGCGCACAGATTTTGTTTTCTGCGCGCTTTTTAGCTTCATATTTTTCTGAAAGGCTTCTTTTATTCGCCCGCTTTACTTTGGCTTGTGTCAAGTTCTCTCGTCAATTTATGCATTCTCACAAAATACGTCGTGACAAGCAGAATAGCCGCACCGGCCCAAGCAGTGATCTCCGCATAGAAAATACCCTCCTGCCCGATAATAAGCGGCAGAAACAACGCCACGCCAATACGCATCAAAAATTCCATGATGCCCGAAGCCATCGGCATGATGGTATCGCCAAGCCCCATCAGCGCGGAGCGGTAAATGTGCAGCATATAGAGGATAGACAGACAAATACTCATGATATTAAGATAGTGTATTGCCACCTGCGACGAGGTCAACACTTCCTCCGCCGTGCCGGAAATAAACAGTGCGATGCCGTATTTTCCGAAAATCAGCACAAAAACCGTAATGACGACCGAGGTCAGCAAAGCGATCCATGTTGCGGAGTGCATACCCTTTTTCACGCGGTCTAAAAGCCCCGCGCCGAGATTCTGCCCGACATACGTCGTCACGGCGTAGCCGAACGAAACGGCGGCAATCTCCAAAATACCGTACAGCTTATTCGTTGCCGTAAAGCCCGCCACGAACAGCGTGCCGTAGCGGTTGACGACCGACTGCACCACCATGCCGCCCACGGCGATGATAACATTCTGTGCGGCGACCGGCGTACCGAGCCCCAAAAGACGCTTTGCTATTTCCGGATTGAGCCGGAAATACTCTTTTTTCAGGTGGATGACCTTCACGTGCAGCACAGCGCGCAAACAGTAAAGCGCTGCAAAAAGCTGTGCGATGACCGTTGCGACGACCGCACCCGCAATGCCCCAGTGGAACACCATAACAAACAGCAGATCAAGCCCGACATTCAGAATAGATGCAATGACCATGGCATACAGCGGTGTTTTGCTGTCGCCGAGCGCACGCAGGATGCTTGCAAGCACGTTATACGCCATGATGATGGGTATACCCGCAAACATGATGCGCAGGTATGTGAACGCGCCGCCGATGATCTCCTCCGGCGTGTTCATGGCGCGCAGCACGGGTGCCATGGCGACTTGGCTCAGAATGACAGTCAAGATTGAAATGACCGCCGAAAGCGAGATCGTCGCGCCAATGGAACGGTTAAGACCCTCGTGGTCTTCCGCGCCGAAACGCTGCGCCATGTAAATGGAAAAGCCCTGCGCAAATCCTTGGATAAGCCCCAGCACGAGCCAGTTCAGCCAGTCCGCCGCACCGAGCGCCGCCAGCGCGTTTACGCCGAGCGCCTGCCCCACAATGGCGGTATCCACCACCGTGTAGAACTGCTGAAACACGTTGCCCAGCATCAGCGGTATCGCAAAGGTGAAAATCAGCTTTGCAGGGCTGCCTTTTGTCATATTTTGAATGCGTTCTGTTTTTGCCATAAACCCCTCATGATTTCGCCGAAAGTTTTTCCGGCAATTTATGAATACGAATGTAATACGTCACGCACAGCAGTGCCGCCGCGCCGAACCACGCGGAGACCTCTGCAATGCAGATGGAAAGAAAGCCCAGATTGAACACTTTAGAGAGCACGAGCACAACGGAAATGCGCAGAATTAGCTCCAGCGCGCCGGAGAGCATCGGCACCACCGTGTCGCCGAGACTTTGCAGGGAAAAGCGGTAGACGAACAGCAAACCCAGCACCCACATCATCGCACCGCAACACAGCAAATACGGATACGAAGCTTCGATGACCGCCTGCTCCACGCCGGAGACGAACACCGCCGTCAGCTGGCGGCCGAACAGAATCATTGTGCCGCCGATGAAGAAATCGACGATGAGCACCATCAAAATGCTGCGGCGCACGCCGACTTTAATGCGGTCAACGCGTCCCGCGCCGAGGTTCTGCCCGACATACGTGCCAAGGGATAACCCGATGATGTTGCACGGCTGTTCCGCAAGACCGAAGATTTTCGAGCCCGCCGTATATGCCGCCACAATCGTAGAACCTAAACCATTCACAATGCCCTGTAAGATCATACCGCCGATCGCCGTAATGGAATTCATAATTCCGACCGGCAAACCAAGCTTCAATAAGCCAAAAATAATAGACTTATCCATGCGCTTTTCGTCGGCTTTAAAACGCAAAACCGGCATACGGCACAACACGAAAAGACACATCAGGCCGGAAAGCAGCTGTGCCAAAACGGTCGCCCACGCAGCGCCGGCCACGCCCCATTTAAAGGCCATGACAAACAGAATGTCCAGCCCGATGTTCACTGCCGAACTGATGAGAATGATAATGAGCGGCGACATGCTGTCGCCGAGCGCTCGAAGAATACTCGAAAGCATATTGTAAAACACCGTCGTGAAAATACCGATGAAAATAATGCGGATGTACAAAAGCGCGTCGTCAAAAATATCGGTCGGCGTACCCATCAGTGTCATGAGCGGGCGCGAGAAAATGAGACTTAACGCCGTGATGACCGCAGCGCTCATAAAGCCGAGGTAGCCCGCGTTCATCACCGTGCGGCGCATGTCGCTTTCGTCGCCTGCGCCGAAGCGTTGCGAAATCAAAATGGAATACCCGTGCGTCAAACCGTTGATGAAACCCAAAACAAAAAAATGTACCGAACCCGTGGAACCCGCCGCCGCAAGCGCGTTGACGCCTACACCGCGGCCGAGCACCATAGCATCCGCCACAGAGTATAACTGCTGAAACACATTGGCAACAAGCAAAGGCAGTGCAAATGCCAACAAAAGCTTTACCGGGCTGCCCTTCGTCATATTGCGAACCACAAAATTGCTCCCTTCAAAAGACACTTTGATTACCATTATATCGGATAAAATGCTGCAATTCAATGCCTGTATGTCGTTTTCGAGGGGTGTAAACGCCGAATTTTCCTATTCTTTTTTGGCTAATTTGGCGCAATTTCGGCTTCAGCAACAAGCCGTGTAAAAAAGCAGCGCCATGCAAAAGCCGCACAGCGCCGCGTGAATTTTGTTCAATCAAACGATGTAATCGACCGCAACCGCCTTTTCGCGAACTGTCGCAACATAGGTCTTCACCGTGTTGCAGTGGTACGGGTCTTTCTGGTATTCTTCGAGCGCCTCGGGGCTCTCGAGCGTAACGGTCAGGCAGACGTCAAAGGAGCGCTCGGAGTGGAGGAAATCCGCACCGGCTTCCACGTCAAGTGCCTGCGGCACGCGGCCCTTCATCGTCATAAAAAGATCGCGCAGCTTTTCGCACTGCTCCTTGGAATTGTCCTTGAGCTTGATCATTAAAACATGCTTTACCATTTGAAAAACTTCCTTTCGGATAAAATTATTGCATAGCTAAAGAAAACCATGGTTAAAAGGTTTGTTCAAGCTTTTTCAAAAGCTTGCAGGTTCTTAGGGCAGCGCCCTACGTCTCTTTCCGCAGAAAGCGAAATCTTTTTGCGTTCGCAAAGTCAGGAAGGGAGGACGAAACTTCCGGTGGACGTTTCGTCCGAGGGAAACCCTACTAAGGGGGTTCCCTATGAACTTGTAACACAAGTTCATAAAAATCGAACCCAGTCTTCCCCGAAAGGCGGCCAAAGCCGCCTTTAAAAAATCGGCTTATTCTATCTAACACCCGAAACCGCCCTGTCGAGCGCGCCCAAGTCCTTGTGAATCCGCACATCGCGCAGACCGGCGGCTTCAAACAGCACCTTTACCGCCTGCCCCTGCGTCTCACCGATTTCCACGGCAAGCACGCCGTTCGGGTGCAATTTTTTCGCCCAAATATCGCAGATCGCGCGGTAGAAGATGAGGCCGTCCGCGCCGCCGTCCAGCGCCGTTTTCGGCTCTTTCTGCACTTCGCGCTGCAAAAGCGGCAGCTCGCTTGTCTCAATATACGGCGGGGGTGGGCGTCTGTCGA
>OGOG01003257.1_pt1 | contig 12536 bp, 9 predicted proteins | sample 1552581 | NCBI WGS metagenome assembly OGOG01 (sample SAMEA2580152, study PRJEB22360) | human gut metagenome | biome: human gut; feature: human-associated habitat; material: faeces | place: Denmark | collected 2008/2010 | reverse complement strand
AGGCAAGCGACCAGCGCTTCGAACAGGAACATGAACATGCCAGCCGCGAAGGTGATGATGCCGAACGGCATCATCACCTTGTTCACCACATCAACGAGGAAGAACTGCGTGGCCGAGAGGCACAACGCAAGGATCAGGTGGCCCGAAACCATGTTGGCGAACAGTCGGATCGTCAACGAGAACGGGCGGATAATCAGCAGCTCAAGCAGCTGAATCGGGGACAGCAGAATATAGATCGGGGCCGGAACGCCCTTCGGGAAGATCTCGTCCCTCAGGAAGTGGCCAAGGCCCTTTTCACGGATGCCGGCAATCCAGTACTGGCAGAAGCACCACATGGCGAACACCAGAGGCAGCGTGATGGACGCGCTTGCCGCGATGTTGAAGCCCGGGATGATGCCGCACAGATTGAAGACCAGCAACGTGCAGAACACGGTGGTGATCATCGGCACATAACGCTTGCCACGCAGCTCGCCCATCACCTGATAGACGATGTTGTCGCGGACAAACTCGATCAGCCATTCGACTGCGCCCTGCCAACGGCCAGGGATGAGCTTTGCACGGCTTGCCGTAATTCCGAGAACCAGCAGCATGATGACGGTCGCAAGAATACGAACGAGGATGATGCGGTTGATGGCGAACGGCGTGCCTTGAAAAACAAACGGATCGGGAAGGAAGTCATTGATGCTCGGCATCTCTGGACCATCGGCGATGGTCATGATGCCCTCTCCCAATGCACTAATCATTCACGCCTCCTGCTCTTGTGTCAGCTGTTAGTCTAGCCCAACAGCTGAGTCGAATGTGACATTCCGGTTACCAAACCAGAACATCCTTCGGGTTCTATGTTAACGCGCCCATAAACGCGTTCGCATACCAGCCCCGAATGGCTGCAAAGGATTATCAGACCGTGGCTAGACAACATTCCGCACCGGGAGCTTTCCCCTACTACCGTATAGCGAAAACCGGCGTTTCGCACGTTGCGGGGACTATTAGACACAACCACGGCCGTTGTCGATTCGGCCTATTTCACCCCCATTCACACCAAAATAGACATCGTTTGCAACACTGCTTGATAAAACGTTTTACTTAACATATCGCACCATAATATATGACGGCGAAAATGAAACGATGTCGCAGCAGGCAACAAAAACCGCGCAAAAAGCCCACGACACCGCGCAAAAGCGGCAATCGTGGGACAATCGCCAATACTTGTCAGTACTCGCCGATCTTCGTGAAATCAGCCGCGAATGACACCGTATCCATCGTGCGAGAATGGCGTGAACGCGTCGACACGCGGAGAACCGGGCTCGTGCCGGATCGAACGGTCGGTGCCGAGGCGCTTCTCCTCGCGCAGCTGCGGTACTTCGCTCAAATCGTAAGGCGTGGTCTGATAGACCCAGTTGAGCCAGTTGCGCCACAGCAGGTTGGCGTGGGCGCGCCAGGCGAACAGCGGTTCGAGCTTCGGATCGTCGTGCGGGAAATAGTTTTCGGGGAACGGCACGTTGGTCATGCCCTCCTTCATATCCCTCTCGTATTCCTCGGCGAGCGTGTACTTGCCGTATTCCCAATGGCCGAGCGCGAACACTTCGGAGAAGTCACGCGTGGCGATGAGCCCCGGGCCGGACTTCGGACCCCACGTGAGCACCTGCAGCTCGGGATTATGGGCGATATCACCCTCGTTGACCCCCGCCAGGCGGGAATGCGGTTGCAGGCAGATCTCGTCGAAACCGTTGGTGAGGAAGCAGTATTCGTCCTGCAGATACTGGGGGAACACTCCAAAGAGCTTCTCCGGCAGCAGCTCCTTGCGCACGCCGTACCGATAGTTGAGCGCGCCCATCGCGCCCCAGCACAGGTACATGGTGGAGAAGACGTGGGTGGATGCCCAGTCGAGAATCTGCTTGAACTCGTCCCAGTAGTCGACCTGCTCGAAATCGAGGTGCTCGACGGGCGCTCCCGTCACCACAAGACCGTCGTAATAGTTGTCTTTGAACGCATCGAGCGTCTCGTAGAACTTCACCAGATGGTCGGCGCTCACGTGCGTGGCCTCGTGGGTGGAGGTCTTCATGAAGTCGACCTCGACCTGCAGCGGGCTCTTGGAGATCAGACGCAGCAGTTGCGTTTCGGTCTCGATCTTCTTCGGCATGAGGTTCAGGATCACCAGCTTGAGCGGACGCACACGCTGGCGCTCCGCTTCGGGCTTTTCAAGCGCGAAGATGCGCTCGGAGTCGAGAATGTCTCTGGCCGGAAGGCCGCTGGGAATCTTGATAGGCATGTTTCCTATTATGGTGCGGACCCGGATATGGCGTATTCGGCGGTTTTCATCGACGGTCCGCAGCGTTATACGAAAAACGGATAACGCGTTATCGGATATGCGATTCCACTAGCAGCGCAATATGCGACACGCCGATTTGACTTATTAGCCAACATCCGTAAAGTAGTTAGAGCTGCCTCAATGAAGGCAAGCCGACGCGGGGTGGAGCAGCTCGGTAGCTCGCTGGGCTCATAACCCAGAGGTCCATGGTTCAAATCCATGCCCCGCTACCAATTGAAACCGGAAACCTTTTGGTTTCCGGTTTTTTGTTTTTCTAGGACGTCTCGCTCCTTTTATATAAAGTCCCCATACATATCGAACGCAACCGACGCGCACAACGTATGGTCATGCCGCTGTAGCCTTCATAATCGAACATAATCGCAAATCATGTATTAAAACGCTTTACCAAAAGTATTTGAAGAAAGCACTTGTAGCCGCATCGCCGTAATCGTTACGAAAAGGGAAATCACAAAAAGAACACAACTACCTCTATAATCGGCTATATGAATGAAGCAACATCATCAAGCGCGACACCGCGCACAAAGGCAACAGCAAAGACAACAGCTAAAGCAGCGGCCACAAAGACAACGAGGACAGCCGCGAAATCAACCGCGAAGACGACAACCAAAAAACCAACCACCAAGCGCACTTCCAAGCCGAAAACCGCAACGAAGCGAACCGTCGGCGAAACTCCAGCACCTATCATCAACCGCACCAGCCCGGAACAGTTCGGCCGCGTAAACGTTCTTGACATCACTCCGTCCGCCGAAAACGGCCTGTACCCGGCCCGCGTGGAGCTTGGCGAGGCATTCAAGGTCACCGCGCAGGTGTTCATCGAAGGCCGCACCAAGGCCGGCGCCACCGTGTCCGTGCGCAACACGCGTGGCACCGAGAAGGGCCGCTTCCCGATGATCTGCACCAACCCCGGCCTGGACCGCTGGGAAGCGATGGTCAAGATCGGCGACCACAGCGACCTGAAGCCGTGGGAAGACGGCTACGCCGACGTCAAGAAGCAGCTCGGCGAATGGCACATCGTGGTCGAAGGCTGGGAGGATACGTACGCTTCCTGGCTGCACGACGCGCAAATCAAGGTCGAGGTCGGCGACGATGCGGAGAACGCGCTGGAATCCGGCGCGCAGCTGCTGGAACGTTGGGCTGGCGCACGCGATTCCAAGCTGACCGCCGACGACAAGAAGACGCTGCGCGAAGCGGCGAAGGCCGTTGCCGACAAGTCGCTCGACGCGACCGCGCGTCTTGCCGCGGCGACCACCGACGCAATCGCAAGCCTGCACGAAACCAATCCGCTGCGTGACGGCCTGAGCGCGTCGAATCCGCAGCGCTTCCGCGTGGAACGTCCGAAGTCGAGCTTCGCCGCATGGTACCAGTTCTTCCCGCGTTCCGAAGGCGCGTATTTCGACGCCGACGGCAAGATCGTGCAGGGCACGCTGAAGACGGCGCTGTCCGGCCTCGACCGCGCGAAGACCGAAGGCTTCGACATCGTGTACCTGCCGCCGATCTTCCCAATCGGCGTGACCAACCGCAAGGGCCGCAACAACACGCTGATCGCCGGACCGCACGATCCGGGCTCCCCGTTCGGCATCGGCTCCGAGCTGGGCGGCCACGACACCGTCGACCCGCTGCTCGGCACCATGGACGATTTCAAGGCGTTCTGCGATTACGCGCACAAGCTGGGCATCGAAGTGGCGCTCGACTTCGCGCTGCAGTGCTCGCCTGACCACCCGTGGGTCAAGCAGCATCCGAACTGGTTCCGCACCAAGCCGGACGGAACGATCGCATTCGCCGAGAATCCGCCGAAGAAGTACCAGGACATCTACCCGATCGATTTCAACGCCGACATGGAAGGCATCGAAGCGGAAACCGAACGCATCATGGGCCTGTGGATCAAGGCCGGCGTGACGATCTTCCGCGTGGACAACCCGCATACCAAGCCGGTGCGTTTCTGGCAGGACGTGATCGCCGCCGTGACGAAGAAGCATCCGGAGACGCTGTTCCTGGCCGAGGCGTTCACCCGTCCGGGCATGATGCGCGCGCTGAGCTATGCCGGCTTCACGCAGTCGCACTGCTACTTCCCGTGGCGCAACACCAAGGAGGAGCTTGAGGAGTATTTGGAGGAGACCAACGGCGACGGTGGTTTCTACCAGCACAACACCTTCTGGCCGTCCACGCCGGACATCATGACCGCCTACCTGCGCGACAACGGTATCGCCGGTCACGCGGTGCGCGCGGTGCTCGCCGCGATGGGCTCTCCGAGCTGGGGCATCTACAACGGCTATGAGCTGATCGAGAACAAGCAGCGTCCGGGCTTCGAAGAGCAGATCGACAACGAGAAGTACGAAGTCAAGGTGCGCGATTGGGACGAGGCCGACAAGTACGGCATCTCCGAGCTGCTCACCTCGCTCAACAAAATCCGTTCCGAGCATCCGGCATGCCGCAGCTACCACAACCTGCACGTCCTGCCGAGCGACGACGCGGGCGTGGTGGCGTTCCTGCGCCAGACCCCGGCCGAGCTTACCGGTACCGGCAAGCCGGATACGGTGATCGTGGTGGTGAACCTCGACGGCCACAACGCGCATCAGTCCATCGTCCACATCGAGCTGCCGGACTTCGGTTTCGCCACCGACAAGCCGCTCAAGGTGCGCGACGAGCTGACCGGACGCGAGTTCGAGTGGAGCTGGGACAACTACGTCTCGCTGGCACCGTGGGCCGACGTGGCGCACGTGCTGACGGTGGTCGAGGACTGATTTTTGGTCCGGCCTACTTACGACTGGATCCGATTGATTCGGCCGGATGGCTGGATTGATCGCAGCTGAATCGCAGCATATGAAAAGTGCGGGCAGTGCATATCTCATGCATTCCACCCGCACTTTTCATATATGCTCACCGTTTCTGGCTGCTGAATCTCGCCTGTCCGCAACCGACCCCAGAGAAAAACAGCGCATTCGGCGGCGGAGTGGCTGCTGCGGCAGTCGTGAATCGCTTGCGATTCGGCATACTGTGCCGACATGGCGCGAAAGCGGGTATTCTAAGTAACGAACTACTGCTGATCATTCGATCAAGGAGAAAACAATGGCAGAAACCTTCAACGTCGTGGTGGAGATCCCGCGCGGTTCCAAGAACAAGTACGAAGTGGATCACGAGACCGGTCGCGTGTTCCTGGACCGTACCCTGTTCACCTCCATGGGCTACCCGGATGACTACGGCTACATCGACGGTACCCTGGGCGAGGACGGCGATCCGCTCGATGCCCTGGTCATGATTCCGAACTCCGTGTTCCCGGGCTGCGTGGTTGAGTGCCGCGCCGTCGGCCTGTATCACATGGTCGACGAGGCCGGTGGAGACGACAAGGTGCTGTGCGTGCCGGCCGACGTCCGCTTCGACGACATCAAGGACGTCGACGACGTGTCCGAGTACCACAAGGCTGAAATCAAGCACTTCTTCGAGCAGTACAAGGCTCTGGAGCCGGGCAAGGAAGTCAAGCCGGGCGACTACTGGACCGGTGCCGCTAAGGCCGAGGAGGAAATCGTCGCAGCCCGCAAGCGCCTCGCTGAGGCGTGAAGCTGACAGCGCGGTGCGCTGTCAGTAGCCGAAGTGAGCAGCTATGCTGCGAAGCCGCATGCGCAGCATGCGGAAGCGAGAAGTGAGTCGAAATAATTCCGACTCGACGATAGACGATAACAAGCCGCTCTTGTTTCAAGGGCGGCTTGTGCGTTATAGTGGTGGCTTGTAATTTACGGCATGCGAACAGTATTCGCTGAATTCAAAGCCCGCGGGACACCATCGATCCGCGTGCGGCAGTTCTGTGTCGGTACTCCTAGGCGTAGGCGGAACGCAATCCGTCGAGGCCCATCCCGTGGGGAGACCGGCGGGATGAACCTTTTCACCAGCTATGCTCATTCAGATTCTGCTTATTGGCGTGTCCGTGTCCATGGACGCGTTCGCCGTCTCCATCGGCAAAGGCCTGACCGTCAAGAAACTGCGCGGTCTGGACGCGCTCAAAACCGCCCTGTGGTTCGGCGGATTCCAGGCGCTGTTCCCGCTGCTGGGCTATTTCGCGGCCAGCACGTTCAGCAAATACGTGACCGCCGTGGACCATTGGATCATTTTCGGCCTGCTCGCCCTAATCGGCGGCAATATGGTACGCGAGGCGTTCGAAGAGGACGAGGAGGACGCCAAGGAAACCCCTGAATTCGATTGGAAGCACATGCTGCCGCTCGCCGTGGCCTGCAGCATCGACGCAGTCGCGGTCGGCGTGAGCTTCGCTTTCATGACGCTCAACATTTGGCTGTCGGTGGTCATCATCGGCATCACCACCGGCCTGTTCTCCGCCGCCGGCCTGTATATCGGCCGCGTGTTCGGCTCGCGTTGGCAGAAGCCGGCGCAGATCGCAGGCGGCGTCGTGCTGATCCTCATCGGCCTGAAAGTGCTGTTCGAACATCTCGGCTTCCTCGGCTGACGCTACAGCCCACAGCAGCGCACGCAGCGCAACGGAAAAGCCCGCAATCGCAATGATTACGGGCTTTTTAAATACGTGAATTATGGCGATTACGCAACCGCCAAATCGTCAGAACGTCACGACGGCGAGCGCGGCGATGCCTACCACGGCACCGGCGATCATGACCGGCAGTATCGCGATGCCGATCCACGGATCGCGCGCGGTCGGTTCGGGGTCGGCGTCGCGATGCCAGAAGTACGAGCAGACGGCGAGCGCCACGACCACCAGCAGCACCACGACGAACGCGACCGTGCCGATCGCCTTCAGTACCGTCGGCAGGAAGCACCAGCCTGCGCTGGCGATCATCGCAACGCCTTCGACCACGCTGTGCGACAGCGAGCGGATGAGGTGCGTGCGGTTTTCGCGGGCCATCTGGCGTCCGAAGGAGATCACGATCAGCAGGATCAGCAGGCCGCCGACGCCGGCGATCCAGCCGTCCTCCATGGAGAAGTCCTTGCCGCCGGTCGCGTCGGCGGCGAAAATCGCCCGTCCGAGCGTCATCGTCGTGGCGCACACCACCGACAGCAGGCCGGCGATGACGGCGATCACGTGTCCGGCGGTGCCGTCGCGGAACGGGCTGAACACTACCAGCAGCGCGATCATCGCCAGCGATCCGATGATGGTGAACGGCACCACGGCGGGATTGGCGGAATCGCCGTATGCGATGCCGGGAACGAGCGCGAGCGCCACCAATACCACGTACGCGACGATCTGGATCGCCAATACTTTGCCGAAAGCGACCTTCGACGGGTTTTGCTGGGAAACGGCCTGCGGAGCGGTCATCTCGGACCCCCTTTTCATATTGTGGTCAATACGTATGCAATATGAATAAATGTAGCCGTATGTGTCCACATACTTCAGTTACAATCGATGAAACGCCGATAATACATTTTGCGTGTACAATCGCGGCATCAGTTTAGAACAAAAGGGAGCTGACGTGACGGATCTTACGCTTATGACGTTCGCTAGCGATCCAGCTACCGTTCTCCCCTCGTTGGCGCTGCTTTCCCACCGCGTGCGCGTGTTGCCGATGGATGCGGCCAGCCTGGCGAAGATGCCGGAGAACACCATTCTGTTTCTTGATGCGCGTGACGACCTGGCCACCGCCAAAACGCTGTGCCGTCTGATTCACGCGTCGGGACTGTCCACGCCGATCGTGCTCATTCTCACCGAGGGCGGCTTCACCGTGGTCAATTCGCAGTGGGGCATTGCCGATGTGGTGGTGGCTACGGCGTCCCCCGCCGAGGTGGAGGGGCGTTTGCGCCTGGTTTCCGAACGTGGCAACGCGCCGGTCAACGCGGCGTCCGGTTCGGGCGAGCAGGGCGTGCAGAACGAGGATGGTCTGATCCGTTCCGGCGATTTGGTGGTGGATACGAATGGCTATACGGCCAGTCTGCACGGCCATCCGATCGACTTGGCGTACAAGGAGTTCGAGCTGCTCAAGTATCTGGTGCAGCATCCGGGCCGCGTGTTCACGCGCGCGCAGCTGCTGCAGGAGGTGTGGGGCTACGACTATTACGGCGGCACCCGCACTGTGGACGTGCATATCCGTCGTCTGCGCGCCAAGCTGGGCGGCGAGTACGAGCATCTCATCGGCACCGTGCGCAACGTCGGCTATCGTTTCGATCCGCCGGAAGAGGATGAGCATGAGGCCGCGGCCAAGGATGCGGCTCACGGCGAGTCCGGCGAAAGCTGACTTTTTCTTGCGATCATTCCGTTGATGTTCGACGGGTTTCGTTTGTTTTCGTTGGCCTTTCGCTGATTTCCTGTTGTTTTTTGCTGATTTTCTGTCGTTTTTTCGATGGATTTTCGCTGTTTTTGCCGATTGCGACGTTTCCGCAGGTTTCCCGCGTTCGTCCGCATGCGAGGGGTAGGCTGGGAGGCATGCCTCGGGAATCGAAGAAGGCGCGGATCGCGCGCATGCATCAGGAATACGAGCAGTTGTGTGTGGAGATTCCCGATCCGAAATGCGCGTTGAACTTCAATTCTCCTTTCGAACTGCTGGTGGCTACGGTGTTGAGCGCGCAGACCACCGACAAGCGCGTGAACATGGTCACGCCGGAACTGTTCGGCGAATATCCCGGTCCGGCGGAGCTTGCCGCCGCGAATCCCGAGCACGTCGAGGACATCATCCGCACCATCGGCTTCTTCCGTACGAAAGCGCGCAATATCATCGGGCTGTCGCATGAGTTGTGCGTGCGATTCGGGGGCGAGGTGCCGGCTGATATGGCTTCGCTGGTCAGCCTGCCGGGCGTGGGCCGCAAAACCGCGAACGTGGTGTTGGGCAACGCGTTCGGCGTGCCCGGTTTTCCTGTGGACACGCATGTGATTCGTGTGACTGGGCGATTGCGGTGGCGGTCCGACTGGGCGAGCCCCTCCCCTGACCCGGTGGCCATCGAACGTGAGGTCACCGCCTGCTTCCCTCCCGAAGAATGGACCGATCTGTCTCACCGTTTGATATTGCATGGCCGTGCCATCTGCCATGCGCGAAAACCGGATTGCGCCGACTGCCCCCTCAACGACACGTGTCCGGGCGCGTTCGCCGCGTGATTCCGACGCATGCCAGCCGCCACGCCGGCACTCCGTCGAATCGCACCCGGCCATCGGGCGTGTAGCACGCGTCAACTAGACTCGGGTGCATGGATGAAAACGGGCGGAAACGTAATCTGAAAGCCGAGGCGACGCGCTGGCTGATCTTCTTCGGCGTCGCGATCGTGCTCAGTGTGCTGCTGTGGCTGGGACTGTCGCTGACAGGCCGCAAGAATCCCATCACATCCTTCGACACGCTCGTCTCCGACTCGTCGGTGACCGTCGGCATCGAAGGCGACGCGCCGAAATCGCTTGACATCCGCACCGAACAAGGCACCGCCGTGGAGCAAGCGCTGCTCGGCAACGTATACGAAACGCTGGTGTCACGTAGCGAAACCAACAAGCTGCAGCCGGGAATCGCCAGCTCCTGGCAGGCTTCCGACGACGGTCTCACGTACACGTTCACGTTGAACGGCGGCATGACGTTCGCCAATGGGCACAAACTCGACTCGTCCGACGTGGTCTGGTCGCTGCAGAACGCCGTCAACAACCATTACGTGGGAGCCGACCAGCTTGGTGATCTGAAGGAAATCACCAATCCCAATGCGAATACGGTGGTCATCACGCTCGCCAAGCCGAATCCGCGGCTGTTGCGCGCGCTGGCCGGCCGTGCAGGCGTCGTGTACGACGCGGAAAGCAAAACCAACTATGCGAAATCGGCGGTCGGATCGGGACCATTCACCGTGTCAGCCGCAGACCAATCGCAAATCGTGCTGCAACGCAACGACTCGTATTGGGGCAAAAAAGCCGCATCATCGCAAGTGACGCTCTACTACTACGCCAACGAGGAATCCATGGCCGATGCCATGAAAGCCGGCAAAATCAGCATGGCGCTGCCGCTGAGCGCTTCAACCGCCTCGGAACTGGGCAAAACCAACGGTATTACCGCGGACAGCGGCATCAGCTTCGACAAGGTGATGCTCGCGTTCAACAACGGCAACAACAGCCCCTTCTCCGACGAGCAGATCCGCAAGATGACGCGATACGCCATCGATGCGAAGACCATCGCCAAGAACGCGCCCGACGCGTACGCGCCGCTGGGAGGGCCGATCAGCCCGCTGGAAGACGGGTATGAGGACCTGAGCGGACTGTACTCCTACAACCTTGAACAGGGGCAACGGATGCGCACGTATTTCGGAGTGAACTACATCGCGCCAATCGACATTCTGGTGCCGAAGGAATACGAAAGCATCGGCAACGACGTGAAAACCGCCATCGAAAACCTCAATATCAACACCAATCTGGAAGTGCTCGATTCCGCCGCGGACGTGACGGAACGCATGAACGCCGGCACCTATAACATCGCGCTGACCACCATGAGCGACGAAGGTGACGCAAGCGTCTTCGACAACGGCCAGTCCGTGTTCCATTTCGAGAACGGCGACGCGCAGCAGGCTTACGCCAATGCCATGGCCGCGACCAACGACAACGATTATCAGGCCCGCATGCGCGATTACGCGCGCGCCGTCAGCGAGAACGCGGCCAGCGACTGGCTGTACACGCGCAAGAACTTCCTTGCCGTTTCCGATGGGCTGCAGGGGTATCCGAAGAATCTGACCGATCGTCTGCTGCCGTTGAACAGATTGACGCTGCACTGATTTTTCCACGGTTTTTTATGTGGATTTTCCGCGATTTGCCTGCGATTCCGGCATTCGGTTCGATAGGCGCTGATACGACGGCAGTTGTCACATTCGCTTTCTAGACTAGCGACTATGACTGAAAGCCAAGATAACACCATCAACGCGAACCTCACGCCGCTGCCCGACAAGGTCGGCGTGGACGGTCTCGAAGACAAGTGGCGCGGAGTCTGGGACGAGAGCGGAGTCTACAAGTTCCAGGGCACCCGCGACCGTAAGGCCGTTTATTCCATCGATACCCCGCCGCCCACCGTTTCGGGCCACCTGCACGTCGGCCACGTGTTCTCCTACACGCACACCGATGTGATCGCACGTTTCAAGCGCATGAACGGCTACGACGTGTTCTACCCGATGGGCTGGGACGACAACGGCCTGCCGACCGAACGCCGTGTGCAGAACTATTACGGCGTGCGCGTGGATACGTCCCTGAAGTACGATCCGAATTTCGTGCCGCCGTTCGAGGGTACGGATGGCAAGAAGATCGACGCCAAGGACCAGGTGCCGATCTCCCGTAAGAACTTCATCGAGCTGTGCGAGAAGCTCACCGCCCAGGACGAGAAGCAGTTCGAGGCGCTGTGGCGCTCCCTCGGCCTGTCCATCGACTGGTCGCAGACCTACCACACCATCGGCGAGCATCCGCAGCGCGTGGCCCAGAAGGCGTTCCTGCGCAACCTGGCCCGTGGCGAAGCGTATCAGAAGGACGCTCCGGGTCTGTGGGACGTGACGTTCCAGACCGCAGTGGCCCAGGCCGAACTGGAATCGCGCGAATATCCGGGCTTCTACCACAAGGTGGCGTTCCGTTTCGAAGACGGCACCCCGATCTACATCGAGACCACCCGTCCGGAACTGCTGGCCGCCTGCGGCGCGCTGATCGCGCACCCGGACGACGAGCGTTACAAGCAGTATTTCGGCCAGTACGTCTACTCCCCGCTGTTCCACGTGAAGGTGCCGATTCTGGCGCATAAGGCGGCGGAAATGGACAAGGGCGCCGGCATCGCCATGTGCTGTACGTTCGGCGACGTCACCGACGTCGAATGGTGGCGCGATCTGAACCTGCCGCTGCGTTCCATCATCCAGCGCAACGGCCGCATCGTCATGGACACCCCGGATTGGATCGAATCCGAGGAAGGCAAGCGTATCTTCCAGGAGACCGCGGGCAAGACCACGTTCTCCGCACGTAAGGTCATCGTCGACGAGCTGCGCGCTGCCGGCGATCTGGACGGCGAGCCGACCCCGACCAAGCGTATGACGAACTTCTACGAGAAGGGCGACAAGCCGCTCGAAATCGTCACCTCCCGCCAGTGGTACCTGAAGAACGGCGGCACCGACGAGAAGCTGAACGCCGAGCTCATCGCACGCGGCAAGGAACTGAACTTCCACCCGGACTTCATGCGCGTGCGCTACGAGAACTGGGTGCATGGCCTCAACGGCGATTGGCTGATCTCCCGTCAGCGCTTCTTCGGCGTTCCGTTCCCGCTGTGGTACCCGG
>OGOG01003252.1_pt1 | contig 12547 bp, 4 predicted proteins | sample 1552581 | NCBI WGS metagenome assembly OGOG01 (sample SAMEA2580152, study PRJEB22360) | human gut metagenome | biome: human gut; feature: human-associated habitat; material: faeces | place: Denmark | collected 2008/2010 | reverse complement strand
CGACTGGCAGCCTGGATCCGGAAATGACTGATGAGGTGATTGATCTTTTGCGGCAGGCCGCTCATCAACTCGGTAAATGTGTCATTGTGGTGACGCATTCCAAGCGCGTCGCCGATTCCGCCGATGCCGTTTACACTCTCAGACATAAGAAGCTAGCCAAGGCATAGCTCGTTCGCATAGACCGTGTCTTCCGTCCGAATAGCGATTCACCATCGATGGCCTCTCGGACTTCCATCGCGGCGGCCCTCTTGACGCGTGGCTGTTGCGCCACGCAATAAACGCGTTGGGCCGCGGCATCGTGGATGGTTCGTTATTACAACGGCAGTTCTCGATAAACCAAATCATCACGGACTGCAAAGCCTTGACGTTCCCAGAAATCGTTGCCGGCATCGTTGTCTGCGGGCACTCCGACAGCGACTTTCGGCAGGCCGATCGCACGAAGCGTTTCAACCACGCGGCCCACCAAAATCGAGCCAATGCCTCTACCGCGCGCGTCGGGGTCGACTGCCGTGTGGTAGATGCGCGACCGTCTTCCGTCGTGGCCGGCAAGAATCGCGCCAATGATTCTTCCGCCATCGTCCTCGGCTACGAAACAGGTGTTGGGATTGCGTTCGAGAAACGTCTTTATCGCATCCTTGCAATCGTCTATATCTCTCATAGTGAAACCTGTGCATCGTATCCACAGTTCGTATACCAGCGGATAATCCTCGATTTTCATATGGCGTATGGTCATTGCTATCGGTTCGGTCATATTTCCTTCTTTTTTCTTGAACGTCAACTCCGATTCTCGCATCGTTCACGGTATTTTCTGTGCGGGTATGCCATATTTGCGTTGCACGGCCGTTTGCAGCGCGTGTGTCAGGGAAGCCATGGAAGCATCCTGAAGGATAATCCGCCGATTTTCGGGGATATCCCGGATGTGAACACATGGCGACGGCACAGTGAACTGTGCTTAACTGGAATTATGCATATGAAAAACGGAAGTATCGCGAGAGCGGCGGGCGGGGGGATTAGAACACCCCACATTTCAGTATCGGCTGTGGTAATCGCAACCGCCATATTGTGCGGCATTGTGCCTATGATTGGCGTCGCGCTGCGCGATTCTGCAATCGCAACAATGCGTGAAACCAATATTTTGCAGGCTTTAGCGGCGCTGCCAGAAGGGTTGCGCGACTGCTCCACGATACTTGCGTACTTGTTTTCAACGGTAGGCTGCATCGCAATCGTCGCCGCGCTCGCCGCTGTCGATTTGCGTATTACCGGCAGCAGGCACGTCGTCATTCGCGATGTCGCCGTGTCGGCGGCGCCGATACTGTACGTGACCGGCGTCAAATGGCTGGTCGAACGCCCCCGTCCGATCACGTCTGTCGGCAATGGTCTGTTGCCGGGCGATCCAAGTTTTCCGAGTGGTCACACGGCAGCCGCGGTGATCGTATCGGTCATGATGATTCTTACTGTGCGTAATTTCGCGCGCAAATGCTTCCCCGACGGAGAAGATGACGGGCGTGCAAACAGAAGACGGGTGTTTCTCCGCAGGACGATCATCGGCGCTGCCGCGCTTGTCGTGGCGGTCGCCTGTTCGCGATTGCTGCTCGGCTTGCACTATCCGACCGACGTGATTATTTCCGCCACCATCTGTCCGCTCATTTCCTACGCCGTATGGTGTGTATGGAACGCATGCGAAAGCGCGGGGGAGCGGTAAAAACGTATCTGCCATGTGAGTTCCTTTGATTCCGAAATCAGTTTGGGAATATCCGATTGTGCGGGCAAAACGACAGGTTGTGTAATACAGCGGTGGTGGTGTGGCGAAAGCTGGTTCAATCAAACTAGCGGCGAAAACCTGCATGCCGCACGGCACGATGCGGCGCGGTGCGGCAGCGGGAAAATCGCAAGAAAAACCACAGTGGAGCCAAGCAATACAGACTTGGCGAAGCGGGTTTGCAACGTGCTTAGTGCAAGGGAGAACCAATGGAACTCGAAGAACTTTCGGTCGTTGAAAAGGCCGCAATGCTTTCCGGTGGATCCGAATGGGATTCGCGGGGCAACGACCGCGCAGACATCCCCAGCTTCGTGATGAGTGACGGCCCTCACGGTGTGCGCCGCCAGTTCGGCGAAGGTGACCATCTCGGCATTGGCGCATCCAAGCCGGCCACCTGCTTCCCGACCGCAGGAACCGTGGCTAATTCTTGGGATCCGGCACTCGCCGAAGAAATGGGCGAGGCCCTCGGCAACGAAGCGCACGATCTTGACGTGAACGTGCTGCTCGGCCCGGGCTTGAACATCAAGCGCAACCCGCTGTGCGGACGTAACTTCGAGTACTACTCCGAAGATCCGATTGTCGCCGGACGTATGGCAGCGGGCCTGATTCGCGGCATTCAGAGCAACGGCATCTCCGCATGCCCGAAGCATTTCGCAGTCAACAGCCAGGAGCTGCGCCGTCAGGCGAGCAACTCCGTGGTCGACGAACGCACCATGCGCGAACTGTATTTGACCGGTTTCGAAATCGCAGTGCGCGAAGCCAAGCCGCTGACCATCATGACCTCCTACAACGAGATCAACGGCGTCTACGCGCACGAAAACAAGCATTTGCTGCAGGAGATTCTGCGCGACGAATGGGGCTTTGACGGCATGGTCGTCTCCGATTGGGGCGGATCCAACTCCGCGGTCGCAGCAGTCAAGGCCGGCGGTTCTCTGGAAATGCCGTCTCCGGGCTTTACTTCCGTACGTGAGCTGGAAGGTGCGGTCAAGGCTGGGACTTTGTCTGAAGCCGACATCAACGCTCGTGCCGCAGAAGTCGCAAAGATCGCCGCAGCGACCAAGCTGGTCGGCGTCGGCCGCAACGACCTGCTCAAGGACGAAGTCGCAGCGGCCCATCATGAGGTGGCGCGCAAGGTGGCTGAAGGCTCCAGTGTGCTGTTGAAGAACGATGACGCAACTTTGCCGTTCAAGGCTGGTACTCGCGTGGCCGTGGTTGGCGATATGGCGGCAACCGCACGTTACCAGGGATCCGGCTCCTCCAAGGTGAACGCCACCAGGGAAGAGAACATTCTTGAGGAAGTCAAGAACGCTGAAGGCCTGGTGCTTGCCGGTTACGAGCAAGGCTACGACCGTCAAGGCAAGGCTGATCGCGTGCTTGTGGAAGACGCCGTCGCACTGGCCGGTAAGGATGATGTGGATGTGGTGCTTGCGGTCGTCGGTCTTGATGAGCGTAGCGAATCCGAAGGTCTTGACCGTTCCACCATGGCGATTCCGCAGGTGCAGAACGATCTGGTTGAGGCGCTGAAGGGTATTGGCAAGCCGATCGTGATCGTGCTTGTTGCTGGTTCTCCGGTGGAACTGCCGTGGATCGATGATGTTGCCGCAGTACTTTACGTGGGCCTGTCCGGTCAGGCCGGTGCTTCCGCAACCGTACGTGCACTGACCGGCGAGGTCAATCCGTCCGGCCACTTGGCTGAAACCTGGCCGGTGCGTTACGAGGATTGCCCGAGCTCCGGTTGGTATCCGGCAATCGGCCGCGATGCGATCTACCGCGAAGGTCCATTCGTTGGCTACCGCTATTACGAAACCGCCGGTGTGCCGGTGCGCTTCCCGTTCGGTTATGGCCTGAGCTATTCCAAGTTTACCTACAGCGCCGCAACTGCCGGTGAAAAGGGCGTTGACGTGATGGTCGGCAACGATTCCGACGTTGCCGGTTCGGCCGTTGTACAGTTGTATGTGCGCGGTCCGCAGGGTGGCGTACTGCGTCCCGATCGCGAACTCAAGGGCTTCGCCAAGGTTTCGGTTGCCGCACATGAAAGCAAGAGCGTGCACATTGATTTCGATCGTTACACCTTCCGTCACTTCGACGTTGCCTGCAACGAATGGAAGACGGAATCCGGCGAGTGGACGCTGATGGTGGGCGACAACGCTGAGCATCTGCCGCTTTCGATTCCACTCACTGTTGCCGGTGATATCGAGCCCGTTGCCGCAGATGTTGCGCTTGGACATTACCTCATCGGTCACGTCAAGGAAGTGACCGATGCTGAAATGGCCACTCTGTTTGGTCATGAGGTTGTGGCTCCGGGCAAGCCGGTGACGTTCGATGTGAACGATCCGATTATGTCTTGGGTGGATTCAAAGGGCTTCGTGGCGCGTACCGTCGCCAAGACGCTTACCAAGCAGGAAGCCAAGATCCGTCAGAAGACCGGTGCTCCGGACCTTAATACCCTGTTCATCTTGAACATGCCTCCGCGAGCTATGAGCAAGATGACCCAAGGCATGGTCGATTCCGCGATGGTCGACGCCATTGTCAAAATCGCCAACGGCCACACCTTCCGCGGATTGGGCGGCGTTATCGCCGGCTTCTTCCGCAACCAATCCGCAAACAGGCGCACTGCAAGGGAGCTGAACAATGACTGATAACAATGCAACGCAGCCGACCAGGAAGGTCGGTCCGATCCGCCAGTGGATCAAGGATCACCCGAATATCTGGGAATTCATCCTGTTCAACCTGCTGTCGAACATCTCCACCATCACCCGTTTTGTGGTGACGTGGATCGGCACTGCCATCTTCATCAGCGGCATGGGCCTGACTCAGCCGTTCCACTTCCTGATTTTCAACTACGACACCCAGGGAAACGGTCTGGGCGGCTTCCTCACCTTCCTGCTTGCCGAGGTGCTCGCTCAGGTGGTGAATTTCTTCGTGCAGATGAAGTGGGTGTTCAAGTCTGACTCCAGCTTCAAGAACGCCGCTTGGAAGTATGTGATTCTCGCTGTGATCATCGTGGTTGTGAACCTCGTGCTGCCGGGCTATGTGACCGGTCTGTGCCAGGGTTGGGGCATGGGCGCTGGCATCGCCGGCACCATCGCTTCCGTGGTCAACACCCTGCTCGCCGTGATCGTGAGTTACCCGCTGCTCAAGTTCTGGGTTATGCCGAAGAGCAAGGGCTCCAAGAAGGCCACCAAGTAACCCTTCATAGCTGACTTCCTTTTCTTCCCTTCCTCAACCCGCCCGGTCTTCCCCCTTTTCCCGGGCGGGCTTTCTTATGCCCTTTTGCTGCTTTCCTGCAGTTTCTTGTGATTTCTCAATATCGAAATGTAATCGTCAGCAGTGTTGCCGGCGTAAAATCGAAAACAAGATTGGCGTAAACTCGAAAGTCAAAACAGCGTAAAATCGAAAATGAAATTGGCGTAAACTCGAAAGTGTGGAATGATGAGTGATTTGGCGAGGTCCTAAAGCTTCGTCAACCATTAAACGGGGGTCGTTCTCTTCCTATCTTATGACCTCGTTGGAAAAGCCTTGCATAGTTGCGGGGCTTTTCTTTTTTGCCTAGAAAGACATACGCTAACCGGCCCCGCAAATGAACGTTTTTTGTTCTTTTGTCAACTTCTTCCTAGAAAGATGGTACGATTATATGCAGTAACCTCCCGAAAAGGGGATTGCGAATCTATGAGGGGAAACAGTGAGCTCGAAATTGAAGTTCGTCCGTTGCGGGTTTAACGGAGGAACAGAACAGGAATCTGGACGGCAGAGCCATGCCTTGAAGCGTTGCCTTGCTTCGGTTATTGCTGTTTCCTTGTCCATCGTGTGCATGGTGCCTGCAGCATATGCTCAGAATATAGACGATGTGAGTAGCTCTCCTAATGCCGTAATTTCTGAGGGGGGGGGGTAATACTGTCGTAGCTGCTCCTTCTGCTCGCAATGTCAATGTTGACGATAAGACGTCAGAAGAGGGCAATACATCAAACGGTGCGCCAGCACCTTCTGAAACGAATCAGGGCGCGCAGCAAGATTCATCTTCTTCATCTTCTACTACTGGTGGTTCTTCCGAATCCTCAAATGGTGAGGCAGGCAACAAGGCGGATGCCGCAGCAGGGGCTACTGTCGGCAATCCCGCTAATGACGGAGCCCAAACGCAGGCTCCGACTGATACGTCTAAGGCACCTTCTCAAAATGCCAAGAACGATTCTTCGACTGAGGCGGATCAATCGCCGGCGAAGGCCAATGTGCAGGTCGCCGCGACGGCGCTTGGCGGCCGTGACTTTGAAGGCCAGGTCACCAAGGAAATCAACGGCAAGACCTACATTCTGATTGGCAACGAGCAGCAGCTGCGTGCGATTGGTTCCGGCAAGAAGGTTATTGGCCGTATCAACAAGGTTACGCAGATCTGCACCGGGCAAGGACTCTTTGGCTACGACTGGGTAGATGGCGCGTCGTCCACTGAATACGCCGGTGACGCCGATCTTGCCGATTCGGATATCTTGCGCAATGCTGATGCCTCCGACTATGACAATTCGCTGGCGATATGTAATACGAAAGTGGACGCTGGTAAGACCCGCACCAGGTATTACGGCGTGAATGCTAATGGTACGCAAGCGGACTACTCTGCCGCCAACACCGGCCTGACCTATTCGGCCGATGCGGATTATTTGATCTTCCGTGACATCGACCTGTCCAAGAACGCGGCCGATACCAACAACACCGAGTGGACTCCACTTATGTTCTCCGGCACCATGCTCGGCGCGGTCTCCAACAGCGCAGACGCTGTGGCTAGCCTGTGGAAGGCTGTCGGCACCGATGGCGCAAGCGTGGAGCATACCACAGCAGCTCGGCCGGTCATCAGCCATGTGGTCGTCAATCAACCGGGCAAGCAGCTGGACGTCAGCAAGCAGCAGGGCATCGGCTTCTTCGCCTCGATCACGAACAAGACCGTGATGAACAACAAAAGTCTGGGCAGCGCCGGTACGGCCGTGGTGTCGAACCTCAAGCTGCAGGATGTGTCGGTAACGAATCAGGCAAGCGAGTCATATATTCCGCCGACCTTGCTCGGTATGCTCACTTCGGCAGTGGGATTACTGCTCGACGCACTGTTGGCGGCGTTAAAAGCATTGACATTCGGACAAGTAGATCTTGACCTCAATCTGAAAGGTCTGCTCACCCTGCACAAAGACAATCCTTCCAACCTCGCTACGGGTGCATTTGCCGGCCGTATCTACGGGGACACCAAGGTTACGGACTGCGAGGTAGCAGATGTTTCGGTATCTAGCGTAAGCCGTATGACCGGTGGTTTCGTGGGATATGTTGAGGGCACAACCCGATACGATGCACTCTCCGGCATCGTAGGAGCGCTCACCAAGGTACTCTCGGGGATTCTGAACATTATCCCGTTCCTCGGGCTGGGCGATTTGGTGGACTGGTTGCTGTCCGGCACGCTCGGGCTGAATGCCTTGATTCCGGTTGGCTACTACAACCCGGTTATCTCGAATAGTTCGGTGAACGGGTTCAAAAAGAACGTGGTGATCGGCAACAAGGACAACCCGCAGGCCGGCGGCTTTGTCGGTGCGCAGATTGGTGCAATCATTGAGAACTCTTCGGTGACGAGCACGAATGGTTTCACCGTGCGGGCAAAGCAATATGCCGGTGGTTTTGCCGGAGTAGGTCGCAACGGCAACGTGGGCGGTCTGATTAACTCGCTTGGCGTCGACTTGCTGTCTGCGCTGCGTCCGCAGAGCCTCATCGAAAACAGTCGCCTGACGGTAAACGGTGACGATAAGATCACCGTGCAGGCCGAAGACTACGCCGGCGGCTTCAACGGTGCCATGGCCAATGCCTATGCTGTCAATAATTCGATTACGGCTTCGGTCGCCGTGACTGCCGACAGATCCTACGCCGGAGGATTCACCGGATTCGCCTCCGTGGGATGGGGCCTGGAACTCGGTACGGACGATACCACGAATGCATCGCTGTTGAAACAGCTCACCAAAGCTGTGACTAAATTGCTGAGCGGCAGCGGTAGTGGTGCGGGAGAACTGCTGTCCATCGTCGGTGTGAATCCTTCTGTGATTCTCGGTACACAAATGAAGGGTTCCCTCACAGTTGCTGCCGGCGGTGATTACGCGGGCGGCCTTGTGGGCGAAGGTTCGGGTACGGTGATCGGTGATTCCTCGCGGAACCGCCTTCAGAATCTCACATTCTGGAAGTACAACAATCTTCGTGACTTCCCACAGCAGCGTTCCACCACCATAGAAGGTCTTGAATCGGTCACGGCCACGGGCTCCTACGCGGGTGGCATCGCCGGCAATCTGCAACCGACAACGGTAGCTGGGTTGCTCAACAGTGTGGTGAAAATTGGCGATATTGCCACGCTCAAGAAGTTCGACCAGTTTGCCGCGTTCACCGTGGAGAACATGTCTGTCACCGCTCCGGCATCCGGCTTGACAGTGACGGCTGGTTCATATTATGCAGGCGGTGCCATCGGATGCGCCACCGGCGGCGACGTGGCCAACACGAACCTTACCAATCTGGCCACGGTCTCGGCCAGGGGAGAAGCCGGCGGTTTTATTGGCTTCTCTGGACCAGGCGACGCCATCGGCGCTGGCGGTCTCAATGTGCTTGGGCTTATCAAGCTTTCCGGTCTGCTATCGGTTGCCCAATATTCTTCGGTTGCAGTCACTGCATCGAACGTGAACGGCATCTCTGGCGGATTCACGGTTGCGGCAACCGGCAAGAACGAGAACAACGAAACGACCGATTACGCTGCAGGCGGTTTCTATGGTCAGGCCAACAGCACCAAGACCCGGGAAAGCCATGTGACAAACCTCAAATCGGTCACAGCCGATACCAGCACGTCCGATGGTGTGGCAGGCGGTTTCGTGGGCTTCTCCACCACCGGTGGCCTCGCCGACGCGCTCAGCAACGCAGAAGATTCCAGCATATTGGATGACCTGATCAAAGGCGGCCTGCTGTCCGTGAACGACCTGCTCGGTGCCGTACCGTATCTGATTCCAAGCTATACGTATACCACCGTGACGTACGTCAACGGCGGTTATGTCGAAGGCGATATCGCGGGCGGCTATGCGGGAAACTTCCAAAGCGGCAAGGTCAACCAGTTCTCCGAAACCGATCTCAAGAACGACTCAACGCTGGCCGGTGTACAGTCCCGCGTGCAAACCAACCCCGTGGCCGTTGTCAACCTTGACCATGTGACTGGCGGCGCATACGCAGGTGGTTTCGGCGGCAAGGTTGTCTCCGGTGCGCTCGCTTCGGCTGGCAACGGCGGCCTGAGTTTGCTCGGCAAATTCGGTACGGTGGATCTCGCCAACCTGTTGCAGGTGGTGCAGGGCTATGTGCCATTCATCTCCTACGCGGGTGTGCATTCCGATGCCACCACCGTGGAGGCAACTAGCGGTAACAAGATTTCCGACCCGGATGATCCCGGCTTCACCGTTTCCGCCACCCGATTTGATCAGTCCGATACGCAATCCGGTTCCGCCGGCGGCTACATCGGATACGGTTCCGGTGTGCAGGTGTCCCATTCCAGTGTGACCCAACTGCGCCGTACTGATGTCAAGGCACCGAAGAATCTGGAAACCGCCGGATCAATCGATGGCACCTATCTGAGCAAAGACAGCACATATGCAGTCACCGCTGCGCGATACGCCGGCGGTTACATCGGCAAAATGGACATCGGCTCGGCGGCAGCTGTGGGCGGTGGCCTGAGCCTGCTCGGCCAGAACGTCAATCTCAACGATGTACTCAGTGTGCTGGATGTCGTCGTCTCGTCGATTGAACACTCCGATGTGACTGGCGGCATCGGCGGATATTCCGTTCTGGCCAGCACCGCAAATCATAGGAATGCCAACAATGAGCCCGATCCACTGGGTATGGCTGGTGGTTTCGCCGGAGACATTGAAGGCGGCTATATTCAGGACTCGAGCTCTCATGAGTTCGTATACATCATCGGCCAGGTTTCGGCCGGCGGTTACGTGGGCGCCATGCAGCCGGGAGCCGTGGCGAACGTGCTTGGTGACGGCAGCGTGCTCAAGAAGCTTGTCAACCTCGACAACCTGCTCTCGCTCGTGCAGGACTTCGTGCCGACGATTCGCAACAGCTCGACCGATGCCGCAGTGTGCGGCGGCGCGGTGCGTGCCCAGGCGGCATCGGATACGACCACACGCCGCGGCATGGCCGGCGGCTATGCAGGTCGTAATCGTGGCGGTCATATCTGGGGCAACAACACAGCAGCGTGGAAGCAGGAGAATACCGACGGCAAATACAACGGGCCGCAGCGCGTAGCCTACGCCGCGCGCATCCGCAGCGTATACGGTGCCGAAATCGCCGGCGGTTACACCGGCTTCATGGAGGCGGCCGATACCGCTCAAGGCGGTTCGCTCTCCTTGCTTGGCGGTCTCATCAAGGCCGGCAATCTCGCTGGCGTGCTGTCTGTGGTCTACCCGACCGAGGAGCACTCGAAGGTCACTGGTCCTTTGCGCAATATGAGCTACGACCAATGGAAGACGTGGGCCGACAACATCGGCAAGTACGGTGCGTATGGCAAGGAATTTACCGAGGTAGCTACGGGCGATGGTGCGGGCTCTGTTACTGATCAGGATTCCCTGGACAAGTTCCTCGAATCCTACATCTTCGGATTCAACGTCGTCGCCGGTCGTGCGGAGTATCAGACTGGCGCGAACTTGCATGATTCCGGCGTCGCCGGCGGACACGTCGGTCTGATGTGCACCGGCACGATCACCGATGGCCAGTCGATGGATGTCAAGACCGTCTCTGCCATGCGTGCGGCAGGCGGTTATGCGGGCACGATGGAATCCGGCTCGGCATCCTCGTTCGGCTCCATCCAACTATTCGGCGACAAAGGCATCAAACTTGATCTGGGTCAGATGCTCGACGTGGCACAGGTATTCGTGCCAGTCATCAAATCCTCGAGCGTGGCCGGCTACCGCAAGGGTATGAAGGTCGAGGCCACCGGCGAAGACATCACGCACGGCACCGGCAACGCCGGTGGCTACGTGGGTCTCGCGGTCGGCGGCCAGATCTGGGGCGATCTCGACCAGAACGGCCAGAAGCTTGTCGAGGGTGTCACCGCTGCCGGCGCCAACGTTTCCAACCTGCGCAAGGTGGAAGGGCGCAACAATGTCGGCGGATTTATCGGCGTGGCCACTGCCGGTGCGGTTGCGGATGTGGACACCAATGCGTCCGAGGGATTCCTGCAAGGAATCCTCGACTCGCTGGTATCGAACCCGGCAAGTCTGGTCAGCGTATTGCAGGCCACGGTTACGACGATTCGCGGTGCACATGTGAGCTCGGATGACCCGGCATGGGGATACACGGTCAATGGCGCATATGAGAGCAAGGACGATAAGGGTAATACCACAGCCAAGTATGCCCTGAACGCCGGCGGTTTCGCTGGTTCGTTGCAAGCCGCGATCCTCGGTGACAAGGATTCCGCCAAAGGTACCGGCAGTGAAGCGGATCCGAACAATGACCCGGCTTCTCTTACTGTTAACGGGCTGCGCGCTGTCGAAGGCGGGCAATACGCCGGTGGCTTCTTTGGTCTTGCTGATGTATCCAGCGTCGCTTCCGTCGGCGGCGGCGAGGCCGGCGATAAGCAGGATACCAACCTGCTGCTCAAACTGCTCAAGGTCGGCAACGTGGGCGTGCTCGAAGCATTCCGCACCTTCATCTATGACGGTCAGGTCAACGGTGTGAGCGACGGCATCCAGATTGTCGCCCATGATTCCACCACAAAGGGCATGCTTGACTCGAAGCGTTACACCGGTGCGGTCGGTGGTTTCGGCGGTGGACTGATCAATGGCTCTGTGAAGCAGTCTGCGGTCACCAACCTCAACAGTGTGACCGGCGTGAACTACGTGGGCGGCTTCATCGGGCATCTTGGCAAATCCGGCACGGTCGCCGCCGACAATGCACAACTCGGCACGGATGCGCTCAATCTGCTTGGTGCTACGGCCGGCGTACTTGACATCTGGGGCTCGCACGTTGGCGATTCGCGCGTCACCGGCATCCCGGACGGTTATACCGTCACCGCCACACACCATGGCGACAATTACGGCAAAGCCACCGACAAGGCTACCGGACGTGAGGTCGCAGGCGGTTTTGTTGGATACGTGGATTTGGCCAGGGTGAAGGGCTGCACGTCTGACAATCTCAAGAAGGTCACTAGCGGTGAGATTGCCGGCGGATTCGTCGGTGAAACCAGCCGTGCCTATTTGGTTGACGCGAAGGTCAACTCTGTACTTGTGGAACTGCTGCTGCAAGTGGTGAACGCGCTGGTCAAGCTCCTGTACCTCGACAAGGCGGAACAGGTCGGCGTCATCGATTTAGGCAAGTGGTTCCCGGCCATCTTCGGCAAGGTATTCGATCTCAAGGTGCTTTCGGAAGGCAACGTGCTGTACGTGAACCTGTTCGGACTGAAGGTGAGCGTTGCTCTGTCCAAGGCTGATGATGAAAACCAGCAGCAGACCGACGTGGCGATTGTCACCATCGGCGATAGTGTCATCAAACTGCCTTGCAGCAAAGACGGCATTGATATGGATGGTTCGGGCAGCAACCTGACCGTCCAGCTCATCAAGGGCAACCGTACTCGCGTGGAACAGTCCACCGTAACGGGCATCGCCAATGGCTATGACGTGTTCGGCGGAGGGGCAACTCAGGATACCGACGGTGTGAAGGATCTTTCCACAGGCTACACGGGCGGCTTCGCCGGACTGAACGACGAGGGCGTGCTGGCAGACGACCACATGGTCTACGCCG
>OGOG01003249.1_pt1 | contig 12570 bp, 9 predicted proteins | sample 1552581 | NCBI WGS metagenome assembly OGOG01 (sample SAMEA2580152, study PRJEB22360) | human gut metagenome | biome: human gut; feature: human-associated habitat; material: faeces | place: Denmark | collected 2008/2010 | reverse complement strand
CAGGCATAACATCTGAACGGACTGTTATTTAGTTCTCTTTTGCGACGAGCTCCATGTCATGTTTTACCATGATCTTCACCAGCTCCTCGAAGGTTGTCTTTGTCGGGTTCCAGCCAAGCTCTGACTTCGCCTTTGTCGGATCTCCCCAGAGGTTGACAACGTCGGTCGGACGATAGAATTCCTTGGATACCTCAATGACTACCTTGCCGGTTGCCTTATCGATACCGACCTCGTCCATGCCCTCTCCCTTGAATTCCAGCTCGATGCCCGCCTCGCGGAACGCATACTCGCAGAACTCTCTGACGGAGTGCTGTACACCGGTTGCGATCACGAAATCCTCCGGCTTGTCATGCTGTAAGATCAGCCACATGCACTCTACATAATCCTTTGCATATCCCCAGTCACGCAGGGAGGACAGATTGCCCAGATACAGCTTGTCCTGCTTGCCCTGTGCGATTCTTGCCGCTGCAAGTGTGATCTTTCTGGTAACGAAAGTCTCTCCGCGGCGCTCGGACTCATGGTTGAATAAGATACCGCTGCAGCAGAACATGTTGTATGCCTCACGGTACTCCTTTACGATCCAGTAGCCATACTGCTTTGCTACGGCGTACGGGCTGTACGGATGGAACGGTGTGGTCTCACGCTGCGGTACTTCCTCTACCTTTCCGTATAACTCGGAAGTGGATGCCTGATAGATGCGGCAGGTCTTCTCCAGTCCGCAGAGACGTACCGCCTCTAAGATGCGGAGCACACCTGTTGCAACAACATCCGCTGTATATTCCGGCACATCAAAGCTGACACCTACATGGCTCTGTGCTGCCAGGTTGTAGATCTCGTCCGGCTTGATCATGCCGACTAAACGCATGATACTCATGGAATCGGACAGATCACCATAGTGTACGTGGAAGTTCGGGTTGCCCTCTAAATGGTCGATACGCTCTCTCTTCTCTGTGGAGGAACGGCGCACCATGCCGTGTACCTCATAGCCCTTCTCCAGAAGAAGCTCTGCCAGATAGCTTCCGTCCTGTCCGGTTACGCCTGTAATCAATGCTTTTTTGCTCATTTGAAATCTCCTTTTGATTCTATAATTATTTTGCTTATATCCTGTTTCAAAGCCGCTGTTTAGTATAATCTAATTTTTCTGATTTGATAATTGAATATCTTGCGCAAAAATAGTATTATATTGCCATACTTAAAAACCGGGAGAATACGCATGAGAGACTCTTTTTTTGAAAAATACAAGACCTCCGAGGTCACCAATACCAGACGTGTCATCAACACCCCCTCCGCCTTCACGCGCGAGCATTTTTTCTATATCCAGGAGGCAGGGTATTTAAAAAGTTTAAAGCCGCACATGAGCAGGCGGAGCGGTCTGCAGTCCTACCTGTTTCTGATCGTGCTCTCCGGCAGCGGCGAGGTCGCATACCGCGACACCGCCAAGCCAGTTTCTGCCACCGGCAGCGATATGGGCAGACGGAGCGGCCCCTCCGCCGCCGGCGATGGCGGAAACGGCAGCCTTGCCACTGTGCACGCCAAGGCCGGGGACTGCTTTTTTCTGGACTGCCGGAACGAATATACTCACATCAGCAGTGAGGACGATCCCTGGGAACTGATGTGGATTCATTTTTACGGTCCGCAGTGCGATGCCTACTACGACTATTTTCTCAAACAGCAGACGTGGCATTTTCACACGGCACACCTGGCTGAGCTGACCGCCGCGATCCAGTCCGTCATCCGCTTTCACGAGGAGCCGACCGACGACACCGACCTTCTGACCGCCCAGCAGATCGTCAATATCCTCACGTTAATCTGCACCGAGACCGACCGCACCGGTGCGGAGATCTCCGCATTGGGCAGCAAGCTCAAACAGATTCTGCACTATCTGGACGAGCACTACACGGAGACGATCTCCCTCGATTTTCTCGCCGAAGAATTCTACATCAGCAAGTATTATCTTGCGAGGGAATTCAAAAAAGAGTACGGCACCACGATCATACGCTATGTGCTGGCAAAAAAAATCACCCATGCCAAAGAGCTTCTGCGCTACAGCAATTCCTCGATTGAGGAAATCGCGCGGCTCTGTGGCATGGATGACGCCAGTTATTTCAATAAAGTATTCAAAAAAATGGAAGGATGCACGGCATCCGAATACCGGAAGCAGTGGTGATCAGTCTGCGTCATTTTTCTCCCCGCACAGACGCTTTTTCTCGGCGGTCACTCTCTGCAGCTGCATCTCAAAGTCCTGCCTGTTCTTCTGCGCCATGGTCTCAAGCGTCACGCCCACAAAGAGCGACTGGATCGCAGAGAGCATCGTGAAGCCGCAGACGATCAGGGTCGGGAAATCCGGCACAAGACCGGTTGCCAGGTAAGTACCCATCACCGGGATGAAAAAGGCGGTCGCTATCACGGCGAGGATCAGTGCAATGATTCCGAAGAATCCCATCGGCTTATAGGCGCGGTACAGTCTCGCAATCGTCTTAAGCACCTTAAATCCATCCGAATAGGTATCCAGCTTGGACACACTTCCCTCCGGGCGGTCGCGGTAGGTAATGACCACATTTTCCACGAACATATTCTTGTCGATCGCGTGGATGCTCATCTCCGTCTCAATCTCAAAGCCCTTCGAGAGCACCGGAAACGTCTTGACGAACTCATAGCTGAACGCCCGGTATCCCGTCATGATATCCTTGATGTCGTTCTTAAACAGGGTATTGATGCTCTTTCGCACCAGAGAGTTGCCGAAATTGTGAAACGGTCTCTTGTTCTCCGTAAAGTATGTGGAGGACAGGCGGTCTCCCACCACCATGTCCACCCTGCGCTCGAGCACCTGATCCGCCATCTCCCTTGCAGACTCTGCGGGATAGGTGTCATCCCCGTCCGTGATGATATAGCACTCTGCATCGATGTCGCGGAACATCCGGCGCAGCACGTTGCCTTTTCCCTGACGGTATTCATAGCGCACCGTCGCACCGGCGCCGCGCGCCAGCTCGTCCGTTCCATCGGTGGAATTATTGTCGTAGACGTAAATCGTTGCCTCCGGAAGCACCCGCTTAAAGTCCGTCACAACCTTCTCTATCGTCCTGCTCTCATTATAGCAGGGAATCAATACTGCTATTTTATCCATTCTCATTCCCAAACCTTTCTTCTGTTACCGCTTCCCGGCACAGACTGCTGCCCATGGCATCAGCCCGCACCGATTCCCAGACGCAGGATCATCTTGATCTGCTCCACCACTTCCGGATATGTATAAGTCACATTTCCATCGTTCTGCACCAGATACAGCAGAATACTCTTTCCAATCGTGATGAACGCCCAGAGCGAGATAAAGCAGCTGAACTTTCTTCCCGCCGTCTCGGACAGATTGTCATGATAAAACCCGATCACCAGGAAACACAGCACACCCATGATCCAATACTGATCCATGCGGTAGCGCTCCGTCATAAACGGCGACCAGAGTGCATCCATAATCGCAATCACAAGCGGAATCACAAACAACATGACGATAAACGCCCGCATCTGCTGTTCCTTCATGCGCTTTAAGACACCTTCCGGCGACAGTCCGATCACCGCAAACCACAGGATCGGGAAATTCAGCAGAATACCGTTAAAAATCACATACGGGAACGCCTCGCAGATCGGATTATAGTTCACGAAATTGTAGAGCACCGCGTTGGCAACCGCGATCATCTTCGTCTGTGAAAAATAGGACGCAATGCTTCCGTAATGGCTCTGGTCTGCCGCTGTCAGCTGGTATGCCTGTCCAAACTCAAACGGACTCTCAAAGCGGGCATAATTGTAGCACATCAGAAGAATTCCGATGACAACGTACGGCAGCGCCGCAACCACAAGCTCCCCAAACAGTTTTTTCGTGAATTTGTGTTTTTTCAGATATACCACCAGCATCGGAATCACGAACAGGTTGGCGAGCGCCACCGGCGGTCTGCATCCGAATGCCAGCGCACCGAACAGGCTTCCGAAAAATGCCAGACGGATGGATTTTTTCTCGTCCTCTTCCACCCACACCGCGCGCATGAAGAAAAAGAGGCTCCAGATCTCCATGCAGAGCGCTCCGGTGATCGCTGTACAGTACAGTGCCGGCGCATCCACGCTGTACCAGACGCTCATAATCGAGAACGCCGACGCCAGCATCAGGTACATGCCAAGCGTCATCTTCTTAAAAAACCGTTTTGACATCATATAAAAATTCGCAAAGACGCCGCAGATAAAGAGTGCGACAAAAACCTGCGTCGCATGGTAAGTCGTAAGGCTCATTCCGGTAATCAAACGGAACGGCAAAAACAGCAAAAATACCGGCACAACACCAAAATACATATAATAGTGTCCATGATAGTACGCCGTATCCCAGCGGTAATCCACGCCGAGATCCACACGCGCCTGCGGATCATATGGATTGTCCATCTGTAAAAGCAGCGGATCGACATCCCCGTTGTCAATATTGATATGTCCATTCAGAATTGCCTCCGCAAGCAGCTCATACTGATTCGTCGCGCCAGGGTCTTCCCCGTTCCAGCCCGGTGCCAGCCCCATCGGCAGTGTGCAGAGCAGAATCAGGATCACTAACACCGCGCCGATGGTGATCTTCTCCCTGCGTCCGCAGTCTATAAGCTTTTTCGTATGCAGCGCAGACTTCGGCCGCAGCATAACCAGCACAAACAGCACAATGCCGTAAATGGCACAGCCTCCCAGAAAATATGCGATCATAACTTACCTCCTTATTTGCTTCTCATCTTTTGCTTCTTATCTTTTGCTTTTTATCTTCTGCACACACCGATCGCCCAGCCGATAGATGTGCTCGACACACCATGCTTCCGGCACATGGAAAAGCGCCACGCGCGCCCAGTCGATCACGCTTCCCATCACAACGAGCAGCAGTGCAATCCCGAGCAGCAGAAATTCATAGGTGTTTTCTCCCGCGCGGGCAACATAGTCAAACATGTAGTGCGAGATGAATCCCCGCAGCGTCCACTCAAACAGGAAGACCGCCGGCACATGCTTCGCCAGCCGGTTCACAAATGCATTTTCAAAATGATGATTCCGGAAAATCAAAAATACCAGAATTGCCTCAAAAATGGTAAACAGCGTATTGTCCCTTGCAAAACGGTTCTGCACCGTTCCCGTCACCACGTACAGTGCTCCGTTCAGGCAGAAATTCACCCCTGCAAGCAGTGCAAACCAGCCGGCAAGCTTCGCCGTACGATACTGCCTGTCTGCGCGGTACACGCCGATGTAGCGGCCGATCAGATACAGCATCACCATCTGGGTGATTCCTTTTCCGCCGTCCGAGTTGATGTCAAAGAAGAAAAATGTCGTCACCCCCGAAAAAATCACCAGCATCGTGATCAGAAGCTGTCTGAAATGCGCTTCACTTAACTTTTCCACCATCTCATTTAAAAACGGGCTCAAAAACGCCAGCGCAAAATAGCAGGTGAAGTACCAGGAACGCTTTCCGATGACCGGAAGCAGGTAGGATAAAATCTCCTCTCCTCCAAGTGCATTTCCCCACACATACTGAAACAAGAGTCCTGTCCAGGAATAGAACAAAAGCATGCATTCCAGATGCATCATTTTTTTCACATCCAGGCGGATTCCGTAATATCCCGAAATCAGGATAAAACAGGATACACCGATATTTCCGATGACCGCAACCGCAATATCAATCCAGGCGCCAATCCCGTTCGCCACACCGCTGTCCGCGGCGTGCATCCAGAATATCATAACAAGGCACACAATCCGCAGCAGTTCGATACTCGAGTTACGCCCCTTTTTTACTGTTTTTTCCATGTACTTACCCTCTGTGCTTTCCGTGCAGTGCCCGCTTGATTCCATCAAAAATCTTTCCAAACAGCAGACACCCGCAGACAGACGCCGTCACCCTCACCGTGTGGTAAAGGACGAACGCGGCGCCGGTCAGTTCGCCGATATTGATAAACTTTGCCGCTGCCATCTCAAAAATCTCAAGTCCGAGAATATGAAGCGCCAGAAGAACAATCGTATTCTGCCCGATATAGGCTAACACCGTACCCACAATGCAGTTCTGGAATGCTTTTCCAACCCAGATGCAGAGCATGGAGCCCGTAATACCGATCAGAATAAAAAACGGAACACTGAACGCCTGATACACGCCGTACTCGCGCACCGACATGTTGATGCCCGGATTCGCCCGGCTGAGCGACAGATAAAATACCAGTATGCCAATGATCACCCACAGATTCCAGTCCCTGTCAAAGAAATCTGCTCTCTGAAGCAGTGTACCTGCAATCATAAAAATCGTTCCCACAAACGCGAGATCCAGACTCCACGGAAGCAGTATCGGCAGTTCCGCCAAAAGCATCGTAAGCACGGTAAGCACCACCAGACAGCCGATCAGAAACCGGCGGCTCTTTAAGCAGCGGTCGATCACCAGATGGTACACCAGACTTGTCACAAAAAATGCGGTCAGATACCACATGGCACCGTTTGCCACGGTAAATAAAAATACGTTATCCTGATGCGTCGTCGTATCAAAAAGGCAGTAGCGTGAGTACAGCACTCCAAGTGCAGATCTTCCCGTCTCCTGCCAGGTGCGTCCGATTGCCCGGTAGAACACCAGCAGCAACGCGCTGTAGCCAAAATACGGAACCAGCAGGCGCTTCGCCTTGTGCGCCATATTTTCCCCATAGCTTCTGCCCGGCTTGTACAGATAGCCCGACACCACAAAAAACAGCGGGATATAATAATTGATCAGGTACGGGCTCAGCCCGCAGCTATGCGAAATGATGACGAGGAGAAGTCCGATTCCCCTCGCCACATCCAGGTATTTCCAGTGTTTCATCCCCACTCCTATCTCCAATCCTGCCGGATCAGCGCGCGTTCCCACAGATACGGCTGGATCCGGTTCCAGATATCCGCCGCCTGATGGAAGGTCGCATTCTCACCATTTAGGAACTTTGCAAGATCCGCACGCACGCCTGCCGCATCGTCGATTAAGCTGCAGTTTGCAAACGCCGGGTCCGCCACCGTATCCTCAAAGAACTGGCGGTACGGTCCGCGCATCCAGTCCAGAATCGGCGCATTAAATCCCAGTTTCGTTCTGCGGTAGGCAATGTCGTGCGGCATAAAATCTGCGCAGGCATCGCGGACGATGGATTTGGAAAATCCTCCGTGCAGCTTGGATTTCCAGCCGATCGAAAACGCGAACTCCACAATCCTGTAGTCCAGAAACGGCATGCGGATCTCAACGCCGGACGCCATACTGTCTCTGTCGTAATTGCGCAAAAGCGTCGGAAGAATCGTCTCATGTGTGGAGACAAACAGTACCTTATTCAGATTGTCCAGCTTCTTCCAGTTCGGATGATCCGCGTAAGCGCTCGATACATCCGCTCTTCCCAGAAGCTTCTTCGCATAATACTTCGTCATATAGTCACGGTACAGCTTATTCCGCTGCCGCTTAAATTCTGCGGACGACGGGTCATATCCCATCTCACTCCGCTGATTTAAATATGCCATCGTAATCTGGTCGATCTCCGCTTTTCCCTTTGCATCCGGATACGCTTTTAACACGTCGAATCCGTAGCCGGCAAATAATTCATCTGCCGCATGGCCGTCGAGAGATACCGTCGTTCCGAGCTCTCTCTCCTTTTTATAAAGCTCCATCATAGGCACCTGCGGATTGCCCCAGAGTTCCTCAAAGCAGTACAGCTGACGCAGAAATTCCCGCTCCGGCACCGCGTCGTCAATCGTTAAAAACGTATGCCTGATGCCGAGATAATCCGTCACCTGCTTTGCGTATTTTGTCTCATCCAGATCCGTTCCCGGGAAGCATGCCACATACGCGTGCTGCCAGTCTTTGTTCGCGCGCTCATCCGCACAGTTTCTGGAAATGTAAGACATGGCGCAGATGGTGGCGGAAGAATCCAGTCCGCCGCTGAGTCCGGTTCCCAGAGTCACATCGCTTCTCATGCGGATCTTGCAGGCATCCAAAAACAGCTCGCGAAACTGCTCTACCTGCTCCTCGTAGGTATCCGGCACCTCGATCAGATGATCCAGTGTGTTCCAGAAGCGTGTGATCTCTGTTTTTCCATTGCGAATCCACGCATAACTTCCAGCCGGGAATCGCTTGATCCCCTTGATCAGGCACTCCGGCTGGGATTCATAATGATTGTCCGCAAAATAACGGTCGAACATCTCCTTGTTCGGTTCCACCTTCTCAAGCAGCGGGAGAAGCGCCTTCATCTCCGATGCAAAGGCGAATCCTCCGTCCGGGAACTCGGTGTAGTAAAGCGGCTTCACGCCAAAACGGTCCCTGGAGAGAAACAGGCTCTTTTCCTGTCTGTCCCAGATGGCGAACGTCCACATTCCGTTAAAGCGGTCCACGCATTTTTCCTTCCACTCGCAGTACGCCGCCATGATCACTTCCGAATCGCTGTTTCCGCGGAACGTGTATCCCTTGTGCTGCAATTCCTCCCGGATCTCGATAAAATTGTATATCTCACCGTTAAACGTCATCCAGTAGCGCTCATTGGCGTAGGACATCGGCTGGCTTCCGGCGCTGGAGAGATCTAAGATCGCCAGTCTTCTGTGACCGAGCGTCACACCATCCTCCTGCCACAGTCCAAATCCGTCCGGTCCACGATGTATCATCGTATCCAGGCACTCCATCGCCTGTTCCCGTCTCACTTTTCTGTTAATTACACCGTAGATTCCACACATACGAATGCTGCCTCCTTCTTCTCGTTACTGTCTCTTCGTTCTGGTCAGCCATAAATAGCGCGTGTTTGTCACAAGATACCGCTTGAACAGGCGCTTCGGATCCTGCATCAGGCGGTACAGCCACTCTAAGGACAACTTCTGCATCCACATCGGCGCGCGCTTGATGTTGCCGGCATGATAGTCAAACCCGGCGCCGACGCCAATCATCACGCCGTGGACTTTATCCCTGTGATCGTACATCCAGTTTTCCTGCTTGGGCGCCCCGAGTCCGACCCAGATGATGTCTGCGCCGGACGCATTGATCTTCTCAACCTCCGCCGCATCCTCCTTCTCACTTAGGCTGCGGAACGGTGGGGATACCATCCCCGCAATCTGAAGATGCGGATAGCGCTCCCTGAGCTTTTGCTCTAACATCTGCAATGTCTCCGGCGATCCGCCGTAGAAATAATGCTTTAATCCGTTCTCTCTTGCGAACAGTTCCAGCATCAGATCCGGACCTGTCACGCGCTCCGCCTCCGGGAAACCGTGTTTTCTGCTATACACGGAAAGCGGCTTTCCGTCCGGAAGGACGAACGCCGCACTCTTTTGTACCTCATGATAATGCGCATCGTCATGCGCCATCACCGTCGTATGGACATTGCCCACGCAGATATATTTTCCGCGCAGTTCTTCCATATCATGTTCAATTCGTTCCACTGTATCCGCCATATTGGTCACCAGAATCCGGGTGCCCAATATGTCACAGCATTTCATCTCTATCATAAATTTAATCCTTCTTTACAACCTCAAGCGGTATATCGCCGATATAGGACGGAAGCAGGCTGAATGTGCTGTTATAGCTTCCGAGAATCTTCCGGCATCTTGAGAGCGCCAGCATCTCGATGTAAGCGTCGCAGATTCCCTCTTTGGAATTGCGGTCAATGATACCGGAATCATGGAAGATCAGCTTTGCGTCCGGCAGTGCTTCCCGCAGTTCGCACTTCACCCCTTCATCGTCCGTCGCCACAAAAAAGTCCGTCCCCGGCGCTTCCATCATCTCCTGCCGCATCTTATCCGCAAACAGCGACAGCGGACTGTTGGCAATCGCCTCGGTGTGATCGGTACGTCTGACATGCACTCCCACCGTCTTTGCGCCAAGCTGGGAAAACAGCGGTTCTCCCTTTTGCAGAATGCCCGCGCTCGGCTTTAAAAAGGCAAGGCTTGCCGCATCCAGCTCACAGAGCGGTCCGAAGGACTTGATGTAGATGACCGGCTCCTTCTCAATGACTGCAAGCAGTCCCTCGTAGCCTTTCTGCTTTTTGATCGCTTCCACATCCCCGCACTCCAAAAAACGGTCTGCCTTCGCGCGCCATTTCTTTTTTAACTGATTCCCTCTGAAATGTGCAACCGGCTCCTTGGAATATCCGTTCTCGCTGATCTCGATCACACGGAACGGGAGATCAAACAGTTCTTCTGCTTTTACGTTACAGCCAACCTCACGCTTCCACATGACGATCAGCTCACGGTTTAACTTCTGTGCCACCGCATAAGCCGAGGACATGCCAAGCAGCTTATTTCCAAGTCCTGCACACGGTTCAATAATGATCATATTTTCCCTCATTTCTTCTCTACTGCGCGTCCTGAACAGTTACGCTTCCGTTCTCCACCTTGTATACAATGTTGCAGTTTTTGATGGTCGACAGGCGGTGCGCAATGATGAGCATCGTCATCTTACCCTGCAGACTGTCGATCGCCTGCATAACCGCCGCCTCTGTCTCCGTATCCAGTGCAGACGTCGCCTCGTCGAGCACCAGCACCTCCGGCTTGCGGTACAGAGCTCTCGCAATTCCGATTCTCTGACGCTGTCCGCCGGACAGACGCACACCCGCCTCACCGATCACCGTGTCAAGCCCCTCCTCGAGCGACTCCACAAATTCATCGAGCTGTGCCTGGCGCAGTGCTGCCCAGACATCCTCGTCGTTGATTCCTTCTTTTTTTCCAAATGCAATATTGTTGCGGATCGTATCATCCAGCATGTAGATCGTCTGCGGAATATAGCCGATCTTATCGTGCCATCCGCGGTACGATGTGCTGATATCGACACCGTCCAATGTAATCTGTCCCTCCTGCGGCTTTAGCACCCCGAGGATCAGGTCCACCATCGTGGTCTTGCCCGCTCCGGACGGTCCGATAAACGCCACCGAGCTGTTCTTTGGAATCGTCACATTCACATGGGACAATACCGGCTCCTCCATCTCCGGATAGGTAAACGTCATATCGCTGACGCGGATTTCACGCTCAAGTGCCATCGCCGGATAATCGCGCTCCTCGGAAAGATCAATTTCCAGATCGCGGATCTTCGTGTACTCCTCGCCGATCTTGTGGATCACGACGCCGTTGTGAATGATCGACGCTAAGTATTCCGACATTTTGTTGGCAGAAGGAAGCAGGTAAAACGCCGCAGCCGCAAATACGGCAAGCACGCCGACAAAATGGGTCGGATCGGACTCTGTCATATTGATGCGGACCGCAATCGTGATCATCAGACCCGCAATACATAACGCTTCCATCACCGGCTTCGGGATGGAACTTAAAAATGCATTCTGCTTGATGACGTAGGTGTAAAGTCCGTTCTGCTTGCGGAACTCTTCCTCAAAATAACTCTCACGGTTTGCAATCTTGATCTCCTTGATTCCGCCGAATGCCTGCTGCATGCACTGAATAATGTTCGCATTGTATTTCCGGCGCTCATCACCGAAGCGCGCCAGCGTGCGCTTTAACTTTTTCATGAAAAGCAGCACCATCAGCATCATCGCAAGTGCCACACCCAGCGTGATAATCGGATCTGTCACTACCAGAAAGATAATTAAAATTGTGCTTGTGCACAGTTCCGCTGCCAGCTGCAGCATATTTAATACCGCTGCATAGAACATCTCCGGATCATTGTTGATGTCGCGCATCAGCTCCGCACTGTTATGGTTCAGGAAAAACGTATAGTCCTTGCTGATATAGTACTTCATCAGACGATCCTGCATCTCCCTTTTCCCGTAGTAGGAAAAACGATACTGCATATTATTCATAAAAATAATAAACACATTTTTTGCCAGATAGACAATGACAATTCCGATCGCTATCGCCGTGATCAGCTCGTTGGGATTCTCCATCCCCATCCACTCGTAAAATGCCGCCACATAACGGTTCGCAAGCAGTTCCTCCGGCGCTGTCACCGCCTGGATAAACGGCAGAAGCACGGACACGCCGAGCAGACTGACTCCCGAATTGATCAGAATGAGAAATGCCATACCAAACAGCTTTCTCTTCTGCTTTCCATCAAACACCTTAAAGACGCTCTTTACCAAACTCATAAAACAATCCACTCCTTCAAACGTATCTGTTCACAGCCCTTATATTCCGGCATAATCACTACTTTTTCCGGATTCGGATTCAAGTAAGCCGCCCAGGTGGAATACGAACTATTTGATATGATCTGGTGACGGCACGCCGCCATCAGGAAAAATTCATCGATATCCGAAAACGCTCCCAGTTCGGAGATATAGGTCATCTTCCGCTCTGTATGTTCTCCCTCGAGCGCTTCCTTCGCCGCCTCCTTGTCGTTGGTAAACACAAGATAGCGAAGCCCCGGACGCTCCTTTTCCATGCGCACTAAGGCCCGCTCAAAGAAAGCTCTCCCCGGACCCACAATATCTCCGCCACGCACGTGCACAGCACAGGTGTCCGTCGTCTGGAATTCCGTACACAACTTTTTCACAAGTTCACTCTGCCCGTACGCAGGCGTCATCATATCTGTAATCTCTTTTAAATAAGGTTCAAAATAACCCGTATGCTGCCAGTAACCGTGCAGGTATTTGTTGCGGAATCTCT
>OGOG01003234.1_pt1 | contig 12627 bp, 10 predicted proteins | sample 1552581 | NCBI WGS metagenome assembly OGOG01 (sample SAMEA2580152, study PRJEB22360) | human gut metagenome | biome: human gut; feature: human-associated habitat; material: faeces | place: Denmark | collected 2008/2010 | reverse complement strand
TCATCAGCAGGTAGCAGCCGATGAGGGTGAAGTAGCCGTGGATGTGCCACTTCTGACCGGGCTTTTCGAGGGCCTGATAGGCGCGCACCGGGCTCTTGTGGCTGGCACGGCCCACGGAGAACTCCATGGTCATGATGGGCAGGCCCAGAATGACGAGGAACAACAGGTAGAACAGCACGAAAGCGCCGCCGCCGCCCTGACCTGCCATGTAAGGGAACTTCCACACATTTCCGATGCCGATCGCGCAGCCGGCGGAAAGGAGGATGAACCCGAGTCTCGATTTGAGTTTTTCGCGTTCCATTGATTGTCTCCTTTATTGCACCTTGCAAAAATCTGCGCCCGTCGTTTCGTCCACGACGGGCGCACAGTATATTGATTATATCACAGCTTACGGCAAATTTCCCAGAAGTCTTGCTTGAATCTTTTTCATGTTTTTCTCAGGAGGGTTTGCTGTATTTTCATGTTTCGAGCAGTTCCGACTGCATTTCGTCCAGCTGCTCGTAGCTGTAAAGGCGGTTGAGGGCTTCCACCAGCTCTTTTTTCGAGAGCCGGGGCGGCAGACCGAGAGCGCAGAGCAGCTTTGTTTTCCGCTCAGCCGAACCCGCCGTACCCGAAAGCCCCCACTCATAGAGGTCGGTATAAGTAATTTGCCGCCCCTCCGGCTTTGCAGGAGAAATGCCAGCTTCTTCGCCCAGAGCGTCCCGGAGCGCCTGCAAAACAAGGGCATCGTCCACGCCCTCGACCCCCAGAAGCCCCTCTTTGCCGGGCTGAGCCTTCCGCTTTTCCTTGCCGTGGATGGCCGGAACGTAGGCTTGCACCACGTTCTTCTCCCCCACCAGATTCGTGATGTAGGTGCGGATGCGGAAGCCCGCCGCGTCGGAGTCCGTCAGGAGGATAAGGCCGTTTTTGTGGGCCAGCTGTTTGAAGAGCTGCTGACGCTTCTTATCCTTATAGATGCCGAAGCCGTCCGTCAGCAGGATCATGGCGTCGGTCAGGTGGGAGAGACGGGCCGCATCGTATTTGCCCTCCACGATGAGCACACGGTCGGTGTGCAGCAGTTCCAGTTTCTCGCTCATCTTCTTCCTCCCGCCATTGCCAGGCGGCAGAGCGCCGTTTCCAGCAGGGTCTGCGCGCTCACGGGCTGGCTTTTCAGACTCTTGTCCAGCTCAAGCAAAATCTGCATACAGGCTTCCAGCTGGGGCAGCGTGTAGTGGCTGGCCGTCTCGGCAGAGCGCTTGAGCCGGTAGTCGCTGCCCTTGTAACCGAAATCCTTGAACACGGTGCTGTAGCTCTTCCGCTTGGCTGCGCCCAGTTTGACCCGATAGAGATCCACATAGCTGCCGATCATGGCCGCCGTGATGGGGATGGGCTCCTGCTGCAGGCGGAGAAGCGTTTGCAGCTTTTTGCAGGCACCGGTGGCGTTTTTCGCCGTTATCATCCGTATCATCTCGAAGACGTCGGCCTCGAGGCTCACAGTCCCCATCTCGGCCACCATGGCCGTGGTCACGGTCTGGTAGCCGGAGAGGGCGCAGAGCTTGTCCACCTCGTTCTCGAGAAGGAACGGGTCTTCGCCGCAGCGTTCCAGCAGGGCCGTCGCCGTACCCTCGGAGAGGGTGGTGTCCTGCGCCTTGGCGCGGTCCATCACCATGACCTTCAGCTCGTAGGGCTTGGGCTTGGCCAGCTCTTCGGAAAAGCCGACCTTAGTACACTGGGCGATGAGCTTCTGCGCCCGCTTGCCCAGCTTGAGCTTATTGCGCTCCATCTCGAACACGCTGCCCAGCACCACCACGGCATTCTCGAGGCTGGCCAGCGTGGCGCACAGCTCGTCGAGGTCTTTGTCGCTGTAGGCGGCGGGGTCCACCTCGGGCAGAAGCACCACGCGCCGCGTCCCGAAGAAGGAGATTGTGCCTGCCGCCATGATGAGCTGCTCGATTTCGGGCGCAGCACCGTCCAGAACGGTCGTCTCTTCGTCCTCACCCTCGGCCAGAAGCTTTGCCGCCCGGGCCACAGCCTGCCGGACAAGATAGCGCTCGCTGGAATAAAAATAGTAGACCGGACAGCCTCCCTGGGCCAGCTGCCGGAGTTTCGTTTCCGTTGCCAAATGATCGGCTCCTTTGTATTAGGATTATTTTATTCTATCATACTCTGCCCGCTTTGAAAAGCGCTCACCCCTTGAGACGGAGGCGCAGCCGCGAGACAGGCTCTGCATCCTCTTCCATCCAGCGGTATTTGCTGCTCAGGGTCAGGCAGTCGGTGTACCGGATATTGTCCGGCCTTGCCATCGAGGCCAGCAGCCACTCGGCCCGGATGGGCTTTGCAGGCCGGACCGTGCCGCTGAGGGTGATGAACCTCTGCCCGCCGACACGCATCCGCAGAATGCAGCCCTGCCGGGTACGGAAAAGTTCCAGATTCACTTCGCCGCAGGAAGCACGGCGGGTGGTGTTCTCGGCCAGAGCAGCGGCATTGATGCGCTTTTGGGCCTCGATACGGCAGGGTTCTTCCGGCTGCATCCGCAGGTCAACCAGAAGTTCCACCGTCCTCACGCCCCGCTTTTCCAGCTGATTTTCCACCGCCCGCTGGGTGATGCTACTGCCCCGGAAGAGGACGACTGCCTTCTCCCTCTGGGTGATGACGACGGCAGGCGCAGCCCGGGTCCCCACGAGTTCGATGTTCACCACGTTCCAGCTCAGAGCCGTTTCCAGCCCGATAGCCAGCGCCGCCAGCAGAATGACCGTCGGCAGAGCTACCCGGAGTCGGATGTGCCGCCGCATTGCCATTACGCAGAGCAGGATCAGCACAAGACACACCAGTGCGGCATAGGTCCCATCAAACCAGAGGGACGCTCCCGGCAGAACGGACACCCGGAAAGCCCACTCGTTCATCAGCCATGCCAGCCCTTCGGCACAGAAGGCCACCGGGCGGCGGATGATTTCAAACAAAGGCAAGCCCTCCGCGGCCAGACCCAGCAGAGCTGCACCGAGGCCGAAGCTCAGCATCGGCCCCACCAGCCAGAGGACGGCCACGCCCGACGCCACAGCCCAGACCGTCGTGCTCATCCCACGCAGCACCAGCACCGGGAAGGTCGCCGCCGATGCACAAAGGGAGACGCAGAGCAAGTCCCACACGCTGCCCGCAAAGCGCCGGAAGAGGAGCACTGCGCGGGATGGTTTCTCCCGGCGGCTTTTCCGTTTTTTCTTTCTGTCGTAATAGCGCTCCCGCCCACGCCCTGCGCACTCAGCACCGGCCAGTGTTCCCATCACTGCCGCAAACGACAGCTCGAAGCCCACGTCATAGACCGCGTACCCGTTGCCCAGACACATAAGGACGCCTGCCGCGCCCAGCGAGGTGAGCGTATCCGCCGGGCCTCCCACCCAGACGCCGAGGGAGCTGACCCAGACCGCCACCGCCGCCCGGAGGACAGAGGGCGTCGCGCCGGTGATGCCCACCAGCAGAAGGGCCGTTCCGGCCCGGAGCACCGACCGCATCCGCCGGTAAGCCCGGCTCCGCTCCCGCTCCTTGTGGGGCAGAGCATCCAGCAGGCCGCAGATGATGGTGACGTGGAGGCCGCTCACCACCAGCACATGGGAAAGCCCCGCGCCCCGGTAGGCACTGCGGAGAGTCGAAGTCAGATGGCTCCGGTCGCCCACCACCATCGCGGCCAGAACGCCGCCGGTGTTTTCGGCCATGCCTTTTCGCAGGGCGCGGCTCAGCGCCGCCTGGAGCCGAGCCGTCCGGGCGCGGAAGCTCTCGCTCTGCCCAAGACGAAGCATCCCGGACAGATATTCCGCGCTGAGGACAATGCCGTCGGCGTAGTCGTCCAGACGCTGGGTGGCATCCGGCACATCCAGCGAAAAGCGGCCCCGGATGCGGCCTCCGGCCTCACATTTGGGCAGACTGGCGCACTCCACCCGGAAGTGGACAGCTTCCCCGTCCACTTTTTCCACCATTAGCACAGCGCTCACCCGGCCCGCTGTGTAAGCGCGGCCTGTGCTCTCCACTTCGGCGGTGAGGGTCACGTCTCTCCCGGCGTAAGCGTCCTGTATCTTTGCAAGCCGCGCGCCAGTCGTTTTCATGATGCCGACGCCCAGCACTGCGCCCAGAAGCAGGCAGACCGCATACCCTCTCGCGGCCCCGCCTCTCCACCAGACCAGCAGGCAGAAGACAACAAAAATTGCCGCAGACGGCAGCAAAAGCCCCATCTGCGGCAAAAATGAGCACAACGCTAACACACCCAGCGCACTCAGGCAGAACGCGCAGAGCGGGCGTCGCATATCGGTTTAGTGGAGGAACAGAGGCAGCGGCTCGAGGAAGATGATGTCCTTGCGCTGGGCAGCATCACCCTCGGCCAGAACGGCGGCCTGACCCACGATGGTACACTGGGTCTGCTCGGCCAGCTCGTCCAGAGCCTTGAGAGAGCCGCCGGTGGAAATGACATCATCCACGACCAGCACCCGCTTGCCGCTCATCTTGTCCAGCTCCTTGCGGTCGATGACCAGCTTCTGCTTGCCAGCAGTAGTGATGGACTGGTCCTCGACGACAACAGGGTCGGGCATATACAGCTTGACGCCCTTGCGTGCGCAGACGTAGGGCTTGCCGCTCTGGCGGCTCATCTCGTGAGCCAGCGGGATGCCCTTGGCCTCAGCGGTCAGCAGGATGTCAAAATCCGGGCATTTCTTGAGCAGCTCAGCGGCAGCAGCCACCGTCAGCTCGGCGTCGCCCAGCATGATGAAGGCCGCAATGTCCATGTGGTCGTTCACCTTGCAGATGGTCAGCTCACGGGTCAGGCCCGCGACATTCAGCGTATAAGTCTTAGCCATATTCAACGATCTCCCTTACTTTTTCGGAATCAGACAGGCAGCTTCTCGCCGCCCAGAACATGGAAGTGCAGATGCTTGACGGTCTGGCCGGCGTCCTCGCCCACATTGGAGATGACGCGGTAGCCGTTGTCGAGACCCTGCTCCCTGGCAAGCTTTGCGATGACCGCAAAGACATGGCCCAGCAGAGCGCCATCTTCCTCGGTCAGCGCAGCGGCCGAGGGGATGTGCTTTTTGGGGATGACCAGGAAATGCACCTTGGCCTGCGGGGCGATGTCATAGAATGCCACCACCTGCTCGTCCTCATAGAGCTTCTTCGAGGGGATGTCCCCCGCTGCAATTTTGCAAAACAGACAATCTTCCATGGGAATCGCTCCTTCCAGATTTTTTATCATTCTGCCTGTCCGTCAGGCGTGACGGAGAGGTTTATTCCAGAATCAGCCCAGCTGCTTCTCCACGATGCTCTTGACAGCGGCCAGAGCCTCGTCGATCTTGGTCTCATCCTTCAGACCAGCCATAGCGAAGTCGGGCTTGCCGCCGCCCTTGCCGCCTGCGATGGCAGAGATCTCCTTGACAAGATTGCCGGCCTTCAGACCCTTTGCCTGAGCGTCCTTGGTCACAGTAACAGCCATGGTGATCTTGTCGTCAGACTTGCCCACCAGAACAGCCACAGCAGCAGCCTTGGCATTGTCACGGATGGTGTCGCACATGCCGCGCAGGGTGTCGCCGGAGGTACCGGTGAAGTAAGCGGAAGCGATCTTGACGTCGCCGACGGTCTCAGCGTTGTCGAACAGGCTGGTGACCTTGGAGGCGGCGACCTTTGCCTTGATGTCCTCCAGCTCCTTGCTCATGGCCTTGTTCTCAGCCATGACAGCCTCCGCACGAGCGGGCAGAGCGGCGACGTTGTTTGCCTTCAGGGTGTTAGCCACAGTGTGCAGCATCGCTTCCTGCATATTGGCACGAATCAGCAGATTGCGGCCGGTGACAGCCTCGATACGGCGGATACCAGCAGCAACAGAGGACTCGCTGACGATCTTGAAGCCGCCGATCTGAGCGGTGTTCTTGACGTGGGTGCCGCCGCAGAACTCGGTGGACCAGCCCTCAATATCAACAACACGGACGACCTTGCCGTACTTCTCGCCGAACAGAGCCATAGCGCCCAGCTTCTTGGCCTCTTCGATGGGCATCTCCTTGACAGTGACGTTCATCGACTCGAAGATCTTGTCGTTGACGATCTTCTGCACACGGACCAGCTCCTCGGGAGTGACAGCGCTGAAGTGGGTGAAGTCGAAGTGGGTGATGGAAGCGTCCTGATAGGAGCCTGCCTGATGGACGTGGTCACCCAGGACCTCGCGCAGAGCTGCCTGCAGCAGGTGGGTAGCGGTGTGGTTGCGGGCGATGGCCATGCGGTATTCCTTATCCACACGGGCGGTCAGATGGTCGCCGACATGGACGATGCCGCTCTCGAGGGTGCAGGTGTGGACATAGTAGCCCTTGGGGGTCTTCTTGACGTCCTGCACGCGCAGCACGCACTCAGCGCCGGTGATGACGCCGTGGTCTGCGGCCTGACCGCCCATCTCAGCGTAGAACGGGGTCTTATCGAGAACGACCAGCACGCCTTCCTTGGCCTGTTCGTCGGTGGCGATGGCGTCGGTCAGAGCCTCCTCGTCGCTCAGAGCCACAACGACGCTGTCGCTCTTGAGGCTGTCGTAGCCGACGAAATCGGTGGGCTCAGCGGTCAGAGTGCCGAACAGGTCTTCGCTCCAACCGGAGATGTTCTTCTTGAGGCGCTCTGCACGGGCGCGCTCCTTCTGCTTGGTCATCTCGGCGTGGAAGCCCTCCTCGTCGATCTCGATGCCCTGCTCCGCAGCGATCTCCTTGGTCAGGTCGAGGGGGAAGCCGAAGGTATCGTTCAGCTTGAAGACGTCCAGACCCTTCAGCAGGTGCTCGTGAGCCTTTTCCAGACCGTCGATCATGTTGTTCAGGATGTTCATGCCGGCATCGATGGTGCGGGCAAAGTTTGCCTCCTCGGTGCCGATGACCTTCTTGATATAGGCGTCGTGCTCACGCAGCTCGGGGTAAGCGGACTCGCTGGACTGGATGACCGTCTCCACCAGCTCCACGAGGAAGGGGCGGCTGATGCCCAGCATACGGCCATGGCGGGCAGCGCGGCGGAGCAGACGGCGCAGCACGTAGCCGCGGCCCTCGTTGGAGGGCAGGATGCCGTCAGACACCATGAAGGTGCAGCTGCGGATGTGGTCGGTGATGACGCGGATGGAGATGTCCTCCTTGGGGTTGGCACCGTAGGTCTTGCCGGCGATGTGCTCCACATGGTGCAGCACGCTCTGGACCGTATCGACCTCGAACAGGTTGCCCACGCCCTGCATCACGCAGGCCAGACGCTCCAGACCCATGCCGGTATCAATGTTGGGGCGTGCCAGACGCTCGTAATGGCCCTTGCCGTCGGCGTCGAACTGGCTGAACACCAGATTCCAGATCTCCATATAGCGGTCGCAGTCACAGCCCACGCCGCAGGTCGGCTTGCCGCAGCCATACTCGGGGCCGCGGTCGAAGTAGATCTCAGAGCAGGGGCCGCACGGGCCGGAGCCGTGCTCCCAGAAGTTGTCTTCCTTGCCCAGACGGACCATGTGGTCGGGGGCAACGCCCACCTTCTTGGTCCAGATGTCGTAAGCCTCATCGTCCTCTTCGTAGACGGAGATGTGCAGCTTATCCTTCGGGATAGCCATCCACTCGTCGGAAGTCAGGAACTCCCATGCCCAGGGAATGACCTCTTCCTTAAAGTAATCCTGGAAGGAGAAGTTGCCCAGCATCTCGAAGAAGGTGCCGTGGCGGGCGGTGATGCCCACGCGCTCGATGTCAGGGGTGCGGATGCACTTCTGGCAGGTGGTCACGCGATGACGGGGCGGCTCCTCCTGAGCGAGGAACCACTTCTTCATGGGTGCCATGCCGCTGTTGATGAGCAGCAGGCTGGGGTCGTTCTTCGGGACGAGCGGGAAGCTGTCCAGACGCAGGTGGCCCTTGCCCTCAAAGAAGGTAAGGTACTTGTCACGCAGTTCATTCAAACCGGTCCATTGCATAGTTTTAATCTCTCCTCGTGTATCGGCGTCCTCCTCCGGACGCAGTTTTTATGGCAGTCGGGCAAAAAACAAAAAACAGCCCTCATCCCGAAAAGGGACGAAGGCTGTCTGAAAAGCTCCGTGGTACCACCCAAATTGCAGAAATGCCGCCGGGGCGCTCCTGCCGCTTTGTGCGCTGTAACGCTGCGCAGCGTCCGGTTTGTTTCGCCGGAAGCTCCGGGGTGGCGTAAAAAATGCTCTGCCGGAACGCCTTTCAGCCAAGGGCGTTCTCTCTGGGCGGCGGCACACATCCTTCTGGCCCCATCCTTGCCATTTGCCATAATTACCATTCATGCGCAAAGGGCATGCTGCTCCTTTGCGTTCATTTCAGATTATAGCATAGTCAGGCCATTTGTCAACGGGTTTTCCCAAAAATCGCGCGTCACGGCACCCAGATGCGGAGGATATTGCTGACGACGCCGTCCTTCGTGAAGACAGTGGTGTTGTAAGGCGTCCAGTTGTCCTTATCCTCTGAGACGGCCTTGCCTACCTCGATGGCGCCGTTCGTCTCCACCGGCACAGCGTCCACGCTGGCGGAGCTGTCGCTGAGGGTCACACTGTCGTCCACGGGCAGCACGAGTTCTCCCATCATGTAGTAGACCGGGTAGTCGTCGTAGGTGACGGTGCGGTAGATGTCGCCGCTGCGCCAGAGGTCTACGCCGCCCTCTTCGATGCCGCCATTGATGGAGACGGTGCCGTTGTCCTCATTCTTTTCGATTTTCTCCACTGTCACGTTCTGTGCTTCCACAGCGCCGTCCAGATGGGTGCTGAAAACGCTGCCCACATCCAGTGCGTCCACGTCCTCGGCGCGGTAAGCGTCGTAGCCGTAAACCGTCAGGGTCATCTGGCGCTTCTTGGTGTCCACGCTCGAGATGTTCGCGGCGAACTTGTAGGAGCCAGTCTTCATCTCTTCAAGACTGCCCTGGTCGATGGGCATTACGACGCCCTCTTCGCCGGGCAGGACGCGCACTTCGCTGCTCACCTCTTCCACTTCACTGGCGGCGGGCATCGAACCGGCCATGCCGCTGGCGGCACTGGCAGCGCTGGCAGAGCTGCATCCGGCCAGCATCCCCAGAGCCAGAACGCCTGCAAGGAGCATCAGTTTCTTGTCGTTCGTCATATCAATACCTTCTTCCCTCTTCAATCATGTAAGGCTCTCATTATACCATAAATGGAGTTCCGATGATTAAGCCATCGTTAAATTCCGATGAATTCTTTTTGCACCGGCACAGTATACTCTTGTTTTTTGAAAAAGTAAACAACCAACTTGACGTAAGAAGGCGGATTCGCTACAATAAAAGCAAATCTTAACCTATTCTTAATTTAGAGAGGAAACTTCCGTGAAAATATTGAAAGTCAAATGTCTCGCCCCCACCCGGCTGGACAACTATCTGATGCAGCAATTCCCCGCGCTGAACCCGGGCCGTCTGAACAAGGCCCTGCGCGAAAATAAAATCAAGCTGAACGGCAAAAAGCAGCCGCTCTCCACCCGCGTGATGGCAGGCGATGAGATCAAGCTGTTCATCCTTGACGATGTTCTGGACGCCGACAGGCGTGTGGACGGCCCGGCGTGGAAGAACGCCCGCGGCCCGGCGCAGGTGGTGTACGACTGCCCGCAGATCCTCATCGTCAACAAGCCCGCCGGCCTCGCCGTGGACGGTCCCGACGACGACACCCTGCTGAACCGTGCTCTGCTCTACCTCAACCAGCAGGGCGAGTACAAGGAGAATGACGTCTACACCCCCGCCCTCTGCCACCGCCTCGACACCGGCACCAGCGGCCTTGTCATCATCGCAAAGACGCCGGAGGCCGAGGAGCTGTTCCTCGCCGCCATCAAGAGCCGTGAGGTGAAAAAGACCTACCTCTGCGTCACCTTCGGCCGTCCCACGCCCCCGGACGCCACCCTCGGCGGCTACTTGCTCAAGGACGCCGACCGTGGCATCGTGAAGATCGTGGAGGACAAGCAGCCGGGTGCCAAGGACGTGGAGACCCGCTACGAGACCATCGCCGTCTCCGGCCGTCTGGCTCTGCTCAAGGTGCAGCTCATCACCGGCCGCACCCACCAGATCCGCGCCCACATGGCAAGCATCGGCTGTCCCATCCTCGGCGACAGCAAGTACGGCAACAACACCGCCAACCGCGAACTGAAGCTCAAATATCAAGCCCTCTGTGCGTGGGAGCTGACCATGCCCCACTTCAATCAGCCCGATTTCGAGTTCCTCAGCGGCAAGACCTTCCACGCCCCGAAACCGTGGTACTATCAGCAGGTGCTGGATGGAACGCTGAAATAAAACGATACAAAAAAGGGAGCTGTCCGCATGGGCAGCTCCCTTTCGTATTTATAAGGTATCAGACCCGCACCATATCCGGCGTGATCTCCTCGATGGAGTGTGCGCCGCACATCTGCATGGTATCGGCCAGCTCACCGGCCAGCTTATCGATGTAGCACTTGACGCCTTCCTCGCCGCCGCCGTAGACAGCCGTGACGAAGGGGCGGCAGATGAGCACGCCGTCCGCGCCCAGTGCCAGTGCCTTGAAGACATCAACGCCGGTGCGGATGCCGCCGTCCACTAGGACCTTGACGCCGGTACCCTTGAGGGCCGCGGCGATCTCAGGCAGGACTTCGGCAGTGGCGGGACACTGGTCGAGGACGCGGCCACCGTGGTTGGATACCACGATGGCGGCGGCACCGGCCTCCTTGGCCTTGAGAGCACCCTTGACGGTCATGACGCCCTTGACGATGAAGGGACGCTCAGCCAGCTTGACGATCTCAGCCAGTTCGGCCACGCTCTTGCTGCCGGCCGGAGGCGTCATATTCTTGAGGAAGGGCAGGCCGGCGGCATCCACGTCCATTGCCACGGCGAAGCAGCCGCTGGCCTTGGCCTGTGCCATCTTATCCTTGATGGTGTCGATGTTCCAGGGCTTGATGGTCGGCACGCCGCAGCCATCGGCATTGCCGATGGCCTTGGTGGCCATGGTCATAACGTCAGGATTGGTGCCGTCGCCGGTAAAGGCAGCAATACCGCTCTCGGCGCAGGCGCGCACCAGCACGTCGTTGTAGGTCATGTCGGTGTAGACGTCGGAGTAGTGGAGGTTCACCGCGCCCACCGGGCCGGCGAAGAAGGGGTACTTGAAACTGCGGCCAAACAGCTCCACGTGGGTGTCGGGAGTGCCGTTCTCGCAGAGGGTATCCATGTTCACACGGATGTCGGCCCACTTATTATAATTGCGGATGGCCGTGTCGCCCACGCCCTTTGCGCCGGGGCCGGGGATCTGATTCTTGCAGGCCACGCCGTTGCACACCGGGCAGGCCTTGCAGTATTTGCCGATGCACTCGCGGGCATTGGCCAAAACATCTGAATAATTCATCTGTTTTTCCTCCCAAATTCCTTTTGTTTTCCGCAGAGTTTCCCGCTCTGCATGCTCTCTGCCTTCATCATAGCCCCGTTTGCCGCCTGCGTCAAGGGGGTCTTCGTCTCCTTTTCATTTTCGGTCATCGAAGCTGCGTCATTTTTGAAAAAATGCAAACTTTTTCGAAAAAATGCTTGACAAAAGACCTTCTTTCAGGTATTATAGTAGAGCACTGAGGGCCGCGGCCCGAAGCACTGAGAACTGAAGATGTGGAAAGATGGCTGAGTTGGTCTAAGGCGCACGACTGGAAATCGTGTAACGTGTCAAAAGCGTTCTGGGGTTCGAATCCCCATCTTTCCGCCACAAAACCCAGAACCGATGGTTCTGGGTTTTTGTTATATCCAGAAGTTGAAAGGATGCTTGCTATGTCTGTCACCATCGCCATGCCCCGGATGAGCACTGACCCGGAGCTTACCACCGCACAGTCAAAATATGTGGAAAGTCTGGCCCGGGCTGGTGCCGAGGTACACTGGGTAGCGCTTTCCGACCCGGATGCCGCCGTGGCCGAGGCGCTGACCTGCGACGGACTCTTGCTGCCGGGCGGCGGTGACATGGACCCGGCCTTCTACGGGCAGGAGCGCATCCCCGTCTGCGGCGAGCCGAACCTTCTGCGGGACGCCGCCGAGCCGAAGCTGCTGCGGGCGTTCCTCGCGGCAGACAAGCCGGTGCTGGGCATCTGCCGGGGCATTCAGGTGATGAACGTCGTGCTGGGCGGCACGCTGTATCAGGACATCAAGCCTTTCGAGCATGTTCCCCACAATGACCACTGGGCGAAAGTCCATACCGTCACGGTGCGGCGGGGGACCCTGTTGTCCCGCCTGCTGGGGCAGGACACCGTGCTCGTCAACAGCCAGCACCATCAGGCGGCAGACCGCATTGCCCCCGAATTAGAAATAGCCGCCCTCAGCGAGGACGGCATTGTGGAAGCACTGGAAAAGCCGGACGCGCACTTCTGCCTCGGCGTCCAGTGGCACCCGGAGTGGCTCAGCGACGCAGACCCGGCACAGCAGGGGCTGTTTGGGGCGTTTGTTGAAGCCTGTGAAGGTTAAGTGTATCGCGCGCCTATGCGCGGGGTCAGTTTTCTCTTTCGGTCAAATGGCTATGCGCTCCGCGCGGGCCAGAGGCAGAGCTGGTTTTTTCTTTAAGCTGGTTCTCGCGCTGGTGGCGCGGGGCTGGTTTTTTCTTTTGGTCAAGCGGCTTGCGCTCCGCGCGGGCCAGAGGCAGGGAGGGGTGTTTCGAATCCCCCCTCCCTACCTCTGGACTCC
>OGOG01003223.1_pt1 | contig 12658 bp, 8 predicted proteins | sample 1552581 | NCBI WGS metagenome assembly OGOG01 (sample SAMEA2580152, study PRJEB22360) | human gut metagenome | biome: human gut; feature: human-associated habitat; material: faeces | place: Denmark | collected 2008/2010 | reverse complement strand
TACTTCCGGATAATTATAGATTCTCTCTGCTACCTTATCAAATCCCATGTCTCTTTGCGGTGTTACACGCACCTCGATCATGGCTGTTACTTTTTCAATTCCTGTCTTTTCCCAGTTGATCAGCGTATGGTAACCGCAGATGATGTGTTCTGCTTCCATTGCCTCTAACTCATTGACTACATCTACTTCATTTACGCCGAGCATGATTGCTAATTCTTTCAAATCCACACGGCTGTTTTTTTCAATAAACGTTAAAATCTTTTCACGCATGATGATCCTCCAACCTCTCTATTTACTCAATGCTTTATATAATTCATCCGTTTTCGGCGGCTCTAAAAATCTGCGTTCTTCTTCATTCAAAAGCACACGGTCATTACTGTCGGTTGCTTTTCCAATGACAACTGCCGGAATGCCTGCTTTTTCTAATTCCATGACCAGACCATTTCCATCCTTGGCTGCCATCAGCATAGAACCGCTTGAGATCAGTTCATAAGGATTTATGCCGAAAAACTCACAGATTTCTACTGTTTCCTGCTTTAACGGAATCTTCTTTAGATCAATTTCCAGTCCGACGCCGGATGCCTCTGCAATCTCCCAAAGTGCGCCAAAAATGCCGCCCTCTGTCACATCATGCATAGCAGCAACGCCAGACTTAACGGCGGTCGCGGCCTCCGACAGAACCGATATGTAACGGTCAAGTTCTTTTGCTTTATCGATAAACGGCTGAGAATAACGCTCCCGTAATGCCGCCTCTTTTTCCTTTGCTAAAATGGCAGTTCCTTCAATACCGATCCATTTTGTGACAATGATATCCATCCCCGGTTTTACACCCGCGGTAGAGATGACTCTGCCTTCTTTTGCTTTTCCGACACCTGTCACGGAAATCACAATCTGATTGACCACTTTGGTAACTTCGGTGTGACCGCCCATGACCTGAATGTGATTTTTTTCACAGGCTTCTTCTACCTGTGCCATCACTGTCTTTAAATCTTTTTCTTCGACGTATTCCGGAAGGAGGACAGTTAACATAATTCCTATTGGTTCCGCTCCTGCACTTGCTAAATCATTGACGGTAATCTGTACTGCCAATGCCCCAATGTCTTTCGCTGCTCCGGTAATCGGGTCAGTGGAAATGACAAAGACTTCATCCTCTGCTAATTTCATCGCTGCGCAGTCTTCGCCCACACCTGCCCCTAAAAGCACTTCTTTCCGTGTTGTATGCAGTTGTTTAAAAACGGAACGCTTTAATACGTTTTCCGGAACTTTTCCAACTTTCATCCTGATCTTCCGCCTGTTCTTATTTATAGTTCAAGGCTGTCTCATTGCTGAGGCAGCCTCTTGGATTCTATAGAGCTGTTTTAATCATTTCCCTGATTATTCTCTTCTTCCTTGGTATCCTTCTGATTGTCATCTTTGCTTTCGTCTTTTTTATCGGAATCCTTCTTGTCATCCTTGTTATTTTCTTCCGGCTGGCTTGGCTGTGCCGGTTCTGCAGGCTGTGCTGCTGCCGCTGCCGCTGCTTCTGCTGCCTGCTGTGCCGCTGCCGCATCACGGGCTGCCGTACAGTTTGCTGCCGCTGCTGCCTGAATGGTTGCCTCATCCTGTGTTCCGATCGCTGCCATAACAGCATTGATCGCATCCTGACTGTCAGAAGCAGTACCTACTCTGACGATCTTCGGTGATGCCTGATAATTAGAAGTGTTAAATACTTCCCTGCTCTCTTCTTTTCCATTTACTTTTACAACTTTCCACAGTTTGGCTTTTTTACCGATATGTGCAGACTGCTGTGTGGAAATGGTACCGATCTGTAAGGTTCCGTCAGCAACATATTTTACACCCGGATCTGTTTCACCGGTGGTCTCGCTGACAAATTCAACCTCACGGTTTGCATCTCTTGTCTCTTTTCCATAGACATTAAAGTGGATGATACCGCCGTCGGTATAACCTTCGATATATACCGGATATTTTGTGGAATTCTTAAATTTCAAATCCTTGTATTCACCGGAAATTGCGGCATCCATAGATGGCTCTACATAGCTTACGATCATAGAGTGTGCAAATCTTTCGGTAATCTCAAGTTCTGCACGGATCACTGCATTATATAAAGTTGTAGACACCTGGCAGATTCCTCCACCATAGGTCTCAACAGTTGTTCCATTCTCATAGGAACCTGCTAACTCATATCCATTCTCTGCATTAAACGGAACGACTGCATCATGTACGGAAAATTCTTCGCCCGGATAGATGATGCTTCCATTGATCTTGCTTGCTCCATTACGCACATTTTTTGCACGTCCTGCTGATGAGGAACTGAAGTTTGTGCTGTAACCGCCAAGTAAATCTTTGACTTCTGCTAACTCTTCTTCGGAACCGCGCGGCTCTACGAGTTTTGCACTCAGTTCAATAGAGGCTGCTTTTCCATCCCACTGATTCTGCATATGTGATGCGATCTGTTCAATGGATTTCTCTGCGTTTACTTTAATTCCTTCATGTCCTTTTACAAAGGTAAACTGTCCGTTCTCACGGGTCAGTCCGTTATCCTGTGCTTCCTGATCTAACTCTTTTGCATGCTCTTTTAACAAAGCTGCTGTCTTGCTTTCGTCAATGGCATAGGAAAGTACAAAGACTTTGTCGCCTTTTTCTAAATCTTTCTTTTCTTTATATCTTGCGATCGGATTTCCGGTTCTTCCAAGGTTTACTGCTTTTTCAGCCAACTCCGGGTTTCCCCAGGTAACACCTAAATCCTTTGCTGTTACTTCTATACTGTTCTCACCGGCTTTTAATGTGATTGCCGTATCCTGCAGACTCTCAATGTAATCCTCTACTGCGGCGGTTGCTTCTTCCTCTGTCATTCCTGCCACGGAAACATCTCCGATATAAACACGGTCTGCGATGACATGATTCTCATCTTCTTCCGCTTTGACACCCATATGGATTCCTGCTGCTGCCACTAACACAAATGCTGCTACAAACAAAAACCATCTTTTTTTAATATTTCTCATTCTGTTACCCCTTTAATACAGCCGCCTCTGATATCATTTTATCCGAAAGTCGGCTTTCTATGCTGGTTTTCTATGTTCTCAAACGTTCGTTTTCTATTGTATCATAAAAATCTGTTTTTTCAAGATGCAGAACGCCTAATTAATTTGACACCCATCCTCTGTTTTAGTATATTATGTCCTAGAATGCTGCAAGTAATAAAGAAAGAAGCATAGATGCCACTAAGATGATCACGATCACGCTGGCGATGATGCGGTTTCTTTTAGAATTACGGTAGTTCATATTTTTCACCTCACTTTATGATTATGGAAAGGAGACACACAATGGTCCCTGTTGTTCTAATTACTTTTATATTATTTTTAGCATATTACGCTTATCGGCGTAAACAGATTGACAAAGTCAATACACAAAAAGAATCTGATTTCTGGCAGCGTGAAAACGATGCAAACAGTACACGCAAACAGGATATCACAAATTTAGATTACATCCAAATTCCTGTTGATACTTTTCCTATCGGTGCTTATCCAAACGAAGGATACGAGGAAACGGAACAACAGTTACTTGCTCTTTCCGAACAGAAGATCCTGAATTTAACCGGCATTTCAAACACGGATTTAAAACTGCAGTACGGTGTTTCAAACCTGGCTATTCTTAGCGACTGTGATGAACGCTTTACTACGCTCGTTCGCCTCTTAACAGATTATGCAAAAGGCCTTGCCGAACATGCACACATCGATGATGCTATCCGCGTTTTAGAATTTGGTGTCAGCATCAAGAGTGATGTTACGGAGAACTATACGCTCTTAGCCGGACTCTATCAGGAAAAAGGCGAAACCGCCAAAATTTCTGATCTTATCGAAAGTGCCGATTCCTTAAACTCGCTTTCGAAAGACACTATCCGGAAAAAATTAAGAGAGATACTGTCTTAAGATTCCCATTTTAGAATTCTATTTATTATTTTAACATCCTGCCATATTGGCTGATGATCCGGTCAACCTGGCGGGATGCTTCATTTCTTGTCAGTGTTTCCCATTCCAGATTAAGGTTTATTTTATGATAATCTGCCAATTCTTTCAAGTGCTTTTTTTGTCTGGCTGTTGCCGGAGTCTGCCGCTTGGCTTTATAAATCAGTGGCTTAGGCTCAAAGACATCTGCCTGCACCGCCCCGAATTCCTTCTCTAACCTTTCATAGAGCAGATAGGTCGCTTTTGCATCGTCTAAGGCACGGTGATGGTGTCCGATCTCGATTCCATAGTATCCGCAAAGAGCATCCAACGTCCTTTTTTCCAACGCCGGCAGACATCTTCTGGCTATCTTTAACGTATCTGCCGCCTTTCGTTCAAAGGACATCTTCCGGTTGATCGCAGCCTGTTTTAAAAAACTATAATCAAAGATCACATTTTGTCCTACTAAAATATCTTCCCCAAGAAATCCAAAAAAGTGATCTAACACCTCATCCTCTTCTTTTGCTCCTGCTAACATCTCCTGATCGATCCCGGTCAGTTCTGTGATCTTTTCCTCTAATAGCTGGTGCTGCCGGATCAGCATGGAGCACTCGCTGACGATTTCTTTTTTTCTGACCCGTACTGCCGCCACCTCCAAAATCTTATGATGTTTTGGATTGAGTCCTGTCATTTCTAAGTCAATGACGCAGTAGTCCTCTAACATCATTTTCCACTTCCCTTACATAAGTCTGACAAAAAACATTCGGTACATTTCGGATTCCGTGCAGTACAGATACTTCTGCCAAGCGTGATGATCTGTATATTGTAGAGGATCCAGTGGTCTTTTGGCAGTACCTTCATCAGATCGTATTCAATCTTAACCGGATCATCCTCTTTGGTAAAGCCCAATTTTTTTGAGATCCGTTTGACGTGGGTATCCACAACCACACTCGGTTCATGGTAGATGTTTCCACGGATGACATTTGCGGTCTTTCTGCCGACTCCCGCTAATGCGGTCAGCTCTTCTAATTCCCTTGGCACTTCTCCGTCGTATTTTTCCACTAAGGTTCTGGCACAGGAAATGATGTTTTTTGCCTTATTGTGATAAAATCCGGTCGAATGGATATCCTGCTCTAACTCTTTTAAATCCGCATTAGCAAAGGCTTCTAACGATGGATATTTCTGAAACAGGTCTTTTGTTACGATATTGACTCTCGCATCGGTACACTGCGCACTTAAGATAACGGCGATCAGAAGCTGCCACGGTGTCTCATGGTTCAGATAACAGACATACTCCGTTCCATATGCTTCATCCAGTCTTTTTAAGATTTCAGCGATTCTCTTTGTCATGGCAATTCTCCCTTCTCTATTACCTGTATTCCTGCCTGATTCGTCAGCGGATTTCTGTGTTCATAGTCAAACAGTACAAAATACTCGTTGCAGGACTCCGGCAGTTTTTCAATACTCCGCTCCTGCTCGGTCGGAAATCGATAGGTAAATGGCTCTAAATGGCTCTGTTTGCCTTTTTTGCAGACTTTCCGGCTGATTTCTTTATACGGCTCTAAATCTGTGGCAAATGCCGGACGGCTCTTCATGTTCTCGCGATAATATAGATCAAAGGTCAGGGATTGTTCTAACATTCTCATATCCGTCACATACTCTTTTGCAAACTCTAACAGGATCTCGCAACGGCGTATCCTTGTATGTTTCAGATGAAAATAACCCTGCATTTCATAAAATTCTCCCATCTTTTGGAACATCTCAAACCCACCGTCAAAAAACTGCTCTAAGATTTTCATTGTAACTTCATACTGGTGGCTGTTATAGTACACCTCTAACATTTCTTCCACCTGTTTGATCTTTAAGACTTCATCAAAGCTCAGCCAGTTCGTTTTCATAACCTCATAAGGTGGCTTGGATTGATAGATCAGACCATATTCTCTGGCATGTTCAAACATATAAGAACCTTTTAGCACCTTTAAAAATCCAAGCTGGAGCTGCTCCGGCTTTAAGTCGTAAATCTCATCAAACGACTTCCGGAAAGTCTGATAATCCTCATACGGCAGTCCCGCAATTAAATCTAAATGCTGATGGATGTTGCCCGGTGCCTGTATCCGTCTCACGACTGCTTTTAGTTTTTCTAAATCCATGGTCCGGTGTATTTCCTGTATTGTGACATCATTCGTGGACTGCACACCGATCTCTAACTGTATGAGCCCCGGACGCATTCCGGCAATATATTCTAATTCTTCCTCCGTCAGCAGATCTGCCGCCACCTCAAAGTGAAAATTCGTCTTTCCCAAATCTTTTTCTTTGATAAATCTCCAGATTTCCATGGCATGTGTATGACTGCAGTTAAAGGTCCGGTCTACGAATTTGACCTGGGGCACTTCCTGTTCGATAAAAAAGCCGAGTTCTTTTTTTACCAGCTCGATATCACGAAACCGCATTTTTTTATCGATCGAAGAAAGACAATAACTACAGGAGAACGGACAGCCTCTGGAGGATTCATAATAAATGATCTTGTTTTTGAACTGTTCCATATCTTCATAACAGAATGGGATCGTGCTCATATCCACCGGCTCTGCCATTCCGGTAAATGCCACCGTTTTGTCCCGTTTCCGGTATGCGATCCCCGGAACCCGCAAAAGTTCTTCTTCCCGCTCACTTTCCTCTGCTTCTATATAACAGCGGCACACCTTTTTAAACGTATGCTCGCCCTCTCCGATAAACACTCCGTCGATTCCCGGATTTTCTGCTAATAACGTCTCTACCTCATAGGAGACTTCCGGCCCGCCAACCCAGATCGGTGTATTCGGACATAATTTTTTTAATTCTTCTATTAATTCCTTTACATACGCAATATTCCAGATATAGCAGGAAAAACAGATGACATCCGCATGCTCTTTGTAAATGCCTTCTAAAATCTCCTCTACTCTGTTGTTGATCGTATATTCTAACAGTCTGATATGTTCCCGATATTCTTTTGCATATGCCCTTAAGCTGTAAACTGCCAGATTGGAATGGATGTATTTTGCGTTGATCGCGTTTAGTAGTATTTTCATAATTCCTATCATATCACAAGGGTTTCTTCGTAACAAGTTCTTTCCTGCGAGGATGGATAAGACATAGTTTGCAATAGTGCCGCGAGGGCGTACCTTTCAGATATTCCAAGTTTCCTTGTGCAGATCATTCCGATGAACCTCTGAAAGCAGGAATCGTGTGCGCCAGTGGGCTTCACGATTCCTTGAGTTTCATCTCCATTGCACAAAAAGAAACTTTCCATATCTGAAAGGTTCTCCCCGCGATCTACTCTTTGGTTTTCTTTGCTTTGCATCCTGCTTAGGTGTCATACTTGTTTCTCAGGGGCATATTTGTATGGAAATGGGGGAATGCAGGTAAATGTAATGGGGATAGGTATCTTGAAATATTTCATTGGTGCAGTTGGCTACACCGCTTATGAACCATACCTTTCCCATTATTTTACGCGAAAAGAAGGTGTTCCCCGCCTTTCGGCTTTGGAACACCTTCTTAATTTCTCATTCCCTATTTATCATCTCATCACAATGTAACGGACGATGACATCGATCCCTGCTGCGATCAGAAGTGCTCCGCCTCCGATGTAGGCTTTTGACTTCTGCTCAAATCCCAGCCGGTAACCCGTATAGAGCCCGATGATGACCATTGCGATCGTGACGCAGATAATCATGATCAATACTGCTTTTATATCTGCCTCTAAGAATGCAAATGCGATTCCTGTCAGGATCGTGAATATCGTTCCTTTTGCGATCGAAAAGAAGGTTTTTTTAATATCCAGACCATCTTCCCGTTTCTCTACGATCCTTTCATTTCTCCATGCTTTAACAAACATCCGAAGACCCATGCCAAACAGGATCAGAATTGCAAGTATCCTTCCTATAAAGGCTTCTCCACTCAGTTGTGTATCATACTGGTTCAGGAGAGTTACCAAAAAGCTGCCGATGAGAAGTGCGATTGTCTGCCACAAGGCGATCACGGTAACTGCCATGGATAAGCGTTTCTTTTCCAGTTTTGCGACTAATGCACCCTGACACTCTACTGCCGCAAAAGTATCCAGCGACATGCCAATGGTAATCAGCACAATTTCTATCCAGCTCATTCCTCCCTCTCCTTTCCGTTTCTGTTAGTCTTCGTCTGTTCCTACGCCCTCAGTACGGATAATGAATTTCACTTCTCCAAGAGTATCCTCAGAAATATCTGAGAATGACTGATAATCTGAACCAGCCTGCATTACTGCTACAACTTTGTTTAACATACCTTTGACATCGCCATTGTAGGTATCTGCTAACTTCTGTATTCCTTCTTCATCGAATTTTACCATTCCCTCATTCAATGTTACGGAACCGTCTGCTAATTTGCCAACACCATCTGTTAATGCCGGTACCTGATCAGCAAGTGCCTGTGTACCATTCTTTAATGCGTCCATTCCTGTTACTAAGCTGTAACCGTTAGACTGTACTGCTTCAATTCCTGCTGCTACTGTTTTCTTTGCTGACTCAGCTCCTGCGATCGCACCCTGTGCTGCTCCACTCTTAGCTCCTGATAATGCTGCTGTCTGAGCTGCCTCGGTTGCTCCTGTTACGGCACCCTGTGCTGCTCCGCTCTTAGCTCCTGTGATCGCTGCCTGCTGTGCTGCTGCTGTTGCTCCGGATACTGCTCCTGCTGCTGCTCCACTCTTAGCTCCTGTTACAGCTGCCTGCTGCGCTGCTGCTGTTGCTCCGGATACTGCTCCTGCTGCTGCTCCCTGTTTTGCTCCTGTTACGGCTGCCTGCTGTGCTGCTAATGTTGCTCCTGCTACCGCACCCTGGGATGCTCCCTGTTTTGCTCCTGCTACCGCACCTTTTTCTGCTCCCTGCTTAGCTCCTGTTACGGCTGCTTTCTGTGCTGCCTGCGTTGCTGCATTCTCACATGCTGCCGCTACATTTGGAGCGGCTCCTTCTCCGATCTGTGCTGCCATAGCATCGATCAACTGATAAGCCTGTGCTGTTGCATCTTCATCACTGATGCTGCCGCCTGCTGCTGCTACATTTGCCTTGATACCTGCTTTTAAGATTGGGAGAAGCTGTGCATTTCCCTTTAATGCTGCAGAAACAGTACTTGTAGTCGTTGCTTTTGCCTGATCTTCAATTGCCTGACGCTGTCCTGCATCAAATTCTGCTTTGACTGCTGCGGCTGCTAATTTCTGGATATTGCCTGCCTCAGCATCTACAAGCTGGTCTGCCTGGCTCTTAATATCTGCTTCCTGTGCTGTTACAAGTGCTTCCGCCTGTTTTGCAATTTCTGCCTGCTGTGCTGCTACGGTATCAGCTGCCTGTTTCTTAATCGCTTCTGCCTGTGCATCTACGGTTGCAGACGCCTGTTTTTCAATGCTTTCTTTCTGAGATGCCACCGTATCGGCTGCCTGTTTCTTAATGGAATCTGCCTGTTTGTCTACGGTATCAGATGCCTGTTTTTCAATGCTCTTCTTCTGGGATGCTACCGTATCGGCTGCCTGCTTCTTTATGGAATCTTCCTGGTTAAGAAGTGTCTCTGATGCCTGCTTAGAAGCGGCTGCTTTTTCTTCTTCTGTCATTGCAGTATTTAAGGTTGCATCTAAGGAAGATACACCATTGCGAAGAGATTCTGTGCTGCTGTTTAAGGTGTTTGCACCATCTGCTAATGCAGGAACTTTACTTCTTAACTGCTCTAAACCTTCACGAAGCTCTTTTGTTCCGTCTGCTAACTGTGAAGAAGAATCAGAAAGTGTATCAATTGCATCATCTAAATCGCTTAAGTCTACGAAATCTTCTACATTGTCGCTGCTTGTAATACCGCTTAACATAACGCTCATGGTCATATCCATGGAGAAATCTTTTACGTCAGCAGTTACTTCTACATATTCCGGGATATCAATATCTTCGGAGAAATCAGAAGAAGTTACTTTTAAGCTGTCCTTTAAGCCCGGCATTGCAACGCCGACCACCATGTTCTTGTCACCGTCAGAAATAACTTTACCATTCTTAACCTTAACGTTTGTAAAGCTGTCGTCTAAGATCATTCCTGTCATAATGGTAAATGGTACATAAACGCTATACTTCTTACCGTCTACAGTTGTAGTAGTTTTCTGGTTGTTCTTGTAATCAAAACGGATCGTAACTTTTCCGCTCTTGCCTGCGATCTCATCCGGATCCATCTTCTCACCGTCTAAGTAGTAAGAAATGGTCTGTTTTACAGGAAGCTCTTTATCTGTTTTTCCCTGATAATAGATGTCTTTTCCTTTTGCTTTCCAGATGATCTTTCCGTCTTTTTCTTCAAACTTCTCTTTACCTTTGACATTCTTGATGTCTTTTAAGTCTGAAACGTCTTCAATTGTCTCATTTCCATCCGGGTTCTTTAACCAGTCACTGACAATGACATCTTTTGCTTTTCCGGAGTTATCTGCAACAACGTAAACAGTCTCTTCTTTTCCGACTTCTTCGTCTGCTGCTTTGCTGATCTTAGAAGAAAGAACTTCTTTTAAGTCTTCTTCATCATCTTTGTTATCTTTTTTGTCTTTCTTATCGGTAGACTCCTGTGTAGTCTCTGCCTTTGTAGATGTCTTTGCTGCATTAACAGTGTATACACCGGCACTTCCGCCTGCAACGGCGATGGTTAATACGCCGGCTGCAATACGGATCACATATCTATTTTTAAATCTTCTTTTTAATTCAGGTAATTTCATCTTGGTTCCTCCTTAATTTTTTTGCACAAATCCTTTACTTGTCTTGCAGATTATCTTATCAAAAATCATAAACATGGACGGCAGTATGAAGATTACTACGAACATACTGATGATCGCACCTCTTGCCATCAGTGAGCAAAGAGAAGCTATCATGTCTACGTTTGAATATAGACCTACACCAAATGTTGCTGCAAAGAAACTCAACGCACTGACAATAACGGACTGCATAGATGCTCCTAAGGCAGATGTAATTGCCTCCTGCTTTTCTACTCCATTGTATCTTGCTTTACGATACTTCGTTGTCATCAGGATTGCATAGTCTACGGTGGCTCCTAACTGGATCGTTCCAATTACGATTCCTGCAATAAACGGAAGTTTCGTTCCCGTAAACGCCGGAATACCCATGTTAATGAAGATAGCAAACTCAATAACCGCTACTAAGATAATTGGTAAGGATATTGATTTGAATACGCATGCAATAATTAAGAAGATCGCACCGATGGATACTGTACTTACGACGTTGAAGTCATGGTTTGTGATCGTGATCAAGTCTTTTGTACAAGGTGCTTCACCGATCAGCATCGCATTTTTATCATACTTCTTCATAATCTTTTCAATCTTATCACACTGATCATTTACTTCATCAGATGCTACTTTGTATTCAGAACTGATCATCAACATCTGATAGTTCTCATCCATAACAACTTCTTTGATGTCTGATGGGATCATCTCTCTTGGTACGGTCGGTCCTACCAGACTGTCTAAACCAAGGGTCGCTTTTACACCATCCACGTCATCAATCTTGCTCATCATCTCGTTCACTTCTTTTGGCTCTAAGGATGAATCACAAAGGATAATGTGTGTAGAGTTCATTGCAAATGTTTCGTCTAACTTGTCATTTGCGATAACACTGTCCAGATTTCCCGGAAGTGTACCGGCTAAATCATAGTATACTTCATAATGAGTATAACCCCAAAGTGCAGGAATTAATACGATAATAAATGTTATGATAAATGCTTTGTAGTGTTTTACTACCCATCCGGAAATAACACCTAAATCCGGGATGATCGCTTTATGTCTTGTCTTGTCGATCGCTTTATCAAATACAAGGATCATAGACGGTAATACGGTTACACAGCAGATAACTCCGAAGATAACACCTTTTGCCATGGTAACACCAAGGTCAAGACCAAGGGTAAAGCTCATGAAGCAGAGTGCTACGAATCCTGCTACGGTTGTGATGGAACTTCCGATAACGGATGTTAAGGTGTTCGAAATTGCATGAGCCATCGCTCTCTTCTTATCATCCGGGAAACGCTCCTGGTTCTCTTCATAAGAATGCCACAGGAAAATGGAATAGTCCATCGTAACACCGAGCTGTAGTACCGCCGCAAGTGCCTGTGTGACATAGGAGATCTCTCCGAAGAACACATTCGAACCTAAGTTGTATATAATTGCCATTCCGATACTTAATAAGAAGAATACCGGGATCAATGCAGAGTCCATAGTCAGTGAAAGTACGATGACTGCAAGGATTACTGCGATGAGTACATAAATCGGTACCTCTTTGTCTGACAGGTTCTTCGTATCTGTAACGACTGCCGACATACCACTTATGTAACACTGTTTGTCTGCTACGCTTCGCAGCTCTTCGATCGCATCCATTGTTTCATCGGATGACATGGAGCTGTCAAAGAAAATTACCATTAAGGTTGCATCCTTGTCCTCATTGATGAATGCATCCTGTACCTTATCCGGTAACATGGTTTTTGGAATAGATAAATCTGCTAAGGAATCATACCAGAGAATTTTTTTCACATGGTCTACTTTTTCCATGTTCTTTCTCATCTTTGAAATGTCCTGATCTTCCATTCCTTCTACTACGCACATGGAAAATGCTCCTGTGCCAAATTCGTCCAAAAGAATGTCCTGACCCTTCATGGTGTCAATCTCTTTCGGTAAATAAGTTAGGATA
>OGOG01003221.1_pt1 | contig 12672 bp, 10 predicted proteins | sample 1552581 | NCBI WGS metagenome assembly OGOG01 (sample SAMEA2580152, study PRJEB22360) | human gut metagenome | biome: human gut; feature: human-associated habitat; material: faeces | place: Denmark | collected 2008/2010 | reverse complement strand
GCTGGCGGCACCGGCGGGGGGGGGGGGGGGCCCCCCAGCCTGCGGCCACCCTCCCTTCGGCCCTTCGGGCCACCTCCCCCGCAAGCGGAGGAGGCTTTTGGGTGAGCTTACACCCCCTCCAAATCAAACGGCGGTGTATACTCCTCCCGGGCACTGCTCTTTTCCTGCATGTACCCGTCGGTCAGCCCCAGCCGCACAGCCTCGTCGATGACCTGCCGGTACTCATAGGTCGTGATGCGCCGCCCGAGGCCGTGCTCTGCCGCCTTATAAAAGGGTGTAAACTGGCTCATTAAGCTGGGGATAAATTCTATGCCCGTTTCCTCCCGCAGCGCTGCCAGCCGCCGCAGCACGGCCTTGCTGTCTGCTACGTGGCCGGGCAGGGCCAGATGCCGCACAATGACGCCCTTCTGCAAATACCCGTCCGCGTCGTACACCGGTGCGCCGGTCTGCAAAAGCATCTGCCGCAGCGCTGCGTCCGCCACGGCAGGGTAGTCCCGCGCGGCGGAAAGCTCCGCTGCCAGCGCACCGTCCGCGTACTTGTAATCCGCCAGCCAGATGTCCACATACCCGGCCAGCGCCCTGACGGCGTCCACCGTCTCATACCCGCCCGTGTTGTAGACGACGGGCAGGGAAAAGCCCTGTGCCCGCGCGGCATCCAGCGCGGCAGTGACCCACGGCAGATACTGCGATGCCGTGACGAGGTTTACATTTTTCGCCCCGCCGTTCTGCAAATTCATAAAAATCTCGGTCAGCCGCTCAACAGAAATCGCCTTGCCGACATCGCCCTGACTGATCGGGTAATTCTGGCAATAGCAGCATTTCAGCGTGCAGCCGCTGAAAAACACCGTGCCGCTCCCGGTTTCGGCGTTCGGGTCGCCGCTCAGGCACGGCTCCTCCCAGTGGTGCAGGGCGGCGCGGGCCACGCGCAGGGTGTTGTCTGCCCCGCAAAAGCCGCGCTGCCCTGCGGCGCGGTCCGCCCCGCAGGCCCGGGGGCAAAGGGTGCAGTGATGGGGTATCTGCATGATAAAATGCCTCTTTCACAAAATTTCTTGCTTTTAGTTTACCACAAACGGCGAAAGTGTGGTATACTGTATCTACCAATATTACAAAATAAAGGAGAGTGCTTTTATGTCTACCCCTCATAACCGCGCCGAAAACGGCGATTTCGCCAAGACCGTCCTGATGCCCGGCGACCCGCTGCGCGCCAAATTCATTGCCGAGACCTTCCTCGAGGACCCGCGCCTTGTCACCGACGTCCGCGGTATGTACGGCTACACCGGCACCTATCAGGGCTGCCCCATCAGCGTGATGGGCAGCGGCATGGGCATGCCGTCCATCGGCATCTATTCCTACGAGCTGTACACCCAGTACGGCGTCGAGAACATCATCCGCATCGGCTCCGCCGGCTCCTACACCGACAAGGCAAAACTGTTTGACGTGGTGCTGGCCACGGGTGCCTACTCCGAGAGCAACTACGCCGTGACCCAGAGCGGCGACACCGACGACATCCAGACCCCGAGCGCCGCGCTGAACGATGCCCTGCGCGCCAGCGCCAAGGCTGCCGGTATTCCGCTGATCGAGGGCAACATCCATTCCTCCGACGTGTTCTACCGCCAGCCCAGCGACGAGAAGCCGACCTACTGGGAAAAACTGCGCGACGAAAAGGGCTGCCTGGCCGTCGAGATGGAGAGCTTTGCGCTGTTCCACAACGCCAGAGTCCTGGGCAAGCGCGCCGCCTGCCTGCTGACGATCTCCGACAGCTTTGTTTCGCCGGAGATCACGACTGCCGAGCAGCGCCAGACCAGCTTCACCGCCATGATGAAGGTCGCGCTGGGCGTTGACGCATTTCTGGAGAAGTGAGCATGGAAAAGGCTGAGATTCAGGCGCTCATCCGCGAGGCGTTCGCCGCGCAGAAATTCGCCTATGTACCGTACTCCCACTTCCACGTGGGCGCGGCGCTGCGCGGCAAAAACGGACAGGTGTTCCGGGGCTGCAATATTGAGAACGCGAGCTACACCCCCACGAACTGCGCCGAGCGCACGGCTCTGTTCAAGGCCGTCAGCGAGGGTGTGCGCGAGTTTGACGCCATCGCCATCGTCGGCAGCAAGGTGGGGGAGACGAACACCCTCGTCACCGGCCCGTGCGGTGTTTGCCGTCAGGCGCTCTATGAGTTCGGCGGCCCCGAATTGACCGTCATCATGGCCAGGAGTGAGGACGATTACATCGTCACGACCCTCGGCGACCTGCTGCCCTACGGCTTCGGCCCGGCAAATCTGGAGTAAAATTACTTTCTTTGGCTCCCCTTGAGGGGAGCTCCCGCCGCAGCGGGTGAGGGGTGGCTGGGTGCCGCACGATTTACGCGGAGTCTCCCGCCCACCCCTCCGGCCCTGCGGGGCCACCTCCCCGCAAGGGGAGGCTTTTTCAGAAAACCAAAGGAGTTCCCTTACCACATGAAGAAATTCTTAGCACTGCTTCTGACGCTGGCGCTGTTGGCAGGGCTGACCGCCTGCAAGGATACGGAGGCTGCCAGCACCGCGCAGGAGCAGCACACTGTAACCGCCCCGACGAACGACGCGACCTTTGTCTACCAGCCCGATGACCCGGCGGCCACACTGCCCGGCGGAGAGTCCGTCGTGCTGGTGACCGGCCCCGGCGGCACGGAATCCGGCGAGGATGCCATGCTGTGGCAGGGCATACAGACGTTCGCCAACACGTATGGCTATACCGCCGACGCCCAGACTGCCGCGGGCAACACCGCAGACGAGGCCGAGGCCGCCCTGCGCGCTGCCGCCGAGAGCGGCGCAAAGCTCGTGGTCTGCCGCGGCGACACCATGGGCGCGGCGCTCTACCGCATGCAGGAAAACTACCCTGACGTCCACTACCTGCTGTTTGACAGCGAGCCCCACAGTGACGACTATAGCGCTTACAATACGGCCAGCCTTGTCCATTGCGTCCTTTTTCAGGAGGAACAGGCCGGGTATCTGGCCGGGTACGCCGCTGTGACCGATGGCTACACCACGCTCGGCTTCATCGGCGCGCGGGAGATACCGGGCATTGTGCGGTACTGCACCGGCTTTCTGCAGGGCGCGGAGGCCGCTGCCGAGCTGCAGGGCGAGTATGTCACCCTGCAGACCTGGTTCACCGATACCTATGAGAATAACGACGCCATTACCCAGCGGATGATCGACTGGTATAATAACGGTACGTCGCTTATTATGGTCAGCGGCGGCAACCTGTACGAGGGTGTGTCCGACGCCGTCAACCAGACCGGCGGCAAGGCGATCACGACGGATTACGACAACACAGAGCTGGGGGACCGCGTGCTGGGCAGCGCCATCAAGTGCTACAACGCTGCCGTGCAGCGTCAGCTGTACACCTTCTTTGCGGCGGGCACCTGGAATGGCCAGACCGGCGGCCAGACCGAGAAGGCCGGCTTCACGAACGGCGAAGTCGCGCTGGTGGCCGGGGCGCCCTGGCGGTTTGACAGCTTCACGCAGGACGACTACCGCACGCTGTATGAGGATCTGCGCACCAGCGTCCTGAAGATGGATGCCTACTCGGATCTGGATACGCTGCCGGAAACCCCGAACGTCACGGTGAACCGCCTGCTGTAACCCCCCACTTGGCCCCCTCTGTGAGAGGGTTCCGCCCCTGCGGGGCACCTCCCTCGCCGAGAGAGGCAGGAGGCTGCGCTTTGTTATGCTTTTGTAATGTTTTTTACGCCGTTTTGTCATTGAATTAACAGCACAAATGCGGTATACTGAAAGCAAAGCGGCAGGGAACCGCCCTGCTGCGCAATTGAAAACAACCTAAGGAGATCAAAACCATGAAAAAGTTTCTCGCTTTTGTAATGGCTGCCAGCATGGCGCTCTCTCTGGCTGCCTGCGGCGGTTCTTCCGCCAGCACTGCCACGAGCACCACGACGGAGGCTACCTCTGAGGCTGCCGCTTCCACCTCCGGCAGCAAGACCGATGTCGCCTTTGTTACCGACGTCGGCAACATCGATGACCAGTCCTTCAACCAGTACACCTGGCAGGGCGTGCAGGATTTCTGCTCTGCAAACAGCCTGAACGCCAACTACTACCGTCCCACCGAGGACTCCGACGCCGCCCGTCTGGAGCAGATGGACAACGCTGTCAACGACGGTGCTAAGTCCATCGTCGTTGCCGGCTACCTGTTCGGCAATGCCATCGCCGAGGCTCAGGAGAAGTACCCTGACGTGCAGTTCCTGGCTCTGGACGTTTCCGCCAGCGACCTGGGCGACAAGGCTCCCACCGCCAACACCGCTCTGATCACCTATAAAGAGGAGCAGGCCGGCTACCTGGCCGGTTATGCCGCTGTCTATGACGGCTACAAGGAGCTGGGCTTCTTGGGCGGCATGGCTGTCCCCGCAGTTATCCGCTACGGCTACGGCTTCGTGCAGGGTGCTGACGCCGCTGCCAAGGAGATCGGCGCTACGGATGTCAACATCAAGTACTGGTACTCTGGCGGCTTCGCAGCTACCGATGAGGTCAAGAACAAGATGGACGGCTGGTACTCCGAGGGCACCGAGGTCGTCTTTGCCTGCGGCGGTCCCGTCTGCCAGAGCTGCGACGCTGCTGCGCAGGCCAACGGCGGCAAGATGATCGGCGTTGACGTTGACCAGTCCGGCCAGTTCGACACGGTCGTCACCTCCGCTATGAAGGGTCTGGCTGAGTCCGTGAACGAGGCTCTGACCGATGCCATGAACAACGGCTGGAAGTTCAGCGAGACCTACTCCGGCAAGGAGACCAAGCTCGGCGCTGCCGAGAACTGCGTCGGCCTGCCGATGAGCACCTCCAAGTTCACCAAGTTCACCCAGGAGCAGTACGATTCCATGTACGCCTCCATCGTGGACGGCACCCTGGCCATCGACGACAGCTATGACGCCGATGTCAAGCCCGCTGTCACCACCATCACGGTTGACTACCAGAGCTGATAAAGCTTTAAAAGTGTGACTTTTAACCACCCTGCGCACCCCGCGCAGGGTGGTTTTTGTTCTGTTTTGCCAAATTTCGGCTACTTTTTGTGCAGATTCTATTGTACATGGCGCGATTTTTCTGTATAATATAGTATAAGAATTTGTGTACAAGCCCGTACACATTGAAAGGGAGTGCAACGATTGGCAGATAATTATGTCATCGAAATGCTGCACATTACCAAGGAGTTCCCCGGCATCAAAGCCAACGACGACATCACCCTGCAGCTGCGCAAGGGTGAGATCCACGCCCTGCTGGGCGAAAACGGCGCCGGTAAATCCACCTTGATGAGTGTGCTGTTCGGTCTGTATCAGCCGGAGCAGGGTACGATACGGAAAAACGGACAGGAGGTCAAGATCAACAACCCGAACGATGCCAACGCACTGGGCATCGGCATGGTGCACCAGCATTTCAAGCTGGTGGAGTGCTTCACGGTGCTCGACAACATCATCCTGGGTGTTGAGGACACAAAGCACGGCTTTTTGCAGAAGGACGAGGCCCGCAAAAAAGTCATGGCCCTGAGCGAAAAGTATGGTCTGAAGGTCGACCCGGACGCGCTGGTCAGCGACATCTCCGTCGGCATGCAGCAGCGTGTCGAGATCCTGAAAATGCTCTACCGCGACAATGAAATTTTGATTTTCGACGAGCCTACGGCAGTTCTGACCCCGCAGGAAATCGACGAGCTCATGGACATCATGCGCGGCTTCAAGGCCGAGGGCAAGAGCATCCTGTTCATCACCCACAAGCTCAACGAGATCATGGCGGTCTCTGACCGCTGCTCTGTCCTGCGCAAGGGCAGGTATATCGGCACCGTTGACATCAAGGACACCACGAAAGAGGAACTGTCCAAGATGATGGTTGGCCGCGACGTGCAGTTTGCCGTCGATAAGAAGCCCTGCGAGGTCGGCAAGCCGATCCTGGAGGTCGAGGACCTCGTCGTGCCGAGCAAGGTCCACAAGAACAATGCCGTCCGCGGCGTCAGCTTCAACGTCCGCGCGGGCGAGATCGTCTGCGTTGCCGGTATCGACGGCAACGGCCAGAGCGAGCTGATCTACGGTATTACGGGCCTCGAAAAGCCCACGTCGGGCACCATCAGACTCGAGGGCAGGGACATCACGAATGCCCCCATCCGCGAGCGCAGCAAGGCCGGTATGAGCCACATCCCGGAGGACCGCCACAAGCACGGTCTGGTGCTGGATTACACGCTGGCCGACAACATGGTTTTGCAGCGTTACTGGCAGCCGGAGTTCCAGAACCACGGCTTTATTAAAAAGAACGCCGTATTGCAGTACGCCGAGCGCCTGATAAAGCAATACGATGTCCGCAGCGGCCAGGGCCCTGCGACGATTGCCCGCAGCATGTCCGGCGGCAACCAGCAGAAGGCTATCATCGCCCGCGAGGTCGATAAGGACCCGCAACTGCTCGTTGCTGTGCAGCCCACCCGCGGCCTTGACGTCGGCGCGATCGAGTATATCCACAAGCAGATCGTGGCCGAGCGCGACAAGGGCCGTGCGGTCCTGCTCGTCAGCCTTGAGCTGGACGAGGTCATGAACCTGTCTGACCGCATCCTCGTGATTTACGAGGGGGAGATCGTCGGCGAATTCGACCCGAAAAAGACCACCGTCGAGGAACTAGGCCTGTATATGGCCGGTGCCAAAAAGCAAGGGGAGGCGAAAGCATGAGCAAACAGAATAAACAGCCGCTTCTGCAGCGTCCCGCCGTTGTAGGGGTCCTGGCCAGCCTTTTGTCCATCGTCGTCGGTCTGGTGCTGGGCTTTGTACTGCTGGTCCTGCTGAATCCCGGCGCCGCCGTGGGCGGCATGAGAGCTATGCTGGCCACCGGCTTTTCCAGCATGGACAAACTCGGCAAGGTGCTGTACCAGGCGGCACCCCTGATGATGTGCGGCCTGTCCGTCGGCTTTGCGTTCAAGACGGGCCTGTTCAACATTGGTGCGTCCGGTCAGTACACGATGGGCGCTTTCTTCTCGCTGCTGTGCGCCATTCAATTCCAGCTGCCGTGGTACGTCTGCCTGCTGGCGGGCGCTGTCGGCGGTGCGATCTGGGGCGTTTTCCCGGGCCTGTTCAAGGCGTATTTCAACGTCAATGAGGTCATCACCGCCATCATGTTCAACTGGATCGGCATGTACCTCGTCAATCTGCTGCTGGCCAACATGCCCAATATGCTGGCCTCCGGCTGGGGCGCGTCTAACTCGGACCGCACCGCCGCGCTGAACGTTGCAAACCCCGGTGCGATCCTGCCCAGGGGGCCGTTTGCGGCACTGTTCGGTAACTCGAGCTGGATCAATATTTCCATCATCATCACGATTATTTTTGCCATCCTCGTCTGGGTCATCCTGCAAAAGACGACCTTCGGCTATGAGCTGAAGGCCTGCGGCCTGAGCCGCGACGCTGCCCAGTACGCGGGCATCAACTCCAAGCGCAACATCGTGCTGTCCATGGTCATCTCCGGCGCGCTGTCCGGCATCGGCGGCGGCATCTACTACCTGGCCGGTACGGGCCAATACGTGCTGGAAAAATCCATCCTCGGCATGGGCTTCAACGGCATCCCTGTCGCCCTGCTGGCCAGCTCCAACCCCATCGGCACGATTTTTGCGTCGCTCTTTATCAGCTATATCCAGGTCGGCGGTGCCGCCATGCAGCCCGCCTACTCGTCCGAGACCATTGACATTGTCATTGCTGTCATCATCTATCTGGCGGCCTTTGCCCTGCTGATGCGCGGCATCATTACCAAGGCGGTCTCCGGCCATAAGGGAAAGGAAGGTGCTGCAAAATGATGATCGCTGCCAACATTATCAGTATGACCATTTTGTTCGCAGTGCCGCTGCTGCTCGTCGCCATGGGCGGCATGTTCAGTGAGCATTCCGGCGTCATCAACATCGCACTTGAGGGCATGATGATCATTGGCGCGCTGTTCGCCTGCTTTACGCTGCAGGGCCTGGACCAGAGCGGCTTCGGTCCCGCACATCCGCAGCTGTCGATGTTCATTGCCATTCTGGTGGCGGGCGTCACCGGCATGATTTTTTCGCTGCTGCTGGGCTTTGCGGCCATCAACCTGAAGGCCGACCAGACCATCGGCGGCACGGCGCTGAACCAGTTTGCGCCCGCCTTCGCCGTCGTCATGACCTGGGCCATCCAGGGCCAGGGCCTGACCACGATCTTCATTCCCAACTGGGTGCGCATCACCCGCGATACCTTCGGCCTCGCCCCGGTGGACGGCCCCAGCTTCTGGAACAACCTGATTTTCAAGTATTTCTACCTGACGACCCCCGTTGCCATCGTCCTGTTCATCGCGGCCTACATCGTCATGTACAAGACCCGCTTCGGTCTGCGGCTGCGCGCCTGCGGTGAGCATCCCCAGGCGGCGGACTCCGTCGGCATCAACGTCTACAAGATGCGCTACGCCGGTGTGTTGATCTCCGGCTTCCTGGGCGGCGTCGGCGGCCTGGCCTACACGCTGGCAGCCGGCTCCGGCTTCAACTCCGACGTCGGCGGCTACGGCTTCCTGGCGCTGGCCGTTATGATCTTCGGCAACTGGAAACCGCTGCCGATCCTCGGCGCGTCGCTGTTCTTCGCGCTGTTCAAGGTCATTGCTGCGCTGAACGCCACGCTGACCTTCCTGCCGAAGTTTGAGGGCGTCAAGGAAATTTCGAACTTCTACCAGATGCTGCCGTATATCGTCACGATGATCGTGCTGATCTTCACCTCCAAGAACTCCCAGGCCCCGAAGGCCGAGGGCATTCCCTACGACAAGGGCAGCCGTTAATCACAAATCACAGCAGGCCGCCCGGTATCCCAGCCGGGCGGCCTGCCTTTTACAAGGAGACAAACTATGCGAATGTACGATATTATCGCCAAAAAGCGCGACGGCGGTACGCTGAACCATGAAGAACTGTCCTTCGCCGTCAACGGCTATGTGGCAGGTGATGTGCCCGACTACCAGATGTCGGCGCTTCTCATGGCCATCTACCTGCGCGGCATGACTGACGAGGAGACCGCCATGCTGACAGACGTCATGGCCCACTCCGGCGACATGGTCGATCTGTCTGCCATCGCGGGCATCAAGGCTGACAAGCACTCCACCGGCGGCGTCGGTGACAAGACGACGCTGGTCATTGCGCCCATCGTGGCGGCCTGCGGTGTCAAGATCGCCAAGATGAGCGGGCGCGGCCTCGGCCACACGGGCGGCACGATTGACAAGATGGAGGCTGTCCCCGGCACCCGCACGAGCCTGACGCAGGAAGAATTTTTCAGGCAGGTCAACGAGATCGGCATTTCGGTCATCGGCCAAAGCGGCAAGATCGCCGTCGCCGACAAGAAGATGTACGCCCTGCGCGATGTGACCGCCACCGTCGGCTGCATCCCGCTGATCGCGTCCTCCATCATGTCCAAGAAGCTGGCCGCCGGTTCGGACGCGATCCTGCTCGATGTCACGATGGGCGACGGCGCGTTTATGAAGGACCTGGACGGTGCGCTGGAGCTGGCCCGCCAGATGGTTGCCATCGGCACGGCGCATGGCCGCAAGGTCGCGGCGCTCATCACCGATATGGACAAGCCTCTCGGCCACAACATCGGCAATGCGCTGGAGGTCGCCGAGAGCATGGCCGTTCTGCAGGGCAAGGGCCCCGCGGACCTGACCGAGGTCTGCCTGCAGCTGGCCAGCAACATGCTGGTGCTGGCGGGCAAGGGCGATATGCCTACCTGCCGTAAGCTGGCCGAGAGCGTCATTGCCGACGGCTCCGCGTTTGAAAAGTGCTGCCAGATGTTTGCCGCGCAGGGCGGCGACATCAGCGTACTGCGCGACGCCGACAAGTTCCAAAAGGCAAAGTACAGCTATGAGCTGACCGCCCCCGCCGACGGCTATATTTACAAAAACGACGTCGAGAAGATCGGCAATGCCAGCGTGCTGCTGGGCGCGGGCCGCATCAAGAAGGAGGACAGCATCGACTTTGCCGCGGGCATTACGATGCACAAAAAGCTGGGCGACTACGTCAAGGCAGGGGAGAGCATCTGCACGTTCTATGCCGACGACGAGAGCCTGTTTGCCGCAGCCGAGGAAATGTACCGCGGCGGCCTTGTCATCCGCGATGAGCCGCCGACGCTTCCGCCCCTCGTCTACGCGCGCGTAACGAGTGATGGCGTGGAGCGGTTCTAAATTGAAACACCCGGGAGGGATTCATCCCTCCCGGGTGCTTCATTTTTACGCACCGTTTGCTATGGAATAACGGTTTAGGTGTCCGCCAACTCCACCACCAATTTGGCTTCGGTGGCGGCAATGGCAAGCTGGAGCTTATTCTCTAAGTTCGTCTTTTGCAGCATATTGATGACGTGGAACTTCACGGTGGATGGCTCGATGCCGAGTTCTTTTGCAATCTCGTTATAGGACAGCCCGCGCACGAGACAGCGCAGGACCTTCATCTCGCCTTTGGTGAACTCGGCGCTCATGGCCGTGCCGATCTCCACGCTGGGCGGTGCATCGGGGAAGATATGCTCCTCAGCCATCGTGCGGCGCACGACCTCCATCAGGGTCCCTTCATCGCCGTCCTTATACCACAGGCTGTCCGCGCCCACGGCCTTGGCGCGGGCTAAAACCTGTGTGTCAATAAGCGAGGTCGCCACCACGATCTTGATTGCGGGGTGCGCTTCTCGTATCTTTTTGGCGGCGGCCAAACCGTTTTCGCGGTGTTCGGTCTGCACATCCATCAGGACAAGGTCGATGTCCTCGGTATCGCACAGGATCGGTGCCTCTGCAGCGCCGGGGATAGACACAGCCAGTTGATACCCGTCCTCGTTCTGAATATAGCTTTCAAGCAGGCTCCGGACCAGCTTTTGGTCCTCAACGATCATAACGCGTATCATAAATGCTCTCCTTATCGGGCAGGGTGACTTCCAGAACAAACACAGGCAGGGAGTGTACGGTTACCGTACCCCCTGCTTTTTCAATACGGCGGCGGAGCGAGGAAAGCCCGCCGCCTTCCTTTATCTCCGCCCTGGGCGGTGTGCCGTTGTTCGTGATGCAAAGGTGCCATGCCTGTGGTTGATGCTCGGAATCGGCGTACAATTCCGTGGCGCCCGCATGCCGCACAGCGTTGGAGGTACACTCCCGCAGGATCAGTGCGTAGAGCTCGCGGGCGGCGCGTGCCGCAGGGTACGCACCGCGCAGCTGTACGGCTGCGCCCAGAACAGCCGCCCGCCTTTGCATACAGGTCAGCGGGTCCTCGGCAGCATCCTCCTGCCGGGCGCGGCACAGCAGGGAGATGGAGCTTTCCCACTCCGCGGCCTCGCGCTTGATCCGGGCAAGGTCATGCTCATGCCGCAGTGCGCGCCGTGCGGCAAGCAGGGTATGGCCGATGTCGTCATGCACCTGCATCTTCATTTTCAGGATTTCTTCCTCCCGCACAATGTCGGGCATATTGTCATATAAGCGCTTTGCACGGCGGTTCGCATCGGCAAGGCGCTCGTTTTCCTGCTGCAGCGCAGCGTGCAATGCAGCCAGACGGCTGACATCGGTAGCCATCACCTCGGTGTACGGTATGCCGTATTTGTCCTGCACAGGGCGCACCGCAAAATGGTACACCGTCCCGTCCGGGAATGCGTAGATGCGGGCGGCCTCATCGCGCAACTGCACACCGCCGCCGGGACTGTGCAGCGCCTGCTCCAGATCCGTAAGGGTCTGCAGATCGCAGCCGCAGAGGACTGCGGCGAGTTCCTGCATCCTGTGATTGATCAGACGCAGCAGACCGTTGCGGTCAAAGTAGCAGATGGCCGCCGGCAGCGTGTCAAAGCCTTCCTTGACAGCGTTGCGGGAGATCCGGGAAATCATAGGCTGCCTCCTTCTGCCGGAAACATCGTGAAATACAAAAGTCCGTCCTCATCCCGTTCCAGCTGCATCTGCGGCAGGCCGGGCAGCGCAGCGGGCGCGTCGGTGCATTGAACGCTGCAGCGCAGCCCCCAGCCCTGCGCCGTATGCTCGGCGCAGAAAAGGATCTCCTGCAATCCCGGCAGGGTCGCTTCTATGATGGCTTCAAAGGCGTCATAGATCGCCACGGCGGACGCAGAGGGAATCTTTGCTGTGTCGGTGATCTGTACGGCGCAGCGTATGTCACTCAGGCGCAGGCTCTCTGCCGATTCAAACAGGCTCAGCCGCAGCTCCGTGGTGTCGATATCCTCCGCCTTGTCGCAAACAAAAACAAGGTTGCTGCGCCGCTTGATATAGGTTCCCAAAATGACGATGTGCTTCAGCAGCCGGCGGGTGGTATCGACATCGTCCGTTGCCCTGAGCGCAATCAGATATTCCTGTATCCGTGCCAGCTGGCGGGCTGTGACGGTCTCGATTTTGTCATACAGCCGGTTCTGCTCGCTCAGCTTCAGCCATTGTGCCTTCTGGGCTGTTTCCGCCTGTATGATGTCCCCGATGTCATGCAATTCCTCCTGCGTGAGGCGCAGCTCCTCCAGCAGTGCCACCAATTCGGTGATGTCCTCCTGCCAGAAAACATACCCTTTCCGGATCGGGTGGCCGTGAAGCTGGGTCGTGGCGTCCAGCTGGACACTGCCGGTGAGCGCCTGACGCAGCTGCTCCTCGCGGAGCGGCGCTGCCTGCATCGAGCATTGCACAGGCACAAACGCCCGGTCCGTGATCAGACCCTTGGCCATAGATA